>ERZ1034949.12-NODE-12-length-108330-cov-77.367102_pt1 | contig 108330 bp, 120 predicted proteins | sample MGYA00520590_ERZ1034949 | MGnify/ENA primary metagenome ERZ1034949 (study PRJEB33766, sample SAMN09781752) | gut metagenome | biome: gut microbiome | host: Homo sapiens | place: Madagascar | study: EMG produced TPA metagenomics assembly of the PRJNA485056 data...
ACAGAACTAAATCCTTACAATAATTAATTGTCCAACTTTTTGGGGTCAGTACAAATCTACGAGAGATACAATCATAATCATTACCTTTTTGTGTAACATGGAGGAGCAAACCGTCGAGCTTTACCATTTTGTCAAAATCAGGCGTTAATCCTGCCAAATCAATGTTATCAGGTGTAATACAAAGTAAATCGCGTCCTATAAGGGCTTCAATCGGGCGTGTACGATCACTTCTTGCATAAGATTTGTAACTGGAACAGAAGTGAGCTGATAAGAAGGAAAGGTCATCTCATAACGCCCTTTATTTTGAACAACAGATAACTCACCTGACAAAGTGTCAAATGTAAGAATATCAGATGAGGGTGCGTAATACTGGAAAATAACGAATGCGGTTGCTAGAGTTGCATGACCACATAAACCAATCTCAGCTGTTGGCGTAAACCAACGCAAATGGTAATGATTTTGAGTTATTCTTACCGCAAAAGCCGTTTCTGAAAGATTGTTTTCACAGGCAATGTTGATCATAAGCTCATCAGGTAACCATTTATCTAAAATACAAACAGCTGCAGGATTTCCAGAAAAAATAGTATTTGTAAAAGCATCAACAGTATATTGTCTCATTCTAATCTCCTTTTCCTTATTGTAAGAAAGGCTTTGAAGCTTGTCAAGGAAGTTCTTTAAATCAGATATTAGACTGATAATGTTATCGAATGAATAATATAGTTATGTTAAAAAAAGTTACATTTCTTTCCCAAAACTACTAAAAAAAGCTGTGAACTCTTTCAAAAAATGTTAGAATAGAGGAGCAGAGAATATTTTAGAAGGAAGTTCGCTTATGAAGTTTCTAGAATTAAACAAAAAGCGCTATGCCGTCAAAACTTTCAATGACAAACCAGTTTATAAGGATTACGAACAGCCATTGAAATCGCTACATTAGATCCAAGTGCTAATAATATCCAACCTTGGAAATTTGTTGTGGTAGAAGATAAAAAAGCTGAACTTGCTGAACATCTCCCAGAGATTAATAAAAAGTAAGTGGAGCAAGCACAGTACGTTGTAGCGATTTTTTCCGATACAGATTTGGTTCAACGTTCTCGCAAAATTGCTCGTATTGGTGTCAAATCATTGAGTAATGATATGTTAGGTTACTACATGGAAACCTTACCTGCTCGTTTTGCAGAATTTGACGACAAACGCAAAGGCGAATACCTTGCCCTTAACGCTGGAATTGTTGTCATGAATCTTGTTTTGGCTTTGACTGACCAAGATATTTCATTAAATATTATTCTTGGTTTTGATAAGTCATCAACCAATGATATTCTAGAAATTGATAAACGTTTTCGTTCAGAGCTCTTAATCACTGTTGGTTATAACGATAATAAGCCTGAACCAAGTTATCGTTTGCCTGTTGACGAAATTATCGAACGTCGTTAAGCGTACCGACTTTAATTTCATGCACCAAACTTGGTTTATTTGCTAGGCTGAGTTTGACAATACAGTAACATGAGTTTACCGATTTTTGGTGAATTCAAAGATAAAACAAGGTAGCTTTTCTTTTTTGAGAAAAGCTACCTTTATGGAGGAGTTATAAGAATGACAGTAGATTTTAAAACAGAAGTTGAAAAACGTAAAGATGCCATGCTGGAAGACCTCTTTGCTCTTTTGCGTATCAACTCAGAACGTGATGACAGCAAAGCTGACAAAGAACACCCATTTGGACCTGGTCCAGTAAAAGCTTTGGAACATTTCTTAGCTATGGCTGAACGTGATGGTTACAAAACACGTAACATTGATAACTATGCTGGTGATTTTGAATTTGGTGAAGGTGACGAAGTTCTCGGAATCTTTGCTCACTTAGACGTTGTGCCTGCAGGCAGCGGTTGGGATACTGACCCTTATGAGCCAGTTATCAAAGATGGACGCCTTTATGCGCGTGGGTCATCTGATGATAAAGGTCCAACAATGGCATGTTACTATGCCCTAAAAATCATCAAAGAACTTGGTTTGCCAGTATCTAAAAAAGTTCGTTTCATCGTTGGTACTGATGAAGAATCAGGCTGGGGCGATATGGAATATTATTTTGCTCACAATGGCTTGAAAGACCCTGATTTTGGTTTCTCTCCAGATGCTGAATTCCCAATTATCAATGGTGAAAAAGGAAATATCACAGAATTTCTACACTTTGCAGGTGACAATAACGGTGCCTTCACATTGAATAGTTTCGATGCTGGACTTCGTGATAACATGGTGCCAGAATCAGCAACAGCTATCTTCACAGCTGACAACACTTTGGCTGAACTTCAAGAAAAATTAACAGCATACACAACAGCTGAAAACTTGACTGCTGAACTTACTCAAGAAAGCGACGCTTTCTGTTTGACGGTTGTCGGAAAATCAGCTCACGGTTCAACACCAGAACTTGGTATCAATGGTGCAACATACCTTGCTAAATTCCTTAACCAATTTGCTTTTGAAGGAGCTGCTAAAGCTTATCTTGAAACAGCAGCAAACGTTCTTCACGGTGATTTTGCAGGTAAGAACCTTGGTGTTGCCTATACTGATGAAAAAATGGGCGCTCTTAGCATGAACGCTGGTGTTTTCAAATTTGACCGCAACTCAGATAACAATACAATTACTCTTAACTTCCGTTACCCACAAGGTACAGATGCGCAAACTATCAAAGCTGAACTTGAAAAACTTAACGGTGTGACAAAAGTAACACTTTCAGATCACGAACACACACCACACTATGTTCCAGCTGATGACCCATTGGTTGCAACACTTCTTTCTGTTTACGAAAAACAAACAGGCTTGAAAGGTTACGAACAAGTTATCGGTGGTGGTACATTTGGACGCCTTCTTAAACGTGGTGTTGCTTTCGGTGCAATGTTCCCAGATTATATCAATACAATGCACCAAGCAAATGAATTTGCCGACGTTGAAGACCTTTACCGTGCCGCAGCAATCTACGCCGAAGCACTTTACGAATTGATTAAATAACCTTTGACAATGACAAGAGGAGATTTTTACAACTTGTAATAATCTCTTTCTTTATATTTGAAACCTTTGAAAAGTGGAAGGGGGGAGAAATGGATACCATTGAACAATTAATTGCGGACATTATGGCAGATGAGCAAAATGCGACCTACACTCAACAGGGCATAAAGCCACTTTTTACTGTTCCAAAAACGGCTCGGATTAATATTGTCGGACAAGCTCCTGGCATTCGTGCGCAAGAGTCGGGTTTGTTTTGGAATGATCCAAGTGGTGATAATTTGCGAAAATGGCTGGGCGTTGACCGAGAAATATTTTACGCTTCTGGGCTTTTTGCGGTTGTACCAATGGATTATTATTTTCCGGGAACGGGAAAATCAGGTGATTTGCCGCCACGAAAGGGCTTTGCTGAAAAGTGGCACAAACGAACCTTGGCTTTCGCACCAAATATTGAATTACATATTTTGGTTGGCTCCTATGCACAGCGTTATTATTTGCAGCAGAAATCTTCTGCCACGTTGACAGAAACGGTAAAACATTATCGCGCCTATTTACCAGAATTTTTCCCTTTGGTACATCCCTCACCTCGCAATAACCTCTGGCAAGCAAAAAATCCTTGGTTTGCAAAAGAAGTTATCCCAGATTTGCAAAAACACGTCAAAGAAATTCTTGAAAAATAGACAAAAAAACTTCACCAATTTTTTGTGAAGTTTTTTATTTCCCAAGACAGAATTGACTAAAGAGTTTTGTGATTAATTCATCAGGTGCTGCATCACCTGTGATTTCACCGAGAATTTCCCAGCAACGTGTTAAATCAATTTGAATAAGATCAACAGGCATTCCTCGTTCAAGCCCTTCATTGACGGCTTGCAAACTTTGCACCGCTTTTTCAATCAATGAAATATGGCGAGCATTTGAAAGATAAGTTGCATCTTTTTCAACAATACCAGCATTATCAAAGAAAAGTTGGTTAATACGTTCTTCAATCACGTCGATATTTTGATTTTTAAGAACGGAAATGCGAATGACATCATCTGGCAACTGGTCAGCTTCGATTTTTTCTGGTAAATCCGTCTTATTAAGGAGAATAATGCGGTTGCTATCTTTGCTAAGTTCCAAAAGTGCACGGTCTTGGTCAGTCAAAGGTTCAGAACTATTGAGCACAAGAAGAACAAGGTCAGCTTCCTCAAGGGCTTTTTTCGAACGTTCCACACCGATTTTTTCAACCACATCATCTGTTTCGCGGATACCAGCTGTATCAACAAGTTTCAAAGGTACACCTTTGATATTGACATATTCTTCAATCACATCACGGGTTGTTCCCTCAATATCAGTAACGATAGCCTTATCTTCGCGTAACAGATTGTTAAGCAAACTTGATTTACCAACATTTGGACGACCGATGATAGCAGTAGATAAGCCTTCGCGCAGAATTTTGCCACGTTTTGCAGTACGTAATAGATTTTCCAAAAGTTCTTGGAATTCTTGTGTTTTTTCGCGAATCAAAGCCGTCGTCATTTCTTCCACGTCGTCATATTCAGGGTAGTCGATATTGACCTCGACTTGAGCTAAGGTATTTAGAATTTCTTGGCGCGTGTCATTGATTAATTGTGACAATGCCCCATCAAGTTGTTTTACCGCAATATTCATGGCTTTGTCTGTTTTCGCACGGATAATATCCATAACGGCTTCCGCTTGTGTCAAGTCAACACGACCATTCAAGAAAGCACGTTTGGTAAATTCACCAGATTCAGCAAGACGAGCCCCTTGGCGCAAGACAAGTTGCAAAATTTCATTTGTCACGGCAACACCGCCGTGCGTATTAATCTCCACGACATTCTCGCAGGTAAAGGTTTTTGGCGCAAGCATCACAGACACCATAACCTCATCAAGTACTTCATCAGTATTAGGGTCAACAATGTGACCGTAATTAATCGTATGTGAAGCAACCTTGTTAAGGTCTTTACCACGATAGACTTTTTGCGCAATAGCTAACGCTTCCGTTCCAGAAAGTCTTACAATCCCGATTGCACCCTCACCAAGCGGCGTAGAAATCGCAGCAATCGTATCAAATTCATTTGTAATCATTGCTATTCTTCCTATCTATATATCAAAGTTATTCTTTGAAAATAATCTTAGTTAATTGTAACGCAAAACATTTTTTCTAGCAATAGACGAGTGCCATTGCAATAATTTTTGATAAAATCAGCTAAAGAATTTACCAAAAACACTGAAACACCAAAACAATTAAGTCCGATTAAAATCATTGTGGTAAAAACACCCTAAATCATGATATAATAGTTATTTGGAAATAGGAATTATTGACAATAATACATCAATGGTGAGGTAGCTATGGAAAAACTCAAAAAATTGGCTGGTGTCACAGCCGCTCAGTACGTCAAAGATGGTATGGTTGTTGGGCTTGGAACAGGTTCAACAGCATACTTTTTTGTTGAAGAAATTGGTCGCCGCATGAAAGAAGAAGGACTCAAAGTTGTCGGCGTAACAACTTCAAGCCAAACAACTGTACAAGCAGAAGGGCTTGGGATTCCTTTGAAAGCTGTTGATGACATTGATGTTATCGATGTTACCGTTGACGGTGCAGATGAAGTCGACACTAACTTCAACGGTATCAAAGGCGGTGGTGGCGCCCTTCTTATGGAAAAAATCGTTGCCACACCAACCAAAGAATACATCTGGGTTGTTGACGAATCAAAAATGGTCGATAAACTCGGTGCCTTCAAATTGCCAGTCGAAGTGGTTCAATATGGTGCAGACCGTATTTTCCGTGAGTTCGAGAAAAAAGGTTACAAACCATCATATCGCATGGCAAACGGTGAACGCTTTGTGACTGATATGAAAAATTATATCATCGACCTTGACCTTGGCGTTATTGAAAATCCTGTCGAACTTGGCAAAGAATTGAAAGCTATGGTCGGCGTTGTTGAACATGGGCTCTTCAACGGTATGGTCAATAAAGTTATCGTTGCAGGTAAAGACGGTGTCAACATTTTAGAAGCTAAATAATGATTTCAGCAGGAGGAATTAACAGTTACCATAACTGAATCTTCTCCTGTTTACTATGTTATATTGATTAATTATTATTTCTAATCACTTGACTTATTAGGATATTAAGAGATTAGGAGGTTTTGGGTGCCAACCGTAACCACCCTAGATTAGGAAAAAATTATGTCAACATTTAATCGTATTCACCTTGTAGTTTTAGATTCTGTCGGAATTGGTGCAGCACCAGATGCTAACAATTTTGTTAATGCTGGTGTGCCAGATGGTGCTTCAGATACCCTTGGCCATATTTCAAAAACAGTCGGATTAACTGTTCCAAATATGGCGAAAATTGGTCTTGGAAATATTCTTCGTGAAGCACCTCTAAAAACAGTACCGGCAGAAGCGCAACCAAGTGGCTATGCGACAAAATTAGAAGAAGTATCACGTGGAAAAGATACCATGACAGGTCACTGGGAAATTATGGGGCTTAACATTACAGAGCCTTTTGATACTTTCTTTGAAGGATTTCCAGAAGAAATTTTAACAAAAATCGAAGAGTTTTCAGGGCGTAAAATCATTCGTGAAGCCAACAAACCTTATTCAGGAACACAAGTTATCGCTGACTTTGGTGAACGTCAAATGAAGACAGGTGAATTGATTGTTTACACTTCAGCTGACCCAGTACTTCAAATCGCAGCACACGAAGATATTGTTCCACTTGACGAACTTTATAAAATCTGTGAATTTGCTCGTTCTATTACATTAGAACGTCCAAGTTTGCTTGGTCGAATCATTGCTCGTCCATATGTTGGTGAGCCTGGTAATTTCACACGTACAGCTAACCGTCGTGACTATGCTTTATCACCATTTGCACCAACAGTGCTTAATAAATTAGCTGACGCAGGTATTCCGACGTACGGTGTCGGAAAAATCAATGATATTTTCAATGGTTCAGGTATTACAAACGACATGGGGCACAATAAATCAAATATGCACGGTGTTGATACCTTGATTAAGACCTTGCAATTGCCAGAATTTACAAAAGGATTATCATTTACAAACCTTGTTGATTTTGATGCCATGTATGGTCACCGTCGTAATGCCGCAGGTTACCGTGATTGTCTAGAAGAATTTGACAATCGTTTGCCTGAAATCATGGAAAATATGAAATCAGATGACCTTCTTTTAATCACAGCAGACCACGGTAATGACCCAACTTACACAGGAACAGACCACACACGTGAATACATTCCATTATTGGCTTACAGCCCATCATTTAAAGGAAATGGTGTCTTACCAGTCGGACATTTTGCTGATATCTCAGCAACAATCGCTGAAAACTTTGGTGTTGAGACAGCTATGATTGGTCAATCTTTCCTAGAAAAATTAGTATAAGAGGTGCATATGACAACAATTATTGAAAAAATTGAAGAAGCTCGTCAGTTCTTGGTATCACAAAGTTGTGACGCTCCTGAATTTGGCTTGATTTTAGGGTCAGGTCTTGGCGAACTTGCCGAAGAAATTAAAAATGCTGTTGTAATTCCCTATGAAAAAATTCCTAATTGGGGAAAATCAACAGTAGCAGGACACGCTGGACAATTGGTTTATGGTGACCTTGGTGAACACAAAGTCATTGCTCTTCAAGGACGTTTTCATTTTTACGAAGGAAATCCAATGGAATTAGTGACTTTCCCAGTTCGTGTCATGAAAGCTCTTGGTTGTAAAGGACTTATCGTGACAAATGCAGCTGGCGGAATTGGCTTTGGTCCAGGAACATTAATGGCAATTTCAGACCATATTAATATGACAGGGCAGAACCCATTGATTGGTGCGAATCTTGATGACTTTGGACCACGTTTCCCAGATATGTCAGATGCTTATACGGCTGAGTATCGTGATACTGCTCACAAAGTCGCTGAAAAAATCGGTATCAAACTTGATGAAGGTGTTTATCTTGGAGTTTCTGGACCATGTTACGAAACACCTGCCGAAATTCGTGCCTTCCAAACTCTTGGAGCTGATGCGGTTGGTATGTCAACAGTTCCAGAAGTCATCGTTGCTGCTCATTCAGGTTTGAAAGTTTTAGGAATTTCAGCCATCACAAACCATGCCGCAGGTTTCCAAAGTTCACTTAAGCATGAAGAAGTTGTTGCTGTTACACAACAAATCAAAGAGGATTTTAAAACCCTAGTTAAGGCTGTCTTGGCAGAATTGTAAGTCAATACTAAAACTTAGTATTATCATACTAAAATTAGAAAGTGGTGTCAGATGCGAATTCATTTTATCGTTCACGAAGCCTTTGAAGCACCAGGTGTTTATTATGATTGGGCTATTAAACGTGGTCATGATGTGACAATGACAAAGCTTTATCAAGGTAAAAAATTGCCAAAAGATAGTTCTGGTATTGACCTACTAATTGTTATGGGTAGACCACAAAGCCCACGAACAACAGTAGCAGAATATCCTCATTTTGATGCACAGACTGAAATCTCGCTTATCAAAGAAGCTATTTCACAAGATAAACGAGTTCTTGGTATTTGTTTAGGAGCTCAATTGCTGGGTGAAGCCTACGGAGCATCTGTTGAAAGAAGCCCAGAAAAAGAAATTGGAAATTATCCAATCACATTAACAGAAGTTGGTTTAGCAAATTGTAATCTTTCGCATATTGGAACATCTGCAATTGTTGGACACTGGCATGGCGATATGCCTGGTTTGACACCACAAGCCAAAATTCTTGCAACTAGCCAAGGTTGCCCACGACAAATTGTCAAATACAGTAATAAATACTATGCTTTCCAATGCCATTTAGAGTTTTCAAAACCATTGATTGAAGCACTTTTGGCAGAAGAAGTTGATTATGATGAACAAGTTAAGACACACTCATACCTTCAAGCAGCAAATGAAATGCTAGCTTACGATTATTCAGAAATGAATCATATTTTAGAGCAATTTTTAGATGCTTTCACAAAATAAAAGATTTAACTCCAAAGCTTATTGCTTACGCTTTAGTGCTACCTTCCTTTTAACTAGTCTAGTAGCAGGAGTAGGAGGCATTTTACTTCATGACTTATTAGAATTGGTTGAATAGATGATTTTTGGCCATGGGGAAAGTACAGGCGCGCAACCTGTCGCAAACCTACAATTTATTATCATCTTATTAGCTGGTATTATTTCAGCGTTTATTTGGTTTGTTTTGCAAGATAAAAATCGTCAAATCATTTCAATCAAATCACAGCTAAAAGCTACTGATGACAGCAAACGTCCGATACTTTGGATACACTTGATACATATATTGGATGATTAGCAGAAATATAAAGAGTGCGATTTTAATTAATTATTAGGGGAGAAGGAGAATGTGTCCCAAAAACTTTTAGTTGGCTTGGACTGAACGAAGTGAGGGAAAGGCTACTAAAACGTCGAGGGGCAATGGGAGCGAAGTGCACACTTATCTTTTGAACTTTTATTTTGTATAGGACATTAAAGTATACTTATTTGTCCTATGATAGAATTTGTAGTACCATAGATTTAGTATATAGGTCATATAAGTTGGGCATAATAATGTATTGTAATAACTAGAAATGAGGGAATGAATGAAAGTCAAATTTGGAAAATTATTTGGATGGATTGTCTTAGATATATTTGTGGTTGGAGTAGTTAAAGAAGTTTTGTTTAGTGAGGACTTCTTCGAATTACCTTCTTTTCTTCTTGACGCTATTACCTATAATTTTACTCATTTTTCCTTTTTAGGATTGATTATTGGAGTGCTAGCGATTGTTTTTTCAATCTGGTTATTTTTACAGGCAGTTTGTTTTATTATTATCAGTTGGGAACAATTAAAAAGTTGTTTTCAGAAAAGAGCAGATGATAAATGACTAAAATTGGGTATGTACGTGTTAGTAGCAAAGAACAGAACTTAGTTCGGCAATTACAAGCGTTATAAGGAATTTCTAAGGTCTTTTCAGACAAATTAAGCGGTCAATCGGTAGAACGTCCACAATTACAAGCTATGCTTAACTATATTCGTGAAGGGGATATTGTTGTTACTGAATTAGATCGATTAGGACAAGGACGGAATAATTTTTTCTTCAAGTGGCTTCAGTCGGAGCTGGTTCGCCTATTGGTAAAGAAGGTGCGCCACGAGAACTGGGAGTTTTAGGGGCAGGTCGTATTTCTGACCGAATGACATTGACCTTAAAAGACCGAAGGCTTGCTATTGTTTGTGGGGAGTCAGCAGGGTTGGCAGCTGTTTATCAAGTACCGATTGCCAGTATCTTTTTTGCTTTTGAAACACTTGGATTAGGGTTGTCATTTTTGAACCTTATTTCAGTCTCAAGCACAGCGATTCTAGCTAGTCTTATTGCGGGAACGGTTATTTCAGACACACCACTTTATCATTCAGGACAAGTCGTGCTCGTTGCTAAAACATGCGGTCTTACAATCCTTCTAGCCATTCTTATCACCCCCTTAGCGCAGCTCTTTCGCCACCTCACTCAAAAGGCTCAAGCCAGCAAAGTGACAACTAAAAGCATTTTGTGGAAACTCCCCTTAACTTCTTTGCTTCTCGCAAGCTTTTTCCTTTATTTTCCAGAGATTTTGGGAAATGGCGGAGCTATGGCGCAAGCTGTTTTTGATGGGATGGGTGTGTGGTATGGCTTAGCTTGTGTGGTTATTAAAGCCGTACTTGTTTTGCTGACGCTGAAAAATAGTGCCTACGGAGGCACTCTGACACCGTCATTTTCAATAGGTGCTGTCCTAGGATTCTTGGTGGCAGTACTGTGTCAATTGGTAGTTCCAGAATTATCACTAACTTCGGCTATGTTAATTGGCTCAAGTATCTTTTTAGCCATTACCATGAACGCTCCGTTAACAGCTGTTGGCTTGGTTATGTCGTTTATGGGACAATCTCTCAAAGCTCTTCCAATTTTGCTTCTTGCAGTCATCGTAGCCTTTGCTACAAAAACTATTATTGAACACATTGAAAGGAAATATTATGTCAATCCATATCGAAGCCAAACAAGACGAAATCGCAGATAAAATTTTACTTCCAGGAGACCCACTCCGTGCTAAATTTATCGCAGAAAACTTTTTAGAAGATGCCGTATGTTTTAATAATGTCCGTGGTATGCTTGGTTTTACAGGAACTTATAAAGGCGAACGTGTCAGCGTTATGGGAACTGGTATGGGAATGCCATCAATCTCTATCTACGCGACTGAATTAATCCAATCTTACGGTGTTAAAAAATTAATCCGTGTCGGAACAGCTGGCTCACTTAATAAAGATGTTCACGTTCGCGAACTTGTTTTGGCACAAGCAGCAGCAACAACATCAAGCATGATTAAAAATGAATGGCCACAATATGATTTTCCACAAATTGCTGATTTCACCTTGCTTGACAAAGCCTACCATATTGCGCAAGACCTTGGAATAACAACTCACGTTGGCAGCGTGTTATCTGTTGATGCTTTTTATTCAGATTTTGCTGAAAATAATGTCAAACTCGGGCAACTTGGTGTGAAAGCTGTTGAGATGGAAGCCGCTGCACTTTACTATCTCGCAGCGAAACACGGCGTTCAAGCACTCGGTATCATGACGATTTCTGATAGCCTTGTTGCTGACGAAGACACAACCGCTCAAGAACGCCAAAACACTTTCACAGACATGATGAAAGTTGGTCTTGAGACTCTTATTGCTGATTAATGCAAGAAATATACGAGACGATAGACATCCTTTTGGATGTCTATGCTTATAATCACGCTTGGAAAATAGCAGAGCAGCACAGTGATTTTCCAGCGCAAAGCCGTTATCTTTTAGAAATGTTAAAAGAGCGAAGGGAACTTAACGTTGACTTTGTTTTTTCACATGCAGCAGAAAATCAAGCGATTTTAGCCAATTATGGCGTTTCACTCATTACCAATGCGTATGAGGAAGAACAATTAGCAAATTATATTATGGATTTGGAATCTAAGGTGAAAAATGGCAATATCATTGATTTTGTCCGCTCTGTTAGTCCAATTCTGTATAGGCTCTTTCAACGTCTTGCCAAACGTGAAATTCCAAATTTGGAAAACTATATCCACGATGCTAAAAACGACCAGTATGATACTTGGCTGTTTACAAAAATGAAGCAGAGCGACTATGCTATTTTTCATAGGTACCTTGAGATTCGTCGTGATGGCAAAGTGACTTCAAAAGCTTTGGCAGAACTCTTACAATGCGGACAATTTCCTCAGGAGATTAAACAGTTAATCAGCGAACTTCGTAATTTTGAAAAATCCGTTCGGAATCCCCTAGCCCACCTCATCAAGCCTTTTGACGAAGAAGAACTACACCGAACAACAAATTTCTCATCCCAAGCCTTTCTAGATAAAATCATTGCCCTTGCTACCTATGCAGGTGTCAAATATAACAAAGAAAAATTCTATTTCGACCAAGTTAATGACATTATCAAAAGTGAGTTGAAGAGAAATGGATAGAACATAAAAACTCTTGGACAATGTCCAAGAGTTTTTAGTTATCAAATTGTACTTCTTTAAGTAGATAATCGATAAATCGTTCGCCCATTTTTGAAAGGTTAGCTTTTTCGTGGCGAATATAGACAATGTCAATCATATCCCCAACATCAAGCGGAATAGAAACAATATTATCACTATTTAGATTACTATTTAAAATACCTGTTGCAATTGTATAACCATCAAGTCCTATCAAGAGATTGAAAAGTGTCGCGCGGTCACTAACGACAATCGATTTCTTATGGGGAATTTGTGAAAAAATTTCTTCAGAGAAGTAGAAAGAATTATGAATCCCTTGATCGTAGCTAAGGTAAGGGAAGTCTTCCAGATCTTTCATCGTTACCAATTTTTTGCTTGCAAGAGGATTGTTTTTGCTGACAAAGATATGCGGACGCGTTCTAAAAAGGCTTGTATAGGTCAGATGATTGTCATCGAACATTTTGGTCAAGACATCGTGGTTATAACTATTCAAAAATAAAACACCGATTTCTGAACGGAAATTCTTAACATCATCAATAATTTCATATGTTCGTGTTTCGCGAAGGAAAAGCTCATAACGTGACATATCTGTTCCTTCTAAAAGTGAAACAAAAGCATTGACAACGAAAGCATAGTGTTGTGAAGACACACTAAAAAGTTCTCGGTTTGTATTTTTACTCTTATAACGTTCCTCTAAAAGAGCCGTTTGTTCTAAAATTTGGCGAGCATAAGAAAGAAACTCAACACCATCCTTAGTCAAGGTAATGCCTTTTGGGTTACGGATAAAAATCTCAATCCCCATTTCACGCTCCAAATCGCGTACAGCATTTGAAAGGCTTGGTTGAGTGATAAAAAGCTGCTTAGCAGCCTCGTTCATGCTCCCTGTTTCTACTATTTTAACGATATAGTGTAATTGTTGTATTCTCATAAACTTAGTTTAGCCTAAAAATGATTTTCCCGCAAGTAGGTACCAGTCTTTTATAAAGAAAACGATTAAAAAACGAACATTAGTCGTTTTGTAACATCATTACAAAATGGGGGTAAAAATACAACATTTTGATTATTAATTTCTTTTCTTTAACAAAGCGCCTATATTGTTTGAAACAAAGCAATGAAACCGTTTGTAAACATCTAGTTTTATAATAATACCGAATTGCAAAAGCATGACAAAAGTGTTAAAATGGGAACGTTAGTAATCCTTATAGAGAGTGGAGATTTATAATGCCTACACATTCACGTCATCAAAGACAGCATAAAAATTCCCGTTCATATTCCCGTCTTGATACTAAGACGATAGTGAATAGTATTTTGCTAGTCTTGTATGCTTTACTGGCAGGAATTGCGACTTTTCTGATGTATTCGCATAACATTCTTGCTTTCCGACACTTCAACATTATTTATACTGCTTTGTTAGTGGTTGTTCTTGTCGTATCGTTGGTATTGATAATTCAGAAAAAAGGTAAATTAGTTGTTACTGTCCTTTTGGTCATTTTCTCGATTGTCACAGCTGCTTCGCTTTTTGCATTTAAATCATTAATTGATGTAGCAGGCAATCTGAATAAATCAGCCTCATATTCAGAAATTGAGATGAGCGTTGTGGTGCCAGCAGATAGCTCGATTTCAGATGTGATAGAATTATCAAGCGTTCAAGCACCGACTAATGCTGACGGTAGCAACATTGATGCCTTAATCTCACAAATCAAATCTGATAAAGGTGTTGATTTAGCAACAGAAACAGTAGCTTCTTATCAAGCCACCTATGAAAATTTGATTAATGGTTCAAGTCAAGCAATGGTTTTGAACAGTGCTTATTCAAGCTTGCTTGAGCTATCATATGATGATTACGAATCAAACTTGAAAACAATTTATACTTATAAAATTAAGAAGAGTGCTTCAAGCGAAGCAAAATCATCTGATGCTAATGTCTTTAACATTTATATCAGTGGTATTGATACCTATGGTTCTATTTCAACCGTTTCACGCTCAGATGTTAATATCATCTTGACTGTTAATATGAATACACACAAGATTTTGATGACAACAACACCACGTGACTCATATGTTCAAATTCCAGACGGCGGTGCAGATCAATACGATAAACTGACACACGCTGGTATCTATGGTGTTGAAACATCCGAAAAGACACTAGAAAATCTTTATGGTATTGATATTGATTACTATGCTCGTATCAATTTTACATCATTTATGAATTTGATTGATGCCATTGGTGGCGTAACAGTCTATAATGATCAAGCCTTCACAGCATATGCTAATAGTAACTATTCATTTGAGGTTGGGAATGTTAACTTAAGCTCAGGTGAAGAAGCGCTTGCTTTTGTTCGTGAACGCTATAGTCTTGATAATGGCGACTACGATCGTGGTAATAATCAAATCAAAGTTATTCAAGCTATTGTTAATAAATTAACATCGTTAAGTTCAATTTCAAATTACTCAACAATTATTTCTACCTTGCAGGATTCTATTCAAACCGATATGTCATTAGATACAATGATGAGCCTTGCTAATGTTCAGCTTGATTCAGGTAAGAAATTTACAATTACATCACAAGAAGTAACTGGTACAGGTTCAACAGGAGAATTAACTTCTTATGCCATGCCAACTGCAAGTCTTTATATGATTCAGTTGGATGATTCTAGTGTAGCAAGTGCATCACAAGCCATTAAAGATGTTATGGAAGGTAAGTAGATGATTGATATTCATTCTCATATTGTTTTTGATGTAGATGACGGACCATCTACTATTGAAGAAAGTTTAGCTTTGATTGGTGAAAGTTATCGTCAGGGCGTGCGTACGATTGTCTCAACGTCACATCGTCGTAAAGGAATGTTTGAAACACCAGAAGATAAGATTTTTGCTAATTTCAGCCAAGTTAAAGAAGCTGCCGAAGCTAAATATGAAGGATTAGAAATCTTATACGGTGGCGAACTCTATTATAGTAGTGATATTTTAGAAAGACTGGAACAACGCCAAGTTCCAAGAATGAACGACACACGTTTTGCATTGATTGAATTTAGTATGACCACACCATGGAAAGACATCCATACAGCACTTAGCAATGTACTTATGCTTGGAATTACACCAGTTGTTGCTCATATCGAACGTTATAATGTGCTTGAGTTTAATGAAGAACGTGTTAAAGAATTGATTAACATGGGATGTTATACGCAAATCAATAGCTCACATGTTCTCAAACCAAAATTATTCGGTGATAAATACCGTCAGTTCAAAAAAAGAGCACGTTATTTCTTGGAAAAAAATCTTGTTCATTGTGTCGCAAGTGACATGCATAATCTCGGACCAAGACCGCCATTCATGGACGAAGCTAGAGAAATCATCACGAAAGATTTTGGCACTAAGCGAGCTTACGCTCTTTTTGAGGGCAATCCTCAAACCTTATTAGAAAATAAAGATTTATAGGAGTTAATATGAATTCAAATGATAATGCAAGTATCGAGATTGATGTACTCTACTTGCTAAGAAAACTTTGGAGTAGAAAATTTTTCATTATTTTCATTGCTCTAGTTGTTGGGACAGTAGCTTTGCTTGGTAGTGTTTTCTTCCTCAAACCTAAGTACACATCAACAACTCGTATTTATGTTGTTAGCAAAACTGCTGATAATATTACCAGTCAAGATTTACAAGCTGGTTCTTATCTTGTTAACGATTACAAAGAAGTGATTACGTCAAGTGAGGTGTTATCTTCTGTCATTGATCAACAAAAATTGGCTCTTTCAACCAGTGAGTTGTCAGATATGATTACAGTTGATATCCCAACAGATACACGTGTCATTTCAATTTCTGTGGAAGATACGGATGCCCAAGAAGCCGCCGATATTGCTAATGCTGTCCGTGAAATTGCTGCTGAAAAGATTAAAGCTGTTACGAAAGTAGATGACGTGACAACCTTGGAAGCTGCAACTACGCCTAAACACCCTTCATCTCCTAACGTTAAGAAAAATCTTGCTTTAGGGATACTTATTGGTGGGGCTCTAGCTGTTATTGTTATTTTTGTAGTTGAAGTGCTTGATGATCGTGTTCGTCGTCCAGAAGATGTCGAAGAAGTGCTTGGTATGACTCTTCTAGGAGTCGTACCAGATATTGATAAAATGTAAGGAGAAAGATTGTAATGCCACAATTAGAATTAGTGAGAGCTAAAACTCAAATGATTAAATCTATGGAAGAATATTACAATTCTATCCGTATCAATATTCAATTTAGTGGACGTGATTTAAAAGTAATTACGTTAACTTCGGCTCAACCTGGCGAAGGAAAATCAACAACGTCTGTTAACCTTGCAATTTCTTTTGCGCATGCAGGTTTCCGTACACTTTTGATTGATGCGGATACACGTAATTCAGTCATGTCAGGAACGTTTAAATCTAATGAACGTTATCAGGGGTTGACAAGTTTCTTGTCTGGAAATGCAGAGCTGTCAGATGTTATTTGTGACACAAGTATTGATAATTTAATGATTATTCCTGCTGGACAAGTCTCACCAAATCCAACATCATTGATTCAAAACGATAATTTTAAGGCAATGATTGAAACCGTGCGTGGTCTTTACGATTATGTGATTATTGATACACCTCCTCTTGGCTTGGTTATTGATGCAGCTATCTTAGCGCATTACTCAGATGCTAGTCTAGTTGTGGCAAAAGCAGGAGCTGATAAACGCCGTACCATTACGAAAGTAAAAGAACAACTAGAACAAAGTGGCTCTATTTTCCTTGGTGTTATTTTAAATAAATATGATATCCACTCGGATAATTACGGTTCATATGGTAGTTATGGTGACTATGGAAATTATGGCAAAAAATCGGGGGGCGGAGAGTAACGGATATTTTACCTCAGAGTAGGAGATAGTGGAGTGTATGAATAGTTTAAGTAGAAAAGAAAAGTCTATTATTTTAATAACGATTGATTTGTTGCTGTTGTTTATTGCCATGTTTGTCACAATGTATTTTATGCAAGCTTTTGCGAGTATTAACTCAAATCAATTGCTTACGTCCTATCTTGTCGTGGCAATTGATTATCTAGTGATAGCTAGTTGGTTTAAAAACTTTTCGATTTTGAATCGCTTTACCGACTATCGCGTCTTGTTTTATCTAATGATATCTCTTGCCATTTCTTATTCCTTATTGGCAGTCGTTGTGACAATAGTCTATCCTGAAGGCAGTTATAGTTATCGTTTTGTGCTCCTTTCTTTCTTATTTTCCACTTTTCTTTTGATAGCTCCAAGACTTTTATGGCGTGAGCTAAATAATAGTCATAGCCGAAAAAAGAAAAAAGAGTGCTCACGGATTAGAACCTTGGTCGTAGGTGCTGGAGAGGGTGGTTCTATTTTTGCAAACACGATTTTGAATTCTCATTCAGACATCGAGATTGTTGGTTTTGTGGATGATGACGTGAACAAATATAAAACCTATTTGCATGGTATCAAGGTGCTAGGCGATTGCAAAGCTATTCCAACTATCGTTTCTCAATACGCTATCGAACAAGTGACCATTGCGATTCCTTCTTTAGCAGGAAAAGAACGTGAAGAAATCATCAAGATTTGTAATGATTGTGGTGTCCGTGTAAATAGCATGCCCAATATAGAAGATGTGATTATCGGCAAGGTTTCTACTCGAAATTTACGTGAGATTGACATTGCAGACCTCTTGGGACGAAAAGAAGTTGAGTTAGATCGGAACGATTTGGGAGAATTTTTCCGAGAAAAGATTGTTCTCGTGACTGGAGCAGGTGGTTCGATTGGCTCAGAGATTTGTCGTCAAGTGTCACGTTTAAACCCTAAAAAATTGCTACTCTTAGGGCATGGTGAAAATTCGATTTACTTGATTCATCGAGAACTTTTGCAAAAGTACGGTCAGAAAATCGAGATTGTTCCCATTATTGCAGATATTCAAGACCGAGAGTTGATGTTTGACGTGATGAAAGCCTATCGTCCCAACTACGTCTATCATGTTGCAGCACACAAGCATGTGCCCTTGATGGAGTATAATCCAAAAGAGGCTGTCAAAAATAATATTTTTGGCACAAAAAATGTCGCTGAGGCAGCGCTTGCAGCAGTGGTTGAGCGATTTGTCATGATTTCGACAGATAAGGCTGTCAATCCAACCAACGTGATGGGAGCTACCAAGCGAGTGGCAGAGATGATTGTGACGGGACTCAATGGCAAAGGCAAGACAAAATTTGTCGTTGTTCGTTTTGGCAATGTCCTAGGTAGTCGTGGTTCAGTTGTCCCTGTCTTTAAAGAGCAGGTGGCTAAGGGTGGACCACTAACCGTTACGGATTTTCGTATGACACGTTACTTCATGACGATACCAGAGGCAAGTCGACTCGTTATCCAAGCAGGCTATTGCGCAAAAGGTGGCGAAGTCTTTGTTCTTGATATGGGCAATCCTGTCAAGATTGTCGATTTGGCAGAAAAAATCATTATGCTAAGTGGTTATACCGTGGAAGAGATTGGGATTGTCGAGTCTGGCATTCGTCCGGGAGAAAAACTCCACGAAGAACTCTTGTTATCAGATGAACGTGTCAGCGAGCAAATCCATGAAAAGATTTTTGTCGGAAAAATCATCCCAAAATCTGTAGCAGAAGTTGACAACTTCATCAAAACACTACTAGATACAGACAACAAAGCTTTGAAAGATAAGCTCATTGCATTTGCAAAGCAGGGATAATAGGAGAGATATGTTAGAAAGTGATTTTTTAGATACTATCGAAGTGCAGGAAACACGAAAATATTTGGAAAAGAAAAAGGTATCCTTGTTTTTTAAACGGATGTTTGATTTAATTTTTTCCATTTTACTGTTGCTTTTCTTGCTACCTATTTTTGTCCTGTTAGCGATTGGCATCAAGTTAGAAGACGGCGGGTCAGTTTTCTATCGGCAAGAGCGTGTAACGAAAAATGGACGCCTGTTTAAGATTTTCAAGTTTCGCACCATGGTGGTCAATGCTGATAAAATCGGTACTCTCGTCACTGTTCAAAAAGATAATCGCATTACCAAAATTGGTTCAAGAATACGAAAATATCGCCTTGATGAATTGCCTCAGTTACTAAATATCGTCATCGGTGATATGAGTTTTGTCGGCACACGACCAGAGGTTGTTAAGTATGTCAAAGCCTATACAAACGAGATGAAGACAACCTTGCTTTTGCCGGCAGGCGTGACTTCTCTTTCCAGTATTGAGTTTAAGGATGAAGACACTATTATTGAAAAATATACGAAACTGGGAGAAGATGTTGATGATATTTACATTCATCGCATACTTCCCCAAAAAATGATTTCAAATATTGCCTATATTCATCACTTTAATTTTCTATCAGACATTAAAATTATGCTGTTGACCATTATCAAAGTAGTAAAATAATGAGGACACATATGACAAAGAAAATGAATATTCCCTTTTCACCACCAGATATTTCAGAAGAAGAAATTGCAGAGGTGGCAGATACCTTACGTTCTGGTTGGATTACCACCGGTCTGAAAACAAAGGAACTAGAATCCTTGTTATCCACCTACACCAATACCTCAAAAACGGTCTGCCTAAACTCGGCGACAGCAGGTTTGGAATTGGTTCTTCGGGTGCTTGGTGTAGGGGCTGGTGATGAAGTTATTGTTCCAGCTATGACCTATACGGCATCTTGTAGTGTGATTGAGCATGTCGGAGCTACTCCTGTCATTGTTGATATTCAGAGCGATAGTCACGAGACGGACTATGAGCAGCTGGCACAAGCTATCACGGAGCGAACAAAGGTGATTATTCCCGTCGAGTTGGCTGGTATCCCTTGCGACCATGATAGGATAAGAGAAGTTGTTGACAGTAAAAAGGCACTCTTTACACCAAAAACTCCTCTACAAAAGGCATTTGGTCGTATCGTTACCTTATCTGACGGTGCTCATGCTTTGGGTGCAAGCTACAAGGGTGAGATGATTGGCAATGTCGCAGACTTTACCGTATTTTCTTTTCACGCTGTGAAAAACTTTACAACGGCAGAAGGTGGCTCGGTAACTTGGAAAGACCATGCCGGCATTGATAATGATGACTTGTATCGTCAATTTCAAATCCTTTCCTTACATGGTCAGACAAAAGACGCTCTTGAAAAAACAAAATTGGGTTCATGGGAGTATGATATTGTCATCCCTGGCTACAAGTGCAATATGACGGACATCATGGCTTCTATCGGCTTAGTTCAGTACAAACGCTATCCTGATTTATTAAGACGACGCAGAGAGATTGTTAGTCGTTATAATGAGGGATTTGAAGGCACGACAGTCATCCCTTTACAGCACGTGAGTGACAGCTATGAGTCTTCTATGCACCTGTATATCGTTCGTATAGATGGCATTAAGAAAGAGCAACGCAATGCTATTATCGAAAAAATGGCAGAGGCTGGAATTGCCTGCAATGTTCATTATAAACCACTCCCTCTCTTAACTGCTTATGCTAATATGGGCTTTAAAATAGAAGATTATCCCAATGCCCAAAACTATTTTGAAAATACCATGACACTCCCCCTTCATACAAAATTGAGCGATGAAGAAGTGGACTATGTGATAGAAACGCTAAAAGGTATCCTAGCTGATATTCGCTGACACCATACGAACAACTATAGTATTTAGTTAATAAAGAGTAGAAGAACGGAGATAGATGTGACAAAACAAATAGATGGTCTTGTTTCGGTGATTATGCCGTCGTGGAATACTGCTGACTATATCGCAGAATCCATTGAATCAGTCATCAATCAGACCTATCAAAACTGGGAATTGATTATCGTTGATGATTGTTCGACTGATACGACAGATGAGATAGTCAACCACTTTAAAAACGATAGGATACGTTATTTCAAAAATAGTATCAATAGTGGTGCAGCCATCACACGAAATAAGGCTTTGCAACATTCTAGAGGAGAGTGGATAGCCTTTCTTGATTCGGACGACCTCTGGCACCCAGAAAAGCTAGAAAAACAGATTCACTTTATGGAGAAAAATGGGTATAGCTTTTCCTACCATAATTTTGAAAAAATTGATGAAGACAGTCAATATTTGGGAGTTACGGTCACAGGCCCAAATCTTGTGACGAAGAAGATGATGTACCATTATGGTTATCCAGGTTGCTTGACTTTTATGTACAATGCCAAGGTAATGGGCTTGGTACAAATTAATGACATCAAGAAGAACAACGACTATGCTATTTTGTTAAAGCTGTGTAAAAAAGCAGATTGTAATCTACTTGATGAAAACCTAGCCTATTATCGTATTAGAAAAAAATCCATTTCCCATGACAAGCTGTACAAAAAATTAAAAAGTCACTATGATTTGTTTCATATCTGTGATAAACAAACACCCCTTACTTCCTTTTACTTGGCTTGTATGAACATGATTTACGGTCTTCATAAAAAATACAAATATGAAATAAGAAATCAATGAAGAATATGAAAATTGATTTAACAGGGTAGGACGATGATAGGTTGGCATTATAAATTGTGGTGCGAAGTCGAAGAAAAAAATCCCAGTGTTAGTTTTTATTTGACAGCAAAAAATTTATTGTTTGGTTTTATGAAAAAAATACTATATAGAAAGGTAATTAACAGATAAATGGAAAGAAACAGCGTTGCGTATAAACTACGCAGAAAAGGGCAAGCAGTAGCATTTACTTTATTAAGTCATGAAACATTATCTAAATTATATTATAGAATATGTTTGCATAAGAAACTAAACTTAAAGAATCCTAAAACATTTAATGAGAAATTACAGTGGTATAAACTTTATTATTGTGCAGATAACCAATTGATCGTTGATTGTACTGATAAGTATCATGTAAGAGACTATTTAGTTAATAAAGGTTATCAAAATTTATTGACTGGTCTTCTAGGGGTCTGGGATAATGCAGAAGATATTGATTGGGAATCATTGCCTAATCAATTTGTAATGAAGTGTACGCATGGGTGTGCATATAATATTATTTGTACTGATAAAACAACGTTTGATTTTGCTAAAGCAACAAAACAGTTAAATAACTGGTTGAGAGAAGATTTCTCGAGATTCAATGTTGAACTTCATTATGGAAAAATAAAACCCAAAATAATCTGTGAAGAATTTCTTGGAGAGGCAATTACTGACTATAAGTTCTTTTGTTTTAATGGAAATCCAGAGTTTTTTTATGTATCAACTGATTTGGTCAATGATCGTCAGGCGGAAATGGCTTTTTTTGATATGGATGGTTCAAAAATTCCACTAGTTAGAGAAGATTACAAGGATATTGGAGAAGTAATTTTTCCAGATTATTTAAATGATATGATTGAGGTATCAAAAAAACTCTCTAGCGACTTTCCTTTTGTGAGAGTTGACTTCTTTATTACGAATGACTCATTTAAATTTGCAGAGTTGACTTTTACCCCAGGAGCAGGGATGATACCGATTAATCCAATAGAATATGATATAGAATGGGGTAAAAAATTTAAACTACCTAAGCACGATTATCAATATGGAAAGATGTAAGAATAGTGAAGAGAGTTTCAATAGTAGGGCATTTTGGAGGTAGTGAGACATTTACAGATGGTCAAACAGTCAAAACAAAGACCCTGTATCAGGAATTATCAAAAAAGACCAAGTTTATCTATATCGTGGATACTTTTTACAAGAATAAGAATCCGATGAAACTCATTTTTCAGATATTTGTTTCTTTACTTACTTCAAAGAATATCATCATCCTTTTATCTGGGAATGGTATGAAAGTTTTCTTCCCAATTTATTCTTTCTGTGCAAAGTATTTGAAAAAAAATATTTATCACGATGTCATTGGTGGAAATCTAGTAGGATACATTGATAATAATCCTAAGTTTCTCACCTACTTAAATCGTTTTAAGTATAATTTTGTTGAAACGAATCAGATGAAAGACACTCTAATTACCAAAGGAGTGACGAATGTATTGGTTATTCCAAATTTTAGAATAATGGAGTCAATCTCTTTAAAAGAAGTCGTTCAAAATAGGGATGTTTATGAATTTTGTACATTTTCAAGAGTGACCAAAGAAAAAGGGATTTTAGACGCTATTGATGCGATTGAGGCATTTAATGCCAAGCACTCTAATAAAAAATGCACCCTAGATATATATGGTTCCATTAGTAGTGACTTTCAAGATGAATTAACAAAAAAACTTTCGGAAACTTCAGCGGCTATTCAATACAAGGGAGAAGTACCGTCTTCAAAAGCAACTAATGTTATATCTAAATATTACGGTCTATTGTTTCCAACTTATTGGGAGGGTGAGGGAAGTGCAGGAACAATCATTGAAAGTTTTTTTGCAGGTGTTCCTGTGATAGCTACTGACTGGAAGTATAATAGTGAGATGATTACTCATTTTCAAAATGGGGTCATTTATCCTACAGAAGAGATTTCTTCTCTTTTAGATGGAGTAGAGTGGCTCGTGGATAATGAAAAAAATATGCTTTCGTTGAAAGAAAATTGTATAGCGACATCGAGATATTATATGCCCGATATTCATATAGAAAAGATTTGTCAATTATTGGAGTGAGAAAAATGGATAGTCATAGAATTGAATTTTTTGGATTACCAGGATGTGGGAAGACCTTTCTTGTTGAAAAAATAACTAGTATAGATAGAAAGACATTGTCGCAAAAAGCGACAAATAAATATCTACAAATGATAAAAAAACTTTCTAAGTTTTCTCCGACCTCTCTTTATTATAAGTTTCGTCTACGTAAGATACTAGCCAATAGTACTAAACATCACAAATACCATGATACCAATTGGAATGATATGCTAGATAGTATTGTATTGGTAGCTAGTGCTTACAAGATGAGAGCAGGTGGAAAAGGAGTGCTAGATGAGGGCATTGTCCAAAGAACTATCTCTTTTGCTATCAATTACGATTTAGATGGACAGACCATTATTAAAATACTTGAGAGTTTTGAGAGCCTATTTCAGACCACAGATGTTATTTTTGTTGAGATTTCAAGTGAAGAGGCGTTCAAATCTATCAAAGAACGCAATCGTAAAGAATCGAAAATGGATTTTTTTAGCGATGAAACGTTATTGGATTATTTAAAGGAATATGAAGTCGTTTGTAAGGAGATTGCAGAACATTTTCATTTTAAGACACTACATAAAAACGACTTCAGACAGTTCATTGAGGAGAGAAAAATTAGATGATTTCATTTGTTATCCTACATTATCAGGCATTGGAAGAAACCTTAGATTGTATCAAGACAATAAAGGGTAAGGTACCTTCAACCAAAAAAATAATCATTGTAGACAACGCTTCTCCAAATGGTTCAGGACAGAAACTTTTAGAGTTATTTACTGAAGATTCAGAAGTCGAAGTCATCATCTCTCAAGAAAATCTGGGATTTGCTAGAGGCAATAACTTGGGTTATCAAAAAGCGAAAGAAGATCAACCAGACTTTATCGTTGTGATGAATAATGATGTTTTTTTAACTCAGCACAATTTTTTAGAACTCGTAGAAGAAAGTTATCGCAAGTACCACTTTGATGTACTAGGACCAGATATTTTTTCAACGAAAACCTCCTTGCACCAAAACCCCCAACGTGAGAGCAATTACACATTGTCTGAATTGACACGTATGCATAGGAAATTGGTGTTTAAAAATAAATTTAAGTTTTTATTGAAATTAAAATACCTATTTAGAAAAACACCTGACGATTCTGGAACACAAGAATTAGACTATGAAAAGGTGCAATTCGACAAACCTTTACATGGTGCAATCTATATTTTTTCGTGTCGATTTATTGAGCAAAATGACAATTGTTTTTATCCAAAAACGTTTATGTATTTTGAATCTTACATTCTACACTATTTGGGTATGAAAGAGAAGATGGTTTTTGTCTACAATCCGATGATTAAGGTGACTCATCATGAGGATGTATCCACAAACCAAAGTTATCAAGGCATGTATAAAAAAGTTATTTTTGTCAATCATTGTTTGCTTGATTCGTGTCATGCTTTTATTCAGTTGATGAAAGGCGGATAGAAAGTTGAGTTTCTTATATATTCTTGTAATAGCCTTAATAGCCTTGCTTTTTCTCGCTTATATTTTGTCTGGAAGAGACGTCCTGTCCCCTAGTGTCACAATGGTCTTGATGTTTATTTTAGGGACACTTTTTACCATACCTAACATTGAAAGTTGGAAGATTGATTATAGTATTGAAGCTGGTCTATTAACCATTTCAGGGATATTAGTGTTTATTTGCGTGGAATGTTTTAGTCGAGTTCTGTCTGTGAGTCAAAAAAATCGATTAGATGTACATCAATCAGTTGCAGATGGCTTAACTCCCATACCTATTCGGACGACAAAATTATTGCTCTTAATCTCTCTCAACGCACTTATTCTCCTTATTTATTTTCTTAAAATTCGGGCTATCGTTGGTGGTGGAGATATCGCAGCAATGTTTCAGAAGTATCGTTATCTCGGTATTGATAAGTTAGCTGGAAAAAATGTTGAAACAGTCGGTGGCTGGATAAACTATTTCTTGAAAATTGTCGAGGCTAGTGGTTTTATTTCGGGCTATATTTTGCTTAGAAATCTTATTTGTAAAAGCAGGGCAACCAGTAGGATAGGCTTATTGTTACTGTTAGTCATGTCCATCTTACCAAATACTTTTGGGGCCGGTAGAACGCAATTATTAAAATTGATGAGTGCCTTAATCATCTATTACTACATATTATGGCACCAAAAAAATGGCTGGGATAAGATTCTAACATTTAAAATAGTTAGTATTGGTGTGTCTTCTTTGCTAGTAGGTATTCCGACCTTTTACTATAGTCTTAAATTGCTAGGAAGAGAGACTGCAAGAGGTATCTTTGACTATGCGGCAGATTATTTGGGAAGTGGAATCGTTCTTTTTTCTGAGTATGTGAAAAATCCTGTTCCTAGAGATGTCTGGGGGGAAGAATCCTTATACAGTGTCGTAAAAATCCTTCACTTTTTAGGCTTGAGTGAGCCAGCAACATCCTATAATATGGAGTTTAGACGACTAGGAATGGGCTATAGTAATGTCTATTCGTTTTTCAGACGTCCCTTGCATGACTTTGGCGTGCTAGGTATGTACATCTTTGTCGGCTGTATTGCAATTTTTTTCGCCTATATGTATTATAGGAAAATAAAAGGGAACACAAACTTGAATTCTACTACTTATTGGACTCTGGTTTACGGATATTTCTTTTATTGGATAATTTCCTCACCTATTATTCAATATAGTGTAGCCTATGTTTCTGTAGGAACAGTAACTTTTTTGTTCATTTTGCTGTTACTCTTTGACTTTTTGACTAAAGACAGGATTAAATTAAAGTTAGGTGGTTTAAAATGATATGAGTGTACGCTCCTTAAAAGTGAATGCCCTTCTCAATTTTGTCAAACAATTGATGACCATTGTTTTTCCTCTAGTATCATTTTCATACGTGTCAAGGGTTTTAGGGAGTTCAGAATTTGGTAAGTACAATATTGCGTCATCATTAGTAAGTTATTTTTCATTGTTGGCTTTATTTGGAATAACAAATTATGCTGTCAGAGAAGGGGCACGCATACGGGATAATCAGGAAGAAATCTCTCGTTTTGCTTCTCAAATGTTTTCCATCAATCTGATAACGACAACGATATCTTATGTTATCTTGTTTCTGATTGTTTCTTTAAGCCAAAAATTTCAACCCTATTCAACCTTGATTCTGATACAAAGTTTATGCTTGATGATGAATCTTATAGGGCAGGATTGGCTTAATACGGTATTTGAAGATTTCCTTTATATTACATTAAGATATATTGTGCTTCAAGTATTTGCCTTAGGAGCTATTTTTGCTTTTGTCCGAACAGAACATGATACTGCTATCTATTGTTTGATCATGGTTTTAGCTTCATATGGTGGCAATATCATCAACCTATTTCATCTTAGAAAGTATGTAGACGTTAGATTCACTTGGAATGTCCCATTTCGGAAAGTAGCTCTACCATTATTGATTTTATTTATCAACTCGCTCGCTGTTATTATTTATGTCAATTCAGATATCACTATATTAGGTTTATTTAAAGATGATTCCGTTGTAGGGGTGTATAGCTTTGCTTCAAAACTATATAATATTATTAAGCAACTAATCAACGCAACGATTCTTGTTTTTGTCCCTAGATTAACGGTTTATTATATTTCGGATCATAATCGATATGGTAAATTGATATCTATTATCATCAATTTGTTGGTATTATTAGTCATACCAATGTCTGTCGCATTGTCGATTTTAAGTCCCAAAATTATCTGGGTTGCTGGAGGAAATCAGTATATTTCCGGTAGCACATCCTTTAGTATTCTTAGTTTTTCAATAATATTTGCCCTAATATCTTCAGTTTATACAAATTGTATATTGATTATCAGCAGAAATGAAAAAAAGATATTGGTAGCTACAAGTGTTTCTGCTCTGGTTAATGTGATTGGAAATATTATTTTTATCCCTTTTATTGGCATGATTGGTGCCGCATTAACAACACTAGTATCAGAACTATTAAATTTAGCGATTCAACAATACTATGCTCATCAATTTATAACCTACAAATTCTTTAATAGATTGGTTGTTCTTTTAGCTGTAGTTGGTGGGCTTATTGCCACAGTCGTTTCGTTGGTAATGACACAGTTTATCACTACTTACTCGCTCATATCGGTTGTCGCTATGCTAGCAACAACGATGGTGCTGATTGTTAGTCTATATGGTTTGGTGCTGTTCTTCTTTAGAGCTCGATTACGGAAAATATTTAGATGATCAGTAAAAAAATAAACCCGTGGTTTTAGTTAAGGTCAGATACATGACATTAACTAAAACCACGGGTTAAGTGTATTGTTTAATCTCTTCTAAAAATATCGCGTGTGTAGACTTTTTCTTTGACATCGTCTAACTCAGCGTTGTAGCGGTTAGTGATAATGCTTTGGCTAAGTTTTTTAAATTGTTTAAGATTATTGACAACCTTTGAACCGAAGAAGGTGGTTCCGTTTTCTAGGGTTGGTTCGTAGATGATAACGCTAGCTCCTTTGGCTTTGATACGTTTCATGACCCCTTGGATAGAACTTTGCCGAAAGTTATCAGATTGGCTTTTCATCGTTAGACGATAAACACCGATAACAGTTTCTTTTTCATTTTGTGGGGAATAGTTGCCATTGTCTGAGTAAGCATAATAACCGGCTAATTTTAGGACTTGGTCGGCGATGAAATCTTTGCGTGTCCGGTTAGATTCGACAATGGCGCTCATCATGTTTTGAGGCACATCATTATAGTTAGCCAAAAGTTGCTTGGTATCTTTTGGTAGACAGTAACCACCATAACCAAAGGAAGGGTTATTGTAGTGTGTACCGATTCGTGGATCCAAACCAATGCCATTAATGATCGCTTGGGTATCTAAGCCTTTTAGTTCAGCGTAGGTATCGAGTTCGTTGAAATAGGAGACACGCAGTGCAAGGTAGGTGTTAGCAAAGAGTTTCACAGCTTCAGCTTCAGTGAACCCCATAAATAGCGTGTCTATATCTTCTTTTTCAGCACCGTCTTGAAGCAGTTGTGCAAAAAGCTTAGCAGCTTTCGTGAGTTCTTCGTTATCTTTATCAGTAGATACGATGATACGACTAGGATAGAGATTATCATATAAGGCTTTTGATTCACGTAGAAATTCTGGGCTAAAGATAATGTTTTGGGTATGGTATTTGGTACGCACAAAATCCGTATAGCCGACTGGAATAGTTGATTTGATAACCATGATGGCATCTCTATTTACAGATAGCACTTGTTCGATAACAGATTCAACAGCACTAGTATCAAAGTAATTTTTTTCGCTATCATAGTTAGTAGGAGCGGCAATAATAACGAAGTCAGCGTCTTTATAGGCAGAATCGCCATCAATTGTTGCGACTAAGTCAAGGTCTTTTTCAGCTAGATATTTTTTAATATAATCATCTTGAATAGGTGATTTTTTATTATTAATAAGTTCAACTTTTTCAGGAATAATATCAACAGCAGTAACATGATTGTGTTGAGCGAGTAGTGTTGCAATTGACAATCCAACATAACCAGTACCTGCAACAGCAATATTGCATACATAGTCAAGTTTTTGAGCTTTTTCTTTCTTAACAGTAAATAACTCAGCAATATCAAAGCCAATAATATTTGCAAGTGCTTCAAGTTGAGCAATTGAAGGGACGTGTTCTGCTTGTTCAATTTTACTTAAAATAGAACGATTAATCCCACTCTCAGTAGCTAATGTTTCTTGTGATACTTTATTATCTTTACGATAATCTAAAATTAACTTAGCTAAAATAGCTGATGAAAATGATTTCATTTAAAAACCTCCATAAGTAGAATTATACTCTTTTTTGTTTCTTAAAACAACTAAAAATGCTATAAAACGAATGTTTTTATATATAAGGTTGTTAAAATCAACATTCAACTTTTTTATTTTATGTAAAAATATTAATGTGATACTACAATAGTATACATGTACTTTCATTTGTTATATCATTGTTTCAATAGTTATTTCTTGTTTTATACGTCCCTTTGTTAAGATAAATAGTGAAAAGATTATTGATTTTTTCAATTGTAACGGGTTTTCTAACGACAGCTGTAAGTTTGATTTACGCATCGAATATACGTAATGTTTTATACAATGCTAAAAGTAATGATTATCCAAGTAGTTGGTATGAAGCTCTAACCTATTATCGCTTTTCGATTTTATACTTTATTTTTTAGTTTTTGTATACAGTGTTAAAATATCAGTTATTCCAGATGTAATCTATAATATTATTTATTTAACGGCACTAGTTGGAGGAATTTATTGGTTGATTAAAATTTTTAATATTTTATTTATTAAGTGCAGAGATTAATGGGAAGTAGTGGTTCTTTTTGTTAATTTTTTAGGTGTGAAATTTGCAGTAAAAATTTGACATAGTTTTATTAATCTGATAACATATACGTATGATTAAGACTTAGCTACCGCCTCTTTATAATGCGTACCAGTGCTAAGTCGTTTTTTTATGGAGAAATTATGAAAGAAGCAAAAACAATTGAGGAGCAATTAGAAATACTTGAAAAACGCGGATTGATAATTGAAAATCGTGACAGAGCTATTGAGACTCTGAGAAATGTCAATTATTATACGTTGACAGGTTATCTATTTCCCTTTAAGAAAAGTAATATCTATCAAAAAGGTACTTCAATGAATTTAGCAATTAGACTCTATCATTTTGATAACGAAATAAGAAATGTTTTAACGGCTTTAATGGTAGAAGCAGAAGAAAAACTGAAGACCAGAATTGCTTATAATATAGCTATTGCTCATTCTGATGACCCGTTGATTTACACTGACGTTAATTATTTCAAAAACGCAAACGATTATAGTCACTTTATGGCAGATTTTCAAAGTAACGTTAGAAATAATCGTGAGGTTCCTTTTGTAAAACATCATATTCAAAAATATCGTAGTCAGTTTCCTATATGGGTTGCTGTGAATCTTTTTACTTTGGGAAATTTAAAATATTTATATAAAAATATTCCAAGTCGTGATAGGAAAAATATAAGTAGAGAATTTAATGTTTCTCCTAAAACCCTTGACAGTTGGATAGATACTCTTAGAATTTTGAGAAATAAGCTTGCCCATAATATGAGGTTATATGAGACAACGTTTCAAAAAACACCAAAGTTAGAAAAACATCATTCTATCCGAATAACGAACAATAGATTATTTGCTAATTTTGTATTACTTAAATATTTACTTGATGATAGTGAAGTTTGGCAAAGTGCAATTGTTAATTTAGATAAGATATTCGTCAAATATCAAGATAGTATTGAACTATCTTCAATTGGCTTTTCAGAAAATTGGAAGAGCATCTTAGAAAAATAAAACGGCAATAAAATTCGTACGGAAGCAGAGGTATCTTACTTAGCCTAAAAGCAAACAGCCCCTAAAACGTTATTGTTTTAGGGGCTGTTTTTACTATCCCAGATGGTTTTTTATTCAAAAATAAAGCGATTCAGTTGAACGACTTGGGCAAAAGCAAAGTCGTCTAAAATTGTTATTTTTTCAGCTCGGCGCGCTTTATAATCAAAGGTGTGTAATTGAAACGGATTAACAAAGCCGTCAACTTTTTTAGACTGGACCTCGACAAGGAGTCCTTTTGCTTTTAATTTTTGTTGTCCGTGTGTTATTGGACAAACAGCGACAAATCCAGTTTGTTTATTATAATTATCACTAGAGATGACAAGAGCAGGGCGACGTTTTTGAATTTCTTTTCCCTTGGACGGATTAAAATCAATCCAGATGATATCTTGCTTTTGCGGAATATAGTTATTCATGATCTAACAATGCCACGCTTTCAAAATCATCGTCCATACGTAAATCAGAAATACCGTCAAAAGGATTAGTCATTTTAGGAACAAGCATGATGACATTGTTTCGTCCTTTTTCAAGAGTAAATTCTTCACCGATGTTCACGCCTAGTTCTTTAGGGAGGGTAATAGTAATGGAATTGCCGACTTTTCTTGCTTTTACAATTGACATAATATATCTCTCCTTATGTGTATACTTCGTATACACATTATATAAAATATACTTTTTATTGTCAATTTTAATCAATAGAATTCCTTCCCTGATTACTATCGTTCGTTTTTTTGTCTTTCTTTGTTAACTTCCTCCTCTTTTTCGTTGCTCTTTTGCCTAGCATATGTTATATTAATAGTAACGGATTGTAACGAAACTGTAATATTAATAAATAAAGGTAAGTGGTGGAAGTGATGGAAAATACTAATTCAAATAATCATCGATTGTTGATTCAGAAGTTACTTGTTAGTATTCATTACTTGACACTTTTCAGAGATGAGATTGTTTTGGTTGAAAAGACTCCGTCATTGTTGGGGGCGTCTTTTTCGCCGTATGTGGTTCAATCAGAACTGGGTGAAATTTTGGCGGCTGTTGATGTGCTTTCTAAGCAAGAAAAATTGATTAAATCAACATTTTGGTATGATGAAGCATCTTTCAGATTGATGAATCACTCTTTGGATATTGTCGGTAATTGGATTCGTGGGATTGATAATGTTTTAGAAATCTGTGAGTCAAAATCTGTTTTTCAAGCGATTCTTGGTGATAAGCGCCAGCGTGTTTTTGGCGTGCTGATTGATGTTTTTACTTCAATTCGAATTACCAATTTATCAATCAAGGAAGAATCAGAACACCCTATTTTAGTTGACCCTTTGCAAGCGGTAGAATATCAAAAAAGGGAAACGAAAAAAGCCGAATCATTGGCTAAAATTGATGCCTTGACCCCTAGAAAATCAGAACAGAGTCTTGAAGTTGATAAAGACAAAGATGTCCCTATCCTTGAGAATAAAGAAGATGAGCCTGCAGCTGAATCGCAATCAGTTGAGCCAGTGGTTGACGAGGAAGAACCGTCTGATGATGTTGAAGAAGAGGTTGCTGGTGTTCAATCTGAAGTTGAGGATGCTACCGAATTGCTAGTTAAGGTCGAAGAAGAGTCTAAAGAGATAGAGAGTATATCTGATGTTCCTCTTGCTACGCTTCTTGAAGAGGACAAATCAGAGCTGGAACTTACAGAAATTAGTCGTGAGGCTGCTATCAAGCAATTCCGTCATTATCTTTTTGACCATAAAGGGATGATTTATGTTGCAGATGCTCAAGATGATTTAAAACGTGAAATCAAATTTTACAATGCATTTGATCGTTTTGAGGGTGCTTTTGATGAAATATCAGATATTCTAGTTCTTATGGAAAAAATCTTAGAAGATTTGGAAGAACGTGACGAAGAGACATTTGATGACGAAGGAAACTTAACGAGTGAGCCAACAGAACCAATTTATCTTCTTATCTATGGGCAAAATCTATTAATGGAAGATAGTCGCTTTGAAAGTCTTTTATCAGAGCTTCAGCACTTTTCAAATCGTTCAGATTTACACATTTCAGCCTACAAGGCTTATGAATAATAGTAAAAGAAGGTCACTTGATGCCTTCTTTTATTTTTGGGTATTATGTCGATAAGTAGGAGATGATGCAAAAGTGCCTATAAAAGAGAGAAAAAGCTTGAAAGCACTTTTTGAAATTGCTATTATGTAACTTAGAAGTGATGTTTTAGAAATAAGTGAGAGTTTTGATAATTTTGGATGGTGTTATATTTCAAAACTGATAGCGTTTTTGCAACGAAGTGTCCTTCTTGGAGCTGATGCTCAACATTTCTACGGTATGTTAGTGATAAATGTTTGCCTTTCGGTGTATAACAGTCTTGCATCTCAGAGTCCTTCTAATTATTATTGTAGCGATTACAATTATATCTTTCTGAGATGTTTTTTCATATGCTTGACTGACTAATTTTATTTTAGAACTTCCAAACTTTAAATGATGTTAACGATAACAATCATTCTTACAAAACTAATTGACAATCATTTTAAAACGCGTTATAATAATAAAAATTGAAAACCTTTAATTAAGCCCAGAGAGACTTTCAAGGTTACTGTAAAAAAGAGTTTTAACTCTAATAAAAGGTATGAGTGTGCTTTGGTGTACTCTGCTTATTTTGCTGTAACCTTGCCTTCTGGCGAGGTTTTTTGTGTGAAAGGAATGTTATGAATCCAGGTTGTAAAAACAAATCTTTGGTGTTGAAAGAAGATTTACTTATTGTTAGTCAAAGAGAGATTGCTCCACGTATTTTTGAGATGACATTATCAGGAGAAATGGTCTTGGATATGACTCCTGGTCAATTCTTACATCTGCGTGTGCCTGACCCAAGTAAAATGTTACGTCGTCCAATTTCGATTTGTCAGATTGATAAAGTCAATAAAGTGGCAACGATTGTGTATCGTGTGGAGCGTGCAGGAACAGCGATTTTATCGCAAATGAAGGTTGGTGACCGCGTTGACACAATGGGACCTCAAGGAAATGGATTTGATTTGTCGGTGGTGACATCAGGTCAAAAAGCGTTGCTAATTGGTGGTGGAATTGGTGTACCTCCGTTGCTTGAAACAGCTAAACAACTCGCTGCTAAGGGTGTTGACGTCACTTCTGTTCTTGGTTTTGCCAATAAAGAGGCTGTGATTCTGGAAGAAGAATTGTCAGTTTATGGAAAAGTTTATGTCACAACAGATGACGGCTCTTATGATATCAAAGGCTATGTCTCAACAGTCGTTGATGACTTGGTGCAAAACGAAACGTATGATGCGATTTATTCATGTGGTGCGCCAGGCATGTTAAAATACGTTGACCAAAAATTTGAAAATCATCCGCATGCCTACCTGTCAATGGAATCGCGTATGGCGTGTGGTATGGGAGCTTGCTATGCTTGTGTTGTTCATTTAAAAAATGCACAAGAAGCGGCTAATAAACGTGTGTGCGAAGACGGACCGGTTTTTGAAACTGGTAAAATCATCTTATAAGGAGGTCTTATGTCAGAAAATCGTTTAGCGGTCAGTCTCCCAGGGCTTGACTTGAAAAATCCAATTATTCCAGCGTCAGGTTGTTTTGGCTTCGGTCAAGAATATGCTAAATATTACGATTTAGATAAGCTTGGTTCAATCATGATTAAAGCGACAACCAAAGATGCTCGTTTTGGAAATCCAACACCGCGTGTGGCTGAAACGCCGTCAGGAATGTTAAATGCTATTGGTTTGCAAAATCCAGGTGTAGATGTTGTTTTTACTGAAAAACTACCGTGGTTAGCGCAGCATTATCCAGAATTGCCGATTATTGCCAATGTTGCGGGCTTTTCAAATGATGAGTATGCTTATGTGTCTGAAAAGATTTCAAAAGCTCCAAATGTTAAAGCTATCGAGCTTAATATTTCTTGTCCTAACGTTGACCATGGTAATCATGGCTTGTTGATTGGACAAGTGCCAGAATTGGCTTATGCAGCAGTAAAAGCGAGTGTTGAGCATTCTGATGTGCCAGTTTATGTTAAATTAACACCGAGCGTGGCTGATATCGCAACAGTTGCTAAGGCTGTTGAAGAAGCTGGTGCAACAGGATTTACCATGATTAATACTTTGGTTGGTATGCGATTCGATTTGAAAACTCGTAAGCCAATTATTGCCAACGGTACTGGTGGCATGAGCGGTCCAGCGGTTTTTCCAGTAGCTCTAAAACTCATTCGTCAAGTGGCGCAAAGTACGGCTTTGCCAATCATCGGTATGGGTGGTGTGGATTCGGCAGAAGCTGCTATTGAAATGATGATTGCTGGTGCGTCAGCGATTGGCGTTGGAACAGCTAATTTTGCAGATCCATATACTTGTCCAAATATTATTGACCGTTTACCAGAAGTTATGGATAAATACGGCATTGAAAATCTTGAAACCTTACGACGTGAGGTTAGGCAAGAATTACGTGGAAAATAAGCTCTGCTATTTTTCCAAAAAGTCAAGTAAGTTTTTGACTTTGCCAGTAAAAAAAGATATAATATTAACAATTGAATAACCTTTAATTGAGTCCAGAGAGGCGAGAAAGGTTCGTGAAAAAAGAAGATAAAAAGTCTTTGAATGATGGGTGTTTGCTACCCTGCTTTTCGTGTAACCTCGCCCTTTGGCGAGGTTTTCTTTGTAGAAAAAGGAGAAAAAATGCACGAAAGTCGTCCGATTATTGCTCTTGATTTTCCGTCATTTGATGATGTGAAATCATTTCTTGCTTTGTTCCCTGCTGATGAAAAACTTTATGTTAAGATTGGTATGGAGCTATACTATGCAGCAGGACCAGAAATTGTCCGTTATGTTAAATCGCTTGGACATTCTGTTTTTCTAGATTTAAAATTACATGACATTCCAAATACAGTCAAATCAGCTATGCGTGTGTTATCAAATCTTGGTGTCGATATGACTAATGTTCATGCCGCTGGTGGCGTTGAAATGATGAAAGCAGCGCGTGAAGGTCTTGGACAAGGTCCGAAACTAATCGCGGTAACACAGTTAACGTCAACGTCAGACGAACAGATGAAAGCTGATCAAAATACCCAAACAAGCTTAGTGGAATCTGTTTTGCATTATGCTAAGAAAGCAAACGAAGCTGGTCTTGACGGTGTGGTTTGTTCAGCACGTGAGGTTGCAGTTATTAAGGACGCAACTTCTGAAGATTTCGTTTGCTTGACACCAGGTATTCGTCCTGTGGGAGCTGCTGTCGGCGATCAAAAACGTGTAATGACCCCAAGTCAAGCTAGTGCCATTGGCTCAAGCTATATTGTTGTTGGACGCCCAATTACAAAAGCGGATGATTCTGTTGCGGCTTACAAAGCCATTTACGATGAATGGAATGTTTAGTATTAGAATACTAAAATTTCTTTAGGGTTGGTATGGAGTTAACAATAAGGCAATCTTACACAACGGTTATTGATAGAGCAATCGGTTATCAAGATAGATACGGGAATAACTATCCAATCAATTATGGTTACATTCCAAATCTGATTGGAGGTGACGGTAAGTGGCAAGATGTCTATATTATTTCAGAGAATGTCTCAGATCCCCTAGAAGTATTCGAAGGGGAATTAGTAGCCATTATTCATCGTGCTGATGATGTGGAGACTAAATGGATTTTAACAACCGCTGGTGAAATAGTTACTTATGACCAAATAAAACAAGCAACCCATTTTTTAGAACAATATTTTACATCAACTATTGAGTTATTATAGAAAAGAGGAACATTATGACTTTAGCATCACAAATTGCATCAGATTTGCTTGATATTCGAGCTGTTTACTTGAAACCAAACGATCCATTCACTTGGGCATCTGGTATTAAATCACCAATTTACACAGATAATCGTGTGACGCTTTCATATCCTGAAACGCGTACATTGATTGAAAATGGTTTTGTTAAAAAAATCAAAGAAGAATTTCCTGAAGTAGAAGTGATTGCAGGGACAGCAACAGCAGGAATCCCTCACGGTGCGATTATTGCTGACAAGATGAATCTTCCATTTGCTTACATTCGTAGCAAACCAAAAGATCACGGAGCTGGTAATCAAATCGAAGGTCGTGTGACAAAAGCTCAAAAAATGGTCGTCGTTGAAGACCTTATTTCAACTGGTGGCTCGGTACTAGAAGCTGTTGCAGCAGCAGAACGTGAAGGTGCTGATGTCATCGGAGTTGTGGCTATCTTTACTTATGAATTGCCTAAAGCGACTGAAAACTTTGAAAAAGCAGGTGTTAAATTGGTGACACTTTCTAACTATACTGAATTAATCAAAGTTGCTAAGGTGCAAGGTTATATCACGGCTGACGACCTTCAATTACTACATAAATTTAAAGAAAATCAAGAAACTTGGCGTGATTAATCAAGCTTAGTATTTGGCTACTAAAGTAAAATTGCTTTAGTGGCTTTCTTGGTTTAAAGGATGAAAGGAGTAAAAAGATGAAACTTTCTTGTACATTTGAAGATAATATTTTGCCAGATGTTTATGCTAAGAAAGCAAAGTTACAAGTAAAGGGAAATGCAGTGATTTCTTTTCCGTTTACGATTGAAAATGTTCCTAAAAAGACGAAAAGTTTTGCATGGACATTTGTTGATTATGATTCTATTCCTGTCTGCGGTTTTGCTTATATTCATTGGGTTGTTGCCAATGTTTCAGCCGATGTAACAGTGATTTCAGAAGATTTTTCACGTCTAGACAATAAGCATGCACACGGCAAGAATAGCTTAGTTAGTAAATTACTAAATGAGGATTACTCAGACATTGACGAAGGGTATATGGGACCATATCCACCTGATAAAGACCATATCTATACCCTTACAGTTTATGCACTAGATTGTGAATTACCATTGGCAAATGGTTTCTACATGAATGAGCTATTGCATGCTATGGAAGGACATGTGTTAGCAAAAGAAAAACTAGATTTAGTAGGGAAATACTAAGATAAAAAGGAGTAAACATGCAACATTCAACTTGGCATGAGTTAATCAAAAAAGAATTGCCAGAGCATTATTTTGGCAAGATAAATCAATTTATGGATTATGTTTATCAGCAGGAGTTGATTTACCCACCACGTGAGAAAGTTTTTAATGCCATTCAGACCACTCCGCTAGAGGACGTTAAGGTGGTGATTATTGGTCAAGATCCTTATCATGGACCTAATCAGGCACAGGGATTGTCATTTTCTGTCCCAGAGAATATTCCTGCACCACCGTCTCTTCAAAATATTCTTAAAGAATTATCAGATGATTTAGGACAACGTGACCATCATGATTTGACACCATGGGCACAGCAAGGGGTGTTGCTTCTAAATGCGTGTTTGACGGTTCCTGCAGGACGTGCTAATGGTCATGCAGGACAGATTTGGGAGCCTTTTACAGATGCTATCATTAAAGTAGTCAATCAAAAGGAAACGCCAGTTGTCTTTATTCTTTGGGGTGGATATGCTCGTAAGAAAAAGGCGTTGATTACTAATCCAATTCATCATGTCATTGAAAGTGCACACCCAAGCCCACTTTCGGCATATCGTGGTTTCTTTGGTAGCCACCCTTTTTCGCAAGCAAATGCTTATTTAACTCAATACGGGCTTGAAGCAATCGATTGGTTAAAATAATAGGAAAAACAGATGATTTATTTTTTAGCAAGTAATCCTATCATTTATGAAAAAAGACGTCTTAATCCCGCAAATGCTTTTGTTAATCTTTTGAAAGAACACCTGCCTAGCAAGTTTAGCGCTCTTTTTGTATGTTCGGAGCCGAACAATAACACGTTTACGGATCAATATGCTGCTGATGTAAAAACGGCTTTTGAAGCCGAAGGCATGACATTTGAAAAATATGCGGTGCTGGATAATCGAACGGCAAATCAGGCTTCCAGCTTGGTAGCTGAGGCGGACTTGATTTTCTTAGCGGGTGGGCATGCGCCTACACAGAATGCTTTTCTGAATTCAGTTGGTATGCGTGAACTGCTGCAAAGCAGCGATAAACTTGTCATCGGCTCAAGTGCAGGGCGACGGAGCTTGTTTATGCACAACCAGAAGAAGCAGGCGAAGCGATTTCAAAAGATTATCAGCGTTTTTTAGCTGGTCTTGGAATTACCCAAGTCCAGTTAATTCCACACTATCAAGAAACTAAGCATCACATGCTTGATGGGCTTCGTGTTTTCGAAGATATTACTTATCCAGATAGTAATGGTCGCTGTTTTTATGCCATTTGTGACGGTAGTTTTCTGTATGGGAATGGAACTGTTGAAACGATTTACGGTGAAGTTTACCGTATCAAAAATGGTGCATTGTCGCAGATAAATGCTGAAAATGAAACTTATCAATTTAGAAAGTGAGTTTAGTATGTTATTAATTAAAAATGGTCGTGTTGTTGATCCAAAATCTGGCTTTGATCAGGTTGCAGATGTTCTTGTTGACGGCAAAAAAATTATTAAAATTGCTGATTCGATTGAAGAAGCTGGCGCTGAAATCATTGATGCGACAGGGTTTGTTGTAGCACCTGGTTTGGTTGATATTCATGTGCATTTTCGTGAACCAGGGCAAACACACAAAGAGGATATTCACACGGGTGCTCTTGCAGCTGCAGCTGGTGGTTTCACTTCTGTTGTTATGATGGCAAATACCAGTCCAACGATTTCAGATGTAAAAACACTAAAAGAGGTTTTAGCGAGTGCTGCTAAGGAAGATGTGCATGTTTACACAAATGCAACTGTAACGAAAAACTTTGACGGTCAACATTTGACTAATTTTAAAGCTCTTCTTGAAAATGGTGCACTCAGTTTTTCAGATGACGGTATTCCGCTTCAAAGCACGAAAGTATTGAAAGAAGCGCTAGGTTTGGCGAAAGCGAACAATACTTTTGTTGCCGTTCACGAAGAAGACCCTGAATTGAATGGTATTCTTGGGTTTAATGAGCATATTGCACGTGATAAATTCCATTTTTGTGGGGCAACAGGTGTGGCAGAATACAGCATGATTGCGCGTGATGTCATGATTGCTTACGACCGTGGCGCGCATTTGCATATCCAACATTTATCAAAAGCAGAATCTGTTAAGGTGGTCGAATTCGCTCAACAACTTGGTGCCAATGTTACTGCTGAAGCAGCGCCACAGCATTTCTCAAAAACAGAAGATTTGCTGTTAATTAAGGGCTCTGCAGCTAAGATGAATCCACCACTCCGTACCGAAAAAGACCGTTTAGCTGTTATTGAAGGTTTGAAATCTGGTGTCATTTCAGTGATTGCTACTGACCATGCACCACATCACGCAGATGAGAAAAATGTTGATGACATCACAAAAGCCCCATCAGGTATGACAGGACTTGAGACATCATTGTCACTTGGTTTGACGAATTTAGTAGCGACAGGTGATTTAACTTTGTCTGAATTATTGGCTAAAATGACGATTAATCCGTCATCAATGTACAATTTCGATGCAGGGTATTTGGCGGAAAATGGTCCTGCGGATATCGTTATTTTCGCAGATAAGGAAGAACGTATTGTATCAGACCATTTTGCTTCGAAAGCATCAAATTCACCATTTATCGGTGAAAAATTACAAGGTGTTGTTAAATATACCATCTGTGACGGTAAAATTGTTTATCAAGCGTCATAAAAAAGCGGACTAGTTTTTCTAGTCCACTTTTTGTTTGCTTAAATTTAATCCCCAAGGAACAAGGTTTTCTTCATGTTTTCGAATGCGTGTGATATTGTCTTTGTGTCTAATAATGATAATACTTGCGATTAACACGATGATTAGCGTAAAGAGCAAATCGTAGTGTGGTAATAAAAAACCAAATGCTGGAAAGATAAGGACACTAACAACAGCCACAGCAGCAGCGACAACACTTGATAAGGAAATCATGCTAAAGAGATACAATGTTCCAACAAATATAATCAATAAATAGAGTAGGAACATTGGTGCAAATCCCAAAAGCACACCAGTACTAGTCGCCACAGCTTTGCCACCTTTAAATTTGGCAAAAATCGGAAACGTATGTCCGATAATAGCAAAAAGTCCGATCAATATCGGAGATACTGCCGTAACACCGAGAATATACGGAAGTAGTGTGGCTACCGTTCCTTTTAACATATCAATGATAAACGTCACCGTACCAGCTTTTGGTCCTAGGACACGAAAAGTATTAGTTGTTCCTGTATTACCACTGCCGTGTTCTCTTAAATTGACGTGGTAAAAGAATTTTCCAATCCATAATCCTGTTGGAATAGATCCTAATAAATATGCAATCACAATCAAAACTAAAATTTTCATGTTTTTATTATATCATATTCAAGTTGGGATAGAAGAAAAATTTGAAAAATGAATAACTTGATTATTCAAAGCAAAACAAAGGTAGCGTTTTAAAAATTTACAGTAAAATGAGTAAAAAAAGGCAAAATGACGTGCAAAATCGTCAGAATTTTTGATTTTTTTTGCAAAAATCAGAAAAAACTTGTAATATAAAAAAGATGAACTATTTGGAGGTCACTTTTGGCTAAAAAAGAAATTAATGTAAATAATTATAATGACGATGCGATTCAGGTCTTGGAAGGATTGGATGCTGTTCGTAAACGTCCAGGGATGTATATCGGTTCAACAGATGCGACTGGTCTTCATCACTTAGTTTGGGAAATTGTCGATAATGCTGTCGATGAGGCGCTTTCTGGTTTTGGTAATCAGATTGACGTGATTATCAATTCTGACGGTAGTGTGACAGTTAGTGACCAAGGACGTGGAATGCCAACTGGTAAGCACGCTATGGGGATTCCAACAGTTGAGGTTATCTTTACCGTTCTCCACGCAGGTGGTAAATTCGGTCAAGGTGGCTATAAGACATCCGGAGGTCTGCATGGAGTAGGTTCTTCGGTTGTTAATGCGCTTTCTAGCTGGCTTGAAGTTGAAATCACACGTGACGGTGCCGTTTACAAGCAACGTTTTGAAAATGGTGGGAAACCGGTTACTACGCTTAAAAAAATCGACACAGCACCAAAATCAAAATCAGGGACAAAAGTCACTTTTATGCCTGATGACACAATTTTCTCGACAATTGATTTTAAGTTTAACACGATTGCTGAGCGCTTGAAAGAATCTGCTTTCTTGCTTAAAGATGTGACATTGACTTTGACAGATAATCGTCCAGAAGAAGCAGAACATTTGGAATTTCATTATGAAAATGGGGTTCAAGATTTTGTTGAATACCTCAATGAAGACAAGGAAACGTTGACACCAGTTATTTCAGTTACAGGTGAGGAGCAAAATTTCCAAGTTGAAGTCGCTCTCCAATATAACGACGGTTTTTCTGATAATATCCTTTCTTTTGTTAACAATGTTCGTACAAAAGACGGTGGTACGCATGAAACTGGCCTGAAATCAGCTATCACTAAGGCAATGAATGATTATGCTCGTAAGTCTGGTTTGCTGAAAGAAAAAGATAAGAATTTAGAAGGTTCTGATTACCGTGAAGGCTTGTCAGCGGTGCTTTCAATTCTTGTGCCAGAAGAACATTTACAATTTGAAGGGCAAACCAAAGACAAACTTGGAAGTCCCTTAGCACGTCCGATTGTTGATGGAATCGTTTCTGAAAAATTAACGTATTTCCTTTTAGAAAACGGCGAAATTGCTTCAAACCTTGTTCGCAAAGCAATTAAAGCGCGCGATGCCAGAGAAGCAGCGCGCAAGGCGCGTGACGAATCACGTAACGGTAAGAAAAATAAAAAGGATAAGGGTTTGCTTTCTGGTAAATTAACACCAGCGCAATCTAAAAATCCTAAGAAAAATGAACTATATCTGGTCGAAGGGGATTCTGCCGGCGGCTCAGCTAAACAAGGTCGTGACCGCAAATTCCAAGCGATTCTACCATTGCGTGGTAAGGTGTTGAATACGGCAAAAGCCAAGATGTCTGATATTGTGAAAAACGAAGAAATCAATACCATGATTTACACAATTGGTGCGGGTGTTGGTGCAGAATTTAACGTTGAAAATTCTAACTATGATAAGATTATTATCATGACCGATGCCGATACCGACGGTGCTCACATCCAAACGCTTTTATTAACGTTCTTTTATCGTTATATGCGTCCGCTAGTTGAGACTGGACACGTCTATATTGCCCTTCCACCTCTTTATAAAATGTCAAAAGGTAAAGGCAAGAAAGAGCAAGTGGAGTATGCATGGACAGATGGCGAGTTAGAAGAATTACGTCAAAAATTTGGTAAAGGGGCTCAGCTACAACGTTACAAAGGTCTTGGGGAAATGAATGCTGACCAACTTTGGGAAACAACCATGAATCCAGAAACACGCACCTTAATTCGTGTAACAATTGAAGACTTAGCACGTGCCGAACGCCGTGTCAATGTCCTCATGGGCGACAAAGTTGAACCACGCCGCAAATGGATTGAGGACAACGTCAAATTCACTCTAGAAGAAAATACGGTGTTTTAGAGAGTAAAGTTGAATTTTTAGAAAAAGGATAGATAATTAGTTTTGAAAGTTATAGAATTGTTTGCTGGAGCTGGAGGTTTAGCTTTAGGAATTGAAAAAGCTGGATTTGAAGCAATTGGATTGATTGAGTTTGATAAGGCAGCAGCAGAAACATTGAAACATAATCGTCCAAATTGGAATGTTATCCATGATGACATTGCTAATATTTCGCCTCTTGATTTAGAAAAGTTATTTAAGGTGAAAAGAGGTGAGCTTGAATTGTTGAGTGGAGGAGCTCCTTGCCAATCATTTTCTTATGCTGGAAAACGTTTAGGGCTTGATGATGCAAGGGGGACACTGTTTTATCATTATGCAGTTTTTCTTGACAAATTACAGCCAAAAATGTTTATTTTTGAAAATGTAAAAGGTTTGGTGTCACATGATAAAGGAAAGACTTTTGAAACCATAATGAATATTTTTGAAGAAGAAGGATACACTGTACAATGGAAAGTGCTAAATGCTTGGAATTATGGAGTCGCGCAGAAAAGAGAGCGAATGATAATGGTTGGAATTCGAAATGATTTGACTGGGAAAATCTCTTTTGAGTTTCCGAAACCGCATGAATATAAGCCTATCTTAAGAGATATTCTTTTGGATTGCCCACCTAGCGTAGGTATGCAGTATTCTGATTATAAAAAAGGTATTTTTGAACTTGTACCTCCAGGAGGGTACTGGCGAGATATACCAGAAGAAATTGCTAAAGAATATATGAAATCTACTTGGAATATGGGGGGAGGACGTACGGGGATTTTAAGACGCATGAGTTTAGATGAACCTTCTCTAACTGTATTAACTTCGCCTACCCAAAAACAGACTGAACGTTGTCATCCATTAGAGGCAAGACCTTTTACAGTGAGAGAGAATGCTCGTATTCAAAGTTTCCCTGATAATTGGGAGTTTATTGGTAGTATTGGAAATCAATATAAGCAGGTTGGAAATGCAGTACCAGTCAATCTTGCATATGAAGTAGGTCTGAAGATTAAAGAAAGTTTGGAAATGTTATGAATTGGGAATTAAATTTTATTAATGAGGATGATTTTTATCAACATGTTCAATCAACGATTGGAAAATATGGTGAGAAATTGAAATCTTTTGATTTGAAACGTTTCAATAAAAATATAGTGGATCCAATAAAATTAATTTTTGATAAGTCAGTTTATAGAAATTCTTGGGACGAAATAATCAGTAATGAGATTTTTAGGCAACGAGATAAATCAAATAATAATGATATTGGTTATTTTCATCAGAATATTTTTCAGTATATAAGAAATTGTCGTGTTCCAGTTAACGGACATGAAGGTGGATGGGATGTTGTTTATGAGAATCCTGAAGGTATAATCTTACCAGATGGATCTACTGTAAGCAGGATTTATGTGGAAATGAAAAATAAACATAATACAATGAATTCTGCATCATCAGGTAAGACATTTATAAAAATGCAAAATCAACTCCTTAAGGATGATGACTGTGCATGCTTTTTGGTTGAAGCAATCGCTAAAACATCTCAGAACATAAAGTGGGAACCAAAAGTTGATGGACAAAAAATGGGGCATAAATATATTAGACGTGTCAGTCTAGATCAATTTTATTCACTAGTAACTGGTCAAGAAGATGCTTTTTATCAGATTTGTATGATATTGCCTCAAATAATTGAAAAAGCAATAGGAGAGTTTGAAAATTCAAATATTCCCCATGATACTGTTTTTGAGGAACTCCTTTTAAATGCAGAGAATAAAAGAGGAAATACTAGTGACGAGGCAATTGCAATGGCAATTTATTTACTAGGATTTTCTTCATATCTTGGTTTTGCTGAAAATTAAAAATTATATTACTGTCAATGTTCTTTAAGAAGGATAACAATTATGTCAAATATTCAAAATATGTCTCTTGAAGACATTATGGGAGATCGTTTTGGGCGATATTCCAAATATATTATTCAAGAGCGGGCTTTGCCAGACATTCGTGATGGCTTGAAGCCTGTTCAACGCCGTATCCTTTATTCAATGAATAAAGACGGCAATACCTTTGATAAAGGTTTCCGTAAATCGGCGAAATCCGTCGGTAACGTTATGGGTAATTTCCACCCACACGGTGACTCTTCAATTTATGACGCCATGGTGCGTATGAGTCAAGATTGGAAGAATCGTGCGACTTTAATTGAAATGCACGGTAACAACGGTTCTATGGACGGTGACCCACCAGCTGCCATGCGTTATACCGAAGCACGCTTGTCAGAAATTGCGGGTTATTTACTCCATGATATTGACAAAGATACGGTTCCGTTTGCTTGGAACTTTGATGATACCGAGAAAGAACCGACCGTTTTACCTGCGGCCTTTCCAAACCTTTTGGTAAATGGTGCGACAGGGATCTCAGCAGGTTATGCAACGGATATTCCGCCACATAATTTAGCAGAAGTGATTGATGCGGTTGTTTACCTCATTGATCATCCTAATGCTAAATTGGATAAATTAATGGAATTCTTGCCTGGACCAGATTTTCCTACTGGTGCGATTATTCAAGGTAAAGATGGCATTCGTAAAGCTTATGAGACTGGTAAAGGTCGTGTTGTGGTTCGTTCACGCACAGACATTGAAAGCCTTAAAGGTGGTAAAAAACAGATTGTCGTTACAGAAATTCCTTATGAAGTTAATAAAGCGGTGCTTGTTAAGAAAATCGATGATGTTCGTGTGAATAATAAAGCGCCTGGTATCGCGGAAGTTCGTGATGAATCTGACCGTGATGGTCTGCGTATTGCTATTGAGCTTAAAAAAGATGCTGACGAACAAACTGTTCTCAACTATCTTTTGAAATACACAGATTTGCAGGTGAATTACAATTTCAACATGGTTGCCATTGATAACTACACACCATGTCAGGTTGGTATCGTTCCAATATTGACAAGTTACATTGCACACCGTAAAGAAATTATCGTTGCTCGTTCGAAATTTGATAAAGAAAAAGCTGAAAAACGCCTTCATATCGTGGAAGGTTTGATTCGTGTGATTTCGATTCTTGACGACGTTATTGCGCTTATTCGTGCGTCTGAAAATAAAGCTGACGCTAAAGAAAATTTGAAAGTTAGCTATGAATTCTCGGAAGAACAAGCCGAAGCAATCGTCACATTGCAATTGTACCGTTTGACAAATACTGATATTGTAACGCTTGAAAATGAAGAAGCAGAGCTTCATGAACGTATTACAATGCTTAAAGCCATTATCGGTGATGAACGTACTATGTACAATGTCATGAAATGTGAATTGCGCGAAGTTAAGAAAAAATTTGCTACACCGCGTTTGACAGAATTGCAAGCTGAAGCTGAAACGATTGAAATTGATGTGGCAAGCTTGATTGTTGAGGAAGACACCTTTGTTAGCGTAACGAAAGGCGGTTATATCAAACGTACCAGCCCACGTTCTTACAACGCTTCGACAGTTGAAGAAATTGGAAAACGTGATGATGATGAGCTGATTTTCGTAGCACAAGCTAAGACAACACAGCACTTGCTGATTTTCACAAATCTTGGTAATGTCATTTACCGTCCAATTCATGAATTGACTGATATTCGTTGGAAAGATATCGGTGAACACTTGTCGCAAACCATTACCAACTTTGCGACAGATGAGTACGTTTTGTATGCTGAAATTGTTGATGATTTCGGTTCACAAACCTACTTTGCAGCAACAAAAGTTGGACAAATCAAACGCTTTGAACGCAAGGAATTCACACCTTGGCGCACCTACAAATCAAAATCAGTTAAATACGCTAAGTTAAAAAATGCTGATGATAGTATCGTTACCATCTCACCAATTGCGTTAGACGACGTAATGATTGTGACACACAACGGTTACGCACTGCATTTCAATATCGAAGAAGTACCAGTCGTTGGCGCAAAAGCAGCAGGGGTCAAGGCAATCAACCTTAAAGACGATGATTTCGTAGCCTCAGCTTTTGTTGCCAATACAGATAGTTTCTTTATCTTAACACAACGTGGTAGCCTTAAACGTATGGCGACAGAGCTTATTCCAGCTACAAGCCGTGCTAATCGTGGTTTGCAAGTCTTACGCGAACTCAAATCAAAACCACATCGTGTCTTTATGGCTGGACCAGTTCATGCTTCTAATGATGTGCAAAACCTTGACTTATTCACTATTAGTACAGTAGATTCTGATGATGTTGAAACATTAGAAGTCCATTCAAATAAAGGGGCTGTTTACCAAGCTATTTTAGAAGATTTAAACCTTTCTGAACGTACAAGTAACGGTTCATTTATCTCGGATAAAATTTCTGATGAAGGTGTCTTTAGCGCACGAATCCAATAAATTCATAAGTCGGGGAAAAGTCCCCGGTTTATTTTTAAAATAAATTTTCAGAATTTTATGAAAAAACTACTTAAAAAAAGATTTAAAAAGCGTAGAATAAGATAAAAACAAAGAAAGAGGATTTAACATGACAGTAGATTTAGATTGGGAAAACCTAGGATTTGCCTATCATAAATTACCATTTCGCTATATTTCATATTACAAAGACGGTAAATGGGATGACGGACAATTAACAGAAGATGCAACGCTTCATATTTCAGAAGCGTCTCCAGCTTTACATTATGGTCAACAAGCGTTTGAAGGCTTGAAAGCTTACCGAACAAAAGATGGCTCTGTTCAATTATTCCGCCCAAATATGAATGCAGAACGTTTTCAACGCACAGCAGACCGCCTTCTTATGCCACAAGTGCCAACTAAAAAATTCATTGATGCCGCTAAGCAAGTTGTGCGCGCCAATGAAGAAATCGTCCCACCATATGGTACAGGTGCAACTCTTTATCTACGTCCTCTTTTGATTGGTGTTGGTGATGTTATTGGTGTTCACCCAGCTGATGAATACATTTTCACTATTTTTGCCATGCCAGTTGGAAATTACTTCAAAGGTGGCTTGGTGCCAACAAACTTCTTGATTCAAGATGAATATGACCGTGCTGCACCAAATGGTACAGGTGCCGCAAAAGTTGGTGGTAACTACGCAGCAAGCCTTCTTCCAGGGAAAGTGGCGCACGACCGCAAATTCTCTGACGTTATTTATCTTGACCCAGCTACTCATACCAAAATTGAAGAAGTCGGTTCAGCAAACTTCTTCGGTATTACAGCGGATAATGAATTTATCACACCGCTTAGCCCATCTATTTTGCCATCCATCACAAAATATTCGCTTCTTTACTTGGCAGAGCACCGCTTTGGTATGAAAGCTATCCAAGGTGACGTAAAACTTGATGAATTAGATAAATTCGTTGAAGCTGATGCTTGTGGTACAGCAGCCGTTATTTCACCAATCGGTGGTGTTCAACACGGAGATGACTTCCATGTCTTTTATAGCGAAACAGAAGTAGGTCCTGTAACCCGTAAACTTTATGACGAGCTTGTTGGTATCCAGTTTGGTGATATTGAAGCTCCAGAAGGTTGGATTTACAAAGTTAACTAAAAAATGAAAGCTTGCTATTGCAAGCTTTTTCGTTTTCATGTAAAATGGGTAAAGCGAGGTGAAAGAATGAGCAAAAAAGATAAGAAAATCGAAATTCAACTAGCTGATGCTAAGGTTGAAATCAATAACGCCAAAGTCAAAGGCTACACTTTGACAGCTGGTAAAAAAATCATTGGTGAAATCGCTGAACTAGACGATAAATTTGCAATTGTCAAGAGTGGAGAAGTCGAAGCATTCTTCAAGACATTAGAACAAACGATTGAAAGTATTATTGAAAATTACAATCTTAATCGCTAAAACAGCCGAAAAGTACTTGCAAGAGAACAGAAACTATGTTAGAATAGTTTTTGTTGTAATGGAAGGGTAGCGAAGAGGCTAAACGCGGCGGACTGTAAATCCGCTCCTTCGGGTTCGGGGGTTCGAATCCCTCCCCTTCCATTCTAAGAGCAGTCTTAGATTGTACATTGTTTTTGGGGTATAGCCAAGCGGTAAGGCAAGGGACTTTGACTCCCTCATGCGTTGGTTCGAATCCAGCTACCCCAGTCAAAGGTATCAAGTTTCGGCTTGACACCGTCAAAGATAAAAGTTGTTGTCGTTGCGGGTTACCTTGAGAAATATTATTGTTGTCAAAAGTTAGCATTAGCTAGCTTTTGTTGGAGGATTTTTTAGAATGAATGAATTTGAAGATTTGCTAAACAGTGTTAGCGAAGTAAACCCTGGTGATGTAGTCACTGCGGAAGTTTTAACTGTTGATAATGATCAAGTAAACGTTGTTATCGAAGGAACAGGTGTTGAAGGTGTCCTTACACTTCGTGAATTGACTAACGATCGTGATGCTGACATCAATGACTTTGTTAAAACTGGCGACACAGTTGAAGTTCTTGTTCTTCGTCAAGTTGTAGGTAAAGATACTGATACAGTTACTTTCCTTGTCTCTAAAAAACGCTTGGAAGCTCGCAAAGCTTGGGATAAACTTATTGGTCGTGAAGGTGAAGTTGTTACTGTTAAAGGTACACGTGCTGTTAAAGGTGGTCTTTCAGTTGAATTTGAAGGACTTCGCGGATTCATTCCAGCTTCAATGATTGATACTCGTTTTGTACGTAACACTGAAAAATTTGTTGGTCAAGAGTTTGAAGCTAAAATTAAAGAAGTTGTTCCAGCTGAAAACCGCTTCATTCTTTCACGTCGTGAAGTTGTTGAAGAAAAAGCTGCTGCAGCTCGTAAAGAAGTCTTCTCTAAACTTGAAGAAGGCACAATCGTTAAAGGTAAAGTTGCTCGTTTGACAAGCTTTGGTGCTTTCATCGACCTTGGTGGTGTTGACGGACTTGTTCACGTGACTGAATTGTCTCACGAACGTAACGTATCACTTAAATCAGTTGTTTCTGTTGGTGAAGAAGTTGAAGTTAAAGTTCTTTCAATTGACGAAGAAGCAGGTCGTGTATCACTTTCACTTAAAGCTACAACACCTGGACCTTGGGATGGTGTAGAACAAAAACTTGCTGCTGGTGATGTTGTTGAAGGTAAAGTTAAACGTTTGACTGACTTCGGTGCTTTCGTTGAAGTATTACCTGGTATTGATGGACTTGTTCACATCTCACAAATTTCACACAAACGTGTTGAAAATCCAAAAGATGTCCTTTCAGTAGGTCAAGAAGTTAACGTTAAAGTTCTTGATGTTAACGCTGCTGCAGAACGTGTATCACTTTCTATCAAAGCTCTTGAAGAACGTCCAGCACAAGCTGAAAATGAAGAAAAACGTCAATCTCGTCCACGTCGTCCAAAACGTGAAGCTAAACGTGATTACGAACTTCCAGAAACTCAAACTGGATTCTCAATGGCTGACTTGTTTGGCGATATTGAATTATAATAATAAATTGGAAAAGACTTGTTTAACAGGTCTTTTCTTTTTACTTTGATGTGGTATAATGTAATAAGTTGCCACTCTTAGTGTAATGGATATCACGCAAGATTCCGGTTCTTGAAATAGGGGTTCGATTCCCTTAGGGTGGAGAGTTATAATCTACCTAAAAAGCCTTGATTTCAAGGCTTTTTGAAGTATAAGAAACGTATTCATTTTGAAGAGCTTTAGAGTCACTTAAGGACATTCCTAAATAAAAAATCAAGGTATTTGCAGATCTTTTTTGCCTAAATATCTAAGATAATGTTTGCTATTTGGTACAATACCTTAAAAAACTATTAGAGTACAGATGCTATAAATTAAAAAGTTTGTTATGTTTTGAATTAACTTGACTCATAATTTTTGGGAACGAAAATTAGGGAATCTTCCTTGGAAAGATTGAATTGTTACTGCGGTTTTTATGCATGAATTGGCTAGGATTTTTGAGTAGCTATTGTTTTCTTGCTAAGATTTATAGCTTGAGTTTCTACATAGTAAAAAAGTCTGAGATGATTTCTCAGACTTGGTTCTTATACTAGTGTTATTTCAGAATAATTTGAGCAACAATTGGGCTAATAATAACATATACGATTCCTGTTACGCCAATCGCGAGACCAGCCATTGCGCCTTCTACATGACCATATTTTAAGGCTGTCCCTGTTCCGATAGCGTGTCCTGTACCACCAAGACTTAATCCAATCGCTACTGGATCATCAATTTTTAAAAGTTTTAGAAAAACTGGACCAAGAACGCTAGTTAAAATTCCAGTGATGACAACAACGACAAGGGTAACTGTTGTAATTCCGCCCATTTTGTCGGTAATTCCAACTGCCATAGCAGTTGTTACAGATTTGGGAAATAAAGAAATAGCTAAGAGGTATTTAATTCCAAAAGTTTTAGCGATAAGTGCTGTAAATGTAGTGTTAACAATACAAGCGATTAAAATACCTGACAGAATACTTCTGATGTGATGTTTCATTAGGTGAAATGAGCGATAAAGCGGTATTCCAAGTGCGACAGTCGAAGGAACGATAAGCGTATTTAGGTAGCTTCCTCCAACGTAATAGTCGGCATACGAAATGTTACTTATTTTTAGAAAGGCGATAATAAAAAAAGTAGCTAGAAGTAATGGTGTTGTAATTGGATGCGGAAAACGTCTAAAGATTAACATTCCCATTAAATAAGCAAGGATTGACACCATTATACCAAAGATTGGATTTGTGATAACCTCATTCATGACGGACTCCTTTATCAACGTAATCTCCTTCAAAACGTTTTTTGATAAATTGCACAACAAAACCGATAACGGCAACATTTAGGAAAATCGCACCTAAAATAATGATAGTAATAGGGAGCAGGTAATCCTTAATATCGTTAAATTTTTCCATAATCCCAACAGCTACAGGCAAAAAAAGAATGGTCATATTATTCAATAAAAAATTTCCGACAACGTCAATGTGTCTAAGGCGGATAATTTTAAATTCGAGCGCAAGAAAAAGTAGCACTAGCCCAATAATGCTACCAGGGATGGGTAAATGCAACAAATTTGAAATTGCCTCTCCAATAAACGAAAAGGCCAGAATAATCATAAATTGAACGTATAACTTCATTAGTAAACTCCTTTGTTATAAGTCTACTACTATGTAGGATTTTTTCAAGGTTCTTGAAACGTTTACATGAAAATTTCATGTAAATATGGTGAGTTTCATCATGTCAGTAAAAGTAATACGAAGATGATTTAGAAATAAAAATAGGGTAAATCAAATCACCCTAACCTTGAATTTAATGCAAAATCATTTTGATAAGGTCGCCACCAAAAATCCAAATATAGCTATATGAAATAATAGAAATCGGTTTTGCGAGCATGATAATTAGAATAAAACGTCGTAGAGAAATACGTGTCAGTCCAGTAATCATCACCAATACATCAGCAGGAGATATCGGTGACAACATACAAAGGATAAAAAATGTCTCAAATCCCTTTGTTTCAAGTCTTGCTTCGTATTTGTAAAAAGTTTTTTCGTTTACAAATAGCAAAATAAATTTTCTTCCGTAGATACGGACGAGCAAGAAGAGGATAATACTTCCAATGACAATTCCAAGATAATTGTACAAAAAACCGAGCCAAGGACCGAAAATAAGGGAGCCAGCTATGGTTGTTACACCACCAGGGATAACTGGGAAAACAACTTGAAAAATTTGAACCAAAACAAAAATTAATGGTCCCCAGAATTGGTGACGTTGGACAAAATCTTTCAAGGCGTTGCTATCATTCAAAATCCCTAATTGGTAAAACCAAACCACTAAAGCTAAAGTACCAATCAAGGCTAAAATTCCTAAAAACTGGATTAGTCGCTGAAACAACACATAGCGCTTAGACATTTTCGTTTTCATAATGTTATCATATCATAAATGATGTTTTTTTGCTATTTTAAACTTTATCTGTTATAATAGTCAGAGTGGTTTTCCACTTTTATAATATCTGGGGTCGTTACGGATTCGACAGGCATTATGAGGTACATTTTGCGACTCATCGGCAGATGTAAAATTGCCAGTTAAATATAACTGCAAAAAATACAAATTCTTACGCTGTAGCTGCCTAAAAACCAGCTCGCGTGATCTCTACAGAATTGCTTGTGTTTTGCTAGAGGTTTCATTGATTAACAAGCTACGTTTGGTTATTGTCTAGCTGACCAAAAAGAGATTAATAGACTCGCTTCATCTAGGTTTGAGTTATGTATCGAGATTAAGTTAAATTAAAAAACATAACCTATGGTTGTAGACAAATGTATTGGCAGGTGTTTGGACGTGGGTTCGACTCCCACCGGCTCCATCAAAGCTTTTCATAGCTTAGTAAAGTTTTTCCAAAACGTTGATATATCAACGCTTTTTTATTTTTCTGTTTTGCCTAGTTTGTGTTTTTGAGAGTCTTGTTTTAGGTTCCTTGGTGTTGAAAAAACTATGTGATTTGAAACGGATTGTTGTACAATAGAAAAAAACATCAGCTTGGCTGATGTTTCTACTGAATATTTAGCTTGTTTTTCAATAGATAGTTAGTTGCAAAGTAAAATACAATTCCCTCAATAAGACACTCAATCCCAGAATAAGTAAAAAGATTAATACTAATATCAAATGTGTCTCTTATGAGTTGACCACTAATCGTTTCAGATAAAATAATAGCAATAGCGAAGTAAGCAACAAAGCCCATGAGCGCGCGCCTATCCGTAAATAATTGTCCAACAGCAATAGAAAGATAAATCATTAAAATACCCGAAAGACTTGATAGAATGAAACGAATTAAAATAATTAACCATCCAGTCGGTGTAAAGAGAGATGCAAAGTAAGGAAGGTCCATTGAAAATATTCCGATTTTAAAAGTTTTGAAAACATAATTTCCCCCTAAGCTTTATATTTTTCACGAATATCATCGGTATTTCCTTGTAAAATAACTTTTCCTTCTTTGAGAAAAACGATTTCATCAAGGAGTGGTTCGATTTCAGCAATTAGATGTGTTGAGATAATCACTGAAGCATCTTCACGATAATTATTAATAATTGTGCGTAGGATGTATTCTCAATCTGCTGGATCAACACCACCAATTGGTTCGTCAAGAATGTATAGCTTAGCTTGGCGGCTCATGACTAGAATGAGTTGGACTTTTTCTTTATTTCCTTTAGATAAATTTTTGAGTTGCTCATCAGGATTGAGATCTAAGTCTTCTAAAAGATGCTCAGCTTTTTCACGTGAGAAATCATTATAGAAGTCCTCGAATAATGTCAAAGCATCCTTGATTTTCATATTTTCTCGCAAATAAGACGTGTCAGGTAGATATGAAACGATTTTCTTTGTTTCCACAGAAGGGCGATAACTGTCAATGACAATATCGCCAGTGGTTGGGTGAAGAAGTCCATTCATTAATTTTATGAGTGTTGTTTTACCACTACCGCGTTTGGACTGAGTAAACCAATAATTTTACCAGCAGGAAGGCTGAGTGTAACATCATCGATAGCCACATGTTTTTTGTATTTTTTGGTAACGTGATGCAGTTGGAGCAGTTGTGTCATCCTAATTTTTCTCCTTGATATAAGATTCTAATACAGAAACGATGTCATCGATTTGGAACCCCATTTTTTGCATATTGTTAACAAATGATTGGAGTTCAGCTTCGGCAACTTCGCGACGTTTTTGCATGATAAGGACGGTATCTTCTGTTACAAAACGCCCAGATGTTCGTTGAGAGTAAACCATACCTTCACGTTCTAATTCTGAAAAGGCACGTTGCATGGTGTTGGGATTAACACCAGCTTCTTCGGCAAGTTCACGGACAGTTGGGAGTTGGTCGCCGCTTTTAATTTTTTGACTGATAATCTGCATTTTGATATGCTGTGCGATTTGAACGTAAATGGGTGATTTTTCATCAAATTTCCAAGACATACGATACCCCTTTCTATTTAATTTTCAAAGAAGCCCTGTACTACATAAATGGTACAGAAATAAGTTTGAAAAGTCAAGGAAACTGTCATCTTTATTTCCTATTTTATATTAAAAACTAAATTTAATACTATTTTAGTGTATAATAGAACTAAGTATTTTAACGAAAGGAGCGTTTTTTTATGTTTGCCCAGTTAGACACGAAAACTGTCTATTCTTTTATGGATAGCTTGATTGACTTAGAGGGGTATGTTAAAGCGGCTAAATCTTTAGGCTATCAAACAATTGGAATTATGGACAAGGATAATCTTTACGCAGCCTTTCATTTTATTGAAGAGGCTAAAAAACAATCCTTGCAGCCTGTTGTTGGGTTAGAGTTATCTTTTGCCGTTGAGGGGACACTATCGTTAAAACTCTACCTACTTGCACAAGATACAACTGGTTATAAAAATTTGATGAAGATTTCGAGTAAACAGATGTCTTCAGACATTCAGTTAGATGAACTCTCTGATTATTTGACTGGTGTAGCCATAGTAGTACCTTATTTCGAGGAATTAGAGACATTGTCGCTTCCTTTTGATTACTACACTGGGGTTGATGTTAATTCGCCCCAAAAAGCATATGAAAAGCCGATTTTTCCGCTTTATACGGTTCGTTATTTTGAAACTAATGAGGTGGAAACTCTTCACATGCTACACGCTATTCGTGATAATATTAGCTTAAAAGATGCTCCGCCTGCATCTCAAGGACAAAATCTGTTAGCTTGTGATATTTTGACACAAGCGTTTAGAGAGACATTTCCGCAAGCGTTAGAAAATCAGGAAAAGCTCATATCAAACATTCATTATGAGTTTGACACAGATTTAAAATTGCCAAGATTTAATCGTCAAAAGCCAGCACAGGAAGAATTGATTGAACGAACAGAAGCGGGATTGCGAGCTAAAAATTTGTGGCTGCCAGCTTATCAAGAGCGTTTAAAAAAAGAACTATCAGTTATCCATAAAATGGGCTTTGATGATTATTTCTTAATTGTCTGGGACTTGTTACGTTTTGGTCGAAGTCGCGGTTATTATATGGGAATGGGACGTGGTTCAGCTGCGGGAAGCTTGGTTTCTTATGCCCTTGATATTACAGGAATTGACCCAGTCAAAAATAACCTACTTTTTGAACGTTTCTTGAATGAAGAACGTTACAGCATGCCAGATATTGATATTGACCTACCAGATGTGTATCGTAGCGAGTTTCTTCATTATGTGCGTAATCGTTACGGGAGTTTGCATTCAGCGCAGATTGTGACGTTTTCAACCTTTGGAGCAAAACAAGCCATTCGTGATGTTTTTAAACGGTTTGGGGCTCCTGAGCATGAATTGACAAATATCACGAAAAAAATCAGTTTCAGAGATACTTTAACGTCGGTTTACGAGAAAAATCTTTCTTTCCGTCAGATTATTAATTCTAAAATTGAATATCAAAAAGCATTTGCGATTGCAAAACGTATTGAAGGCAATCCACGTCAGACCTCTATCCACGCGGCAGGGGTTGTTATGAGCGACGATAATTTAACAGAACATATTCCGTTAAAAGCTGGCGAAGACATGATGATTACGCAGTATGATGCTCAAGCAGTTGAGGCAAATGGTCTTTTGAAAATGGACTTTCTTGGCTTACGTAATTTGACATTTGTCCAACGTATGCAAGAAAAAGTTGCTAAAGATTATGGGGTCACTATTGATATTAAATCAATAGATTTAGAGGATAAAAAGACGTTAGAATTATTTGCGGCTGGCAAGACCAAGGGAATTTTCCAGTTTGAACAAGCTGGAGCAATTAATCTTTTGAAACGTATTCAACCACGTCAATTTGAAGATATTGTTGCAACGACTAGTTTAAACCGACCAGGTGCTAGTGATTACACTGAAAACTTTATCAAACGTCGTTTTGGGCAAGAAGAAGTGGATTTGATTGACCCATTGGTAGCACCGATTTTAGAGCCAACTTATGGCATCATGCTTTACCAAGAACAGGTTATGCAAATCGCTCAAATTTATGCTGGCTTCACTCTCGGAAAAGCGGATTTGTTACGTCGTGCCATGTCTAAGAAAAAGGCTGATGATATGCAAAAAATGGAAAGTGATTTCTTAGAAGGAGCGCAACGATTAGGACGTCCACTTGAAACGGCAAAGGATTTATTTAGCCGTATGGCAAAATTTGCTGGGTATGGTTTTAATAGAAGCCACGCTTTTGCTTATTCAGCTTTGGCTTTCCAACTGGCTTATTTTAAAGCGCATTATCCTGCTGTTTTTTACGACGTTATGTTGAATTATTCTAGCGCTGATTATATTACAGACGCTCTAGATTCACAATTTAAGGTTAAGAAAATCGATATCAATACCGTTCCTTACAGCGATAAAATTTCAGATGGGCAGATTTACCTTGGCTTAAAAAATCTAAGTGGTGTTCCACGCGATTTATGCTACTGGATTATTGAAAATCGTCCATTTAGCAGTGTCGAGGATTTCTTAACACGATTGCCAGAGAATTATCAAAAGAGAGAGCTGGTTACACCTCTTGTGGAAGTTGGTGCTTTTGACCAATTTGATAAAAATCGTCGAAAAATCATTGAAAACCTTGATCCCCTCTTTATCTTTGTCAATGAGCTAGGGAGTCTATTTGCGGATACATCTTATAGTTGGATTGAGACAGAAGATTATCCAAATGCCGAAAAATACCGCTTAGAGCAGAGTTTGTTAGGCGTAGGAATTAGCCCACATCCGCTTTTAGAAATCGCAAGGCAATCCACAAAAGATTTTACAGCGCTAGCAGATTTGCAAGAAAATACCGAAGCAACTATTTTGGTAGAACTTAATCAGATTCGTGTCATCAGGACAAAAACAAAAGGTGAGCAAATGGCATTTTTGAGTGTTACAGATGCTCAGAAAAAATTCGATGTTACCTTGTTCCCAGAAACCTTTGCGCGTTTCAAAGATGAGCTTCAAGAAGGAAGATTTTATTACCTTACTGGAAAAATTCAGAATCGAAACAACCGCTTGCAGATGATTTTAAATCATATTCAAGAAGCAAGTAGTGAACGATTATGGCTCTTACTTCCAAATCATCTCCACGATAATGAAATTTCTGAGATATTATCACAATATCCAGGAAACATTCCAGTGATTTTACACTATCAAGATAGTAAGCAAATATTGCAAAGTCAGAGACATTTGGTTAAAAAGGACAAAGAGCTTTTACAAGCTTTAACTCCATATACAGTGAAAGCGATTTATCAATAAAAATTTAGTAAAAATAAAATAAAGTAAAGCTTTTTACAAAGTAATGTGCTATAATAAGAGCGTTAGATTAATAAAAGGAGTATTAGCAAAATGAAACGTATTGCTGTTTTGACTAGTGGCGGCGACGCTCCTGGTATGAATGCTGCTGTTCGTGCGGTTGTTCGTAAAGCAATTAAAGAAGGAATGGAAGTCTTCGGAATCAACCGCGGTTATGCTGGTATGGTCGATGGCGACATTTTCCCATTGGATGCTCAAAGTGTTTCAAACATTTTGTCACGTGGTGGTACTTTCCTTCAATCAGCTCGTTACCCTGAGTTTGCAACTCTTGAAGGACAACTTGCTGGTATCGAACAACTTAAAAAACACGGTATCGAAGGTGTCGTTGTTATCGGTGGTGACGGTTCTTATCACGGTGCTATGCGCTTGACTGAACATGGTTTCCCAGCTGTCGGTATTCCAGGTACAATTGATAACGATATCGCTGGTACAGATTATACTATTGGGTTTGATACAGCTGTTAACACAGCTATGGAAGCTCTTGATAAAATCCGTGATACATCATTCAGTCACAAACGTACTTTCGTTGTCGAAGTAATGGGACGTAACGCTGGTGATATCGCTCTTTGGTCTGGTATTGCTGCAGGTGCTGACCAAATCATCATTCCTGAAGAAGAATACGACATCAAAGACGTTGTTGCAAAAGTTAAAGATGGTTATGAAAACAAAGGTAAAGAACGTCACCTTATCGTTCTTGCTGAAGGTGTTATGCATGCCGAAAAATTTGCTGAATTGATGAAAGAAGCTGGAGATACTAGCGACCTTCGTGCTACAAACCTTGGTCACATCCTTCGTGGTGGTGCTCCATCACCTCGTGATCGTGTTCTTGCTTCTTGGATGGGTGCACACGCCGTTGAACTTCTTCTTGAAGGACGTGGTGGACTTGCTATTGGTATCCACAACGAAGAATTGGTAGAAAGCCCAATCCTTGGAACAAAAGAAGAAGGTGCATTGTTCTCATTGGCAGAAGATGGAAGCATTATTGTTAACATGCCTCACAAAGCACGCCTTGACTTTGCTAAATTAAACCGTGACATTGCTCACTTATAGTATTGTATTTATAGATTAAAAATTATTATTGTTATTGAAAGTCGTTAAATCGACGAAAAATAAAGGGAGTTTCATATTATCATGAATAAACGCGTAAAAATCGTTGCAACACTTGGTCCTGCGGTAGAACTCCGCGGTGGTAAAAAATTCGGTGAAGATGGATATTGGGGCGAAAGGCTTGATGTTGAAGCATCAGCTCAAAAAATCGCTGAATTGATTAAAGAAGGTGCAAATGTCTTCCGTTTCAACTTCTCACACGGTGACCACGCAGAACAAGGTGAACGTATGGCAACTGTACGTCGTGCAGAAGAAATTGCTGGTCAAAAAGTTGGTTTCCTTCTTGACACTAAAGGTCCAGAAATCCGTACTGAACTTTTTGAAGGTGACGCTAAAGAATATTCATACAAAACTGGTGAAAAAATCCGTGTTGCTACTAAACAAGGAATCAAATCAACTCGTGAAGTTATCGCATTGAACGTTGCTGGCGCTCTTGACATCTACGATGATGTTGAAGTTGGTAAACAAGTTCTTGTTGATGATGGCAAACTTGGTCTTCGTGTTATTGCTAAAGATGATGCAACTCGTGAATTCGAAGTTGAAGTTGAAAACGATGGTATCATCGCTAAACAAAAAGGTGTAAACATTCCTTACACTAAAATCCCATTCCCAGCTCTTGCTGATCGTGACAACGCTGATATCCGTTTCGGTCTTGAACAAGGTCTTAACTTTATCGCTATCTCATTCGTACGTACTGCAAAAGACGTTAACGAAGTCCGTGCTATCTGTGAAGAAACTGGTAACGGACACGTTCGTTTGTTTGCTAAAATCGAAAACCAACAAGGTATTGACAACATTGATGAAATCATCGAAGCCGCTGACGGTATCATGATTGCTCGTGGTGATATGGGTATTGAAGTACCATTCGAAATGGTTCCAGTTTACCAAAAAATGATTATCACTAAAGTTAATGCAGCTGGTAAAGCAGTTATCACAGCAACTAACATGCTTGAATCAATGACTGACAAACCACGTGCTACTCGTTCTGAAGTATCTGATGTATTCAACGCTGTTATCGATGGTACTGATGCAACTATGCTTTCAGGTGAATCTGCAAATGGTAAATACCCAGTTGAAGCTGTTCGTGCAATGGCTACAATCGATAAAAACGCTCAAACTCTTCTTAACGAATACGGACGTCTTGATTCAACATCATTCGCTCGTACTTCTAAAACAGAAGTTGTGGCTTCAGCAGTTAAAGATGCAACAAGCTCAATGGATATTAAACTTGTCGTAGCTCTTACTGAATCTGGTAACACTGCTCGTCTTATCTCTAAATATCGTCCAGATGCTGACATCTTGGCTGTAACATTTGACGAAAAAACTCAAAAATCACTTATGATTAACTGGGGTGTTATTCCAGTTGTAACTGAAAAACCTGCATCAACTGATGACATGTTTGAAGTTGCTGAAAAAGCTGCCCTTGAATCAGGATTAGTTCAATCAGGTGATAACATTGTTATCGTCGCTGGTGTTCCAGTTGGTTCAGGTGGTACAAACACAATGCGTATCCGCACTGTAAAATAATTTAATAATGGAAAAAGCCCTATCATATCAAGCTTTATCGCCTGTGTGATAGGGCTTTTTTATGTTGTGGGGCATTTTTGGGGCATACTACAGACATAATTCATCTATTACATCAACAACTTTGTCTTTCATTTTGTTTGTGGGGCGCAAAATCTTTCTTTGTATTGAAGTCTATTTAATTTTGAAAGTAAGTATCCATATCTTTCCAATCTAATCTGAAAATTTCTCTTTTTTCTAAATTATTTCACTTACTCTATATAGGCTGTTATGTTTACGTGTTAGCGGTTTTTTCTTGATTTTGGGATTAAATGACCTACTTTTTTTATACAATGAAAAATGATATAATAGAACAAAGAATAGGAGAAATTATGGTAAAGCGCGATTTTATTCGAAATATTATTATAGCTTTGATAGCTATTTTGGCGATATTCTTGCTGAGGATTTTTGCTTTTTCAACATTTAAAGTCCATGAGGATGCGGCTAATTCGTATTTGTCGAATGGGGATGTTGTAGTTGTCAATCGTAATCGGACTCCTCAATACAAAGATTTTATTGTTTATGAAGTTGATGGTACTTTTTATATTAGTCGTGTTATTGCGACTGCTGGTGAAAGTGCGACAGTTATGGACGATATCCTGTATATTGACAACGAAGTTCAAGAAGAGCCATACATTAGCCAAATTAAGTCTGAATATCTATCGACATTGGATAATCAACAAGCCTTTACATCTGATTTTTCCGTTAATACTATCACGAATAATAAATATAGCGAAGTGCCTAAGGGAAATTATCTGGTATTAAACGATGACCGTCAGAATACAAATGATAGTCGTACGTTTGGTCTGATTAAAGAAAGTCAGATACGCGGTGTCGTTACGTTTAAACTATTACCACTGAGTAAATTTGGTTTCATCACAACAGAGTAGCAGTAGCTGCTCTGTTTTTTATGAGATATACCAATCGATAATTGGTATATATAAAACTATACCAATTTAATTATTGACAATATAAAATTAAAGTTATATACTGATATTGTTGGGTTTCAGGGAGTCTTTATTAGACTATACCAATTTAAAAAATAAGAAAGAATTAGCAAGTAAAGTCTTGTTAAAGGTGAGAATTATGTGTGGTATTGTTGGTGTTGTAGGAAATAAAAATGCAACAGACATTTTGATGCAAGGTCTTGAAAAGCTCGAATATCGTGGTTATGATTCTGCTGGAATTTACGTGACTAATGGTACAGATCAAGGACGTTTGATTAAATCTGTTGGACGCATTTCAGATCTTCGTGCTAAAATTGGCATTGATGTGGCAGGATATACAGGTATTGGTCACACACGTTGGGCAACTCATGGTCAAGCAACAGAGACAAATGCTCACCCACATACATCAGAAACAGGACGTTTTGTCTTGGTTCACAATGGTGTCATTGAAAACTATTTGCAAATTAAAGAAATATATCTTTCAGAACATCATTTGAAAGGTGAAACAGATACAGAAATTGTTGTTCATTTAGTTGGACAATTCGTTTCAGAAGGTTTATCAGTTCTTGAAGCTTTCAAGAAAGCTTTGACTATCATCGAAGGTTCATACGCTTTTGCTCTTGTTGATTCAGAAGATGCAGATACGATTTATGTTGCTAAAAATAAATCCCCGCTTTTGATTGGTTTAGGTGATGGTTACAACATGGTATGTTCGGATGCGATGGCAATGATTCGTGAAACAAGTGAATTTATGGAAATTCATGATAAAGAATTGGTTGTCTTGACTAAAGATTCTGCGACAGTTACTGATTACGAAGGTAATGAAATTGAACGCGAATCATACACAGCTGAGCTTGATTTGTCAGATATTGGTAAAGGAACTTACCCTTACTATATGTTGAAAGAAATCGACGAACAACCAACTGTTATGCGTAAATTGATTAATAATTACTCAGATAGCGAAGGAAATATGGTTGTTGATCCTGATATTGTTAAGACAGTACAAGAGGCTGATCGTATTTATATCTTGGCAGCAGGAACTTCTTATAATGCTGGTTTTGCATCAAAAGCAATGCTTGAAAAATTGACAGATACGCCAGTTGAGCTTGGAATTGCTTCAGAATGGGGCTACAATATGCCGCTTTTGAGCAAGAAACCAATGTTTATCTTGCTTAGCCAATCAGGTGAAACGGCTGACAGTCGTCAAGTTTTGGTAAAAGCAAATCAAATGGGTATTCCAAGTTTGACAGTTACTAATGTTCCTAGCTCAACGTTATCACGTGAAGCAACTTATACAATGCTTTTACACGCTGGTCCTGAAATTGCCGTTGCATCAACTAAAGCTTACACAGCACAAATTGCTGCTTTAGCCTTTTTGGCTAAGGCTGTCGGTGAAGCAAACGGCAAAAAAGAAGCGCTTGAGTTTGACTTGGTACATGAACTATCTATCGTTGCACAATCTATCGAAGCAACGTTGTCAGAAAAAGATATGATTGCTGAAAAAGTGGAAGCACTGCTTAAAACAACTCGCAATGCTTTCTACATTGGTCGTCGCAATGATTACTATGTTGCGATGGAAGCAAGTTTGAAATTAAAAGAAATTTCTTACATTCAATGTGAAGGATTTGCTGCAGGAGAATTGAAACACGGTACAATTTCATTGATTGAAGATGGTACACCAGTTCTTGGTTTGATTTCATCAAGCGAAGCGATTGCTAGTCACACACGTGGTAATATTCAAGAGGTTTCTGCGCGTGGTGCAAATGTGTTGACAGTCGTTGAAGAAGAATTGGCTAAACCAGGAGATGATATTGTTGTTAACCAAGTTCATCCATATTTAACAAGCATTTCAATGGTAATTCCAACACAACTCATTGCTTACTTTGCTTCTCTACAACGTGGTCTTGACGTTGATAAACCACGTAACTTGGCAAAAGCGGTTACTGTTGAATAATCTCTTGTCAAATAGTGATTTCTAGGGTAAAATGGGTAATGTAACTTTTTGAAGTCGGAAATAAAAGTTATAGCTATTTTTGATAAGGAGAAATGATGTCTTTACCAAATTGTCCACAATGTAACTCTGAGTATGTTTACGAAGATGGTTTATTACTAGTTTGCCCAGAGTGCGCTTATGAATGGAAACCAAGCGATTCAGTTGAAGAAGACTTGGTTGTTCTTGATAGCAACGGTACACGTCTTGCTGACGGAGATAGTGTTACTATCGTGAAAAATCTAAAAGTAAAAGGTGCACCAAAAGACCTTAAACAAGGGACTCGTGTGAAAAACATTCGTCTTGTTGAAGGTGACCACAACATTGATTGTAAAATTGATGGTTTTGGTGCAATGAAATTAAAATCAGAGTTTGTTAAAAAAATTGTAATGATTGAAAGCTAGACGAGATGTCTAGTTTTTTAGTTTGATGACGATTTTTGGAAAAATTTTTAAGCAGAGACTAGTCAGCAAATGTCTGTTATTTTTATACTTTTTATGTAAATATATTCTCAGATATATTCAAACCGTCTGAAATTTTGGTATAATAGAAGCAAATTCTATTTAGGAGATCACATGTCATATATTTTACAAGTTCTGCCAAGCTTGTTAGATGGCGCTAAGGTAACTTTGCAAGTTTTCTGTATTGTTATTATTTTGTCAATACCGTTTGGTGCTGTCTTGGCTTTTTTGATGCAGATTAAATTCAAACCATTACAATGGTTGTTGACGTTATATGTTTGGATTATGCGTGGAACACCATTGCTATTGCAATTAATTTTCTTCTACTACGTGTTGCCGAGTGTTGGTGTTGTAATGGATCGCTTGCCAGCAGCTATTTTAGCGTTCACGTTGAATTACGCAGCTTATTTTGCAGAAATTTTCCGCGGAGGTATTGCAGCCATTCCTAAAGGGCAATACGAAGCAGCTAAGGTTTTAAAACTAAATCAACTCCAAACGATTCATTATATTATCTTACCGCAAGTGTTCAAGATTGTTTTACCTAGTGTTTTCAATGAAATCATTAATCTTGTTAAAGATTCATCATTGGTTTACGTTCTTGGTGTGGGCGATTTGTTGCTTGCAAGTAAAACCGCAGCCAATCGTGATGCCACATTAGCACCGATGTTTGTTGCTGGAGCAATTTACCTATTAATGATTGGTGTGGTGACACTGATTTCAAAACAAACTGAGAAAAAATTTAATTACTATAAATAAGAGGTGACCAGATGTTAGAATTAAAAAATATTTCCAAACAATTTGGTCAAAAGAAGATTTTTGATCATTTTAATTTGACGGTTGAAGATGGCAAAATTTTATCTCTCGTTGGTCCTTCAGGTGGTGGAAAGACAACCTTGCTACGTATGCTTGCTGGACTTGAAAAAATTGATTCTGGGGAAATTATTCATAATGGTGAAGTCGTTCCTATCGACCATCTAGAGACACTTAATTTACTTGGTTTTGTTTTTCAAGATTTTCAGCTTTTCCCTCATTTATCTGTTTTAGATAATTTGATCTTATCGCCTGTAAAAACAATGGGAATGACAAAAGAAACAGCTAAAGAAAAAGCGGTTACCTTGCTTCAACGCCTAGGTCTTGGTGAATACGCTGATGCTTATCCGTATTCGTTGTCAGGTGGTCAAAAACAACGTGTGGCTTTGGCGCGTACCATGATGATTGACCCACAAATTATTGGTTATGATGAGCCAACATCAGCACTTGACCCAGAATTGCGTCAAGAAGTTGAAAAGTTGATTTTACAAAATCACGAAGCTGGCATGACTCAAATCGTTGTTACCCACGATTTACAGTTTGCAGAAAGCATTTCAGATCATATTTTAAAAATTAATCCAAAATAAAGAAAGTCTTACTAGGTGAGTTTATGAAATTCAAAGAAGTTCTTGTGGGCGTTTTGGCGCTTGTATCAACGCTAACTTTGGTGGCTTGTAGTTCTTCATCATCTAAAAAAGCGACGAGTACTGACCAATGGGACACTTACGTCAAAAACGGTGAGATTACTATCGGGTTTGATAATACATTCGTTCCCATGGGGTACGAGGATGAGGACGGAAGCAATGTCGGTTTTGATATTGATTTGGCAAATGCCGTCTTTAAAGAATATGGCATTACTGTCAAATGGCAATCAATTAACTGGGATATGAAAGAAATCGAGTTGAATAACGGAACCATTGATTTGATTTGGAACGGTTATTCAATCACAGATGAGCGTGCAGAAAAAATTCTCTTCACAAACCCATACATGGTTAATGAGCAGGTCTTGGTAACTAAAAAATCGTCAGGTATTACAATTTTTGCTGACATGAAAGACAAAGTTCTTGGTGCACAGTCAGGGTCATCTGGTTACGATGCGTTCACCTCACATCCAGAAGTGTTGAAGGACATTGTTTCTGGTGGCGATGCGACACAATACGAAACCTTCACACAAGCGCTTATCGATTTGAAAAATGACCGTATTGACGGTTTGTTGATTGATAAAGTTTACGCTAATTACTACCTTGAACAAGAAGGTGAACTTGATAACTACAATATCATTTCAAGTGAATTTGATGGTGAAGACTTTGCCGTCGGTGCTCGTAAAGCCGATAAGACACTTGTTAAGAAAATCAATCAAGCTTTTAAGAAGTTGTATCAAGACGGTACATTTCAAGAAATTTCAAACAAATGGTTTGGTGAAGATGTCGCAACAGACGACGTTAAAAACTAAACGAGGAATAGCAAAACTCTGAGGTTAGCCTCAGAGTTTTTGTTTATTATGATTTTGATAGATTTCTTGTTTAGTCAAAAGACTAGAACAGCATCTAGTCTTTTGCTTCAATATTAGAGTTATCGCTAATCGAGGTAATTTGGTGGAAAATAAGATGCCATTCTTCTTTACGACGCCAAATGCTGGTGTGTGATTTATGACCAAGCGTGTAAGTGATGAGTTTTGTTTTTTGGCTGATTGATGTCAGTTGAAAATCATCAAAATTGCTCATGTAATGTTTTTTACGGGAAATCATTTCCTCTTTTGAATAAGTTTTTCCGTCATCGTCAATAAGTGTAAAACTATCAGCTAGCAGATCTTCATAGTCTGGAGTTTTGGAAAGAATGATTTTTTCGTCTTTATAAAGTTTTTTATAAACAATTTCCCAAATTTCATCTTCAGGAATAGCAGCAGGTTCAACGTGAACATCGGTATCATACACCGAAAATTTCTGACTGAGCAATGTTTCAATCTGTTCGGTAATTTCATGGCTTTCGTAAACAGAAAGGTCTGGATTCATTTCGACGACAATATCAAGGTAAATATTACTTCCGTATGAACGCCCACGTTGAGATTTGACTGCGGTTACTTTAGGGATTTTTAAAATAGCTTCCTTGTATTTTTTAAGCTCTTTTTCATCGAAACCGTCTGATAAGCTAAAGGCGCTTTCCATAAAAATGTCATAAGCCGTTTTCAAGATAAAATAGATAATGACAATGGCGGCAAGTCTATCAATGATAACAAGATTGAAAGAAGCGGCAACAATAGCAACAGATGTACCAATAGAAGTAACTGCATCAGAAAGATTATCCTTTGCAGCAGCAACCAGAGCGCTTGATTTCACCTTTTGTGATAGGCGTTTATTGTGAACATAAACACCATACATAATAATAGCTGAAATGACACCGACGATAGCCCCCTCTGGGTCAATGGTTGTGTGGCTTCCAGAAATGATTTTCTGAATTGTTTGAGACAGCACTTGGAAACCAACAATAAACATGATAAAGGATGTAATCAAACTCGCTAAATCTTCAATTTTCCAATGCCCAAAACGGTGTTCGGCATCCGCTGGCTTACTGGCTAAATGAAGCCCGATTAGCAGAGCGATATTTCCCAAAATATCAGACAAGTTGTTAAAACCATCGGCAATAAGCGATGATGAATTAAGCGTGTAACCTGCAATTAGCTTGGCGGCAGAAATCGTAAGATAGGCAATGATATTTACTATTGGACCACGTTTAGCTAACCGAAGATTCTCAGCTGGTGTTGGCATAAGCAATAACTCCTTTGAAAACGATAGTTATATCATAAAATCAATAATCGTTAAAATAAAATATTACTCTCTATTATACCATTAGTTTAAGCTTGTCACAAAGAAAATATGATAAAATCAACTATTTAGCGACGATAGCAAATTAAAAATCTGGAATTCATTCCAGATTTTTAATCAATGATTATCAAAATAATGTTTTGTTTCTTTAATAATAATTGGTGAAAGTGCTAGTAAGGCAATCAAATTTGGAATTGCCATAAGCCCGTTAACAATATCAGCGATAACCCAAATTGTTTCTAGGCTGATGTAGCCACCCAAAGCAACCATAGCAATAAAGACAATACGATAAACCGGGATAGCTTTGACACCAAATAAGAACTCAAAACAACGTTCTCCGTAGTAGCACCAACCAAGAATCGTTGTGAAGGCAAATAAAATCAAGCTAATAGTTAAGGCATAAACACCGAAGTTTCCAAAGACAGATGAAAATGCTGATTGCGTGAGCGTTGCCCCATTCAAATTACTTGACCAGCCACCAGTAACGATAATAGAAAGACCTGTTAAAGTACAAATAATAATGGTATCAATAAATGTTCCTGTCATAGAGACAAGCCCTTGTTCAACAGGTTCTTCCGTTTTAGCAGCAGCAGCGGCGATAGGTGCAGAACCAAGTCCAGATTCATTAGAGAAGATACCACGTGCAATCCCTGCTTGAATAGCTGTGACAACTGTTGCACCAGCAAAACCACCCGTAGCAGCTTTTCCAGTAAATGCTGAATGTAAAACTAATCCTAAACCTGGAATAATATGGTCAGAATGGAAGGCTAGGATTGTAAGGGTTGCTAAGATGTAAATAATTGCCATGAAAGGAACAATGTTTTCAGCTACCTTAGAGATAGATTGAATACCACCAAAGATGATAATACTAACTAGCACAGCTAAAACAAGACTGATTACTTTAGGTGAGCAACCAACGGTATTGTTAAGAGAATCTGTAATAGAATTAACTTGTGTAAATGTCCCAGAACCAAAAAGTGCCACCATAACACCAAAGATAGAAAAAGCAATAGCGAGTGGTTTCCAATGTTTACCCATTCCGTTTACGATGTAGTGCATTGGTCCGCCTGCGATGTCTCCGTTGGCATCTCTGGTACGGTATTTTATGGCAAGAACACCTTCGGCATATTTGGTTGCCATACCGAAGAAAGCAGCTATCCACATCCAAAATAACGCCCCAGGTCCACCTAACTTAATGGCAGTTGCGACTCCGACGATATTTCCAGTTCCGACGGTTGCTGCGAGAGCTGTTGCAAGAGCCGCAAAGCTTGAAATGTCTCCTTGACCGTTAGCCTCATCTGAAAAGATGAGTTTCAAGGCTTTTGGAAGTCGGAAAATCTGCAACAGACCTAAACGAGTAGAAAGGTAAATCCCTGTTCCGACAAGAAGAACAAGAAGTGGCGATCCCCAGACAAGGCTCTTCAAAGACGATAGAAAATCATACATAAGTAAAAACTCCTAATAATCATAGCACTTAAATCACTGGTTAAAAGATAAAACCAATTTTTTAACTATTAACCACTAAATGAGCACTAGTCTTTATCTATTTTTCGTATTTTCAGAAAAAATAGAATAATTTTAACTTATTTATTATATAGAGAGAAACGCCGTTTGTCAAATTGTCATCTGAAAAATCTATATCAATAAAGGATGGAAAAGGCTTGGTTAAGGGGAGTTACAAATCTTTGTCAGAACATAATTATCAAAAAGTTGAGCAAATGAAAAAGACTTCCTATTTCCCTAATAAATTCAGTTATCATAGGCTAAAAGTGCATTTATTTGGTAAATTATCGCAATAATAGTGGTATAGTATCATATTTCAATAACACAGTAATAGAAAACGCCTACATTTCTGGGTATAATACAAGAGTAAATCAATGTATGAGGTGACTATATATGACAAAACAATTTCCAGAAGGATTTTTGTGGGGCGGTGCAACAGCTGCCAATCGATTTGAAGGCGCTTGGAATGTTGACGGACGTGGTCCAGCGACATCGGATACAGCGCGTGCCGTTGCTCCAGAAGAACGCAAATCAATGGGAAGTGAATTTAATTCACCAATGACTCGTGCTAAATTGGATGCAGCTTTGAATGATAAAGAAGGGCTTTATCCAAAACGTTGGGGGTCTGATTTTTACCATCGTTATAAAGAAGATATCGCCCTTTATGCTGAAATGGGATTCAAGACTTTTCGTCTTTCTATTGCATGGTCGCGTATTTTTCCAAATGGTGATGATGCGACACCGAATGAAGCTGGTTTAGCTTTTTATGATAAGGTTTTTGATGAGCTTAATAAATACGGCATTGAGCCACTGGTTACTTTATCTCACTATGAATTTCCAATCCACTTGGTAACAGAATACGGTGGCTGGAAAAATCGTAAAGTGATTGATTTCTTTGTTCGTTATGCTGAAACGGTCTTTAATCGTTACAAAGATAAGGTCAAATATTGGTTGACATTCAATGAAATTAATATTATTGGTATGACTGGTTATTTATCAGGTGGGCTCTTGTTTAAAGATGGTAAATTGAACCTCCAAGATATGTATCAAGCAGCTCATCATCAGTTTGTAGCATCAAGTTTGGCAACAAAAATCGGTCACGAGATTAATCCTGATTTCAAGATTGGGTGTATGTTAGCGCGTATGCAAGCCTATCCTGCGACCTGCAATCCAGAAGATGTCATGGAAGAAATCAAAAAAGACCATGAAAATCTATTATTCTCTGATGTTCAAGTTCGCGGAAAATACCCAGCATATGCCAAACGTTTCTTTAAAGAAAATAATATCGAATTAGAAATCGCAGACGGTGACCTTGAAATTCTTGAAAAATATCCTGTTGATTTCATGTCATTCTCATATTATATGAGTTCAATTGCTCGTAAGCAAAAAACTGGTGATCAAACAGCAGGAAATCTTATCCTAAGTGAACCAAATCCATATCTTGAAGTTTCTGACTGGGGATGGCAAATTGACCCTGTCGGACTCCGCATTACGCTTAACAATCTTTATGACCGTTACCAAGTACCGCTTATGGTTGTTGAAAATGGTCTAGGTGCTCTTGATACAGTAGAAGAAGACGGTTCGATTCACGACCAATATCGTATTGATTTATCTCCAATCACACGTCAAACAAATGTATGAAGCCATTGAGGACGGTGTTGATTTGCTGGGATACACTTGGTGGGGTTGTACAGACCTTGTTTCGGCGTCAACTTCTGAAATGTCAAAACGCTATGGTTTTGTTTACGTTGATGCTGACGACCAAGGAAACGGTAGCTTTGACCGCTCACGTAAAGATTCATTTTTCTTTTATAAAGATTTGATTGCAACACGTGGTGCTAATATTTTAAACGATTAATGATAATAAACTCAGTTGGGCTTTTTCAGCTGAGTTTATTTGCTAGGAAGGAAAATGATATAAATGGCAACAAAATTGTATTTGATGCGCCATGGCGAGACCTTATTTAATACACAAGGGCGGGTGCAGGGAGCTTGCGATTCGCCTCTAACAGATTTAGGTATTCAGCAAGCTCTTCTTGCCAAAGATTATTTTAATGAAAATAGCATTTGGTTTGATAGTGTTTATTCTTCAACGCAAGAACGAGCGACAGATACTGCTAAATTAGTATCTGGTCAATCACAAGTCACCCAATTAAAAGGCATCAAAGAGATGAACTTTGGTGAGTTTGAAGCTCAGCCTGAATTTCTTTTGCCTAAATTTAGAACAGGTGCTAATTCGTTTGAAGATTTGTTGGTGCCTTTTGGTGGCGAGGACATTGTAACTGTTGGTAAGCGGGCTTTGGACAGTATTCTTGAAGTGCTGGTAAACGATGATCATGCTGATAACATTTTAATGGTTAGCCATGGAGCAACGATGTGGGGCATTTGTCTGCAGCTCGGTATTCAATTTCCAGAGGGAATAGGCTTTTCAAATTGTGCTATTTGTGAGTTTCAATATCATCAAGAACAGTTAGAGTTGCAAAAACTGATTTTACCAACCAAGGCATTTAAGACATATTCATTTGAAAGGGATTAAAAATGGTTAAAACTTTTATGTAATGCGACATGGTCAAACGCGCTTTAATCTTCAAGGACGTATCCAAGGAGCTTGTGATTCTCCCTTGACTGAACTGGGAATTGAGCAAACAAAGTCTGCTAAACAACATTTTAAAGAAGAGGGCATTACGTTTACACGTGTCTATTCTTCGACGCAGGAACGTGCTTGCGATACTGCTGAATTAGCAACGGGGCGTACGGATTATATTCGTTTGAAAGGACTAAAAGAAATGGATTTTGGTTCTTATGAAGCGCACCAAGAATACCTCAATCCGCCATTACACCGTGAAGATGGTTCAGGTTACCGTGATTATTTTGTGGCTTATGGTGGCGAATCCAATGTTCAAGTTTATAAACGAATGGCTAAGACCATTCGTGAGGTTTTAGAGCAAAGTAGTGACGGAGACCAACTCTTATTTGTCAGTCATGGTGCGGCAATAACCCAGTTTTACCGTCATGCTACGCTGAATCCGCCAGTTCCTAAGAAACGTCTGGCAAACTGTGCCATTTTCAAAATGACTTATGACGGTAAGGATATTATGGAGCAATCAATCTATAATCCAATAGAAAAAGAGTACATTTTTGAAAGGGAAGAGAATGACTAAGACTAAGACACTCTACTTAATGCGTCATGGAGAAACCTTGTTTAATCAACTTGGGTTAATTCAAGGCTGGTGTGATTCCCCCTTGATGACAAATGGCAAGCAGCACGTGATTATTTTCATACTCATCATATTACTTTTGATGAGCTTTATTGTTCGACAGCAGAACGTTGTTCTGATACTTTAGAAATTGTGAGCGGACGTGCAGATTATACACGGCTAAAAGGTTTGAAAGAATTTAATTTTGGTCGAATGGAAGGAAAGCCAGAGTATTTACATCCGAATCGTGAGCCCAATCAAAAGGGACATGGTGATTTCTACCTAAAATACGACGGTGAAAGTGAAACGCAGGTAAGAGAACGGGTTAGTGATACTGTTTTTCGTCTAGTGTCGCAATCAGACGATGACGCAACGATTTTAGCAGTTAGCCATGCAGGTGCAATTATGAGCTTTTTTAGTGCTTTAAAATTAGAAAATCACCCTGAATTGCATTTTTTAAATTGTTGCATTTTTCATTACAGTATCACGGATGACACTTATGATTTAATTAGGATCATTGACCTCGTTAGTGGGCAAATTTATGATAAATAGTATTGTTAGCGAGGAATAGCAAAAAGCAGGTTAAAAGAAGTAGAGATTTCGTTTTTTCGATAAATTTTGATATGATATAATGAAAGTAACTGAAAATTAGGAGCTGTTATGAAATTCGAGAAAAAACAAGTCTATTATGTTGTACTTGCCTTTGTCCTTTGTTATGCTATCCAAGCTTATTGGAGTAATGGTGCATCAATTGTCGGAACGATTTATAAGGCAAGCTTTCCCTTTTTAATTGGTGCTGGGATTGCCTATATTGTCAACATTGTCATGAGCTTATATGAGATGCTCTACACGCGCGTTATCAAAAATAGAATACTCTTGAAAGCCAAACGTGCGATTTCGATGATTTTGGCATACTTGACCTTTATTTTATTGATTAGCTGCCTTTTTTCGATTGTCCTGCCTGATTTGATTTCAAGCATCAATTCTTTGCTGAAGATTGATACGACCGGCGTTGCTAATTTTATTAAAGAAGTTAGTGACAATAAGGCTATCAAAGAATTACTTGATTATTTTGGAAATTCATCTGATATTACTTCAACCTTTTCAGAGTATAGTCAGCAAATTTTAAATCAAGTGCTGTCCGTTTTAACAGGGATTTTGACCTCGGTTAGTACGATTGCTTCAACTGTTTTAAATGTCTTTGTTAGCTTGGTCTTTTCAATTTATGTTTTGGCAAGCAAAGAACAATTGGGGCGTCAGTTTAATCTTTTGATTGATACCTATCTTGGCAAATACGCCGAAAAAGTTCACTATGTCCTAGACATTTTGCACCAACGTTTTCACGGTTTCTTTGTTGGTCAAACGCTAGAAGCGATGATTTTGGGGAGCTTGACAGCAGCAGGAATGTTTCTGTTTAGTTTCCCCTACGCGGCAACAATCGGTATTTTGGTTGCATTTACGGCATTAATTCCTGTTATTGGTGCTTATATCGGAGCGACCATTAGTTTTATCTTAATCGCCACACAATCTGCTTCACAAGCGTTTCTCTTTTTAGTTTACTTGATTGTTTTACAACAATTTGAAGGGAATGTCATTTATCCACGTGTCGTTGGTGGTTCAATTGGGTTACCAGGTATGTGGGTCTTAATGGCAATCACAATCGGTGGTGCTTTATGGGGTATCCTTGGAATGTTAGTAGCTGTACCTTTGGCAGCAAGTCTTTATCAAATCATTAAAGACAACGTTGCTAAGCGCCAACAAGCAAACTTAGATAACTGAGATAACATGGATACAATCAATTTACTCTTTTCAATCGATGATGGCTATGTTTCGCAATTTATGGTCACGCTATATTCGATTTATCAAAATAGTAGCAATCATAACCTAGCAGTTTATGTCTTACAAAAGCAATTGTTAAAAAAGAATGATGATATTTCGGAATTCTGTCAAAAACTAGGTGTCCGTTATACGCCTGTTGTGATTGGTGAGGAAGCATTTGAAGATGCTCCGACGACAAATCGTTACCCTGAGACCATTTATTATCGCCTTTTGGCTCATGAATATTTGCCAAAGGAATTGAACAAGATTTTATATGTTGATGCGGATATTTTGTGTTTGAATGATGTTGTCCCCTTATATAAGCTGAATTTAGGGGATAAACTATATGCCGCTGCTAGCCATACGTCAGATGGCAATATTTCAGAACTCGTTAATAAACTGCGTTTACGGAATTTTGAGGCAGAAGGGTATTTTAATTCTGGTGTCCTTTTGATGAACTTGGATGCCATTCGCCAGTCAGTGCATCGACAAGACATTTTAGATTATATTGAGCAAAATAATCATCTCTTGTTGTTGCCAGATCAAGACATCTTGAATGCCTTATGTGGGCATCAAACCTTGCAAATTCCTGATCAAATTTATAATTACGATGCGCGATATAATGTTCTCTATTATAGTAGAAGTTCTGGCAAATGGAATTTAAATTGGGTTATTGAACATACGGTGTTCTTGCATTTTTGCGGACGAGATAAGCCATGGAAAAAAGATTACCACGGACGTTACAGCGCTCTTTATAAACACTACCAGCACCGCGCATTACGTTTAAAAAATAAGAAAAATCATTAAAAAAATACCTCGACTTACGAATAAATAAGTGGAGGTATTTTTTTATTATGTATGCAATTGAAATGAGAGCAGAGGCCATGTTGCCACGAGAACGCTTGAGAGATTTGGGGGCAGAGCATCTTAGCAATCAGGAACTATTATCCATTTTATTACGAACAGGAACAAAAACAACCCCAGTTTTGGAGGTTGCCAATCAAATCTTGAAAAATTTAGATAGCCTATCTGATTTTCAACACCTATCCCTGCAAGAATTGCAACAAATCAATGGTATTGGCTATGTTAAATCAATTGAAATCAAAGCAATGATTGAACTAGCCAAGCGCATTAGCAAGGCTGAATATGTCCAAAAAGAACGCATTATGAGCAGCGAACGCCTAGCACGTAAAATGATGTTAGAATTGAGCGACCAAAAACAAGAGCACTTGGTGGCTATTTATCTGGATACGCAAAATCGAATTATTGAACAACGAACGATTTTTATCGGTTCTGTTCGCCGTTCGATTGCTGAACCACGTGAAATTCTCTATTATGCATGCAAAAATATGGCAACATCAGTTATTATTGTCCATAATCATCCGTCAGGCTCCCCAGAGCCAAGCGAGAACGACCTGCAATTTACCCAAAAAATGAAACGCTCTTGTGAAGATATTGGTATTATTTGCCTTGACCATATTGTCATTGGAAAATACCAATATTACAGCTTCCGAGAAGAAGCAGATATTTTGTAATGTCGCTCACTTTGTATTGCTAATGAGAAAGCAGCAGAAGAAAGTCATTCATAAAATATATTCTAAAAAATAAATGGTAAGCAACAAAAAAGATACTTTCACTTAGTGGAAAGTATCAAGAATGTTGTTTTTGAAGCTAACTTGATAACCTATTTATTTTGATTGGATTGATTCATGAAATATAGTAAGGTTTGCAACTCACTTGTTAAATCAACGTATTGAACGATGATACCTTTTGGAACATTGAGGTGAACAGGAGAGAAGCTCAAAATACCATGAATACCAGCATCAACCAAGACATCCGCAACTTCTTGAGCTTTTGAACTTGGAACAGTTAAAATAGCTGTTTCAATGCCAGCTTCTTGCGCATGTTTTTTTAGTGATGAGATACCATAGATTGGAATGCCATCTGATGTTTCATGTCCCATCATCTCATTATCGTCAGTATCAAAAGCCATAGCAATTTGCATTTTATTACGATCGTGGAAACGATAGTGAAGCAAAGCTCGCCCAATATTTCCGCAACCAACAAGAAGAACATTTGTCGTTGAATGGTCGTTTAAAATGTCAGCAAAGAAATTCGTCAATTTTTTGACATCATAGCCGAATCCTCGACGCCCTAGTTCGCCGAAATATGAAAAATCTCGACGTACGGTTGCAGAATCAATTCCTATAGCATCTGCAATTTGTTTAGAACTCGTTTTTTCGACATTATCTGTATTGAATCGCTTGAAAATACGATAATAAAGCGAGAGTCGTTTAGCTGTTGCTTTAGGAATAGATTTCTCAGTAGTCACAATACCATCTCCCTTTTACTTGTTAACACTATTGTATCAAAAAGTTTGTGAAAACAGAAACAAATTTAACGAAATAATCTAAAAAAACGACTTAAACTAACAAAAAATGTTAGGTATTAAGTCGTTTTTAGTGTTTAAAAGGTTATTAAACACGTTTTTTTGTGAAAATATCACGTTCCACAAGACTATCCATTAAGAAATAAAATTTTTCTTGAAGGATTTTATTGTCCTCAGATTTGAAGATATTGACAAAACGCAGACCAGATTTATCAGTAATGCTGAGTTTAAAACCTGTCAAATCTTTGTTAATCGTAATTTTCAATGGGAAACCATCACCAGAATTAGGCACTTTTTCCAACAAGCGTGTTAATTCGTAGTTTCCGATACGATTTTGTGAAAATGTGGTATCACGAAGCGTGTATTTCTTGATGTTATCGCTAATAGCATAGCTATAAAGACAGTTTTCTAAAGTAATTTTTTTTTCAAATGCCATCTTATTTTCCTACAATTTCTATTAATTTTTGAGCGAGTTGTTGGACTTCGCTAATTATATTAAGCTCTGAAAAGCTAATGCGAATAGATTCTGTCAAACGTGGAGAATCGTCACCATAAATGCTAGACAAAACATGACTTGGGTCGACTGTTCCAGCAGTACAAGCAGAACCTGTTGAAACGGCAAAACCTGCTAAATCAAGTTGCGTTAAAAGAATGCCGTTGTTTTGATTTGGAAAACCGATGTTAAGAACGTGAGGTATTTTATGTTGGCTACCATTGATATAATAATCCAAATCAGAAATGCCATCAAGGAATGCTTGACGAAGTTCTTGAACGTGTTGATAATTTTCATCTTTATGAACAACGGCGTCAGACAAAGCTTGGGCTAAACCGGCAACACCAATCATATTTTCCGTACTAGCACGGCGTTTCTCTTCTTGTTCGCCACCATGAAGCAAGGTATCAAAATGCTGTGGTGTTGAGTAGAGAATACCAACACCTTTTGGTCCATGAAATTTATGAGCAGAAGCTGAAAGAAAATCAGCTTTGATTTCTTCAGGAAAGACATCAATTTTTCCGACGGCTTGAACGGCATCAACATGGAATGCGGCTTGATGGTCTTGAAGAAGTGCTCCAATTTCTTTAACAGGAAGAAGATCACCAGTTTCGTTATTGGCAAACATGATGCTAACCAAAATAGTATCATCACGTAAAGCGTCCGCAACTTGTTGCGCAGAAATATGACCATTTTCAGGTTTTAGATAAGTCACTTCAAAACCAAAGCGTTTTTCTAAGTATTCCATGGTGTGAAGCACGGAATGATGCTCGATAGCAGTAGTGATGAGGTGTTTTCCTTTAGTTTGATTAGCAAAGGCGTAACCTTTGATAGCAGTATTGTTGCTTTCGGTTGCACCAGATGTAAAGATAATGCGGCGTGGGTCAGTCTTTAAGGCTGAGGCAATCATTTGGCGGTTCGAGCGTAGGCGCTGGTTGGCTTGACGTCCAATGCCATGAATGCTTGAGGGATTACCAAAATCGTTGACCATGATTTCTGTCATTGCATCAATAACAGAAGGTGTGAGAGGGGTAGTAGCAGCATTATCGAGATATATCATATATTAGTTAGTCCTTTGTAGCGTTATATGAGAATAATGGGCTGAGTGGTGATTTTTCGTGGATACGAATGATCGCGTCAGCAATTAATTTGCTTGCTGAAAGATATTTAATATTTTTTGGTAAGCGTTCTTTAGTAGCGACAGAGTCAGTTACTAAAATTTCTTTAATAGGAGCTGTATCAAGGTTTTCGGCAGCACCGCCAGCAAACAAACCGTGACTTGCTACGGCATAGATTTCTGTTGCGCCATCACGTTCTACGATTTTAGCAGCTTCAGCAAATGTTTTACCTGTGTTCAAAATGTCATCGATAAGGATAGCTTTTTTACCAGCAACTTCACCGATGATATAACCTTCTTCGCGGTGAGAATCATCTTCTGCATAGTCGATGATTGCGATTGGTGAATCAAGGTATTGCGCTAAGCTACGAGCACGTTTGATACCAGAGTTTTTAGGGCTAACAACGACAACGTCTTCACCTTTTAGTCCTAATTCACAGTAGTATTTAGCAAAAAGTGGAACAGTAAAGAGATTATCAACTGGAACATCAAAGAATCCCTGAACTTGAACAGCGTGAAGGTCAAGAGTCAATAGACGATCCACGCCAGCTTTAACTAACATGTTAGCAACAAGTTTTGCAGTAATTGGTTCACGTGATGCAGCGATACGGTCTTGACGTGAGTAACCAAAATAAGGGATAACCACGTTAACTGTGCTTGCACTAGCACGTTTACAAGCATCAACCATAATCAAAAGTTCCCAAAGATTGTCATTAACAGGGTAGCTAGTAGATTGGATGATGTAAATATCATCTCCACGAACTGTTTCTTCGATGTTAATCATGATTTCGCCGTCTGAAAACTTACGTGTTGACACTTTTCCAAGTGGAACACCAACTGTGTCCGCAATCTTTTGTGCAATCTCTACGTTAGAAGAAAGAGAAAAAAGCTTGAATTGTTTGCCGGCGTAATGTTCTGCCATGATATAAATAAACTCCTTTAAAATTAATACTTATATTCTATCAAAAAAAATGAAATAATTCAGCACTTTCTCATGAAAAAGCGCCTTAAATTCGTTTTAAGGTCGCACTGAATCGAGCGACTTTACTTTTAGCGTACTTGAAATCGATAGCGTGTTCGGCTAAGAAGTTGTCAAAATCTTTCTTACCTTGTTCGGCATTTTCAACTTCTAATTCAAGTTCGTAGTCTTTAATACCGACGTATTGGTTGCTATCAAGTGCCATTAAACCAATTTTAGTCATGGTCTCACGGCGTGTTGTTGTAAGGCTGCCAAAGTTTTTAAGACTTGAGAGTTTAACCCCGTTTTCTTCGATAAGGTTTAGAAAATCAACATCTGGAAATTTTCCAGATTTGATGATTTCTTTAGCATCTGCAACACTCAAATTATAGTTATATTCTAAGTTGCCAACTTCTTTTGGAATTTTTAGTGTTATTTCTGCACGGTTGGGCAAGGTTCTAATACGTAATGACATACGATTAGCCTTCATATCAAAGTTTTCTGAGTCGAAGTAGTAGTTTGTCTGTGTGACTGGTGCTACGTGTGAAAACTGATTATTGAGACGATTAAATTCGTCTTTAGTGAGTAAGGTTTTGTACTCGATTTCAAGGTGTGTCATAAATAAATTTCCTTTTTTTCACCATTAGATTTATGGTATAATTAGTTTATTATATTAATTCTATACAAAAGTCAATTTTTTGACAAGGATTGGTCATGTCTTTCGTGACAGGTCCATTAGGAAGGAAATGTGATGGACTGGGAAAAATTTTTAGATCCTTACATACAGACAGTTGGGGAGTTGAAGATTAAACTACGTGGTATTCGTAAGCAGTTTCGTAAGCAAAATCGCCATTCTCCGATTGAATTTGTAACTGGTCGTGTAAAATCAGTTGAAAGTATCAAGGAAAAAATGGAACTTCGGGGAATTAAACCTGAAAATATTGCACAGGATTTGCAAGATATTGCAGGTGTTCGTGTCATGGTTCAATTCGTAGATGACGTTGATGAAGTTCGAACTCTTTTGCGTGGCCGTCACGACATGACAATTGTTCAAGAACGTGATTATATCAACAACATGAAAGCAAGTGGCTATCGTTCTTATCATGTTATTGTAGAGTATCCAGTAGATACGATAGATGGTCAAAAGACGGTCTTGGCTGAGATTCAAATTCGAACATTAGCCATGAATTTCTGGGCGACAATTGAGCATTCATTGAATTATAAGTACAAGGGTGAATTTCCAGATGAAATCAAGAAACGCCTTGAAACGACAGCAAAAATTGCGCTTGAATTGGATGAAGAAATGAGAAAGATTCGTGAGGATATTAGAGAAGCACAGCTTTTATTTGATCCCGCAAGTCGAAAATTAAGTGATGGTGTAGGAAATAGCGATGACACAGACGAATATTACAGATAAAGTGACACGAGTAGCTATCGTGGCAAACGGAAAATACCAAAGTAGGCGAGTTGCTTCAAAACTTTTTGCGACCTTCAAGGAGGACAAGCGATTTTATCTATCTAAGAAAGATCCTGATATTGTCATTTCTATCGGTGGTGATGGTATGTTATTATCAGCGTTTCACATGTATGAAAAAAATCTTGATAAAGTGCGCTTTGTCGGAATCCATACAGGACACCTTGGCTTCTATACGGATTATCGTGATTTCGAAGTTGAAAAATTAATCGAAAATTTGCATGCTGATAAGGGACGTAAGGTTTCTTATCCTATTTTGAGGGCAAAAATTACCTTGGACGATGGGTGTGTGGTTAAAGTGCGTGCGTTGAACGAAGTAGCCATTAAACGTATTGAAAAAACGATGGTTGCGGATGTTGTTATTGATAAAGTGAAACTAGAACGTTTCCGTGGTGACGGTCTTTCTGTATCGACACCAACAGGAAGTACAGGTTATAATAAATCATTAGGTGGTGCGATTTTGCATCCGACAATGGAAGCCTTGCAGCTGGCGGAAATTTCTAGTTTGAATAACCGTGTCTATCGCACGCTGGGGTCTTCAGTGATTGTTCCTAAAAAAGATAAAATTGAAATTATTCCTAAACGTCAAGGCGTTTACACGATTTCAATCGATAATAAAACGATGCATTACAAAAATGTGTCTAAAATTGAATACTGCATTGACAATAAAAAAATTAGTTTTGTGGCGACACCTTTCCATACAAGTTTCTGGGAACGCGTAACAGATGCCTTTATAGGAGAGTTGGAGTCGTGAGATTTGATTTTGTTGCTGATCGACAGACAAAAGTAAAAACATTTTTAAAAGGTCACGATGTTTCAAAAGGATTATTAGCCAAAGTTAAGTTCAAAGGCGGGAATATATGGGTAAATGGTGTTGAACAAAATGCCATTTATTTATTGAACGTTGGTGATGTTGTTACCATTGAAATTCCTGACGAAGAAGAACATGAGACGTTGGTTCCTGTCAAACATGACCTTAATATTGCTTACGAAGATGAGCATTTTTTGATTATAAATAAACCGTATGGTTATGCTAGTATTCCAAGTGTTTTGCACTCCAATACGATTGCTAATTTTGTGAAACATTATTATCTAGAGCAAAATTATCCCAATAAACAGGTGCATATTGTGACACGTTTGGATAAGGATACGAGCGGATTGATGCTGTTTGCCAAACATGGCTATGCACATGCTAGATTAGATAAGCAACTGCAAAATAAAACCATTGAAAAACGGTATTATGCTTTGGTTTCTGGCAAAGGTGAATTAGCAGATAAAGGTGAGATTATTGCACCGATTGCTCGTTCAGATGATAGTATCATCACACGTTGTGTGCATCCGTCTGGCAAATACGCCCACACGAGCTATGAAGTTGTGGCGCATTTTGGTGAGGTAGCTTTGGTAGATATTCGTCTCCATACAGGACGTACCCACCAGATTCGTGTGCATTTTTCGCACATTGGTTTTCCATTGCTGGGAGATGATATGTATGGCGGAAGCATGGATTATGGCATTACACGTCAAGCCTTGCATTGCCATTACCTTCGCTTTGTAAACCCATACACAAACGAAGAGATAATTCAGACCACAAACTTGACAGATGATTTTGATAGCGTTATCATGGAGCTACAACAAAATTAGATAGAAGGTTAAAAATATGGGAATTCGATCTTTATTTGGTAACTTACGGGAAAAAATTATTGGTAAAAACCTCAAAATTGTTTTTCCTGAAGGAAATGACGAACGCGTGCTTCGAGCAGCCGCTCGTTTGAAATTCGAGGGATTAATTGAGCCGATTATTTTGGGAGACGCTAAAGAAGTTCGAGCTTTGCTTGCGAAATTTGGCTTCGCTGATCAAAATTATGTCATTATCAATCCAGCAGAATACGATCAATTTGATGAAATGAAAGAAGCATTTCTTGAAATTCGTAAGGGAAAAGTAACACCAGAAGATGCTGAGCATTTGTTGCAAGATGTTAATTATTTTGGTGTGATGTTTGTCAAACTTGGCTTGGCTGACGGAATGGTTTCTGGTGCCATTCATTCAACCGCTGATACGGTTCGCCCGGCCCTTCAAATTATCAAAACAAAACCCGGCATTTCACGCACTTCAGGAGTGTTTCTGATGAATCGTGAAACAACAGAACAACGTCTTTTGTTTGCTGACTGTGCGATTAATATCGACCCTACCGCTCAAGAATTGGCTGAAATTGCTGTGAATACTGCGGATACAGCTAAAATTTTTGACATTGAACCAAAGATTGTAATGTTGAGTTTTTCAACGAAAGGAAGTGCTAAGGCACCACAAGTTGAAAAAGTACAAACAGCAACTAAGATTGCTAAAGAAACACGCCCTGACATTCTTTTGGATGGTGAATTGCAATTTGATGCGGCATTTGTCCCAGGGACAGCGGCTGTAAAAGCACCAGATAGTGATATTGCAGGACAAGCAAATGTCTTTATCTTCCCAGAGCTTCAATCAGGAAATATTGGTTACAAAATCGCTCAACGCTTAGGGAGGTTTGAAGCTGTTGGTCCAATCCTTCAAGGACTCAACAAGCCTGTGAATGATTTGTCACGTGGTTCAAGTGCTGAGGATGTTTACAAATTAGCTATCATCACAGCTACTCAAGCTATTGATGGTAACGACAATTAATAAAAATTAACAAAGCTCAGTTGTTTTTTCCGACTGACTTTCTTGTCTTAATAAGAAAAGAGGAAATATGTCAAAAATTGCCTTAGTTACGGGAGCTTCTGCTGGATTTGGTAAAGCTATCGCTGAAAAATTAGTATCTGACGGTTATCTTGTCATTGCTAGTGCCCGCCGTTTGGAAAAATTGCAGAGCTTACAAGCAGCACTAGATGAACAGAATGTTTACCCTCTTCAAATGGATGTCTCACAAACACAAGTTATCGACGAGGCCTTGGCTTCTTTGCCTAAAGAATGGCGAGAAATTGATATTTTGGTCAATAATGCCGGTTTAGCACTTGGCTTGGATAAAGCATACGAGGCAGATTTTTCAGATTGGCTGACGATGATTAATACTAATATCGTTGGTTTGACTTATTTAACCCGCCAAGTTTTACCCACTATGGTTAAACGTAATGCTGGAATGATTATTAACCTTGGGTCAACTGCTGGTACAGTTCCTTATCCTGGGGCTAATCTTTACGGAGCTTCAAAAGCTTTCGTGAAACAATTTTCATTGAACTTGCGTGCGGACCTTGCAGGCACTAAAATTCGTGTTACCAATATTGAACCAGGTCTTTGTGAGGGAACAGAATTTTCAAATGTTCGTTTCAAAGGCGACAATGAACGCGCTGAAAAACTGTACGATGGTGCACACGCTATTAAACCAGAAGATATTGCCAACACCGTTTCTTGGGTGGCAAGCCAACCTTCTCATGTCAATATCAACCGCATTGAAATAATGCCTGTTTCCCAATCTTTTGGACCACAACCCATTTACCGAGATTAAAGGGAGTGGGACGAATAAAGATTAAAAAGCGAATCGGCGTGCTCAAGTCAGCGCTTTTACAAAGTCTGAAAACTCGCTTAGCATTGAAAACGTCAGATGACAATGATACCAAGACCATTATTGGACGTCATGACTACCTCTTGGAAGATATTCCAGGTCGCGGGATTCTAAAATACGATGACGTGGAAGTGTTCCAAACAGCGCTTCCTGCTAGAGGAGAGGATTCTGTGGCGATGCTTCAAGCACTCCAAGAAGAAGCAGAAGAAATGGCAGCAGCTTGGACAGGACCACGTCCAAACCGTATCCCAGTTGTGCCAGAGAAATTAAGCCTTGAGGACTTTATGGCGAAACCAAGTGTCCAAGAAGCTCTCCACAACAACGAGCTCCCAATTGGACTCGATATGATTCATGTGGAAAACGTGAGCATATCACTAAATCATTTTAGACAATTGGCGTATGTTTCTGATAATGAGGAAGCCCTTCAAAGTATTACAAGTCACCTTTTGAAAGTCTTAATGGAACTTCCAAATCCTGCTAAAATCATGTTACTTGATACTGCAGGCGACTATACTCATTTCAAAGAAGATGTGCGTACCTATGTGGGTAATGAGGAAGAATTGCCAGACTTGGTTAAACAGTTACTTGATATTTTTGAAAGACGTCAAGTACAACCTTTAGAAGAACAAGAACCATGGTTTATCGTAATTCCTAATCTTCAAACTTTCATTCAAGAATCAGGTATTTCTGAAGAAGATTGGGTAAGGTTGTTTAATAAAGCTTATCAAGTGAAACTTTATTTGATTTTAGGGGGTAGTTATCAATATCTTGGTATATCTGGTGATGCTCAAGTTAAAAAGGTCAGATTAGATGCACAATGGTTCTTAGTTGGTATGCGCCTAACAGACCAAAGCTTCTTGGATAAGGTTTACAATAGTAAAGAAGCTAAATTAGATACAGACATGGTTTATATTCATAATCGAAAACAATATCAACAGTTAAAAATTAGTAGTTAGAGGAGATTAGAGATGACCATACAAAGTAATGCAGAAGTGGCTTCACAATGTGCTACGCAAATTGCTAGTGGAGCGATTGAAATTTCAAGTGTAACACGAGGAACTAAAGATAGTTCTAGTGAATATACAGGTAATACAGATGCTTCAACCTATATTGACAAGGAAGCTTCCTACAGTTCACAGATAGTAGAGCAAATTACTCAGTTTGTTTCACTTGTTCAATCAGTAGCGAGTGAGTTTGATGATATGCTTTGGGAAACCATGGTAGACAAGGTTGAAATTTCCCACAATCATATAGTAACTTTCACATTAAAAAATGGTAGTGAAGTCGTAGTCTAATGTTGCGGCTTCTTGATATAATATTTTTAAGATGATTGATATGGAAGAAGGATACAGTTTGATGTGGGAATTTTACTATAACAATGAAGAAAGTATTTACTATGAAGTCGTAGTTCAAAAAGGTGCTAGATTAAAAGTGATTTCGATTGATGATTACATTAATTGTGAATTAGTAGGCACAGATTAAGGTCATCTATTTTCGCATGAGTGAGCTCTTTTTTTTAATTATTGTATCAAATTGAGAACGCATACGGATGAGGATCGTGCTATCATGAAAGCAGCTAAACCTGATTTTATTGGCTTTAACTATTACAATACAGCGACTGTTGAAGCTTCTGACGGTAGTGAAGTCGCAGAAGCTAATGGTGACCAACAATCAAATCAAACTTTCCCAGGCTTTGCGAAGAGCGTTGACAATCCAAATCTTGTGAAAACAGAATTTGGTTGGGGAATTGACCCTGTTGGTTTCCGTGCAACTGTCCGTGAAATGTACAGCCGCTATCGTTTGCCGCTTTTAGTTACTGAAAATGGTCTTGGAGCCTATGATACTTTGACAGAAGACGGCAAAATTCATGATAACTACCGTATCGAATATCTTCGCCAACACATTGCACAAATTCAATTGGCTATTTCTGATGGTGTTGATATGCTTGGTTACAATCCATGGTCAGCAATTGACCTCATCTCAACACACGAAGGTATCCGTAAACGTTATGGCTTTATCTACGTTGACCGTACAGATGAAGAAGTGGGCAGTCTCAAACGCTACCGCAAAGATTCATTCTTCTGGTACAAGAAAGTTATCGCTACAAATGGACAAGATTTATCAGATTGATAAATTTTATAATGAAAATGCACTCAGCAATGAAGTTGAGTGCATTCTTTTATTTTTAAATCTCTGTAAATTTTTTTGAGTTCAAATGTAATGTTTGTTTCTTGAGTGACGATAATAACGGTTTTATTTTGCTTATGTGCAATATCTTTGAAGATATTGACAATGTCTTGTGTTGTTTCTTCGTCCAAGTTTCCTGTCAGTTCGTCAGCGATAATTAAATCATGTTCCGTTGCTAAAGCACGAACGATAGCAACACGCTGTTGTTGTCCACCAGAGAGTTGAAGAACTGGCTTCTCAATCATTTCTTTGGGAATACCAACGAGTTCAAAAAGTTCTTCGATTTTGGCATTGTCCACAGGTTTGTTAGAGATTTCTAGCGCCGTGGGAACATTTTGACGAGCAGTCATGTAGGTCATTAAATTATAAGCTTGGAAAATCGTTGAAACAGAGTTTTTACGGTAATTGGTCAAACCAGATTTATTGATATCATTATCTTCCAAATAAATTTCTCCAGCTTTGGGCCTATCTAAGCCAGCTAGTAGAGAAAGGAAAGGTGTTTTTCCGCTTCCTGACTGACCAAGAATAGAGTAAACTTTCCCTTTTTCAAAGGTTAGATTAACGTCTTTTAAAAGATAATCGTCAGGGTTGTTGGTGTACCAATAACCGATATTATGCGTTCGTAAAGTCATTTCTTAGTCCTTCCTAGTTAGATGATAAGATATCCTTAGGTTTCATGCGGATAATAGCAATACTTGCAAGAATTGTTGAAACGAATGAAATCAGAAGTGCGATTCCACCAAGTTTTGCGACATCAGTTCCTGTTAATTTGATATCAAGGTCATCAATTTCTTGAGTTGAAGAGGTTACCATCTATACCATATTACCCATGTCGCCACGACCTCTGCCGTCACCAGGGGTACCAGATTTTTGCCCAGAATCACTATTGTTGCTGTCAGAAGAATTAGTATCTTGACCAGGACCACCGCCATTTAGTCCTGTTAATTTCAACTGAAAGAAAATTGAAACAAAACTTAAATCGTTTTGTCACGTTTTAAACATAAAAAACATACGATAAAAGCGAACGTTTTAAAAATATGAAATAAAATAATTGACATAAAGCGAACGGTATTATAGAATAATAACGGAAAGGTAAGATTTTACCTAGCGATGCTCTGCTGTTTTCAAGCGTAGGAGAGTTATAGGAAGGTCATTTTTTTAATGAAAGAGTTTCTAGCTACTAGGCAAACTCTACTATCAAAAAGTAACTTTCTTTTTAATTAAGACAGTTTTGATAGGTTGGAATTACGGTAGCAGAAGCTATGGAGAAACTGATATGTATAACGAAATGCCTGTCTTTGATTACGAAGATATCCAACTGATTCCCAATAAATGTATCATCAGTAGTCGTTCGGAAGCTGACACGCAGGTGACACTTGGCAATTATACTTTTAAATTGCCTGTTATTCCTGCCAATATGCAGACCATTATTGATGAAAACATTGCAGAAGATTTGGCTAAGAATGGTTATTTTTACATTATGCACCGTTTTGATGAAGAGGCTCGTAAACCATTTGTTGAGCGTATGCACGAGCAAGGGTTAATTGCGTCTATTTCAGTAGGTGTTAAAGACTATGAGTACGATTTCGTCACAAGTTTAAAAGATGATGCGCCTGAATTTATCACAATTGACATTGCCCATGGACATTCTGATAGTGTGATTAACATGATTCAACACATCAAAAAAGAATTACCTAAAACCTTTGTCATTGCTGGTAATGTTGGAACGCCAGAGGCTGTTCGTGAGTTAGAAAATGCTGGCGCTGATGCTACGAAAGTTGGTATTGGTCCAGGGAAAGTTTGTATCACTAAAATAAAAACTGGTTTTGGAACAGGTGGGTGGCAATTAGCTGCGCTTCGTTGGTGTGCAAAAGCTGCTCGTAAGCCGATTATTGCTGATGGGGGAATTCGTACGCACGGTGATATTGCCAAATCGATTCGTTTTGGTGCAACAATGGTTATGATTGGTTCATTATTTGCAGGGCATTTGGAAAGTCCAGGAAAATTGGTTGAAGTAGATGGTGAGCAGTATAAAGAATATTACGGTTCAGCTTCTGAATACCAAAAAGGTGAACATAAAAATGTCGAAGGAAAGAAAATCTTATTGCCAGTCAAAGGACATTTGAAAGATACTCTTGTTGAAATGCAAGAGGACCTTCAAAGTGCTATTTCTTATGCAGGTGGACGTGATTTGCACAGCTTAACACGCGTTGATTACGTCATCGTTAAAAATTCCATTTGGAATGGTGATTCGATTTAAGTTTGAAATAGATATAAAAGCCGCTCTTTTGGAGAGGCTTTCTTTACATTTTAATGATAAAACTCTGAAAATACTTTGTTTAAGGCGATATCTGCCTCGGCTAGCACCTTTTCCTCGGAACGAACAGCAGTTCTTTGAGCTCTGACAAGGTGGAAAGCGTCAAAAAACATGATTTCTTGGCAAATGCTACCTTATCCCATCCCTATCGTGTAACGCTAAATATCATAACAGTTTATATTGTCTTGATTGTAATAGCGCTCATTCAACCACCTTTAGGATTATTAGCTTTAGCTTCTCATAGTGTTAACGTTTTTTTGCTTAGTAACATGTTAATGACTGTATTTTCAGAAAATTACTTCTTTTAATATAGGACTAATGTCATCTTGCTATATAACCGTTGAAAATGATACAATAGATGTGTCATTAGTTAGTGATGGTTAAAATTTAATAAAACTTATTTATGCTACGAATGGGCGTAGCGTCTCTACAAGACACCGTAATGTCTAACAATAAGTCTTTGCTCAATGATAGTTGAGATGTTTTTGCATATAGTTGTGAAAATATGACCGAGTAACAAGAGGTGTTTACCATATGTGTAAGCACCTCTTGTTTGCTTTTATATGTGCCCTTATGCTTAGTCACGTTTCATCATAAGTTATTGTTTTTAGCCAATTCGCTTTTAAAAATTTTAAGAAGGAGAAACCATGAAATTATTGGAAAATCGCATCTTAAATGATGGGAATGTTTTAGGTGAGGACATCTTAAAAGTAGATAGTTTCCTAACTCACCAAGTTGACTATGAATTAATACAGGAAATCGGCAAAGTCTTTGCTGATGCCTACAAAGATGCTGGTATTACTAAGGTTGTTACTATCGAAGCATCTGGCATTGCCCCAGCTCTCTACGCAGCGCAAGCGATGAATGTTCCGATGATTTTTGCTAAAAAAGCGAAAAATATCACGATGACTGAAGGTATTTTAACCGCAGAAGTTTATTCGTTTACAAAACGTGTGACTAGCACTGTATCAATCGCAAGTAAATTCTTATCAGAAGAGGATACAGTTCTCATCGTTGATGATTTCTTGGCAAATGGTCAAGCTGCTAAAGGACTTTTGGAAATCATTGGTCAAGCAGGAGCGAAAGTTGCTGGTATTGGGATTGTCATTGAAAAATCCTTCCAAACTGGTCGCCAATTATTGGAAGAAACTGGTGTTCCTGTAACATCATTAGCACGTATTAAAGAATTTAAAGATGGACAAGTTGTCTTTATGGAGGCAGATGTGTAAAATGGAAATGAACGAACAAAAACATTCACAAGCAGCCATTCTTGGTTTACAACACTTACTTGCTATGTATGCTGGGTCAATTTTAGTGCCAATTATGATTGCTGGCGCACTTAATTATTCAGCTGAACAGTTGACTTACCTTATCTCAACAGACATTTTCATGTGTGGAGTTGCAACATTCTTACAACTTCAATTGCGTAAGCACTTTGGTGTTGGGCTTCCAGTTGTTCTTGGCTGTGCCTTCCAATCAGTTGCTCCGCTTTCAATCATTGGTGCTAAACAAGGTTCAGGTTATATGTTCGGTGCTTTGATTGTGTCAGGAATTTACGTTATTTTGATTTCTGGAATTTTTTCAAAAATTGCTGATTTCTTCCCACCAGTTGTGACAGGGTCGGTTATCACAACAATTGGTTTAACATTGATTCCTGTTGCAATTGGAAATATGGGAAACAATGCCAATTCTCCAACGGCACAATCAATGATTTTAGCCTTGATAACAATTGCTATTGTGCTTGCGGTTAACGTTTTTGCAAAAGGCTTTATCAAATCTATTGCGATTTTGATTGGCTTGATTGGAGGGACAATTATTGCAGCTTTCATGGGCTTGGTTGACACGTCAGTTGTTACTGAAGCACCGCTTGTTCACATTCCACAACCATTCTACTTTGGTGCCCCAAAGTTTGAAATCACATCAATTGTGATGATGTGTATCATTGCGACCGTTTCAATGGTTGAATCAACTGGTGTTTACCTTGCGCTTTCAGATTTGACTGGTGAAAACCTTGACAGTAAACGACTTCGCAATGGTTACCGTGCAGAAGGTGCAGCTGTTTTACTCGGTGGTATTTTCAATACATTCCCATATACGGGATTCTCACAAAACGTTGGTTTGGTACGCATTTCTGGTATCAAAACACGCCGTTCAATCTACTACACAGCCTTGTTCCTTATTATTCTTGGACTTCTTCCAAAATTCGGTGCTATGGCACAAATGATTCCTAGTCCAGTTCTTGGTGGCGCTATGATTGTTCTTTTCGGTATGGTAGCTCTTCAAGGGATGCAAATGCTCAATCAAGTTGACTTCCAACATAACGAACACAACTTTATCATTGCAGCGGTGTCAATTGCCTGCGGTGTTGGTTTTGACGGAACAAATCTTTTTGATAGCCTACCAAGCACACTTCAAATGTTTTTGACAAATGGCATTGTTATCGCAACTTTGTTTGCTGTTGTTCTTAACTTGATTTTAAACGGTAAAACAAAAACAGAAGAAACAAAATAAACTAAAAAAAGCATTTCTAAGGAATTCCCTCGGAAATGCTTTTTTGTATCTTATGAATAGAGTAATTGAAAATCTTGTTTAAGACCGCAGGTAACTGCAAAGAGATTATCTTTGGTAATGATAATTCCTTCGATATTTGGGGTGCTTTGAATGGTCTCAAAAGCTTGCTTAATCGGCAGACCAAACAGACGTGTCGTCCATATTTCACAATCAACAGATAGATCTGAAACAATGATTAAACTCGATATGTCAGTCTCGATAGGATAACCTGTATGTCGGTTAAAAATATGATGATAATCCTTGTCGCCAACTTGTAAATGGTGTTCATAAATGCCTGAAGTCACAACAGATTTGTCTTTGAGTGTTAAAATACCGAGATTTTTGCCACGCTGTTTTTGGGGAGGTTGGATACCAATATGCCAAATACCATCTTCACGCTATGAGTAAGTTGCAAAATGTCGCCTCCAAAATCATTTTATGAAATTAGGATAACGCATTCTATCATGAAAATCAAACTCAAAAGTACAAAAAACTTTCCTAATTGACATGACTAGGAAAGCAGTAAGTGTTTTAAAATTAACAAAGTTAGTTTTTCTTTTTCATTTCGCCATGTGGGTAGTAAGTTCCTTCTGGCATATCATTGATGAAAACGTGGATAGCTTCTTTTGGAGCTTTAGCGACACGTGAAACAACCTCTGTTACTTCGCGAGCAAGCTCAATTTTTTGTTCTTCAGTGCGACCTTCAAATAAATCGATTTTTATGAATGGCATAAGAATCTCCTTTTATAATTTATCTAATACAATTATTGTAGCATATTTGGCGAGTAAATTCAGAAGATTTTCAAAAGATTAAATGATAAAAATATTTATGGTAATTTATTTAGTTAAAAAACATAAGCCTTTAAATTATCTTGACAATTCATAATTGGATTGTTAGAATGACTTCGTGACACTTTAACGATTTACCCAGATTATTTTATCAATCTGGGTATTTTTATGGAAAAAAATTAAAACATGCACATATAAAAATAAGGCTGTTATTTATGACAAAAAAAATATTGATATATTTGACTTTTTTTGGGGGGGATAATATAATTATAATGTATATGTTATATGATAAGGAAGGATGTTTTAGAGAAAGGAAACTTTTGCTGAACGGATTTGTGTCATCTTAGTAGAGGAAGGATAGTTTATGAATATTTTAATCTATGAACCCGAGGATTATTATCTTAAACAATGTACTGACTTAATAAAAGGGTGTTTGCATAGTAACCAACAAGAGGTCACTATTTTAGCTAAACAAACATTTGAAGAGCTATTACCTTTGATTGAAGAAGGAATTACAATTGACTTACTCTATCTATCTGTAGAATCAGTGTCGGATCTCAAACACGTTGAGTTAATTAGAAATTTGGGGTATCAAAGAGAAATCATTCTTTATTCGCATCAAAAGGATTTTGCAGTTGATGGCTACGATAATGAAGTTCTAAATTATATCGTTAAAGATCAAAGCTCTTTGGAAAAGTTCGAATTAGCTTTGAGTAAAGCATTTCAAAAATGCACTAATCGTCAAAAAGAAGGTGTTGTGTTATCTCGTGCAGGAACAAGTAAATACCTCCTTTTAGAAGATATTAGTTATTTTGAAAGTCAGTCTCGTATCATTACTGTACACTATGATAGAGACAAAACCTTTGAATTTTATACAACAATGGGAAAGCTTGAAGAACAGTTTTATCAAAGAGGTTTTATTCGTATCCATAAAAGTTTTTTAATTAATAAACGTTATATCGCAACAACTTTTGCGACAAAAGTTGTTCTAACAACAGGTGTAGAATTGCCAGTTGGAAGAAAGTATAAAAAGAACTTAATGGTGAGTAAGGAAAAATTATGAAAATTAGTAAAATTAGTAAAATTTCTGTACTGTTGCTCACTCTACTGTTAGGTATTGCAAGTGTTTTTCATTCAACATTGCCAATTGTTTCTTCTGATACGGTCGATAATACTTCTGTAACTTTGAAGCATTATCATCATGATACGACAGATTACTGTATGCGTGCTAGTGATGTCACATTTCAGTTGAATGAAATCATCTCAATGGATGAAGACCAATTAAAACAGGAGATTATTAGGAAATCTGAGCCTGTAATGTTATTCCGAAAATCTGATTTAGACATGACTTTGTGGTCAAGATATAGTGTAACCATTAGTGATTTAGATATATCGCAGTTGAAACGTGAACCGAGTCAAGCAGGTACTCCTGTAACTTATACATTACCAAGTGTCACAGAAGGTATCTTGTCACAACTCCAAATATTAGTTTATATTGTAGACAATACAATTCCTGATAGTTCAACGTCATCTACTGATTCAAGTGGTACAACGAATTCTAGCTCATTGACAGAGTCAAGTAGTTCCATTTCGGATAGTAGTTTAGTAAGGCCAGAATTATCGACTTCATCATCTTCTTCGAGTGATTACAGAAAATCAGTAGCAGATAGCTCGACTCCTCCTAGTTTATTTAGCGGATCTAATAACCCGAATGTTAGTCAGTCGTATTCGGAAACAAAGCAGGATACTGTGGTTGAGTCTTCGAAGACAGCACCTGGTGATAAGACTAGCAGTGATCAAAGTGTTCCAGAATTAGTAGGAGGTTCTTCGGATAAAGAGAAGGTAGCACATTCTGATCATGATGATTTAGAGAAGCATCAGATAGGAAATGTTGCAAGAAAAATAGCTAAAGTTTCATTAGGTGTCGGTAATAGTTTAATGGCAGTTACAATCATTTCAGATATTCGTGTTGTTCTGTGGTATTACAAAATGAAACGCGGTAGTGTTGATTTAAAATCTGTAAAGAAAGAAAGAAGAACGATATGTTAGTTTTACTTATAATATTTTTTATTGTTTTAGTTGGTTTTAAATATGTTTTATATCGAAAACTGCAAGACATTGATGGTTTGGGAGCGATGACAAGTGGGATGTCAGAAAGTGATGAGGTTGTTTCTGTTTTTGAGGGAGATCTCAAAGGCAAAAAGAAGTAAGTGTTGAAATGTTTTGAAAGGCTGTTATAACTTATTGATAATATAAAAAGGAGTACTTTGTGTACTGACCCCAAAAAGTTGGACAATAAATATCAAATGATTAAACCAAGAACTTAGTTCTACATTGTACAGGGCTAAGTCTTTTTAGGTTAACCTTGATATTTATTGTCCAACTTTTTGAGATTATTATAGAAGACTCTTATGTATTAAAGACTAAAGTCAGTTAGATAGTCTGCTTTCCCCTAAATTCTAAAAGGGTTAGGTCATTTAATCTAGATAGATTGTATTTCATATTAGTGGTTATTTTTAATAATTTTTGCGGATGTTGAAGGAGTGCATTATTAATTTAAGGTCGTTTATGATTATGGGGAGCAGAACACTTTTTGTAGTAAACTAATTTCGATGCATTTTACGCTATCTTACTTAACAGCACAGAAGTCTGTTATGATAAATACCAACTTCTCTTATTTAACCCTAGGCAATTTTATGGTAGAATAGAAGAATATTAGTAGAAGGTAGGATTGTCACTTTTGGCTCAACTCTATTATAAATATGGAACCATGAATTCTGGAAAGACCATTGAAATTTTAAAAGTTGCTCATAACTATGAAGAACAAGGCAAACCAGTTGTCATTATGACTTCGGCACTTGATACACGTGATGGTTATGGTGTTGTTTCAAGTCGTATTGGTATGCGTCGCAAGGCGATTGCTATTACGGAAGAAATGGATATTTTTGCCTTTGTTCAAGAATTACCAGAAAAGCCCTATTGCGTTTTAATTGATGAATGTCAATTTTTAACAAAAAAACATGTCTATGATTTGGCGCGTGTTGTTGATGATTTGGACGTTCCTGTGATGGCTTTTGGGTTAAAAAATGATTTTCAAAACGAATTGTTCGAAGGCTCCAAATATCTACTGCTATTAGCAGATAAAATTGACGAGATTAAAACCATTTGTCAGTTTTGCTCTAAAAAAGCAACCATGGTCTTGCGAACTGAAAATGGCAAACCTGTTTACGAAGGAAATCAAATTCAAATCGGCGGAAACGAAACCTATATCCCTGTTTGTCGTAAACATTATTTTAACCCAATGATTTCCAAAGAAAAATAAGAAAATGAATTTGCAAAAGAGAGGTTAATCGAAAACAAATGAACATTTATGATCAGCTACAAGCGGTTGAGGACCGTTACGAAGAATTAGGTGAATTGCTATCTGACCCTGATGTCGTTAGCGATACAAAACGCTTTATGGCTTTGTCTAAGGAAGAAGCGAGCACACGTGAAACCGTAACTGTTTACCGTGAATATGAACAAATTCTTCAAAACATCGAAGATGCTGAAGAAATGATTAAAGACGCTGGTGGCGATCCTGAACTTGAAGAAATGGCGAAAGAGGAGCTCAAAGACTCAAAAGCAGCTAAAGAAGAATACGAAGAAAAACTTAAAATTCTTCTTTTACCAAAAGATCCAAACGATGACAAAAACATCATCTTGGAAATTCGTGGTGCTGCTGGTGGTGACGAAGCTGCGCTCTTTGCTGGCGACCTTCTTCAAATGTATCAAAAATATGCTGAAAGCCAAGGTTGGAAATTCGATGTTATGGAAGCTTCTTACAACGGTGTCGGTGGCATCAAAGAAGTTGTTGTCATGGTATCTGGTCAATCTGTTTACTCTAAGTTGAAATACGAATCAGGTGCTCACCGTGTTCAACGTGTCCCTGTCACAGAGAGCCAAGGTCGTGTTCATACCTCAACAGCAACTGTCCTTGTCATGCCAGAAGTTGAAGAAGTCGAATACGAAATCGATCCAAAAGACTTGCGTGTGGATATTTACCACGCATCAGGTGCTGGTGGACAAAACGTCAACAAAGTTGCGACAGCTGTTCGTATGGTTCACATTCCAACTGGTATTAAAGTTGAAATGCAAGAGGAACGTACGCAACAGAAAAACCGTGACAAAGCCATGAAAATTATTCGTGCGCGTGTTGCTGACCACTTTGCCCAAATTGCTCAAAATGAACAAGACGCTGAACGTAAATCAACAATCGGTACAGGTGACCGTTCAGAACGTATCCGTACTTATAATTTCCCACAAAACCGTGTCACAGACCACCGTATTGGTTTAACATTGCAAAAATTAGATACGATTTTGTCAGGAAAACTAGACGAAGTTATCGATGCTCTTATTCTTTTTGACCAAACTAAGAAATTAGAAGAGTTAAATCAATAATGAATTACGCTGAAACAATCAGCCAACTAGAAAAACAATTACAAGCAATCGGCGAGGAGCCAGAAAATCTCACTTACGTTTTCCGTGAATTAAAAGGTTGGACCTTACTTGATTTCATCTTACATCAGAACCAAGCTATCACCGAAAAAGACCAAATGTTACTTGAGCAAATCACGGCTCAGTTGACAGAACATCGCTCACCTCAGTACATCACTGGTAAAGCCTATTTTCGCGATTTAGAGCTTTCAGTTGACGAGCGTGTTTTGATTCCACGACCTGAAACTGAGGAGCTGGTTGATTTGGTTTTAAAGGAAAATAGCAGAGCTGACTTGCGAGTTTTAGATATTGGTACAGGAAGCGGTGCGATTGCCATTTCGCTCAAGGCTGCGCGACCAAATTGGCAAGTAACCGCCTCTGACATTTCAGCAGACGCCTTACAATTAGCGAAAGAAAATGCCCTCAAAAATCAAGTAGAGCTCGCCTTGATTCAATCTGATGTTTTTAGCCAAATTACAGAAAGATTTGATATGATTATTTCAAATCCGCCCTATATTGCTTATGACGATGAAGACGAAGTTGGCATTAATGTGCTCGCTTCAGAACCGCATTTAGCACTTTTTGCAGATGAAGATGGCTTTGCCATTTATCGTCAGATTATTGAGAATGCTAGTGAGCATTTGACCGGAAACGGAAAACTTTATTTTGAAATTGGTTATAAACAAGGAGAAGGTTTGCGTGCTTTGTTGAGCAAGCACTTTCCTGCTAAACGCATTCGTGTCATCAAAGATATGTTCGGTAAAGATAGAATGGTCGTGATGGATAATGACTGATTTAGAAACAATTTTGCAAAATGGTGGAGCGGTGATTTTACCGACAGAAACCGTTTATGGACTTTTTGCCCAAGCGATGAATGAGAAAGCCGTTGAGCATGTTTACCAACTCAAACGTCGTCCTAAAGACAAGGCGATGAATCTCAATGTAGCTGATTTTGAGATAATTTTAGCTTTTTCAAAACAGCAACCAAGTTATCTCAAAAAGCTTTATGATGCTTTTTTACCTGGTCCATTAACCATTATTTTACAAGCTAATGACCGCGTGCCAGCTTGGATTAATTCTAGCTTATCAACAATTGGTTTTAGAATTCCCAATCACCCACAAACCTTGAAATTGATTAAGAAAGCTGGCCCCTTAATTGGTCCGTCAGCTAACATTTCTGGACAAGAAAGTGGGAAAGTTTTCAAGGAAATTCAAAAACAGTTCGGTGGTACTGTGACCGGTTTTGCTGACGATGCTGCCTTAACAGGGGTTGACTCGACAATTTTGGATTTATCTGGAAAAACTGCTCGTATTTTACGTCAAGGTGCGATTACCCAAAAAGACTTATTAGCAGTTGTGCCTGATTTAACATTTACGAAAGAGTGATTTTCGGGAAATTCTTCTCATACTGATGCAGCTTTTACATCATCTTGGAGCTGCCAAACTTTTAAGGAATGTGACATGATCTTATCAAAAAGGAGATAAGGGTATGATTTTTGACAAGGAAAACTACGAAACATTTGACAAAGAACTCTGGGAAGCAGTGCATGCTGAAGAAGTTCGTCAACAAAATAACATAGAACTCATTGCCTCTGAAAATGTTGTTTCAAAAGCTGTCATGGCAGCTCAAGGCACATTGTTAACCAATAAATACGCTGAAGGATACCCTGGCAAACGTTATTATGGCGGAACAGATTGTGTGGATATCGTTGAAAACTTAGCGATTGACCGTGCAAAAGAATTGTTCGGAGCTAAATTTGCGAATGTCCAACCTCATTCAGGAAGTCAAGCTAATGCCGCATCCTATATGGCTTTGATTCAACTTGGCGATACAGTCCTTGGAATGGATTTGGCTGCTGGTGGACATTTGACACACGGTGCTCCTGTTAGTTTTTCAGGGAAAACATATCACTTTATTTCTTACACGGTTGACCCTCTGACAGAACGCATTGATTATGATAAATTAGCCGATCTAGCAGAAGAAGTGAAACCAAAATTGATTGTTGCGGGAGCCTCAGCTTACTCACGTATTATTGATTTTCAGAGTTTTCGTGCCATAGCAGATAGTGTCGGTGCTTATCTTATGGTGGACATGGCGCACATTGCAGGTCTTGTGGCGTCAGGTCATCATCCAAGCCCAGTTCCTTATGCGCATATTACAACCACAACGACACATAAGACGCTTCGAGGTCCTCGTGGTGGATTGATTTTGACAAATGACGAAGCTCTCGCTAAAAAAATCAATTCTGCTGTTTTCCCTGGATTGCAAGGTGGACCATTGATGCATGTCATTGCAGGGAAGGCTGTCGCACTCAAAGAAGCTTTGGACCCTACTTTCAAAGAATATGGTGAAAATGTGATTAAAAATGCTGCCGCTATGGCTGATGTCTTTAATCAACACCCAAATTTCCGTGTGATTTCAGGCGGCACAGACAATCATGTCTTTCTTGTTGACGTGACAAAAGTCGTTGAAAATGGGAAAGTTGCGCAAAATGTCCTTGAGTCTGTTAATATCACACTCAATAAAAATTCAATTCCATTTGAAACCTTATCACCGTTTAAAACATCAGGTATTCGTATCGGTTCACCAGCCATTACGAGCCGTGGCATGGGTGAAAAAGAATCGCGTGCTATTGCTGAATTGATTGTTAAGGCACTTGAAAATTATCAAAACGAAACTATTTTAGAGGAGGTTCGTCGCGAGGTTAAAGCATTGACAGATGCCTTCCCGCTTTATTAACGAACAGTTGAATACTATTTGGGTATTCAACCACAAAACTAACCATGATTGATTTATATATTAAACGCATTGTTATTCATCAATTTACACCCAACGATACTGAGTTGATTTTGTCAGACCAATTGTTGACAATCACGCCACGTATTGATGAGTATTTTCGTAAAAAACTAAGCAAAGTTTTCTCAGATGAAGCTAAACGTGGAACGTTTGCAGAAGATAATGTCTTTCTTAACTATTTAAGTGATGATTTGATGGAGTCATCTGTTAAGGTTGCCCAACTTTGGAAAGAAGAATTTGTCATTTCGGAAAATCAAAAAACAAATGATTTGGTTTTTATCCAATTTGACAAAGACGGTGTTGAACATTTTGCTTTTCTTCGTATTGCTTTGAAGGAAAATTTCACCCATATTTCTAGTGATAATGAAAGTCCGATTAAGGTGACACAAAATAATCTGCCGTCAGCTGCGCAAACACCAGATGAAGCTTTGGTGATTAATCGCTCTAATCATCATTATTATTTGATTGAGAAGCGTATCAAGCATAATGGTAGCTTTGCCAATTATTTTTCAGAAAATCTCTTGCAAGTCCAACCAGAGCAATCGGTGAAAAAATCGATAAAAACGGTTGAACAAACAGCGCAGAAAATTGCTGAAAATTTCCAACAAGATGATTTTGCTTTCCAATCCAAGATGAAAGCTGCTATCCATAAAAATCTGGAAGAAGAGCAAGAATTATCACCAGAAAAATTGGCAGACCAACTTTTTGATAGTAATTTGACTGCTCGTTTAACTTTTGTTGATGAGTTAAAAGAAAGTATTCCAGAACCAATTCAGGTAGCAGATATCGACCATTCACGTCAGACGAAAAAATTGGAAAATCAGAAGTTATCCCTATCCAATGGTATTCAACTAATTGTACCTAACAATGTCTATGACGACGCTGAATCGGTAGAATTTATCCAAAATCCAAATGGAACCTATTCTATCTTGATTAAAAATATAGAGGATATTCAAAATAAATAATGTTTAAGTTCTTAAGACGCCTAATCATACTGGGCTTTGTCATTTTTTGTGGTTACCAAACGTATGTGGTTCACAAAAACGCGCAAAATGTTTTACAGTATAAAGATATGGTCAAGGAGATTTTAGACGACAACGATACTACCGCCAATGTTGATTTGGTCTTGGCGATGATTTACACGGAGACCAAAGGCGATGACGGCGATGTTATGCAATCAAGCGAAAGTTCAGATGGTGTTGCTAATTCCATTACGGATAGCCAGACCAGTATTCGTCAAGGCGTGACGGTACTTTCAGACAATCTTACCTTGGCAGATGAAGCAGGAGTAGATGTTTGGACAGCTGTGCAAGCTTACAATCTCGGAACTGCTTATATTGATTACGTGGCAAAAAATGGTGGCGAAAATAACGATTGCTTTGGCAACGGCTTATTCTCGTGATGTTGTCTCTCCAAGTCTTGGAAATATAACGGGAGAAACTTATTTTTACTATCATCCCCTTGCCCTTATCTCAGGCGGAAAATTGTATAAAAATGGTGGGAATATTTACTATTCTCGCGAAGTTCACTTTAATCTGTATTTGATTGAATTGATGAGTTTGTTTTAAAATGACATGAGAGCCAATGCTCTATTAGAAAAGAGAAGAATGAAAGAATTAGGTCATTATTTTAAAGGGTACCTCAAGGAGACAATTTTGGGTCCCCTTTTCAAATTGTTTGAAGCATCTTTCGAACTTCTAGTTCCGATTATTATTGCTAGAATTGTTGATACCATTATCCCTCATCATGATAAAAATCACCTTTATATAATGATAGGGCTGTTATTTTTGCTAGCAATTGTTGGGGTGCTTGTGGCTATTACGGCACAATATTTTTCTTCCAAGGCTGCCGTTGGCTACACACGTCAGTTGACAAAGGATTTATTTAAAAAAATCATGGGCTTGAGTAAAGAGGACCGTGACCAGCTGACAACATCTAGTTTAGTAACACGTTTGACAAGCGATACTTACCAAATTCAAACAGGTATCAACCAATTTTTACGTCTGTTTTTACGAGCACCGATTATTGTTTTTGGTGCGATTATTATGGCATTTACCATTAGTCCTAAAATGACGATTGACTTTTTGTTAATGGTGGTGATTTTGTTTGCGATTGTCTTTACCATGTCGCACTTGCTCAATCCTATTTACGCAAAGATTCGTCAGGCTACCGATAGAATTGTCAATATGACACGCCAGCAATTAGAAGGTGTGCGTGTGATTCGTGCATTTGGTCAGGTTGCAGCAGAAGAACAAGAATTTGCGACAGCCAATCAAGATTATACTGACTTGCAAATCAAAGCTGGTCACCTATCAAGTCTCGTAACGCCGTTGACTTATCTGGTGGTTAATGGCACATTGATTTTGGTGATTTGGCAAGGAAATCTTGAAATCGGTCGTGGGCTTTTGTCACAAGGAATGTTGATTGCTTTGGTGAATTACCTCTTGCAAATTTTGACGGAATTGCTCAAGATGACCATGCTTGTCACATCATTGAACCAATCTTTTATCAGCGCTAAACGTATCACAGAAGTATTTGAAAAGGGTTCTGAAGATTTAGCAACTGAGCTGGTACAAAGTGAGTCAGTATTTGCTTTGGCGGTCAAAGACATAACGTTCACCTATCCAACCGCTGCCGAGCCGTCGCTGTCACATATTGATTTTAGTGTGAACGCCGGTGACTTTTTAGGTGTGATTGGAGGAACAGGCTCTGGGAAATCAACTTTAGTTGAACTTCTCACGCATTTCTACACACCGCAAGAGGGAAGCTTAGCTATTTTTCAAAATCAGCACTCTCCTAAAACGCTTGGGGAATGGCGTTCTTGGGTCAATGTGGTGCCACAAAAGGTAGAGTTATTTCAAGGAACAATTCGTTCAAATTTGACCTTGGGAATTCGTGATGAAGTGAGTGATAATGAGCTCTGGAGAGCTTTGGATATTGCTCAAGCTAGCGATTTTGTGTTAGAAAAAGAGGGACAATTGGATGCCAAGGTTGAGGCATTTGGGCGTAATTTCTCTGGCGGACAACGTCAACGTTTGACAATTGCGCGTGCGCTTGTCAGAAAAGCGCCGTTCTTAATCTTAGACGATTCGACATCAGCGCTTGATTATTTAACAGAAGCGAAGTTGCTATCAGCCATTCATGAGGAATTAAAAGAAGTGACTCTTGTTTTGATTTCACAACGCACTAATAGCTTGAAAGCAGCTGATAACATTTTGCTGCTAGATAAAGGACATCAACTTGGTTTTGCCAGCCATGATGAGTTACTCAAGCAAAACGATGTTTACCGTGCTATCCATTACTCACAACACCAAGAAGAAAGGGAGGCGTAAGATGAAGGCAAAAAATCAAAATCATACTAGCCGCCGTTTGTTCAAAGATTTTTTATCACCAAAAGGACTTGTTCTTGGTGCCACACTTGGAACGATTGCGCAAGTCGCTCTGACCGTTTATTTGCCTATTTTGATTGGGAATGCGGTGGATGTTGTTTTATCTCCGAAATCAATTAGTTTAATTGTGCCAATTGTAGCGAAAATGATTGTTGTTGTCGCTTTGAATACCTTGGTGCAATGGGTGAATCCATTGATTTATAACCGTCTAACGTTTGGTTATATTTACACATTGCGTCAAAAAGTCATGGAAAAATTAAACCAGATGCCGATTTCTTATCTTGACAAGAAAAGTTCAGGTGATTTGGTTAGTCGTGTGACAACTGATGCCGAACAATTGAGCAATGGTCTGTTAATGGTGTTCAATCAATTTTTTATTGGTATTCTAACGATTATCATTACCATTGTGACAATGGCTGATATTGATTTGTTAATGCTTGGTTTGGTGCTAATTTTGACACCATTATCACTTTTCTTAGCACGTTTTATCGCTCAAAAGAGTTACCATCTTTATCAAAATCAAACAAAATCACGCGGGCAACAAACGCAGTATATTGAAGAAATGATTCGTCAAGAAAGTTTACTCCACACCTTCAATGCGCAAGATATGGCTATTGACACTTTCACGACGATTAATGATACTTATGCTGATTACTCACAAGGAGCTATTTTCTATTCTTCAACGGTTAATCCGTCAACGCGTTTCATTAATAGCTTGATTTATGCTTTTTTGGCAGGGGTAGGGGCACTTCGGATTATGTCAGGTGTTTTTACAGTTGGGCAATTGACAACTTTCTTGAATTATGTCAATCAATACACCAAGCCATTTAATGATATTTCATCCGTTTTGTCAGAATTGCAGAGCGCTATTGCCTGTGCAGAACGTCTCTACGCTATTTTAGACGAAGAAAATGAGCCTCTTCCAGTAAAAGCTCATCTTAATGCAGATAGTATCCAAGGACAAATAGAATTCAAAGATGTGTCGTTTGGCTATACTAGCCAAAATACCTTGATTACCCACCTTAATTTATCAATCCCAGCGGCTTCAAAAGTGGCTATCGTTGGACCAACGGGTGCAGGAAAATCAACTTTAATCAATCTTTTAATGCGTTTTTATGAAGTCAATAGCGGAGCTATTTATTTGGATGGCATTTCTATGGCAGATTATTCTGTGTCAGAATTGCGTCAACAAATCGGTATGGTATTGCAAGAAACATGGCTGAAAGTTGGAACGATTCACGATAATATTGCATATGGAAATCCTGATGCTACACGAGAAGAAGTCATCGGTGCCGCAAAAGCAGCCAATGCTGATTTCTTTATTCGTCAGTTGCCAAATGGTTACGATACTTATCTGGCTGATGCAGGAGCATCATTGTCGCAAGGACAACGTCAGCTGTTAACGATTGCTCGAATTTTTGTCAAACTACCAAAAATCTTAATTCTCGACGAAGCAACTTCATCTATCGATACTCGAACAGAAGTATTGATTCAAGAAGCTTTTGAAAAATTAATGCAAGGAAGGACAAGTTTTATCATTGCACACCGCTTGTCAACTATTCAATCAGCTGATTTTATTTTAGTCATGGTAGATGGTGATATTGTCGAACACGGTACACACGACGATTTAATGGCAAAACAAGGCGTTTATTACCAAATGCAAACAGCCCAAGCAGGGTAGAAAAGATGTGAAAGTTGTTGTTATTTACGTATTCACCTTACTTGCATTCATTTGATTGTCTAGACGGCGTTCATCATCAGATTGAAACCAGCAAATTAACGGAAACAATGTCCAATATTGGTTACATAAAGATAAAAACATCATGTTATCGATTACCAGATAAAAAAGTCTTGATTCAATTAAACTTTGAGAGAAACTTAAAAAATCTGAGAAACAGATCTCAAATTTTTTAAGTCTAAAGACAATGTAGTGCCCATTCACCACCGTAAATGAGAATTAACACGTGTCCGATAATGGAAATTGGTTTACAGAGGATAATGATTTTTGAAAAAGTTTTGAAGGACATATTGCTAAGCGCGGCTAACATCACAAGTAAATCAGCAGGTGCAAAGGGTGATATCATACATAAAACAAAAATGATAGTAAAGGATTTATGGGTGGCAACAAGTTTTTCATATTTCTTGAAGGTTTCCTCTTTGACGAAAAACAGGCAAAATCGTTTTCCATACCAACGTGTCAGTAAAAATAAAATAGTAGAACCCAGGATAATACCAATGCCACTCGTTAAAATGCCAACAACTGGATGAAAAGTCATGACAGCTAAAACCATAGTCAAACTAATAGGGACGATTGGCACAACAACCTGCATCATTTGTAAAAGAGTGAAGAAAAGTGCCCCTAAAAATCTATCTTGCCCCACAAGCGTTTGTAATTTAGCCTGATTGGTTAGATAGCCATGCTGATAAAGCCAAATCATAAAGAGACAAGAAGCGATAAAAACAACAGCTGAAATGATGTAAATCAAACGTTGCACAAGTTTGTAATTGTTAAACAGAAATCTCATCTCCAATCTTACTTAATAATATTTATTATAAAACTTTTTGCTAACATCAGTCAACTTTTTAAGATTCATTTATCACTTTTTTAAAATAGGTCTCAAGACGGATGTTTCCTATCCTAGAAAGTCATACAATATAACTATCCTAAAAACTTTTCATATAACTCCTAAGCAAGTGGTTTTCCAGCCGCTTGCTTTCCTTTTTGTAAAATACATTTTCGTCAGTCATCTGTTAAGAAGCAGACATCTGTAGCTTAATATTGTCAAAACTTCATAAAGATATTGAAAATCTACTGCTAAATACATGAAATTATGCTACAATTAAAAAGAATACTGTCAGCTTAGGGCTGACTTTAATAGAAAGGGTAATAATGACTGACAATTCTAGTTTGAATGATGTTCAAAAAATCATTGTTCTTGATTATGGTAGCCAGTACAACCAATTGATTGCACGTCGTATCCGTGAATTTGGTGTGTTCTCAGAATTGAGAAGCCACAAAATCACAGCAGAAGAAGTGCGTGCGATTAACCCAATTGGTATCGTGCTTTCAGGTGGTCCAAATTCAGTTTATGCTGACAATGCTTTTGCTATTGATAAAGAAATTTTTGAATTGGGTATTCCAATTCTTGGTATCTGCTATGGTATGCAATTGTTGACTGACAAACTTGGTGGTAAAGTTGTTCCAGCTGGTCAAACTGGTAACAGCGAATACGGTCAATCAACACTTCGCTTAAAAGCAAATTCAAAATTATTTGCTGACACACCAGATGAACAAACCGTTCTAATGAGTCACGGTGATGCGGTTACCGAAATTCCAGCAGGATTCCACCTTGTTGGTGATTCTGCTGATTGCCCTTACGCAGCCATTGAAAATACTGAGAAAAACATTTATGGTATCCAATTCCACCCAGAGGTTCGTCACTCAGTATATGGTAACGATATTTTACGTAACTTCGCTTTCAAGATTTGTGGAGCTAAAGGCGATTGGTCAATGGATAATTTTATTGATTTGCAAATTTCTGAAATTCGCAAAAAAGTTGGAGACCGTAAAGTTCTTTTAGGACTTTCAGGTGGTGTTGATTCATCAGTTGTTGGTGTTCTTCTTCAACGTGCTATCGGTGACCAATTGACATGTATCTTCGTTGACCATGGTCTTCTTCGTAAAGGAGAAGGTGACCAAGTCATGAATATGCTTGGTGGTAAATTCGGATTGAACATCATTCGTGTTGATGCTTCAAAACGTTTCTTAGACCTTCTTGCTGGTGTTGATGACCCAGAGAAAAAACGTAAAATCATTGGTAATGAATTTGTTAGTGTATTTGATGACGAAGCAAGCAAACTTAAAGGTGTTGACTTCTTAGCGCAAGGTACTCTTTACACAGACGTTATCGAGTCTGGTACAGATACTGCCCAAACAATCAAATCACACCACAATGTTGGTGGTCTCCCAGAAGATATGCAATTTGAATTGATTGAGCCACTCAACACACTTTTCAAAGATGAAGTTCGTGCGCTTGGTACAGCTCTTGGTATGCCAGATGAAATCGTTTGGCGCCAACCATTCCCAGGACCAGGGCTTGCTATCCGTGTTATGGGTGAAATCACAGCTGAACGTCTTGAAACTGTTCGTGAATCTGACGCTATCCTTCGTGAAGAAATTGCTAAAGCAGGTCTTGACCGCGACATCTGGCAATATTTCACTGTTAATACAGGTGTTCGTTCAGTTGGTGTTATGGGTGACGGACGCACTTACGATTACACAATCGCAATCCGCGCTATCACATCGATCGACGGAATGACAGCAGACTTTGCACGTGTCCCATGGGATGTGCTTCAAAAAATTTCAGTCCGTATCGTAAACGAAGTTGACCACGTCAACCGCATCGTCTATGACATCACAAGTAAACCACCAGCAACAGTAGAGTGGGAATAGAGTTAATAAGTATAAAAAGCCTATGAAATCAATCTTTCAAAGGCTTTTTTCTACTATTTGTCAAGTATATCAATGCTTGGGATATAAATTATT
>ERZ1034949.13-NODE-13-length-108115-cov-23.829400_pt1 | contig 108115 bp, 90 predicted proteins | sample MGYA00520590_ERZ1034949 | MGnify/ENA primary metagenome ERZ1034949 (study PRJEB33766, sample SAMN09781752) | gut metagenome | biome: gut microbiome | host: Homo sapiens | place: Madagascar | study: EMG produced TPA metagenomics assembly of the PRJNA485056 data...
ACAAAATCCGTCAAATCCGTCATCTCCGTGGTGCTAAAGCACGTTGCATGAGTGAAAGAATCCGTGCAATCGGTGCGATCCGTGAGCGATAGTAATATATTGCTTTCTGGTAAAAATCCAAAGCATAAACAGCCTGTCACGGATAACGTGGTCGCTGCCATATTTCGTGATTCGCTTTTATGCCAATAAAAGCTCTGTGGCTATGTACAGTTAACTATAGGGGCTTACTTTTTGAAATAAAAAGCATGAAGTCCTATTTATAAAGGGTTTAAGACGGAAAAAGTTGCGTTTCGGCGTTCCCCCCGGACAGCAATATTTTTTAATTGCACAATTTGTCTGCACTCTACACTATTTGTCTGCACTGCGTTGATTATCAATCTGTTACGTAGTGTAGACAACTCCGTCTTTTATCTGCACGGCTGTCTGCACTTGTCTACACTTATCTACATTCGTCTGCACGCTAATTCTTCCTCTGTTTTCCTCTGCCACCGCATTATGACGTAATGCCTGTGTGGGGCGGTTAGAACAATAACGGGAGGTAGATTTTTCGGTTGCTCTAATCAAAAATTCGTTTCCCCTATACCGAATTGTGCTGGTGGTATAACCGCCGAGCAGTTAGGTGCAGAGGTTTGTAATGAGGGGGGGGAGACAAGTGCAGACAGCGTGCAGACGAGTGTAGATAAGTGCAGACAGCGTGCATACAAAAAAAGAAGTTGTCTACACTCCGTAATATATTGATAATCAGTGCAGTGCATACAAAAAGTGCAGAGTGCAGACAGTTTGCAAAATAATTTTTTGGGGGGCTTTGTGAGAGGTGAAACCTGAATTTTGAAACAATGGATAATGTCCCAAATAGTGTGTCAGCTCATCATTAAAAAAGGGCCAACACTTGCGTGTCAGCCCTGACGTTTGTAATTAAGGAGTGCTAATATCACCTAACGCGTATCATTCAGTGGTGCCAGAAGGTGATGAAGCCAGAGAATAGCTCAATATTTTGTTTCTATAAAGCTCAAAGGCGATGTCCAAGACTCTTTATCTTATCTTACACACCGGCCTTTTTACATTCTCATTTTATGGCACTACTTCTTTACTCCGTAAAGTTCATAGTCTTTTTTCCGTCTTTCTACTATCGGAGAATTGTTACCGTCAAAGTACAGATCAAACCATGTTGATGATTCATTGGGATTCATACTGTCACTCAGCACAAAACGCTTGCCGTCCAATGATCGTTGTTGTATGCAATAACGTTGTTGTCTGTATGCCGTTTTGACGAACACCTCTCTTGATCCTAAGAAGCATATGTTATCGTACATCTTTATATCAGATCTTCTGTAGATTTCACCATTGTTTCCTCCACGTCTCATATACAATGTACCAATCATCAAGAATTCCATGAAACCGATGGTGACAAATATTGGTTTTCGGGTGAAGCATGTCATGTTCTCCAAATATACCCAGTATTCCTTGCCTTGCTCTGTAAAATGCAGCAGGGCGTTGTCCTGCAGCTCCGCAAACTCATACATTTGTTCTGGCTTTTCCATTGGTTCGTACAGTTTTGTACGTACAAGGTATTTGCCAACTCTGTTTTGCACAACTCTTATGCCGTATGCCTGGGGAAATATCTTGGTATAACTGCCTAATGATTCCCATTTATCCAACCAATGTTTTCGATAGTATACTTGATAATTATTCTTCGTGACGCTGGTGATTCTCAGATTGGCTGGCTCCTTATAATCTTCCAACCGTGTTTTGCCATCAATGTCGTCTATTCTTATTTGGGGCCTGAATAACCTCAGATATAGTTTCTTCTCCTCTTCAAACTGTTTGATTTCTTTCTCCCATGCGTCCTTCATTTCCGTTAATTCTTCTGCGGTCATAGGGTGTAACATGGTATCCAAAGACTTGCGCCATGCCAAACCTCTTTGCTCGTCTTCCCATATCGAAAGATCTCCTATTTTCTCTTTGAATATGTATAGCTTGTCTGGCTCTGATGGCTGCACAAAGAAATTGCGGAACCGCAGCCCTTCGTCTGTGCTATAGTTCAACGCATTCTGCAACACAAAACAACTTTCGTTCATTTGCCGTGTCCTTACTCTTGGATAGAGGCGCACCCCGTCTGTAGTGGTGAACTCCAGAAAACCATGCTTCTCGATCCTTGGTTGCTTGAAGTACCGTATTCCATTGCGCAAGTCTATCCAAGGACGTTCTCTGTCTATCTTTCGTCGAGAATACAGTTTTGCAATTCCGTATGCTTTCATTTCTACCTTATTATATTCATAGGGTAGCACTTCCTTGCCGTCCTTATCCACAACACCTGACAGCCCATTTTTGTTGCTGATCACCTTGTAGCCGTATGCTTCCTCCAAGTCCATACGTTGCCCTTCATGCGTCATCACGGTAATTAGCTCTGTTTGTGCGTCAGAAGTGATTGTATCTTTTTCGTTACAAATGGAATAGCCTATGTTGTACGGCCTTCCCACGTCATTGGTTAGAATGCCTTTCCCTGCAACACGTCCCTCAAACATGGCTTGCCAATCTCTGTCATCTGACGGCAGACCAAACAAGCGGTACAGCCCGACATTGTCCAATATCAGACAATACTTCTTGCCCTCAAACACACGCATGCCACGTCCTACTTGCTGAAGGTATTTCGCCAATGACAGTGTGGGCCTTGCCAACTGAATAAACTCAACATCGGGACAGTCAAAGCCCTCACCGAACAAATCGACATTCACTAATACTTGTATGTCGTTGGTTTGATTTAAAGATGTACGGCAAGGCTTATCATTACAATCCCCTACAATCGTTCCCTTAAATCTTTCAATGATTGTATTCCTTTCTGTAAACGGCGTTTTGCTGCTTATAGCTACTGCATTTATGCCATGCTGTCTGTACGCTTCCGCTATATGCTCTGCGTGGGCAATGTCTATGGCATAAGTAATGCCTTTCTTGTTTGCTGCATATCTCATCACCGTATTGCAAAGTCTCTCGATGCTTGGTCGCACATTTAGTTTTTCGTTCATCTCTTTCAGTGAGAAGTCTCCGTCGGTACCTCGTTTTTTAAGTGAGTTTACCATGCGCCAATCTTCGCTGTCCTCTTTGATGGACATATAGTCATACAGTGACAGCCACCCATTGGCAATGAATTTATTTGCCGACCATGACTGCAACAGTACGTCAAATAAATCAGTAAACCCTCGTCTGGTCAGTCGGCAAGGCGTGGCAGTCAGTCCCAACTTTTTCGCTTCTGGATATGCATTCATCACCTCGGCATAGGTCTTTGCCAGGGCATGATGTGCCTCGTCAATTACTATCAATGAGGGATGTTCCTTCATATCTCGATAGTGTTTTGACAGCCATTGTATTGACATTACCTTAATATGGGAATTGTGCGATAAAAGGGAAGGTGTCGTGCAAGAAGCAGGGCAGCTGCTCATCATGGTTTCAAGCGTCTCCTTTATCTGCTCAACCAATTCTTTGCGATGCACCACAATCCATACACATGGATTGTTCACTCTTCGTTCTTCAATCTTCACTTGCTCTGCCAGAAGCACAGTTTTTCCTGTACCTGTCGGCATCTGCACCATCACGGATTGATGCAACTGAAAAGCCGCTTCAATCCGTTCGCACATATCTTTTTGATAGTCGTACAGCTGAATATCCTTCATATCAGTATCTCCTCGGCAAACATGTCGAGGGTATCTCTTTCATTTCTCGTGGATTCTTTCCCCCATACATTCTGCAACTTCAGATGCCATTGTTTGCCTTTGTTGCACTCGTCGTCCACTTTGTAATGCGGCTTTCCAAGTCGTTCATGAGGATAGATTGTGTTTTCTGCCGTTTTCCCTTTCTCGGCTTCATAAAGACTTCAAGCAATGAAACAAGTGTCATAACTTCCTTTTTGACATTATTCCACGTGCTTGATTCAATACAAACCTTGTCAAAATCTTCACACGTAGCAGGAGTGGACCCAATAAGACAGTACTTATTCTACGACTTTACCATGTGCACGGCTGTAGGATACTTGTTAGACTGATTGCATTTGATGTCTTGCAGCGTGTGCCCAGAAGTCTCTGTCATACATTTGCCATGCGTATTTCGTTATTTTTGTGTCTATGTAGAAGCCGTATTGTCTTTTGTCTCTTTAGCCTTGAAAGCATCAAACGTCTCACTGCCATCTTCACCATACTTTCCATCCTTGGCTTCGTATATAACCGATGGTTCCAGTACTTCAACTGTATGCCATGCACCTGGAGGCAATACACAACCATAATTGCCAATGGAAGGATCAAGATGGATACGCTCTTTTTCCTTGCCATTTTCATCATAAATAACTTCTACAAGTTTACCACACAAAAGCAATACATTCTCATTGCTGTTTGGATGTCTATGAATGGGAACCACAGTTCCAGGCAGCAATGCGTTCAGAATGCGTTGCGAATTATCTTCCGACGAAGTTCGTAAATCAAAACTCTGACGCAAACGTGGATTTTCTACAGCCTGTTCAAAGAGCTTGCCTAAAAAATCTTTGTCTATTTCCATTATCATTAGTCATTAGGTAATCTGTTCGCCTTACGAGGCACAAAAAGGAAAGAACAGAACTTACAAATTGCTACTATAAGGTTTCTCATTATTCGTATAATTTTTATACGAATGAGCGATTAACAGACATCTATGCAACCAGCACATAATATCCATTAATCGCTCATCAACCAATTGCTTATTTTACAATTGCTTCTTTGATGCTTTCAACGATATATTTTACATCATCATCTGTCACATACGGACCAGCTGGCAAACAGAAGCCAACCTTGAAGAGTTCTTCTTCAATACCATTGGTATAAACAGAAGCCCCCTTATACACGGGTTGTTTGTGCATCGGCTTCCATACAGGACGGCACTCTATCTTTTTGCCCAGCATGAACACTCGTAATGCCTCTACATTCTCATTAGGCTGACAGTCGGTTGTCGCTGAATCAACGGCATGGATTACACCTGCTGCACCACCTACGGCAGTCTTAATAACTTCCTTGTAAGCGTTCTCCTGTCCTTGGATCTTCACATCTGCGTCAAGTGTCGCTGCACAAAGCCAGAAGTTGGCATCATAGCGTTTGTCAGCAGGTTGCTTGTGGATATGTACACCTGGTACGTCCTTCAAAAGTTCCTCATAGAGTGATTGCACATGTTTGTGGTGAGTGATATGGTCATTGAGTATTGTCATCTGACCGCGACCGATACCTGCGCACACGTTCGACATACGATAATTGTAGCCGATGGCGGTGTGCTGATAGTAAGGATAAGCGTCACGTGCCTGTGTAGCATACCACATTACATTGTTTGCATCTTCTGCACTGCGACAAATTAGTGCACCGCCTCCCGAAGTCGTAATCATCTTGTTGCCATTGAACGACAATACACCATATTTACCGAATGTACCCAACACTTGTCCATCGAAGCGTGATCCCATACCTTCTGCTGCGTCCTCTACTACTGGGATCCCATACTTGTCGGCAATTGCCATAATCTCATCGATACGGTAAGGCATTCCATAAAGCGCGACAGGCACTATAGCCTTTGGATATTTGCCCGTTTCCTTTTTACGTTCAAGTATTGCCTTCTCCAACAAGACGGGATCCATGTTCCATGTATCGCTTTCCGAGCCTACAAACACAGGCTTGGCACCAAGATATGTAATAGGATGACTCGAAGCGCAGAATGTAAAACTCTGCACCAATACTTCATCACCAGCCTTCACACCACAGCCAATCAAAGCCAAGTGTACTGCCGCAGTACCAGCCGACAAGCAAACCACCTTACGGTCAAGCGGCTCTGTACCATCAATCTTACTATTAGCAAAAGCCTCCAAATCCTTTTCAAAAGCATTTACATTGGGCCCCATAGGTACCACCCAGTTGGTATCGAAAGCCTCCTTCACATATTTCTGTTCCAAACCAGCCTCACTCATGTGGGCAAGGCAGAGATAAATTGTTTTTCTTTCTTCCATGTTTATTTATATTATAAATCTTGCTCTTTTGAATTTATCATTGAATGAGCCATCAATCAAGTTGGTCATTTGCCTTTCTGCATCTTATAAAAGGATATTGCACATTTCTAACCTTTTTATATTTTCTCCAATACATCTTCAGGTACATTGGTACCGAGAAATTTATTCAATGCTTTATATGGATTTTCTTTTTCCTCTACCGCTTTCTTCATTACCTCATATGCTTTAAATGCAAGTATCATAGGGGAGTCCGAACATCCATAACATTGCATAGCAACATACTCTGCAACCTTTTTAATGTGTTCTTGTTCCATTTTTCCTGTATAGTGCTAATAATTTTATAACGAAAATCTACAATTTGATTGTAGAAGGTAGTGGCTTCGTTCCACAGACAAATGCCTATTCAATCATACCTGCTTTACCTTTTATAGAATTTTGCCCTATGGCTATATTAATAACAATTTACAGTTCATCTATCAGTTTTGCTACTGGATCACATTCATCTGATGAATAAACGATGTAGTTAGTATGTCTCAGATCATTCTGTTTCAATTCTTGCAGATCATCTGTGATATAATTCTTTTCCCAACACCAAGGTTCTTTATCACAAGTATCAAAAATTGGTTTTAAATATGCAGTTTGCTTAACCACATAGTACAAGCCGGCATAACGATGCTTGAACGATTTTACATCAATCGGTTTCAATTCACCAGTTGCTGCCTGAACAACAGCTGCCATGATATCAAAACCAGTACTTAGTTCTACCATTGGCCACCATATATGATCCCCTCCCGGACGAGCATTAAACTCAATAAGATAAACTTTTCCATCAATTATTTTCACTTCTGTATGACACGGGCCATTTTCTACTCCAATAGCCGTCAATCCAGAAGATACGCCACGTACTACTTTATCCCACAAATCTTCACTTAAAGGAGCTGGCTGATGATGACCAAGTTCTACACAATGAGGAGCACCACTACTGTCTTTTTGCGTAATCTGAACAATGGTATGATGTCCCTTGAACGAAATACTCTCAACACTACATTCCATTCCACCTTCAAGAAATTGCTCAACGATTACCTGAGGCTTTACGCCTTTTTTAAAGAAACTAGTGGCATATTCAAATGCAGACATTAGTTCATCTTCGTTATGAACAACCGTAATACCTCTTTTCCCTCCAAGACATACAGGTTTTAATATCATTGGATATGGAATTTCTGAAGATATAATATCCTCCAAACATGTTGCCTCTACATATTTAGGAGAGTATAAATCAGTAAGATGTTTGATACACTCTCTATTGCGATATTTATCCGTAATAACCTCTGCCACTTCAATAGCATTGCCTAAAAGCCCTAGTTTATTTGCAACATAAGCTGTAATAGACACAGATAATTCTGTAGTAGCGACTACACCATCCACACCAATCTTCTTACAGATTGCGACAATTCCATCTTTATCAAAGATATTAATCTCATGGAAATAGTCAACTTTCGAATCATCAACTTTACCATCAATCTGAGAAAAGTAATGACCTTCATACCCCAAACGATGACAAGCCTCACCAAAGTAAGAAGCCATTACGCCACCTCCTATTATTGCTATTTTTTTCATTGCTTTATTTTTATATAATTCTACCTAATACAGTAACAATTCTTTCCATATCATCTGAATCATAGCGTTGATCCACTGGTATACACAAGATATGATCATATACATAATCAGCATCTTCATCAACTACCGGACTACATTCCGCCTTATGCCATATAACTGGTGCATAGATATTATTGAGTGCCAAAACTGATTGCACCTTTTCTCTTTCTTCACAAAGAATCGGACAATATAGTGGAACTTCATTATCATTCAGTGTATTGAATATCAATTTTTCCCCAAAAAAGCCTATTTCCTTTAAGCAATCAACAATAACTTCGAAATTCTTTCTTCTCTTATTGATAAGATTTTCAATATCAAGATTAGATTGGATTATTGTAGACAAATCGGATATTGAATAGTATTCATTTTGGTTATTAAGAATATCTTCTGCTTCTCTATATCGTTTTAAGAAGGTCCGCTTTTCGCCTTTACCTTCAAACAAACATTTATATTTTAGTATTGAAGCCTCCATCTTTGCTATTTCCAATTCTTTATCTACGTTTTGAGGTTTGTCCTCAAATTGTCCTACTTTACAAACAGCAAAGCCTCCATCGGGTACTCCACACCATTTCCTAATACTACCCACAAAGTAATCTGCATCGGCTCTTTTAAATGTACTATACAAATTTTGCGTACAATCTTCTATGGTAACAACACCAAGACGCTTTAACTCAGGCATTATATTTTCCAAGTTGGTTATGGTATTCCAGCCAAAATATTTATGAAAGAGGAAAACACTCGCACCTGTACTTTTTATAACTTCTAATATGTCATTAGCATCAGCCAGTAACTTTCTGTTAATATGATATGTATGTATTTTATATCCTTTAGTAATAAAAGGCTCTATAACCGTATGACATGTAAAGGATGGAATTACAGCTATCTTTTCAACATTTCTATTGTCTATTCTATCTAGAATAAAGGATGTTGCACTTCGGGCTGTTGACATCCATACATAATCACTTCCATTACATCCAAATTGTTTCGGTTTTATCACCGAAGCTTCCTTATTTATTTCATTTGGATGTATCCAAAAGTTGCTTCCAATTTCACTTTGCATTTTCTTTGCTATAAAATATGTTGTAAATCATTTGGATATTTACTAAGAAGCGCAGTCCCTTACTATCATTTTTAATAAGGGGCTGCAAATATCTAAAGCAAATAGCCTTTTTATTATATAATATTTATTACAGTTCAAACTTATGCTTTGGATCCTCAAATATCTCCTCACTATCCAAGATGATAGGCTCTACGTCCACATCACGAAGGAATACATAAGGCTTGTCGTAGTGGTAATAAGGAGCACGCTCCACACGGTCGCAATTGCCATCCTCCATAATCTTGATGGTATCCTCTATCAGGTCGAAACCAACGTGTGCCATCACACCAGCATAAGCCATGTGGCGGATATTCACCTCTGTCACCTTCATGTTGCCCTCGCTATCCTCCTTCAAGTCGAATGAAAGAATACCATGAGCAGTTACGTTAAGCTTCTTCTCCAGATACTTGATGCAGCGGTCGCAGAACTCGTTGATACGGTCTTCGTTCAGGAAACGGCCAAAGTGAGTATTGCCGGTTACATGAGAAGGTGCTGTGCTTGCCATAACATACTCAGCACATTCCAGGGCAGCCCCCTTCACATACTCGCCATTATAATAGAGCATCTCATTAGCCAAGTGTCTGCCAGTAAGGAACTCGCTTACTGTGAACTCTGGGATAAAGCTATTGATGAAAAGCCAACTCTTATAACTGCTCAAATCATTAAGCTTCAGCGAACCGAGTCCACCAGTACCATTTGTGGCACGAATCCAGCAAGGGAAGCCTATTTCCTTCTCCACCTCTTCAAACTTAGGATTGTCCTGAGTCACCTTGATAGTCTTAGGAATAAACTCTGTACCCTCCAAAGCCTCAGCCATGATAGCTTTGTCCTTAAGCGACAAACTAAGAAGTTTGCAACCCATGAAAGTAGGACAGGGGAATTTTCCGTGCTTGTCATAATAATCGCCCCATTCTACAATTTCGCTTTCAGGCTGAACGAAAGCATAGTCGATGTTCTTCTCCTTCACCAACTTCTCAATCCATGGGAAGTACTCAGGAGTGTTGCAACGAGGGCAGATGTAATACTCGTCCACCAGACCCTTCATGAAGAAGCCCATAGCTTTCTTCTCAATGTCGCAACCGATAATCTTGTAGTCGGGATGATTTTCACGAATGATAGTGGTTATAGAACGAGGAGTCAAACCACCGATACCTGTAACGAGAATCGTTTTCATAATTCTAATATTAGTTTAATTGAATTTGTTTATTACTTCTAGAATTCTTTCCATATCGCATTCTGTATAGCGCTGATCGCATATCAACGAAAGTTCTTTGTCAAAAATATCATTCACCTTCATTTCCGGCGTCACCAACTTATTCTTAGGCCAATGAATAGGACAATAGATTTGCTCTTCTATCAGACTTTTCCTTACAGCATTACGCTTTTCTGTTGTTCCAAAAAATACTGGAACAAAAATAGGGCAACTATTCGCTGATAATATGTCTATAAAATGCAGCTTACTTTCCAAATGCAATACAGCGGCATTCTCACGTCTCGTCTCACGAATTGCCACTTTGTCATATTGCTGCCATATACCAACAGAAAGACTATCCATCCTATATCCTTGATAGTCTTCCGACAGATGATGACCGAATTCGCCATACTTGCTCAAGAACAACTGTTTGTCCACATTGTCACCTTTGATAAACAATGCTTTTTCCTGCATAGCATCAATCTTGCATTGCAAGTATGGATAATCCTTAAGTTCCACATCAAATGATCCTTCCTTCTTGCAGACTACAGCACCACAAACAACACCTATCCATTTTCGAATGCTTGCAAATGTATAATCAGCAAGTGCATCAGTAGCATCATTGGTCATAAACAAAGAATGGGTCTTGTCATAAATGATAATTGCTCCTTTATGTTTAAAATGCTCAATTATCTTGTTGCTTATGGTATTTTCGTAACCAAAATAGTTATTTACATAGAAAATATCCGTCTCAGCATCTTCATCGATCAGATATTGTAGTTTACCATCGAAATCCATATCATACAATTTTACATCGATGGCATTACGTATGAATGGATCAATCATTGAGTCGCAGCAATATGCCGGAAGATATACATTCCTAACCTTGCGAGTCTTCAGAATATCTTTTATGATAACATCTATCGCCGTTCGTCCTGAGAGCACAAGTGTTTCTTGTGAATTGCATGCAATGTCTTTTGGCTCAAAGTCAAACCAAAATTCACTGCCTATTTCTTTATTCCTTTGCATATTGGGCATATTTTTCACGCTGTATACCTCTGGTATCGTATAAACTTACCACACCGCTTGTCTCCACGCCTACAGACTCTCTCTTAAACACTTTGTAAATAGTCAGAAAGAGAATCTTGGCATCCAACAAGAAAGAGCAATGTTCTGCATAATACTTGTCGCATTCCAGTTTTTTGTCCCAAGTAATGTTCTTGCGACCATTAACCTGTGCCCAACCAGAAATGCCAGGAAGCACATCATGGCGCTTTGCTTCCTCATCTGTGTAGTACGGCAAATATACTTTAGGAAGCGGACGAGGACCTATAAAAGCCATATCTCCTTTTAAAATATTGAAGAACTGTGGCAATTCATCTATCGATGTTGAACGGACAAATCTGCCAACCACAGTCAAACGCTGAGCGTCAGGTAACAGATTTCCTTCCGCGTCCCTCTCATCTGTCATACTCTTAAACTTAATTATCTTAAAAGGCTTCTCTCCCTTTCCTATACGTTCTTGAAAGAAGAAAGCTCCAGCCCCTTTATTAGCAAAGTGAAGCCAAATTGTAACCACAATAAAAACGGGAGACAAAAGAATAACACCACACAAGGCTCCAAAGAAACCTATAATTCGTTTAAAGAAATGTTTGTACATATTACAATCTGTTTTTAATGTCTACTGATCTTTTCTAAAGTCAAAACATGATTTTGTATCTCTTCCAACAGAAATGCCATCCATAGTAGAATGGTGCAGCAAGGGCCTCACTCGGATAATGAGTCAAAAGATGAACGGAGCGTCTGAATACCTTTATGAGTTTCCCTGTCTTACCTTTTCCTTTGGAATACCTGTTGTCTGAATGTCCGAAATTGCCGCTTAGCATAATTTCATTAAGTATAAACTTGCCCTCTTTCGCATCAGCCTTCCAAGGAATTAGTTTTCTGAATTCATCTACGTTATCTGCCAAAAATACTTTTTCAATAACCCAAACCAATCCTTTGGCAAAACGTCTCATACCAAACATATCTACAGCACCTTTAAGTTTCTCACTCTCATTATCAGAAAGATTTGCAGTTACCAAGGCATAATAACAATCCATCACTTGTCTTAGCCCTACTCCCTCTGTCAGCAAATGACGGTAAGTATGGTGCAATAGATAGAACACGTTCATCCACGATACGGGCACAATTAGTTTGTCATCAGAACATCCTACATTTACGCACCCGTTAAAGAACAACTCTTTGTTTGAACCTATATACTTCTGGTATCTATAGTTGGATATAATATTTCGCATCACCGAAGGCCTATAGTGCATTTCAACCTCCACATCATCATAAAATTTGGAGTCTACATGCAGATAGTCCCAATGTCCATGCGCTATTCCCTTCCTATGGAGATAGTCAAGCACATCTTTACAGTTACAGTCAACATATATATCAATATCGCCAGGCTGCCTTAACAAAGAGAGTTCCTTGCCATACAACGTTGCCACTCCTTGTCCTTTCAATATACAACTACGAATGCCATCCTCAGTCAAAAGCGTTTGTAGTTCCACACATCGCATATTGATGATTTCATTGCGTTTTTGTATCTGAACTACTAACCCCAGCCATTGCATCTTTAATGACATTGGCAATTCAATGGTCTGTTCCTTTGGCAATCGCTGCAATCCGTTAAAGGCAATGCCTACCATAGTTTGAGCTTTAGCAATAGCATACAGCGTATTCCATTCACATATTGATGGACAGCGTGAAAGGCACTCACGATTGCCTATAGAAACCTGAAGTAACTCAAAGAACAATATGTTCATTTTTTTACTTTATTTTTGAGTATTGCCCAATTTTTCTACAGCCTCGACAATTCTTGCGTATGAACATCTTCTGTCAAACTTATCCTTTCCTAATTGCCTTGCTGCTTCTCCCATCTGTTTTCTCAATTCTGGAGACTCTACAAGTTTAACAATTGCAGCAGCAACATCTTCAGCGTTTCCACATTCACAGTTTATGCCACATTGAGTAGCTTCAACAAGTTTTCGATATTCAGGATTCTCTTGTGTGTTAATAACAGGAAGACCACTGAGTGCATAATCACCAACTTTATTTGTGATACTTTGGGCCGCACCAGGACGAAGGCAATTAATAACCGCATCGCATGAACATAACTTTCCAACCATTATCTCATATGGAAGAGAACCTGTAAATTCAAAGTCGATGTCAGACTCCTCTGCATGTTTTTTATATTCATCAAGCAGAGGACCATTACCCATAGCTACAAACTTTACTTTCTTCGATAATTTGGATACTTTTACAAGCTTGATTGCATCAATTGCAAGATTGATGTCATAACTAAATCCCATTGTACCAATGTAAGCAATCCAAAATTCGTCATCAGGTTTACATATTCTGTATTTTTCTTTGGCAATATCAAACTTTTCGCCATTATTACCTAAGAATACCGTTAACCCTTCCTTACATTTTTTGTTTACTTTTAATGCACGATTACGGTAAGTATCACTCACACCAATCACATAGTCAGCAGTTTTATAGGCAGCATTAGCAATCCATTCCATTGGCAAAAATGCTTGCTGGAGAAAAGAATTCTTGACAGCTACTTTGAAAGCCTCTGGCCACAAGTCTTGTACATCAACAATATACTTCACATCATTTTTGTTACACCATTTACCTACTAAACGACCAGCGGTATAAGTAGGAAGTGATGCATATACGACATCTGGTTTTACCGTACTATTCTGTATATATTTTTCTACATTTCGCCCCCAAACATAGTGACTCCAAAGTCTCTTTATTGACACATTACTTTTGTACCCAGGCTCATGCAGATATACTGTTTTAAATGTATCATACTGAGGCTTCTCCTTTTTTAATCTCTTTGAGCTATGTGAGAAGTCTGATGTAATTACTACCACATCGTGTCTCCTACTAGTGAACAGTCGTGCCAATTCAAAAAAGCGACTAGTTTCAGAGTTAGTGAAATTTGCTACTATAAAAATTTTCATGATCTTTATTTTTTACTACAGAAATCAGAACTTGATAAAATTTCTCTGAATTAGATTTTGATGTATGGTTTCGCATACTCACCTCCAAAGCTGTTTCTACTATCCTGAGACGTTTGTCATTATCGAATAAAGCATCCGATAATGTGCTCATTAATTCCTCTGGCGAATTTGCAACAAAAGCAGCCTGCTCTTTCTTTAGATAACCAATGCCAACATTGTTGATGGAACCATAGGCAAGAATAGGAACTCCTGTACCCATATAGTCTGTAATCTTTGTTGAGAAACCGTACTCTGTAAGCTTTGAATTTAATGGATCTAAACTTTCCACCAAAAGCAATAGTTTACTATTGGTAATTATATCCAAAACTTCATTGTACGGTATAATTCCATTATACGTGATATTAGGATACGCCTTAAGTTCATCGATCACACCCTCACTGGCAGGACCATAGGTCTCTATAATGTAATCTGACGAGACCAGTGACAACTGCTTGGAAATTTCTATTATAGGAAGATGTCTATTGAAAGAGAAATTCCCTACATATACCAAGCGTTTAGGAACATCTGACAATTTAGGCTGAAGGTGGACATCTGAAGATTGGTATATTGATATACTTGGTTTGCCAAATCTGTCATCATACTTTGATTTCAACCAATCGCTATTATAAATCGACATTTTGGCATGAGACATTATTTTTTCAATAGTCTTTCTCAATCTGAATTTGAATATTTTAAAAAGAATAGAGTTGCTTTTGTCATCCAACCAGTTTCTCTCTTCAAAATAATAAAACTCAGTATTGAAGATAACCAAAGGCACATTATAATGTTTTGAAACATCTTCTGCTATCTTATACATAAAACCAGCATCTCCAGCTTGCAAAAGAACAACATCTGGAACTTCTGTGCCAATCCAAGAATAAATACTTGGTTTAACGTTTTTATTTAGTGTCCATGCAATTTCTCTTATTAAAGCTGTAAAGGCATTCTTTTTTACCTTATTACCAAAATCTGATTTTGTGATTTTACTTGTTACGCCCGTATCCATTTGAATACGTTTTCCTATTTTTCTTCCGAAATGGAAAACTGATTTTATTGCATCTTTGTCACCTATATGATAATAATCATTGCAGATGTTAAAATCATTCGCGCCTGAAACAATATGAAATTGGCGTATATTTACATCTTCTAAACCATTGAACAAGCAACCTAATATACGACCATTAGAATTGTTTTGAGCAAAACAGTTATTGCTTATAACTAATATATTCATAGTTTTATTTTTTTATTCCCAACACATTTTCAAAGGCAATACATTCAAATAGCCTCCAGAATAAGCATAGAAAAAGAATGATATAAACAAGAGACAAGACAACAAAGCATACATTTTTGGATGCTTTGATTGCTCTATTGCATTCGGATAAATAACGTATAACAATGGTAGAAAATAATAGCCAATACGAGTTGCAACATCAGAACGCATTCCTAATAGTTGTATAACAAATAGCAATAATATAAATTGCACATAACTTCCTTCATTGTCTTTTCTTTTTAGATAAGATACAACAAAAGAGAAACACAGATACACTAATGCGAGATTAAAACCATTTGCTCTAAGATTATCCAAATAATTTTGATAACGTCCACTATCTGAGAATATAAAATTGATGATAATTACCAAAACGTTTGGAATTACTAATGTTATAATTGCAAATAAAATAAATATAATAAACCATTTAGTATCTTTTAATCTTATACAAAACAAAGGTAGTGCAAGAATAGCAAGCAAAGCACTCGTATGAATTAGAGCAGCCCCTATTACGATTATTATAAATACGATATATCTTCTTTGAAACATATATATATATGCAATACTCACTATCGACACCGCCATAGCCTGTCTAATACCGCTAAACGAAAAATGAAATAAAACCCACGATACATAAAAGATTATAGAAAAGATGGGATTTTTTGACTCTTTCTTAAAAAAATATAGAATTGGAATAACGGTAAGAGTGGCTGTAACAAACAAAAACATCTGTTCTTGATTGGTAAACCTCTTAATTAATGACACATAGTTATAAAACATAGGTTCATAACCAAGATATTGCTCAAAAGAAAACTTACCATCAACATAATGGAATAGTGGTATGTATGAATGTTCCACATCAATTCCTTGTTTAGGACTATGAAGACCTAAAACAATAATTAGTCCAACACATGATAAAACACATTGCCTCACTCTGCGTGTTTTATTGTTTTGTATATTTGCCGAAAAATACCAAACAACAAAAAGATATATAAATAGTAATACAAATGGTGTCATTTCTGAAGACGTTTATATACATTAATATAGTTTTCTACCATAACATTTCTGTCGTACAATGATCTTGACAGTTTAGAAAGTTCTCCTTTATTTATATCCAGATTTACCACTTCTAACACAGCATTTCTAAGAGACTTTATATCACCATAATCCACCCATCTACTATACTCTGGAATAGAAATCGTTTCAGGAGCTCCTGCTTTAAACCCTACAATTGGAGTTCCACAACACAGACTTTCAGCAGTAACCATAGAGAATGTCTCTTTCTTTGAAGTCAGTATTGTTATATCGCTTATAGAATAAAATTTTGCCAAGGTCTCTTGGTCTGCGAGTCTCCCAAGCAAGGTTACATTAGAAGGAATATCCATCCTTTTGTCATAATTACCTGCAATAAAAAAATGATAGTCAGACATATTCTTTGCCAACTCAACAACATAATATCCCCCCTTTATATGATTAGGATCACTACTTAGGAATGGGGTCGCATGAAACATTATTCCTTTATAACCTTCTTTGTATTTCTCATATTCATCCTTAAAATTACGATACCTAAAGATTCCTGTATTGAGCCCATTAGAAACAACACAATGCTCTAAATCAGACATAATGGGAGATAGTTTTGCTCTATTCATAAGCCAAGCAGAAACTGAAGTAACAATTATATTGTTACCAAAATCTTCAAAAGCATCCTTCATCAATTGCCATGAACGATGAGTTCTGTCTATGAAAAAAGATTTAGTTTCTTGCTTGTACCTTGAACAATGTCCACATCCAGTCTTCCAACGTTCACATTCAAAGGCGTAACCACAATTTGCTGTATGCATAAATTCAGCATGAAGACTGAGTACTGTTTTTATATGCTTTTTTTTCAGATATTCTACTATCTTATAGATATTCACGAAATACCCATTGATGCAATGTAGATGCACGATATCTGGTTTTTCGCGCTCTATTACCTTGATCAACTTCCTTGTCGAGCAAGAAAGTCCACCATACATTATTCCAGTAACACGCGACCATAGATTATTCAACTTAGAATACAACTCCGTACATGTCTTATACACATTCGGTTCATATACCTTTTCTCCACGACCATAACACACAATAGAATCAAAACCTCGCTTTTGTAACTCAGTGTGTATATTATATACTATTTTCCCTGTGCTACCTTTTTTATAAACACAGTTTACTTGTAAAATTTTCATATATTATTTGTTATTTGTTATAAACACTTTGTATTTTTCAAGAATTGGGTACGGAAAAACCTCTAACAGTTTTGTTACATCATAAGCAATTGGTACATATTTTTCAACAGAATTTTGGATTTTATTAATATCTATACTATTCCTAAAATTCAGGGGGGGGGCATAACGTCGATTCACGCCTTCAAAATAATCTCTAAATTTGAAAGTACCACCTGCAAGAGAATTTGAAAAAGACACATACACATTTGGTATTTTATAAGCGTCTGAAATAATAAGTCCATGTAGAGAACTACTAACAATACTTTTGCATGACAAAATATCATCGATTATATCATTCCAATTTTGATACTGCTGTAAATCTATAAATTTATACTCAGGGTGTTTTTTCCTAAATATCTTTATATGCGGTAATTCTTTTTCACTATAATGTGGTATAAATCCAATTTCATACAATATTTTTCGCTCTTTTACAGGATAAACAAGAGGTAATAGCAATGCAGGATCTCCAAATAAGCAAGGACACTCAACCCCAAATGACTCTATATAGTGCTTTGTTAGCGGACCTCTTGTCGCAAGAACCTTGCTTGGTCTAACTTTAAAGTTTGGATTTCCATATAAAGCACCGCTCCCCCAAATTATACTATTAGAGTTACATTTATATTCTATAATAGAACCTATTCCAAGTATATTTTCTTTATGAATATGAAGGAATTCATCATATTTTAGAACACGTTTACCTGTCAATTTCTCCAAGAGAAAAACATTTAGATCATCGCCAAAATTATATTTAACAATTGAAAGCCCTTTCCATTTTACAGACATCTGTATAAAAATATAAGAGTTTGATTGTAGAGTTGTATATAACCTGATTGTATTTAATAATCTTTTCGGATATCTAACTATATAACGACAGAAATTCTTTATATTTCTTAGTAAATTCATATTAATGTCTTTTGATTATATAATTCAACCTTTCAATAACTATTTTTCGTTCCTTTTGAGAAATACCACATATATAAATAGCACAAGTAATAGATATTACTGATAAAAGAAAAGTAATGACTAATCCTAAGAAGTTCTCCGTAATATATTTATTTAGAATTAAAGGTATTACTGTTCCTATAATACTAACCTTAAAAACTGGCAATAATACTCTAAACGTATAATCTTTTATTGAGAATTTCACTAATCTACTAACTATATAAAGCCTTTCTATTTGTGCTATAATAACCATTACAAGATAAATACCAAAGACAAACTCTGGAGAGACTCCAATTTTTAAAAACACATAAGCAATAGGAACGATTATCAATAGAGTACTTCCACAAACAATCTGATACCATTTAATATTACCTGTAGCATTTGCCGCTGTCATTAAAGGGCTTGCAATGCTATTTACTAACGCTGCAAGTAATAATATCCTTGTAAAGGCGACTGTATGTTCAGGTACATTACCTAACCAAATATGCAGTATATAGGAAGCATCTAAAAATATCGGCAAAGAGAGAAACATAAGTAAATAGTAAGAATATTTACAACTGGCAAAGATTAGATTATGCATTAGAGAAATATTACCTGCTGCATAACTTTTTATCAATTGTGGGTTCAATGCCGTTTGAAAATTTAGAACAAAGCTTTGGACTGCTGTTTCTATTTGGGAAGTTACAGCACGAGCTGCATTAACGACAGGTCCAAAAAACATGTTAAGAAGAACATTTATACCTTGAGACATTCCTACATTAGCAAATCCACCAAAGAAAGAAAAACCTGTAAATTTCAACATGTTTTTTGCAAGTTCATAATCTATTCTTAGTTTGTATTTAGACTCTTCAAAATGTTTCTTACAATAAATTGTATAAACAAACCTAACAAGAAGTTGTACAACAAACATCAAAAAAGCATAGGTAATGAGTTTATCATACTGTAAAAAATTCATTGCAATAACTAAAGATAGCTTCAATACCACCTCAATAATACTAATATACGCAAAGGCAGACATCTTCTCATGTGCTATTATACATGCATTATATGGAATGCTTATTACAAGCACCAATACAGAAAAAACAGATAATTGATATACCCATAAAGCAGCTGTGAATCTTTCTATTGGTATAACTAACTTATTATACACAAACCATAGACCTATTGTTTCTGATAGAATCAATATGAGAAAAGCTATGCACCAATGAATACACATTGAAGTATTAAACACTTTTTTTAGTTTTTCATAATTACCAGTTCCAATTTCAAAAGTTAAAAACCTCTGCGTTACACCGGATATTGTTCCATTAAGAAAAGCAAACATCGTTACTACTCCTCCGACAACATTATATATTCCATAGTCAACAACACCTAACATATTGAGAACAATTCTTGACATGTATAATGTTATTGCCATTGTTAAAAGCATCCGAATATAAAGAAACATTGTATTTTTTGCTATCCGGGCGTTGTTATTTGGTGTTTGAGTTGACATCAAATTTGTGTTATAGATTCTATAAAGTATTATTCTTATTACTCGTCTTTTAAACGTTTCAAAACGGCGTAATACTCCTCTATGAGTTTGTATTCAGGTTCTCCTCCCTCATAAAAAGTTTTCATATCTAAACCTTTATTAGTTAAACCGCTTTCTTTTAGTACATTTTTTACTGCTTTTGGATTAATCTGGCGTTTCCATCCTGGAAAACCTATTTGCAATATACGTACTTCTTTATTCTTATTTATGAAGCCCAAAAATTTCTTTTCTTCTTTCTGGTATACATCAATAAATGAACCTTGAGCATTATCGAGTTTTACCCCGTATTTTTTTAGCTTCCTATTAAATTCCTCAAATGTCATAGTCCGAAAAGAATTGTCTATCTTACAACTATTCTTTCGCAAAAACTTTGACATATATATTACGACTGCATCATCTCCATGCTTCCTGAATTTTTTGAAATCCGGATACTTATCCATTTCATTAGCAGCTATTCTTATTAACAAGGTCTCTAACTTGCTCTTTTTGCAAACAAGATGTCTTTTTTTACGATGAAGAGCCAACAAAAGGCACAACAATGCTGTTCGTTTATTACCATCATTGAAAGCATGATTTTTATCAAGTCCAAAAGCTAAAGTTGAAACTTTTGATTCATCATCTTTCCATTTGCATACCCCGCAAAAGCTTACAGACTGTCGAGCCACAGCTGACGATAACAAGCCAAAATTTAATATCCCGTATCTTGCATCTTCACCCGAAGACACAAAGAAATCAGCCAAAGCGAAATGAGCATTAAATACATCTAATTCTGACAATATTCCGTCATTTACAGAGGCACTTGGTGAATAAGTAGAATAAGCATAGTTATACTCTAATTGTACATTACAATTCAGATTTTTCATAATACAGTGTTTTTTTACATTGAAAAGTTAATCTTGAATTCCCAAAGACAGTATCGAACCGCATCCACCTTCAGAACTACTAGTACAATTAATATTGCTTAGAACTTTCGCCACACCATCTTATTAATAATTCCCGTGTAACTCTGAATAAGTTTCACTACTTTAGTTGAAACATTATCATCAACATAAGCAGGAACCTCACATGGGTCATCACCATTATTGTGCATCTCAACAGCCATGTTTACAGCTTGACATACAGCCTCTGATGAAATAGAACCTATTGTAAACACACCCTTGTCCATTGCCTCTGGACGCTCTGTTGATGTACGGACACTTACGGCTGGGAACTTGAAATAAGCCCCTTCTTCGGGTACAGTTCCAGAGTCAGATACTACACAAAAAGCATTTTGCTGCAAATGATTATAGTCGAAGAAACCGAGAGGCTGGCTTTGAATAACCCGTGGGTCAAACTTGAAGCCACGCTTCTCAATCATCTTCTGGCTACGAGGATGACAACTATAGAGAATTGGCATATCATAAGTTTCAGCCATTACATTTACTGCATTCATCAATGAGAAGAAATTTTCTTCGATGTCAATGTTTTCCTCACGGTGGGCAGAAAGCAAGATGTATTTCTTTGGTTGCAGGTTCAAACGCTCTAATACATCAGAAGCGTCAATCTCTTTTTGACATGACTTTAAAACTTCCGCCATAGGTGAACCTACAACGTAGGTATATTCGGGCTTTACACCACTTTGAAGGATATAACGACGAGCGTGCTCACTATAGCAAAGATTTACATCTGATGTTACGTCTACGATACGACGTATTACCTCCTCTGGAAGGTTTTCGTCCTTGCATCGGTTGCCTGCCTCCATGTGGAAGATAGGAATTTTAAGACGCTTAGCAGCAATGATTGAAAGACATGAATTTGTATCCCCAAGCACAATCACTGCATCAGGTTTAACTTCAACCATAAGATTGTAAGCCTTAGAAATTACATTACCCATTGTTTCACCAATGTTATTGCCTACAACACCCAGATAATAGTCTGGTTCACGCAATCCGAGGTCTTTGAAGAATACTTCATTAAGATTATAATCGTAGTTCTGACCAGTGTGAACAAGTACATGGTCGAAATATTTGTCTGACTTCTTTATGATAGCCGACATTTTTATAATTTCGGGGCGAGTGCCCAGGATAGTCATGAGTTTAAGCTTTTTCATTGCCTTTTTTACTTATTTGAAATAATGCGGATAGAATTCTTTATGGGTATTTACCCAATCTGCCATTTCCTTGATTTGTTGTTCGTATGAGGGGACAACAAAAGAAAAATCTGTACGACGATGACGAAGTGACTTATCTAATTGGAGTTTATCACTTGGATTGATTACAACCTTACCATTACGGAAATATTTATTGAATAGTCCGCAAAGGTCAAATTTATTTATACTTTCGTTGTTTACAAGGTTGTAAAGTCCTGTAAGGTTTTCCTTTATTGCCTGTTCCATAGCCTTAACAAGAGTCAAGGTTGTCACTCCAGTCCATATTGCACCTGTAAAACCGTTTATTGGTCCTTCCTGCTTCATAAACCAATTGAAAAGACCTATGCCCTTTTCGTTGCAGTCAGGACCTACTATTGAATTACGGAAAGTGAGGTTCTTATCGTCATTTACTTCTCCAATAGCTTTTGAACGGTCATAGAAAATCTTTCCGTCAGGGAATGAATCCTCATAATATGGACCCGTATTACCTGCAAATACACAATCTGTACTCATGTGTATAAGTTTGGTCTTACTGTCTCGTAATGTATCTGCAATAAAATGCGGAAGATAACCATTCAGCATAACAGCCATCGATTTGTGGTCTTCTGCATTTTGATTCAAAACTCCTATTGCATTTATCACTACATCATAATCTTCACTCAGAATTGTTGACTTTACATCATTGGGATTCATAGCATCACCAATGATGTTTTTGCAGAAAGGAACGGGGCGGCGAGTAAAGCCTGTCACATCATAACCTTGCTCTTTGAAATACAAGGCTATGATATGACCTGCCATACCACTTGCACCTAATACAAGTATTTTCATTGTCTTACCGTGTTACTGTACGAAATTACCCTCACCGCTCAATTCTTTCTTGATATAATCAAGAGCAGCAATCTTAGCTTTTGTTTCCTCCAAATTCAAGCGTCGAGTATTGTCGGAATTAAACTCTGTGAGCACATCACGCTTTTGGTTACCTTCTGTAAAATACTTATCATAATTGAGAGAACGGTTGTCAGCAGGTACGCGATAGAAGTCACCCATATCCTCTGCTTTTGCACATTCTTCGTTAGTAAGCAATGTTTCATACATCTTCTCGCCATGGCGGATGCCGATTACCTTTATTTCTTCCTTCTTGCCACCGAAGAGTTCACATACTGCTTCTGCCTGAGTCTGAATAGTACAAGCAGGAGCCTTCTGAACGAGGATATCGCCATTCTGACCATGCTCGAAAGCAAAGAGAACGAGGTCAATAGCCTCTTCCAATGACATGATGAAACGTGTCATCTTAGGCTCTGTCAATGTGATGGGGTTGCCATTACGAATCTGGTCAATCCACAATGGGATTACTGAGCCACGTGAGCACATTACGTTACCGTAACGTGTGCAGCAAATCTTGGTTTTGCCAGAGTAGCGACTCTTTGCTACAGCAATCTTTTCCTCAATAGCCTTGGTGATACCCATAGCATTGATAGGATAAGCGGCCTTATCAGTAGAAAGACAGATAACAGCGCCTACGCCCGCCTCAATAGCGGCAGTAAGCACATTGTCGGTACCAATTACATTGGTCTTAACAGCCTCCATAGGGAAGAACTCACATGAAGGCACCTGCTTCAAGGCTGCTGCATGGAAGATATAATCGACTCCAGGCATAGCGTTGCGGCATGATTGTAAATCACGAACGTCTCCAATGAAGAACTTAATCTTATTTGCTACATCTGGATACTTTGCTTGATATTCATGACGCATATCATCCTGTTTCTTCTCATCGCGTGAGAAAATACGAATTTCACCGATGTCTGTACGAAGGAAACGATTTAATACTGCGTTACCGAAGGAACCTGTTCCACCGGTAATCATAAGGGTTTTACCTGCAAAAATGCTCATAATATATTAGCTTGTTGTTTGTTTTTTCTCTTTAGTAGGAACTGGCTGTTGCTGCTGATATGCAGTCCCTGCTTCAATAGGGACTATTCACACAAATACTCGCGGTTGTCTTGCAAATTAAGGTGCTTGTGCGCTGTGTCAGACTATTCAAACAGATAGCCGTAGTTGTTTTGCAGCGCCTCAAATTCTGTTTCGCAGCGATCATGCAGTTCTTTATTGCTGTCCTTGAATATCTTTATCGCTTTCTCTATTTCTTCCTTTACGGTTCTTCCTGCTTCAAATATAGGGCTCAGTTCGTCTTTGAAATAGTCGATGAATGGTGCGTAATAGTAGCCTATCTCTTCTATCATGAAATAGAAGGTGTCATAGGCATCTTTCAGATCCAGTTTCTTGTCTCTTACATCTGCAAGTGTTTGAATCCGAAGTATTTCTATGTTTTCAACTTGAGCTGACACCTCTTGTGCGTTTTTCACTTGATGGAAGTAACGGTCAATAAAGGCATTGCGCTCATGCAGGTTACGCTTGTAGAATAACTCACATTCTTTTTTGTCTGTCTCGTTCTTGTTTACCTCCTCAAAGCGTTCGGCATGAACGCCTGATAAGGCAACAGCCATTCCGCCGACATCCATGACTAGTTTGCGGTCTCGGGCTATGCGGATTACATAGCCTTCGAGGCCGGCATACTCACCAGTTACGATGCGGAGTAGGGTACGGTTCTTGGAATAATAAACAAAAGGACGAAGAAGGAAGCGGAGACGTTCTGGCTCGGTTTCTGCCACACGCATAAATGGTTCCATTTGGTTGCAGGGGATAGTGGCTACCTTTCCAGTACTACAATTTTTACAGAGTTTGTATGGTTTTATGTTTCGGTCTAAGTAGTCCTGTAATATTTCTGGCTTACCTTGTAAGAATATTAGTCCACTTACAGAAGGGGTTTCCACTTCGCGCATTCCGCCTTTGTTCCTGTGACGGGGAACGTATTTTATTGTCTTATGCACAAAATGGGTTACTCCATCTTTCTTTAGCTGTTCTTCTATCGACTTTACTTTTTGATTGTGTACAAAAAGATAGCTCCATGATGTGCAGTTAGCCTTATTGCCATTGGTTGAAACCACTTTGGGCATGGATTTATATTTTTTTTCTGTTCCGATCTCTCTGTTCACCTGCGTGCACTTCTTTATCGCTGAACCAGTCTGTTCGTCTGGCTCAGAAACGTGTGTGCCCTTTGGAAATTCATTGCTTTCAGATGTCTGAAAACAATTTGTTTCGTCGGCTGTAGGCTGAGAAATCGTGCAATCCTGCTTCATAACCTCTCTGCTACTTTATGTCACTGCAGGCTGCCGTCACTTGGAATGCCGATGCCATTTTTACAATAACATTGTTCATAAATCCATACTATCTGTGTGTATGTTTGTCCAGTTATGGGATTCAATGTCTCACAAATCAAATGTGCTGATTGCGTTGCATTTTCACCTCATATTGGCTTCTTTCTCTATCTCTTTACGTACTGTTTTCACATGATAAAACAAGCACAAATAGGATGGATCCTGTAAATTATGGCTTTAGAGGTCTTGAAAAATCGGATTCGTAAAACATTTTAGGGGAAATTCGGGGGCCTACTAAACTTTTTCATTCAGAAATGATAAGAAGTCAAGGAAAAGTAGTACCTTTACAAAGTAGATACGGTTTTATCATGTGAAAACAATCACTCCTCCTTTCACTTGTTAAACCCTCCTTTCCCTCTTTTCCCTTATTTATATGTGAGGTCTTAGCCTTTCTTGTCTAAAATCATCAACCTCCAATCCTTTTTATAATCCTCTTGTTTGCTTCATTGACTCTTGATATGTCAATGGAGTTTAGATACACTTGTGTGGTTTTTATGGAGTTATGTCCCATTCCCTCACTGATGATGGCGATAGGTATGTTCATGTCTCTGGCTACACTTGCCCAAGTGTGGCGTGCAACATAAGTGGTAAGTGGCATTTTCAATTCAGCCATTTCTCCAATCTTTTTCAGTGCACGGTTTATGTTTATCTGCATGCGTTGATATTGCTTGTATTCTGTGCCGTCCTCTTTCTTTATAATAGGAAGTAGAAACGATCCGTTTTCCGTTTGATGAGCATAGTGGTCCAGTATTTTCTGTTGCGCCATTTCCCATTCCACCATCAGGCATTGGTTGGTTTTTCTGCGGCAATAGGTCCACATGCCGTTTCTCAAGTCTGTCTTTCGCAGATAAGCAATATCCACGAAGGGCATTCCACGCATGTAGAAACTGAACATGAAAATGTCTCGGGCGAGAGCCATAGTCGATCCTTCAGGCAGTTCAAGGTTTGCAATCACTTTCAGTTCCTTTTCGCTGATAGCCCGTTTTGTAGTCTTGACGTATGACAGACGCACATGACTGAACAGATTTGTATTGTTCAGCAGACCTTCTGCTGCAGCCTTGCACAACAGAGTGTTGAGGGTGCGTAGATAGCAGCGAATGCTGTTCTGCTTCAATCGCTTGTCTATGAGCCATGCTTCATAACACTCTATCATATCGGGGGAGAGTTCATCAAATGTCAGATCCGTGTCCTCGCGGAAAGCCTTGAAACGTCGATAAGCGTTACCGTATGTATGGGCTGTGCCAAGTCGCTTCATCTGCTCTTTCTTGGTTACTTGCTCCTGCATGAACACAAACACTGTCTTATAAGTCTGTTCTTTGCTGAAGGTTTCGCATAGCTCTTCTACAGTATAGTCCTTTTGGCTGCGTTCTATCCGGGCAAGAATGGTCTGCCAACGTCTAAACGCCCAGTCAATTTTACACTGCATCAGTGCTAATGCAGCTTTTCTCTCACCATTTGCTACTGCGATTGTCATTGTTTCCTCATTCCATTCGTCAGCATAAATGTGGTGTTCAGTGCTTATCCATTTCACCCTGCGTTTGTGTATCACTTGATAGTATAAGGTACCCTTTGCTTCAGGTACAGATGAGGGACGAAATTTGAGTCTTATTGTTGCCATAAATCGTTTTTTTGAATTTGTTACAAAAGTATCCCACCCTCTTTATTGGGGGTGGGATACTTTTTAAGGTAAAGGAAAATCTTCTGTTCTCGGTCATATAGTCCGCTATGTTCCTTCACCTGAAGAAAACATCTGCTTCCCGATAACGCGCTTTCAATGTAATACAATTTAGTGGACAGTTCCCTTTGCCAGAATGGCAAACAAGTTGAGATAATAACAAAGATGATATTTGAACTTTGTTATATAGAAGCAATAATTTTATTTAAGAGGCTAAATAGAATAATACTGCTTGTATGAGAATCTTACCAATGAATGAATTTGAAACATTTGTCTACACTCTACACTCTACACTTTTTGTATGCACTGCATTGAGTATCAATGCTTTAGGCGGTGTAGACAAACTGTGTATCTGCTTGCACTAAATCTGCACAGAACCTGCACGCAAAAGTAGGCGGTTGCACATGTTGTGCGCATCGGTTTGTAGTGTAACGGCGAAGCGTTGAACGCGAAACGGGGAGTAGAAAAGTCTATCAGATGGATAGATCTTTCTACTCCCCGTTTCGCGTTTTTTATGTACCGATAGCAAGAGAATGCTGTCAGCTCTCCGTGTTGTCATGCAGTGCAGACAAGTGTATGTTCAGTGCAAACAAGTGCATGTCCTGTGCAGACAAGTGTATGTTCGGTGCAGACAAAATTGTAACTTGTCTACACTGCATAAAGCGCTGATATTCAATGCAGTGCATACAAAAAGTGTAGAGTGCAGACAATTTGGCAGAAAATAATATGATGGTGTATGCTGCCAGTGTGTGCACAGTAGTAGTTATGCCAGATTGCCGCGCTTTTCCATTTGCGCTTCGGCATATTCTTTGGTCACTTCAAAACTCTTCTTGTCGGTAGATGGCACTTCGAACATGGCGTCCATCATGATGGTCTCGACAATAGAGCGCAGACCGCGGGCACCGAGTTTGAATTCGACAGCTTTGTCAACAATGTAGTCAAGCGTGTCCTGTGTGAAGGTGAGTTTGACACCGTCCATTTCGAACAGCTTGATATATTGTTTAACGATTGAGTTTTTAGGTTCAACCAAGATGCGGGCAAGTGCCTCGCGGTCGAGCGGATTGAGGTAGGTGAGAACCGGCAGACGTCCGATAATTTCGGGAATTAAACCAAATGATTTGAGATCCTGCGGCTCGATGTACTTCATCAGGTTTTTGGGATCAATCTTTTTGGCATTCTGCACAGAGTTGTATCCTACAGTGTGGGCATTGAGACGCTGCGCAATGCGCTTTTCGATGCCGTCAAATGCGCCTCCGCAAATAAACAGAATATTGCGGGTGTCGACGTGGATATAGTCCTGGTCGGGGTGCTTTCGGCCTCCCTTTGGCGGCACGTTGACCATGGTGCCCTCGAGCAGTTTGAGCAGGCTTTGCTGCACACCCTCGCCGCTTACATCGCGTGTGATTGATGGGTTGTCGGCTTTGCGGGCAATCTTGTCTATCTCGTCGATAAACACAATGCCGCGTTCGGCCTTGGCCACATCGTAATCGGCTACTTGCAACAAACGCGAAAGAATGCTTTCAACGTCCTCGCCTACATAGCCGGCCTCGGTAAATACGGTGGCGTCGACAATGGTGAATGGCACATCGAGCAGGCGGGCTATGGTGCGGGCAAGCAATGTTTTGCCCGTGCCGGTTGAGCCAACCATGATGATGTTAGACTTTTCAATTTCGACATCATCGTCCTTTTTGCCGTCTGTGGCTTGGGCCAGGCGCTTGTAGTGGTTGTAAACGGCTACGCTCATAAAGCGTTTGGCGTCGTCTTGCCCTATGATGTATTGGTCGAGGTATGCCTTGATGTCCTTTGGCTTTGGCACTTCATTGAGGTCAATGTCCTTCAGGGTGGTTTTGGCGTTTTTGCCGTTTTGTGTGGCACCAGGCATATATTCCTCAAGCATGTGGAAGGCACTTTGCACGCAGTCTGAGCAGATGTAGCCATCGGCGCCGTTGAGCATCATGGGCACTTCGCTCTCAGAGCGGCCGCAGAATGAGCATTTGTGCTCTTTTTTGTTAGCCATATTTAGTGTATGTGTGCTTTAAGCTTTCTTGGGTTCGAATATTTTGTCAATCATGCCGTACTCTTTGGCTTCCTGTGCTGTCATCCAATAGTCGCGGTCGGAGTCGGCCCACACTTTGTCGAAGTCGGTGTGTGAGTGGTCGGCGATGATGGTGTAAAGCTCTTTCTTGAGTTTTTGAATTTCGCGTGCAGTGATTTCGATGTCTGAAGCCTGACCCTGTGCGCCACCCATTGGCTGGTGAATCATGACGCGGCTATGGGGTAGGGCAGAGCGCTTGCCTTCCTGGCCTGCTACGAGCAACACTGCTGCCATTGATGCTGCCATGCCGGTGCAGATGGTGCACACGTCGCTTTGAATGAATTGCATGGTGTCGTAGATGCCCAGGCCTGCATAAACTGAGCCGCCGGGAGAGTTGACATAAATGGAGATGTCCTTGCCGGGGTCGGTAGAGTCGAGGTAGAGCAGCTGTGCTTGCAGTGTGTTGGCAGTGTAATCGTCAATTTGTGTGCCAAGGAAGATGATGCGATCCATCATCAGACGTGAAAATACGTCCATTTGGGTGACGTTGAGCTGGCGCTCCTCAAGAATGTAGGGGTTGAGGTATTGATTCTGGCTCTTTATCACATCGTCGAGCACCATTGAGTTGATGCCAGCATTGGCGGTGGCAAATTTTTTGAAATCGTTGATGTTCATGGTGTTACTTGTTATGGCAAATGTGCAAATATGCTCATGCTTTGATGGGACAGCGTTTGTAGCAAAGCTCTCTCATTTGCGCATTCGTATATTTGCACATTTGGAATGTCGTTTAATAAGTGTCGGGGAGGGGTGAAGCTCTTTATGGCGAATAGCGCGCAGCCTCGATAGCCCTGTGTGCCCCGGTGCTTAGTTTGTAAGAACTATATTAGGCTTGTGCCTCGTCAGCCTTGTTGTTTTCTTCAAACATCTTGGCAAAGTCCTCAGATGAGATGTTCTTGTGGTTGAGTGTAACAACCTCCTTGAGGGCGGCAGCAAGTTTCTGATCAACGCAGCGGTCAACCAACTGGTTAACCTGCTCCTGGTGCTTCAGCATTTCCTGAGCGTAATTTTCGAGGTATTCGTCAGGAATGTTGTTCATGCCATACTGGGCAAACTGGAAGCGTGCGGCCTGAACTGCAGCAGCCTTGATGTCCTTGTCGTTAACTTTGATTTTGTTGGCCTTGACAAGCTGCTCTTTGATAAGGTGCCACTTGAGTTCGACGATGCTCTTGGCATAGTTGTCCTCAACAAACTTTTCGTCTTTGTCCTTGTTGTTGGCCTTCATGATTTTCTTGAGCAATTCGTCGGGGAATTCCAACTCGCCAACCTTCTGCTCCATGTAGGCGCGTACGTCGAGCATGAACTTGTAGTCGCTGTCGTTAACCTGGAGGTCGTGAATGCTCTCCTTGATTTTGTTACGTGCGTCGTCCTCGCTCTTAACTTCGTCCTTGCCAAATACCTTGTCGAAGAATTCCTGATCGAGTGTGGCGGGTACGAAACGGCTGATTTCGTTAACCTGGAAGCTGAAGTTGCCAGCGTGGTTGGCCACGTCTTCACGTTCGATCTTGAACAAAGACATCAACTCAGCCTCGTTAGCCTCGTAGGCAGTAGTGGGGTTGAAGGTGATTACATCGTTCTTCTTGGCACCATCGAAGATTTTCTTCTGGTCGTCGTTCTTGAAATATTCGGGCATCAAAGAGGCTGCTTCGATAACCAAGCCACCTTCTTTAGGCTGGCCGTTCTCATCGAGTTCGGCCAAAGTGCCACGCATAATGTCTTTGGGCTCGTAAGAGTCTACATCTTCGGGGTGGCCAGCCTGCTGCTGGAGTGCACCGAGTTGCTTGCTGATGATGTCGTCGCTAACTTCGATGTCGTAGTAGTCGATGTTGTCTTCGTTGTTAAGCTCGGCCTTGAACTTGGGCGCGATGGCAATGTCGAAGATGAAAGTGAAGTCGTCCTGCTTTTCGATGTCCTGCGGTGTTTGCTTTTCGCTGCCGAGGGGTTCGCCAAGCATGTCAATCTTTTTGCTCTTGATATAGTCGAAAAGGCTGTCCTGCAGAAGTTTGTTTACTTCGTCAGCCTTAACTTGGGTACCGTACATTTTCTTAACAAGACTTGCGGGAACGTGACCGGGACGGAAGCCGGGCATTTGTACCTTTTTGCCTAATTCCTTGAGAGACTTGTTAACGTTGGCTTCGTAGTCAGCCTTGGCCATGTTGATGGTGAGTTCGCCACTAACTTTGCCAATCTTTTGAAATTGAATATCCATTTTACTGCTTTCTGTTTGTATTTCAGTGTTATTACGCCTATTTATATAAGGACCCATCTGTTGCGTGTTGCTCCGAATGGCCTTATGGCATAAGCGGTGGCAAAATTAGCATTTTTCTTTGATAATGGGCGTAAAAGCGGCAATCTTTTTTCTGTTAGGAGGGTGTAATGTGCTGTGAGTATATAGTTTTTTCGTATAAAAGGGATAGTCCTACTGAATTTTTTGTACTTTTGCACACAAATAGTTATTTTGCTACAAAAACAAAAAGAATATAGCAATGTCAATGCAACATTCAAAAGAACTCATGAATCTTGCCGCCGATAATATACGTATATTGGCTGCGAGTATGGTAGAACGTGCTAAGTCGGGCCACCCGGGCGGTGCCATGGGCGGTGCAGATTTTATAAACGTGCTCTATTCCGAATTTCTTAACTTCGACCCCGAAGATGCCAAGTGGCGTTGCCGCGACCGTTTCTTCCTTGACCCTGGTCACATGTCGCCGATGCTATATTCACAATTGGCATTGATTGGCAACTATACAATAGATGAGCTGAAGCAATTCCGCCAATGGGGCTCGGTTACTCCTGGACACCCGGAGGTGTGCCAAGAGCGTGGTATTGAAAACACGAGCGGTCCGTTGGGACAAGGTCATACTTTTGCCGTAGGTGCTGCTATTGCTGCCAAGGCGTTGTATGCACGTACTGGGAACCCTGGTTTTGACAAGGAAAAAATTTATGCCTATATATCAGATGGCGGTGTGCAAGAGGAAATATCGCAGGGCGCAGGACGTCTTGCGGGTCACCTTGGTTTGAATAACCTCATCATGTTTTTTGATGCCAATGAAATTCAGTTGTCAACCGAGACTTCGGCTGTGATTTCGGAGGATACAGGCATGAAGTATCGCGCTTGGAATTGGAATGTGCTGGAAATTGACGGCAATGATGCTGATCAAATCCGCGAGGCTCTGAAGGCTGCTAATGAAGAAACTGCACGTCCTACTTTGATTATCGGTCATTGTGTGATGGGCAAGGGCTGCCGCAAGGCTGATGGCACTTCGTACGAACATAACTGCAAGACACATGGTGCCCCGCTTGGCGATGGTGCGTATGTGAACACTATTAAGAATTTGGGCGGTGACCCTGAAAATCCCTTCGTTATTCGCGATGAGGTAAAACAGATGTACGAAGAGCGCAAGGCCGAACTTCGTAAGATTGTAGCTGCCCGCCGTGCTGAAGAGATTGAGTGGGAGAAGAATAATGCTGAAAAGGCATCGCAACTCAATGACTGGATGGCTCGCAAACTGCCCAATATACCTTGGGAAACTGTGGAACAAAAGCCCAATTCGCCCACACGTAATGGTTCTTCAGCTTGCTTGAGCTTGCTTTCAGAGTATGTGCCCAACATGATTGTATCGTCTGCTGACCTTTGTAACTCGGACAAGACGGACGGCTTCTTGAAGCATACAACAGAAATCACACGTACCAACTTTGCTGGTGGTTTCTTGCAAGCTGGTGTGTCGGAACTGACAATGGCTTGTGTTTGCATAGGTATGATGCTGCATGGTGGTATCATAACTGCCATGGGTACATTCTTCGTGTTCTCAGACTACATGAAGCCCGCCATACGTATGGCTGCGCTGATGGAAGTGCCTGTTAAGTTTGTTTGGACACATGATGCTTTCCGTGTAGGTGAAGATGGCCCAACTCACGAACCTGTGGAGCAGGAGGCTCAAATTCGCTTGATGGAGAAGTTGAAAAATCACAGCGGACGCGACAGTGTACGTGTACTCCGCCCCTGTGACGTGCATGCTGTAACAGCGTGTTGGCGCATGGCCATGGAAAACATGGATACACCGACTGCCATGATTTTCAGCCGTCAGAATGTGAACGACTTGCCTGCTGGCACTGATTATCACGAGGGTATATTACATGGCGCTTATGCCGTAGTGAAGGAAGCAAATCCCGATGTAATACTCGTGGCATCAGGTTCGGAAGTGGCTACTTTGGTTGATACTGCAGCTCTGCTTAAGGCTGATGGTGTTCGTGCCCGTGTAGTTAGTTGTCCGAGCGAAGGCTTGTTCCGCCGTCAGAGCAAGGAATATCAAGAGGCTCTGTTGCCAACGGGTGGCAAGATTTTTGCCCTCACGGCAGGTTTGCCTGTGACCTTTGAAGGCATAGCAGGCTCAAATGGTAAGGTGTATGGCTTGGAAAGTTTCGGTTTCAGCGCTCCTTACAAGGTGCTTGACGAGAAACTCGGATTTACGCCTCAGAATATCCATAAGGAAGTATTGGCGTACTTGAACAAGTAAAATCAAACAAGAAAATGGTAGGACTTGCAAGTGATCATGCTGGTTTTGAACTGAAACAGTATGTAAAGGAGTACCTTGAAGCCAAGGGAATTGAATATAAAGATTATGGTACGTATTCGACAGACAGTTGCGACTATCCTGATTTTGCACATGCGCTGGCCCGTGGCATAGAGCAGTGTGAGGTGGATAAGGGTATTGCAATTTGTGGCAGTGGCGAAGGTATCTCGATGACTCTGAACAAACACCAACGTATTAGAGCTGCATTGGTGTGGATTCCTGAAATAGCCCACATGACGCGTTTGCACAACGATGCGAATGTGTTGGTTATGCCCGGACGCTATATCGATACGAAGGTGGCACACGACATAATGGACGAATTCTTCAATACAGAGTTTGAAGGTGGACGCCATGTGCGCAGAATAGAGAAAATTCCGGTGTAGTTAGTTGAAAAATCAGAGTGAATGCGTTCTAAATCAGTAAGATTTCGTATCTTTGCAGTCGCTTTGGCAAAAATAATATTAAACTAAATACATTAAACTGGAATGACTAAATCAGAAATCATCAAGGCTATAGCAAGCAAGAAGGGTTTCGACCGCGACACTGTGTCGAAGGTGTTGGAGGCTTTCACAGGCGAAATAAAGACAGCGTTGCTCGATGGTAAGAGCGTAAGTATGCGTGGCTTTGGCACATTCTATTTGAAGCACCGTGCTGAAAAGACTGCCCGTAACATGCAAAACAATACCACTATCATCATACCAGAGCACGATATTGCTGCATTTAAGCCTGCTAAGGAGTTTGCCGTGTCGGTGAAAGATAAAAGTCAGAAAGCTTAAAATATAACTAACATAATTAACCATAAAACGTAATAGGTATGCCTAACGGAAAAAAGAAGAAAAGACACAAGATGTCTACTCACAAACGTAAAAAAAGACTGCGCAAGAATCGTCATAAGAGCAAGTAAAGGCTCGACGGCTCTCAGCAAGAGTCTCTTTTAACCCACCAACGAGTAAACGAGCTAAAGTTATGGCCCCGAAAGGAGCATGATTACTCGTTTGCTCGTTCTTTTTTACTTAAATGAAGGTAGCTGGTGCACAGTTAATATTTGATGTGTGGACAGACTACTTTTGAAAGAATTATATTTATATTCATGACAAGCGAAGTTATTGTAGATGTTACGAAAAAGGATATTTCCATCGCGTTGCTCGAGGATAAAAGACTCGTTGAGTACCAGCGCGAGGGACGTTCTGAGCATTTTTCGGTAGGAAACATCTATTTGGCAAAGGTGCGCAAGCTCATGCCAGGACTGAATGCTTGCTTCGTGAATGTTGGTTTTGAGCGTGATGCCTTTCTGCATTATTTGGACTTGGGTACACGCTATCATGCTCAAGAGAAATATCTGCAGTTAATTGCAGATGGGCGACGCAATGTGACACTCGACAAGGTGGGCAAACAGCCTGACCTGGACAAGGACGGCAGTATACAAAACACACTGAAAGTTGGACAGGAAATATTGGTGCAGATAGTGAAAGAACCTATCAATACCAAAGGTCCACGATTGACTTCGGAACTTTCATTTGCAGGCCGTTTCCTTGTATTGATTCCATTTAGCGAAAAGATATCGGTATCGTCGAAAATCAAGTCGGGAGCTGAACGCACGCGATTGAAACAACTCATTCAAAGCATTAAACCTAAGGGCTTTGGCGTGATTATACGTACGGTGGCTGAGAACATGCGTGTGGCGGAACTCGACAACGAAATGCGAATATTGCTCAAGCGTTGGGAAAACACCATAGCTAAGGTGAAGCAAACTCGCCGCGAGGCATTGACCTTGCCACAGTTGGCCTATGAGGAGACAAGTCGTACTGTTGCTTTGCTGCGTGACTTGTTTAATCCTTCGTATGAGAACATTTATGTCAACGATCAGTCGGTGTTCAACGAGGTGCGCAACTATGTGAGCTTGATTGCTCCTGAGTGTAAGGATATTGTGAAATTGTATAAGGGGGTTGTGCCCATATTCGACAATTTCTCGGTGACCAAACAGATTAAGACTTCGCTCGGTCGCACCGTAACATACAAGCATGGCGCCTACTTGATAATAGAACAGACTGAGGCTTTGCATGTTGTTGACGTGAATAGTGGTAACCGATCAAAAAGCTCGGAAGGACAGGAGGTTAATGCGCTTGATGTGAACCTTGGTGCCGCAGACGAATTAGCACGCCAATTGCGCTTGCGCGATATGGGTGGTATCATTGTGGTCGACTTTATTGACATGAACTTGCCCGAAAATCGCCAAAAACTTTACGAGCGCATGGTTGAGAACATGCGTAAGGATCGTGCAAAGCATAGCATTTTGCCGCTCTCGAAGTTTGGATTGATGCAGATTACGCGTCAGCGTGTGCGTCCGGTAATGGATGTCAACGTGGAGGAAACTTGTCCTACTTGTGGTGGCACAGGAAAAATTAAGCCCAGCATATTGTTTACTGATTCTCTTGAAACTAAGATTGACACTTTGGTAAACAAACTTGGTATCAAGCGTTTCCGCCTTTATGTGCACCCGTTTGTAGCTGCATATATAAACCAGGGATTTTTCTCAATCAAAAGACGCTGGCAAATGAAGTATGGCATGGGCGTAAGGGTTTATCCCAACCAAAAATTAGCTTATTTGCAATATGCCTTTTATAACACGAACGGCGAGGAAATACTGATGAACCAACATAATGACATGAAGTAAGAACAGTATTAAAACAAAAGTGATGCCCCAGAAAACTATTATGAGTTTTTTGGGGCGTTATTTGTTGTGTGGTGCTTAGAAATGCCGATATTTGCAAATGTGTGCAGGGTACTCTGCATTCGTTATTATCATTAAAACAAAATATGGATAACATGCAACCAATACAAAATTATCGGGCTTGTGCAAACAGGTATGATGCAGCAGACATCTTGTACAGGCGATGTGGAAAGAGTGGTGTGCTCTTGCCAAAGGTAAGTTTGGGCTTCTGGCATAATTTTGGGGGTGAGGATTCGTATGCTCGTTGCCGTGAAATAGCGCATTATGCTTTTGATCATGGTATTACGCATTTTGACTTGGCAAACAATTATGGCCCACTTCCAGGCAGTGCAGAAGAGACTTTGGGACGCCTTATGCGTGACGATTTCGCTCCTTATCGTGACGAATTGTTTATTGCAACTAAGGCCGGATATGACATGTGGCCTGGACCATACGGAAATTGGGGGTCGCGCAAATATTTGATGTCAAGTCTTGACCAAAGTTTGAAGCGTATGGGCATTGAATATGTAGACTTGTTCTATAGCCATCGTTATGATCCAAACACACCTTTGGAGGAGACATTGCAAGCTATGGTCGATATGGTTAAGCAAGGTAAGGCTTTGTATCTTGGCATAAGTCGTTGGCCGTTGGAGGCTCTGAAGTTCGCTTACCAATATTTGAAGAAACGTGATTGCCCGCTCTTGATTTATCAAGGACGCTTAAACTTGATAGATCGTGCACCGCAGGATCAAGGAATATTGGATTACTGCGCAGAACAGGGCATTGGCTTTATTTCGTTTTCGCCTTTGGCACAGGGGCTGCTAACAGACCGTTATATCAATGGCATTCCTGCTGATAGCAGAATGGCTAAGGAGCATTTTTTGAAACATTCGGCTCTTACACCAGAATTGTTGGACAGATTAAAGGCATGGAATATGGAAGCGGCTGCCCAGGGGAAGACCTTGGCAGAAGAAGCACTTGCATGGATATTGCGCCAAAAGGGTGTAACAAGTGTGCTCGTTGGCGCAAGTTCGGCAGCACAACTTGAGAAGAATATGCAGTGCGTGTATGATTGTTGATAACACGCAACTCTTTTACAAGTTAAGCAAAAAGCCCCAATGGCACTTGACTTCATCACTTTTTTGTGCCGTCACATAGCGCATATCGGAAATCAGTGAGTTACGTTATTTGTTTGGGTGACGCATTGACGAAGTCTGCAAAAAGACGCTACCACTAAACGCAAGCACAAAACGCAAGCACTAATGGGGGCGACGCGTCCCGCGTCGGGCACTAAGGAAAAGGCTCACAGACATGAGTGTAATTAGTACTGTCTGTGAGCCTTTATTGGGTGTATGAGCCTTTTCCTTAATGCCCGACGCGGGACGCGTCGCCCCCATTAGTGCTTGCGTTTTGTGCTTGTATTTAGAGCCTTATAACTAACCATAACTTACTATGACTAACTAACCATAAAGTCTTGATTTTCAATACTCTTTGATTTTAACACTTTCTGAGTGCTTTTTGGCAGTTCCCGATTTTCCACATATTTTTGCAGCGTATTTCTACCGTGGAGAATTTGCGGAGCTTTTATTTTGTCATATCGTGAACGTAGTTGACAAGGGTTTACGAGTGGTTACGATGAAGGACAAATTTGAAGCTGATAGGCAGTATTATATTGTGGACAGGGTTGACAAAGGTTGTCAATGGTTCACTTCTCTAAGCATTTGGATTGCTGGTAAATAATTCTGTGCAACAGCCTTCTTTAGCCAGAAAAATCCATTCTTTTTCTGTGGGGTCTCAAAAGCAGATATATACAAATCTGCTAATAACATTTGAGCTTCTGCATTACCTTGCTTGGCTACGTAAAGTAGTAAGGATTCTGCCTCACATAGTAATCTGTGTATCCTAATCGAACAAAAAGGAGGATATTCATCCTCTAGCCCAGGCATTTCAGGAGGATAGTTATTAATCGCTTCTCGTATAATATCCTTAGCCCTCATCAATTGCTTTTGTTCTTCTGATAATTGTTGCGTAAAAGCATCATCTACACAAACGAGAATCGTCTTAAGACAATCAAGTGCTTTGAATAAAAAGTCGTTATCCGCAATTATAATTGTATCAATACCGAATGTCTTTAAGCCATTGGTAACTCCTGCATAATTGAATAGCGTACATCTATCCTTTTCTTTCGATAGGGAACCATGCATATAGAGATTACGTAGTAACCTATAAAAAGAGTTGGCATACTCTACATTTTCTTCTATACAAGTTATCTCTTCTCCGTACTTTGTCTTATATGCTTTAAGAATTGAATCAAGTATTTGTGATGGCAGGGTGGCATTATTTGCTATTTTATAATACAGGACAAATTCGTTGAGCATTGTCTCATAGTATGAAAAAATCGCGCAAAACAGGATCTTTCTGCTTTCCGTCATCAAACACAACGATCTTTCCTCAACATCATTAAAACTATTCAAGATTGTATGATAGACCTCACAATCTCCATCAGAATTATCTCGCGCCAATCGGTCAGTTTCTTCTTCTGTTTGTTTTAATTGCGTCTGGTATCTGTAAGCTATATCCGTTATCATTTGTGATAAAATCCCATATTGGGTTTCTATCATCGCCCTAATATTTGTATATCCTTTTGCAAACATGATTTATTGTATTTCATGTATTTAAATGCTATATTATATATTTTCTCTACTTCTTGTTTATAAAGAGGTCTGATGATCAAACATTCTTTAAGAAGGTGCAATAAATGCTCATATTTACAGTATCTTTTTAAAGCTTGTTGTTTAGTCTCTTCTTCTATACGTTTTACCGCTTGGCTGTATGTTTCGTTGGGTAATTGTTTTGGAGAATTATTGCAACATGTTGGACTATAGGAACCATAAACGTATAACAACGAGTTTAGATAAGAGTCCTTGTATTTTGTACAATTAATCCTACAACGATAAGAGTGATCACCATTTTTATCGTATTCGTATTCTTCGATAACTATTTTTCTTTCGTTTACAAGTTTGTCAATTGAAATACTCTCAACATAACTAGCAATATATATAATACCATTGTTGTTTAAAATTTTATTCAAAAAATCTTCAATAAAGATTTCTGAAATACCCTCATGTTTCAACTCGTTTATAAATGAGTTAGTAACGAAATTGTTGAAAGCGATATTCATTAGCGAACTTTGATAGTCATAAAAATACTCTATTAAGCTAATGTCAAAATTCTGAATTTTTATAATGTCAATTATATCATAATTCGCTATTCCATTATATATATGCTCCTGCAACCCTACAGCTATTATATCCCATGCGTGAAACAACCCTTTATCGCATTTTAACTGGTAAGGTATATCCTGATCAACATGAGAATATGTAATATAAGCAATCTTGTTTGTTATATAGTGTATATATCCTATTGTCCACATAATTAGTCCTTGTTTTAGTTCCTATTCAAATATCAAAACTTTCCAGTACCCTCCCTTATTTGGACCTATGCGTTTTATGATGCCTTTCTGCTGGAGTAATTTTAAGTTGTATTTTACACCATCTTCTGATAAAGAATCTAAGTGAGATGATATTTCTTTACGTCCCGCATATGGACATTTAAGCAGGAAATCGATAATTTCTTTTTGTACGGGCGTTATATCCAGAGCTTGTTTCTGGGTAGTTTCTGGGTAGTTTCTGGGTAGTTTCTGGGTAGTTTCACTATCTTTCTGGTCGCTTTCTGGTCGCTTCTGGTCGGACATAGTCTTTTCTTGCCCTTCCTCCGATACATTAGCCCACACTGAAGCTTTCATGATGAAAGCGACCAGATGATATTGAGGTTCCTTCGTGCCGATGGCGGAAAGCTCACGACACATACGGTCAACTCCTTCACCGAACTCCTTTACATAGTCGTAGGCTTTCAGGTACTCGGCTATCTTGGGATTACGGGAAAAATGGGTGTGGCGGATATTGTCGGTACGGACGATACCTGGCAGCTTACCAGGGGTCTCGAACACAAGTCGGTCATCAAACATCTTTATCTGTATCTCCGTTCCTTTGATGCTATAATCGCGGTGGCAAACCGAGTTTACCGTCATCTCTTGTATCACGAACTTAGGATATTCCCTGTCGGTCTTGAAGAGTCCGTCCTCACCGAGATAGGAATGTTCCTTCACTTGCGTTTCGAGGTAGTCGATGGTTTTCTGTATCTGGTCGAGGATGCGCCCCTCGAAGGTGACATCCTTGATGACGTTCATTTCCCTGCCGACTTTCTCTTCCGTACCATAGTACTTGATAAAACGGACACGAGCACGAGGGAAAAAGTTCTGGGGATGCTTACCGAAGAGCAAGATGCAGGCAGTGCTGACTTGTGGTACATCGCCCTTGTAAGTCAGGAATCCTTTGTTCTCTTGCAGGTATTCCATTGGAGACTTGCCATAACCAATGCGCTTCATATATGCTTTTACGGCATCTATGTCGATATCCTCGATAGTGGCATCGTAGGCAGGGCTGTCCTCATAGTATCGTTCACCCTTGTCATACATCAGTTGCAGACGTTCCTCAAAGGGTAGTTTACGCGACTTGTCGCCCACCCGCCAAAACACCTCATCAGCTTGGTTGGCATGGAGGCGAGGACTGGCTGGGACATGGATTATCAGTATGTGGTTGTCATTGCCCTCGCTGTCTTGGCAAGGCACGAACTCTGTCGTAACAGAAATGGTGGGTACACAGAAATCAAACGGAGTGCGAAGTATCTCGTTCAAATGAGCCTTGTCTTGGTTGACACCCTCGATACGACGAGTCTTGTCGGATATACCTACGGCTATCATGCCGCCATCGGCATTTGCCATAGCGACAATAGTGTTGGCGAGAGCCTTCGGTTCTATATGAATGCTCTTGCAGTCGAAAGTCTGCCCTTCGGGCATCTGACGTATCTCTTCGATAGTATATCTCATATTCTGTTCATTCCACTTTTGTATGGCAAATCAACTCGTGTATATCCACATTGAGAACATCGGCTATTTGTGCCAATGTCTTCAAGTCGAGTTGTGCGTGGTTGTTGCATCACTTCGATACTGTAGCAGGGTTCTTATGCAATGTCTTTGCTAACCATTTACTCATAATACCTCTTTCTGCCAATACGGTCTTGACACGATTTAAATCCGCCATGCTTCAATTATTTGTTGTGTTTGCCGCAAAGTTACTGCTATTAACCGGAAATAAAGATTATATCCACATAAAGTTGCCCAAAAAAGTGTTATTTTCTCAAATACAAGGCATTTGATTTTATACATCTTTTATATACAGACAATAAGGTAAAGTTATCTGTATATAAGAGAATGGGTATAGTTTCAACTGCATCCCATTCTATTTTCTCTTTTGACAGCGTCCACTTATTTCTCGTCTCTTCCATCATTTTGTTATCCAAACCTCACATTTGTGATCGAAAGTTAAATACGTAAAATATTCACCTTTTCGTATCTAATCAGAACCCGTACGGTCACTTTTCTACCGTTTAGGGTGTATAACACTGATAATCAACTGATAATAGATACGAGATATGTGTTTAGTGGTAGCGGGACCTTTACCATACTACAACAACTTATACGCCGAGCATCTTACATCTTACACAAACATATTGCAACTCATTGGTTATCAACGATTTACTTAGTGTAAGATACTACAAATTCCACCTACACGCAACCTACACCCCCCACATACTGCCACACGGCACAAGCACGGGAGGATAACATCACGGCATAGGGGAGCAGAAAAGTCTGTCGCTCCGACAGATTTCCCTACGTCCCTGTGGCGTAACCCCCACCGCATACGTGCAAACCGACTGCAAGGCAGCGGGGTGTGATGTGTAAGATGTATGCAGGAGAGTGTAAGATACTTTGAAATCATCTTACACTCTTGAAACATCTGTATATCAACTTGTTACGTATAAAAAGTGTAAGATGACAGTAAAAACACACGCACTTTTTTACAAGTAGGCTGACGGGGAGGGGGCAAATATTTGTGTACAAATTGTACACTTTTTTTGTTGGGTACAGTGCCTTGGTGTTACCTTTGCAGCACTTTACTTTTGTACTAACCCAAATTGTATTGACTACCATGAAACGAATGCTTAACAGAATGCTGCGCTATGCCGATGCCATTGTGAAACGTGGCGTTGACAAACTGATAGACGCTATCGGACATAGCGCGGAACCACAAAGTGAAAACACTGAAACACCCCAGCAGCAAAAACGCAAGGGTATCGACACTGACTGCGCACCGCAAACAACTGGCAACACCACAAGCTGCGGTCTGATAGAACAGACTATTACCCCTATGGACGAACAGTGCGACATTAGCTATAATGTGCTTGACCGCACGTCCGAAGTGCAACGGCGCGACCAGGCGGACAAAGGGTTTGTGCCCGTGAGCAAACTGGTGCGCAACACACGTGGTATGGGACAGAAGTTCACGGCCGTGGTTCTGGGGCGTGAACAGGTGCAGCTGCAAGTGCCGCGGCGCAGCAGCAAGGCTACATTGTACTATGTGGGGCGCAAGCATGACGAGGGGGGCTAAAAATAGACTTTTTAGCGAGACCGCTTGGAGTGATTTTATTCATGGTTATAGCTGTTCGGTGAAACGTAACCAAGCGAACGGTCTCAAGCGCCAAACGCTACCACTAATGGGGGCGACGCGTCCCGCGGGCACTAAGGCAAAGGCACATACAGGCGTGTAATTAGTGCTGTCTGTGAACCTTTATTTTGTGTATGAACATTGCATTTTCCCCGTGGGACGCGTCGCCCCCATTAGTGCTTGCGTTTTTTCAGACCTCTTTTACAAGTCAGGCAAAAAGCCACAATGGCAGATTGCACAATCTGTTATTGGGGCTAAGTTGGTGTTCTGGTTACAACTTATTCTGCACGCATCAAGTCGCTGATGATATCATTACTTGTCATAATACCTTTTCGCGTGAGGCAGAGCGTGTTGTTGTTGAGAGACAAGTTTCCGCTGATAATATGTTTTTGCGCAGCTCTTTTCAAGTATTCAAGCCATGCTTTGTCAAACCTCTTTTCCATGGTTTTGAGCGAGAGCCCTTTGCGGGTACGTAGAGATGTAAATATTTGCTCGTCAAACTGATCGGAGAACGTGAGGTGCTCGATGGTGTGCGGCGGAAATCCCGCTGCGGAAATATATTTTCCTAAATTCGGCTCGTTATATTGTCTTTCGTCTGTTCCGTTGAACGAGTGCGCTCCAGCTCCGATGCCAAGGTAGGGGGTGTTGTTCCAATATCCAGAATTATGCCTTGATTCAAAGCCAGGTAAGGCAAAGTTCGAGATTTCGTAATGTTCAAACCCATGTGCGTGAGCCTGTTGCATCATGATCTCGTATTCGGCTATAAAAGTGTCTTCGTCGGTTTCGGCAAGTTCGTTAGATTGTATCTTGCGTTGTAGCAAGGTACCTTGTTCAATGCTTAGTGCGTAGGTTGACAAATGCTTGATGGGCAATGAAAAGGCTCTTTGTAAATCTGACGAAAAATCTTGCAACAGTTGAGTGGGCAATCCATAAATCAAGTCAATGCTAATATTGTCAAGCCCGGCCTGTTGCAGGGTGTGTACGGCATCTTGTGCTGTAGCTGCATCATGACGTCGATTGAGCATTTTCAATATCCGGTCATTGAAACTCTGTACGCCCAAACTGACGCGGTTGAAACCAAGGTTGCGCAGATTGTGTGCAAAGTCGGGTGTAACATCGTCGGGGTTAGCTTCGAGCGTGATTTCAGCGTTGGTATCAATATCGTAGTGTTTGTTGATACTATCGAGAAGTATCGCAATCTCTTTTATTTGTAATTGTGATGGAGTCCCACCCCCAAAGTATATGCTTTGGATATGCCTGTCAGCCAGGTAGCTCTTGCGATTGGCAAGTTCGGCACAAGCCGCATTGACATATTCGTGTCTGACAGTTGCTGATTGAGTGGTGGAATAGAAATCGCAGTAGATGCAGCGGCTGGTGCAAAATGGTACATGCAGGTATATCATGCTCATGGTGGTAAGTAGCTGTGCAGTTTACTCGTTGTCGCCTTTGAGTGTTGGTAAGTGTATTTTGTAGTGAACAGCCAAGATGCGGGATATTATGACAAATAGGCCGCATATCAGTCCTGAAGCAATGTTGCCCATGCCGATTTTGTAGCAGATGAAGTAGGCTATGCCGCCAATGATGCAAGCCATGGCATAGATCTCTTTCCTGAAGATAAGTGGTACTTCGTTTATAAAAACATCACGGAATACACCCCCTCCGGCACCAGTCATGGTACCCATAATTATGGCTGTCCAAAATGGAAATCCGGCAGCAAGTGTCTTTTCGATGCCAACGACGGCAAAAAGAGCCAGTCCTATCGTGTCGAACAGGAACCAAGTATTCTCTTGCTTAATGAGAAACTTGCGAAATATGATTACCCAAATAAGGGCAAAGCCTGTGCAAATAAGGTAAAAAGAATTTGTCATCCAAAACGGAGGCTGGCTCAGTAAGAGGTCTCGCATGGTGCCTCCGCCAATTGCAGTAGTCAAGCCTACGCAGTATGCGCCCAATAAGTCGAAATGCTTGGCAGAAGCCAAACGAATGCCAGATATTGCAAAGGCAAATGTGCCGATAAAGTCGAGTATTTGAATAAACATGTTTGTGTGATGTCGGTGTAAAGTGGTGGAGTGGGGAAGTATTATTTGTTTCGATAAATAGGTGTGATGCAGCCTACCAGTTGCCAATATCTTGTGCCGGTTGGCTTGTGGTACACAAGAATATCATATTCGTTTTCTGTTTGAAAGAAATTGCCCTCGGTTGGTTGTGTATAACCTCTTGCAGAGTCGTTTTTAGCGCAAAGATATATGTAGTTGTAGTAACCGCATTTCATCAAGATGTCAGCCGTGTAAGCCTGTTCAGAGTCGTTGTATTGCATTCGACAGGTTGGGTTAAGGTTGTTACCAGCCCATTGCCCGTACACATAGACTTGTTGGTCTTGTGGCAAGCATGGCATGTCAAGTTTGAAGTGCATCATGACGTAGTCAGCTTCATAATCGGCATCGCCATTGCTGTCGTATCTTGTTACGCTGAGACCATTTTTGTCCTCGTCGTAAAGGTAGTTTTTGCGTGGGTAATCGGTCATCATCGTGTAGTGGTAGAATGGATCTATCCATCTAACACTTTCGCCGTGCATTCCAGGGTAGCGTGTAGACAGAAATTCGGCCTTGCGGTATTCATTGCCGGCTTCGAATATTAAGCTGTGGCAGTGCTCCCAAAGCAAAGTGTTGTTGTTGATGCCTGTGTATTGTGGCCCAATGACGGCATTATCCCATCGCCGGTTTTGCAAGACAATTACTTTGACTTCATTTTCAGCATCGCGTAGAAGTAAGTTGCTGCAGTCAATTTTGAGTGATAATTGTTGGTGAGAATTATTGTGGTCAATGTCGGTATCGGTTGTGCATGTGGGGTAAATGTTGACTTTTCGGTCAACTATGGCAAAGTATGTTTGTATTACCGGCACATTGCTACCTTCGTCATTTTCGGTGCTGACGGTGATGCGGTAATTGCCCGAAAGCAGTGGCCGCATTTGTGTGTTAGGCAGTGTAAACGAATAATGTGTGTAATTTACAGTTGTGTTTTGACTCGGCTCGTAGTCTTCGATGACAACCTCATTGCTCGTGGCATTGACATACTCATTGTCAAATAAATCTTCAGATACATTGCCGTAAACATCGCAATGCTCCACTTTGTAGGTGTAACGGCGGTACTCGTGTGTCATGTCGTCGAAACTGACCTCCAGAGTTTTACCATCGTTAAGTTTCAATACGGGGAAAGCTTCAATTTGGTTGTCAACAATAAGTCTTACAGTATGTATATTGGGGGCCAAGATTGTTGTACGTCCTGGTTGTGCCCAAATTCGCAGTGTCGAGAGCCAAACAACAGCTATGAGTAAAAGCCCTTTTTTCATGAGGTTTAGGTATGATTAGTAGGTGTCCAGAATTATATTATACAATCGGCAGGCGTCAGTGCAAAGAGAACACCTACTTATATAATCGGCAACGTTTATGACAACGTCCTTGTAATCAGCAAAGCCGTAATATGTATGCAAGGCGTTTCATTAGTCTGCAAAAGTACATTTTTTTGAGCATACGACATTCGTAGACGTTAATTTTTTTGTACCTTCGCGTTACATAAGAATCAGTCGGCCGGCTTGCCGTGTGCATTCGTTTTTTGAGATGCAGGAGGAAAGTCCGGGCAACGTAGAGCATTCTGCTTCTTAATTGGAAGTCGTCCGTGAGGGTGAACCAGTGCAGAAGAAAATAACCGCCCGCTGTCACTATAACAGTAGGGTAAGGGTGAGAAGGCGGGGTAAGAGCCCACCAGGCACATGGTGACATGTGTGCTGTGCACGTCAGAAGTTGAAAGTTCATGTATACCAGCGTAAGAGGGCTGCTCGTCCGAGCATTTAACGCCTAAACAGTATTAAATGCGCGTTGGAGGGTAGAACGATAGAGCACTTTGGCAACAAAGTGCGCGGATAAATGGCAGGCGCTGTGCATCTTTTTAGGGTGCATGGGCACAGAACCCGGCTTATAGGCCGTCTGATTCTTTTTGTTTTTATACAAGAACACGTTTCCCTATTCTGCAAAGAATAAGGCTTTGAAAGCAATATATAAATATGTAGTTAGTAGTGCAGCAATCAATAAATGTGATTGGTGCAAAGTGTAATTGCTTGTCGTAAAATATGGCTTTTCTGTATTAAGGAGGGCATATTGCGCTTTCCGTTGCGTTTGTGCCACCTTCATAGACCAAAACACAAAGAGTTTATATATGCTGACTCCAACAATGCCACCCCACATGAGTCCTGTAAACAAATCGCCGGCATAGTGCACTCCAAGATAAATGCGTGTCCAACAGTTGAGCAAAACCCAACTGCCGAGCCAGTAACTGAGCGTTTTGCGGCGCATTAGCAACGTGACAAAGGTGGCAACGGCCATAGTGTTGGCTGCATGACTTGAAAAGAAACCATAGTTACCCCCTCGATAACCTCGAACAATATCAACCATATACATGATGTAGGGGTCGTGCGTCGGACGCCAGCGCGCTACTAAGGGCTTGAATACGCTCGATGCCACTTGGTCGGCCAATGCGATGCAAAGGCTGATGCAGATGATTATGCGCAGAATGCCCCTTAAATCATTTGCCTGAATAACGACATATAGCAGCACAATGGCAAGTGGCAACCAAGTGGTTGTTTGTGTTGCGGTCCATGCAATGCCGTCCAGGTAGAGCGAAGAACTGCCGTTTAGTAGCAAGGTTATAGCTTGGTCCATGAGTGGCTTATTGTAGTGGGAGTTTTTTAGTAAAGCTGCCAAAGTTTGACAGACGGGTTGATGGGGGAAGTGCATAAATCATTTGCATTTGGCAGGGTGATATTCGATTGTAGGTATACAACCATGCCATCTTGCAATTCGGCCTCAATCCAATTATTGCCTGTGCGTCCGTTAACACCAATAATGGCCCCCTCGTGCAAGGTGCGCGTTTTGGCCGAAGTGACAGTAGGTGATGCGTAAGTTTGTATTTCTTGAACAACAACAGCTTGAGTGCCAGGGTATATGAAGTGCTGCTCAATGTATGCAAAAGCGTATGCTGATAGTGTGAATATGCCAAAAATAATACTGAAAGCGAAACTTGCTTTGCGTATGCTTATGCTTTTACCCATTTTGCAAGTCAAAGCAGATGCCACGCACAGAACCAACATGATGAGTGCTACGACTCCCCATGTATCACTGCTTGCAGTGCAGACCGCCTTTTTGAAGAAGGACGTAAAAAATAGCCCAGTTGATGCGTTCAGATTGTCTTGCGTTTTGGTTTGTGCAAGTTGCAGATTGAATTGGGCGTCATCGTCTGCAGGATTTATTCTGAGAGCCTGCTGATAACACCAAATGGCTTGTCCTATATTCTTAAGTCTGTAGTGGCAGTTACCCAAATTGTAGTATGTGGCCTCCAACTCCTTTGCGTTGTGGCTTACTTCGCCTTTTTGTGGCAAGAGTTGGGCATAGCTTTTAGCAGCTTGCACATAATCCTTTTGTTGGTAAGCTTGTTCAGCCTTGTCATTGGCTGTTTGTGCCGTTACATTCGTGGCAACCAGCATGACAAGTAATGATATGATGAAATTTCGCATCGAATTATTACGTATAGGTGAGAGTGAAAATTATGTTTAAGCCTTATTCTTCAAAGCATCATCAATCAACTTAATAACATCTTTGGCTTTGGCTAAAGTCTGAACTTTGTCAGCATCATTATTGGGAGCAAATTCAGCATATTGACAATAATCAGTAACTTCAAACAAGTTGTTGATGACCGTATCATCTATGTGCTTGTCTTGTAATAAACGCCGTATGCTGTCTTTGTTCATGTCAGACTTTTGCAGACCGAAGTAAGTTGCCAAATAGTTGTCGATAGCTTGGCTTATTGTACTATAATATTTGCCATTCTCTTGTCCTTTAGCCGTGGGGTCTGCCAGTCGGAGTGTGCGCATGGCATTCTTATATGCACGGCTGTTGTTATGCAGGGAGGTGTCATGTTGCTTCCTGTTCCAAATACTAACAAGTATCCATAAGACTATAGAGATGACAATGAGCAAAATGTTAAGCACAACATAGCTTGTGCTGCCCCAGGCCAATATAGAGCTATGTTCGGTAGGCTTGCATTTTCTAATATCACTCTTGAGCAAAGCTAACTGCTTGTCAACGTCGGCATTTGATTGTGAACCTTTGGATATGTGCAGTTTTACTGGGTTTGTACGTATGGTGCGATAAGTACCTGTGTCAGAATCGAAAAATACGAAATCTGTAGCAGGTATCGTATAATCGCCCACGTTTCGTGGTACGAAGGTGTAATCAAAGGTCAACTGTCCATGCAGCCCATCGGTGTTGACTTTCGTGTTGTCTGTCGTTTTGGCATCAAAGGTGTCAAAGTCTTTGGGGAAGTTAACCGTAGGGGCCGTGATGAGTTTAAGATTGCCTAATCCGCTAAGCGTAATGCGGTAAGTGGCCACATCATTTGTTTTGATATGACTGTTGAGTAATTCTCCTTGTATATTAAATTTGCCCACAGCTCCCGAAAAGTTTGCAGGACGTGGCATGGGCAGTGACGAAACTTGTATTTTCAGTGGCGCCACACTGCGGCGTACTTGCACCCCAATAGTACCTCCGCCATTGAAAAAAGCATCAGCCAAATCCATTGTATGGTCTTGTTGCACTACGGCACAATCAAAGGTTATGCTCGGAATGGTAATGCTACCGCTATGCTGTGGAAAAACTAAGTATTGTAGAATAGTTCCTGTACGATATGCCGCGCCGTTCCGGTGTTCAAGAGTTGTTTGGATTTGGTTGCCAGGCAGAGGCAGCTCTTGTGAAATGAGACCTTTGAAATCGGGCTTTTGAACCAAACTCGTATTCGACAATCCCACCCCCACACGGGCATGTATGCGGTAGGTCAATAATATGGCCTCTTGTTCATATACTTTAGTGCGGCTGGGAGTTACATCTATAAAAAGGTCGTGTTGCGTAACCTTGCTGCCAGCCTGTTGCAGTTGGTCATAGCTTGTGTTATTTTGTGATGCACTGCTGTGATTGCTTGTACCGCTATTACCGCCAGATTGTGCGTGCAGACTGACAGGGCGGCTGTGCAAAGTGCGGCCATTAACTTGCACGGTGGCTGCGCCAATAGTTATATGCCCGCTTTTGCGTGCAGACAGTATGTATGTGTAAGTAGTACTTTCGTTGTGTGATGCTCTGCCGTTAACTATTTGATAGTTACTTGATGTAAATGTGCTTGGGCCACTCAACACCTCAAAAGCCGAGAGCGAGGGTGGGGTAAAGCCCTTAACATCGCTGCTCGTTACTGTAAAGGTCAGGCGATAGTAGCCGCCCACCTCCTCAATGTGGGCTTTGAATGATTGTGCACAAGCATTGATGCAGGCAAAAAGTGCTATGAATAATGTGGCAAGGTGCGAAAGAAGCATATGTCCTTTGCCCTTTATATTGTATATGTCAGAAATGTTAGTAGAGATATATGGCATGTGTTCAATAAAATCTTGTTTTCCTTTCGTGCAAGGCTATGTGTCGCATCACCAATTCTTGTCCTTGCTGCGTTGCCTGGGTTGGTGCTGTTTGAGCTTTTCAAGCGCTCTACGCTCTGCTTGCCTTGCCAAATTCATATATTGCTCAGTTTGCTGCTTGTCTTGCTGCTTGTTGCTGTTGTTCTTTTTTTGTTGCTGTTGCTGTTGTTCGTTCTGTTTGTTCTTTTGTTGCTGTTGCTGCTTTTGTTGTTGCTTGTTCTGCTGCTTGTTGTTAGTGCTTTCTTTAAGTTGCTTTTGGCACAGGGCCAAATTGTAACGGGTGCGGTCGCTATGTGGCTCAAGTCGCAGTGCTTGTTTGTATTGCTCAATGGCGGTACGCAGCAATTGTTGTTCTTGTTCGCGACTTTGTAAGGCTGCTCTTTGGCTAATGTATCCACGATTATGCCAAGCCATAGACCGTACCTGTGGGTTAGTTTCAATCTGCGTCACCTTGTTGTACAGACTGTCAGCCCCCTTTACATCACCTTTAGCCAGATACGCATCGGCCAGATTAAACATGGCTCTGCTGTTATTAGGTGCCTCTTTCAACAGCCGCAAGTAATATTGTTCAGCTTTGTCAGTCTGTCCTTTATGGAATTTCTGATTTCCAATATGCGTATACCTATATATCCAATTTTGGGCGTGCACACTTGTAGCCAGATTGGGCGACAGGCATGCTAAGACTATGATAATGTATGTAATAATGCCAGACCGTATCATTTGTTGAATATTTTGAACTTGTTAAAGAACGCGTTTTTCGTGTCATTAATACATGCCTCAATAATAAGCAAGAGCAAGGCAATCAAGGCTACGGCTTGAAATTGCTCGTTGCGTGCAGTATATGAGGTTGTAGTAGATGACTGTTTAAGTTGTTTGAGTTGTGTCTGCAGTTCGTCTTGTGCACTATTGCTTTGGTCAAGATGCAGGTAAAGTCCTTTTCCGGCTTGTGCTATGTCACGGCACATTTGTTCGTTAAGTGCGGTGTGCACAACTTGTCCATTGGCGTCAGTCAGTGGACCATTTGCGGTGGAAATTTCGCTTCCTTGTGTAGTGCCCACCCCAATCACATATACATTTATGCCTGCCTTGGCTGCGGCTTTGGCAGCCTCTTCGGCGCCTCCCTCATGGTTCTCGCCATCAGTTATGAGTATGATAGCCTTGCCCACGTCCTTGTTCTGGGTAAAACTCTTACACCCCAGGTCAATGGCGGCTGCAATATCAGTGCCTTGCATGGTAACCATGCCTGCCGACAACGCGTCAATAAATGTTTTGGCTGCAGCATAGTCCGATGTGATAGGCAGTTGCGGGTATGCTTCACCGGCAAATACACCAAGTGCCACCTTATCGTTTTTCATCTTGTCCACCATGTTGGTCACAAGCAGTTTGGCACGATCCAAACGCGATGGCTGCACATCGTTGGCAAGCATAGAGTTTGACACGTCCACCATCACAACCGCTTCAATGCCGTTAGCAGTTTCGGTTTGTTGCTTTGTACCATAGAGCGGACGTGCTATGGTCAGAACGAGTGCAGCTACAACAAGCATGAGCAAGCCAAAGCGTATGTGTTTGCGCCATTTAGATCGTCCAGGCATTAAGGCCATAATTCGGTCACGATTGCCCAGTACAGCCATCTTCTTGCGCTGGCGTATTGTTTGATAAATGTATATGATGCAGCACAAAGGTATGAGCAGTAACCAATATAGGTTGTGTGGACTTTGAAATATTAGCATAAATAATATCTATAAGTAGATGTTCAAAACTTATACGTTTTATAAACGTTTGAACCACGTGATGCGCAGCAGCGTATCAATCAGCATTACTATCAATGCAGCAATGGCAAAGGGCATGTATGCCTCGTAGTGTCGGTTGTGGTTGTTGACCTTCAATTTCGATTTCTCAAGTTTATCAATGTCGGCATACACCTTCTTCAATGATGAGCGTGAGGTAGCCTTATAAAAAGTTCCCCCAGTTTCATGTGCTATCTGTTTGAGAGTAGTAGGGTCCACTGTATCATCAACTTGTTGGGTGTAAACTTCGCCATTGGGCAGTTGAGCCACAGGCACGTTCACCTTACCTTCTGTGCCTAACAATATGGTATAAATGCGTATGCCAAGAGATTTGGCCATGTCGGTGGCCATTAAGGGAGAAATTTCGCCAGTATTGTTTGCTCCATCAGTAAGCAGTATGATAACTTTGCTTTTGGCTTGGCTGTTATTCAAATGCGACACGGCGCTTGCAATACCCATACCTATAGCTGTGCCAGGCTGTATGATGCCATCGTTTTGCAGTGAACATGTGGCGCCCTTAAAACTTCGCATCAGCGTACCATGGTCGGTTGTAAGTGGGCACTGTGTGTAAGCTTCTCCGCCAAACAGCGTAAGGCCGATGTTGTCATTCGGTCGGTTGTTGATAAACTCCAGAGCTACATCCTTGGCGGCAGATATACGGTTGGGCGAAATATCTGGAGTGGCCATAGACGTTGAAATGTCGAGTGTCATCATGATGTCTATGCCTTCAGTTTCGCCTGTGTGCCAATAGTGGTCGCTTTGTGGGCGTGCCAGCACCATCACTATGAGCACAAAACTCACAACGTGCAGGAAGAAAGGCAGGTGAATGAGACGTGTGCGCCAGGTCGACGGTGCATGGCGAAAGGTTTCGGTGCTTGCCCATAATATATGGCTTTCGCGTTTTGAACGAAACAGGAAGTACCATATAAAATAGGGCACAAGCAGCAAAAGTAGCAAAAAGTATGTAGGCGATGCGAATGTCATAATAAAGTGCTGATTAAGCAAAACTGCAATAAATAAGGTACAGATTGTATGCGCATAATGCCAGTGTCGCTATAGCCAGGCCGCATGATGCCACACGCATAACGTTGCGCCAAAAAATCTGTTTTTTGTTTGAGAGCGACACATACTCGATGCGTGGTTTGGGCATTTGCTTAGGCTCAAGTTTTGTAGCCTGCACGTAGTTCATTGCTTGTACAAGGCTGCGGTCCTGCTCAGACATCGTAGTAGTATGCTTGGCAAATTTCACCAAGTCAGCTGTAATAAGCACAGTCTTCAATTCAGCAATAGCCTCTTCGTTCTTAAGTTGGTACAGGTTATCCAGAATTTGACTGGTCGTCATCTCTTTGGCATTAAAGCCGAAGCGTTTCTCGATGTATGCGCGCAAGGTGTCAGTCAAGGCCATGTAGTACTGCTTGGTGTCATCTTGTGGCGCGAGCTTTATCTTTTCTATTTGGTCAATGGCCGTTACGTGTGCAGGGGTGGGAGGCATTACAACCATGCGGCGTGTTATCAATTTAGGGTCGGCAAGTCGTATTGCCATCATGACAACCGCAGTCAGCATCAGCATGCAAGCCAGTGCTATTAAAGTAATAGTCCAACTCCATTCAAATGGTTGCTCCACCACATCGTGAGGCCCGTTAAACTTGTCTGGGTGGTTCAAATCCACTGGTACGGTGTTAACCTTGATACCAATGTTGCCCCTTGACAGATAGGTTTTGCCGTCAACTTTCACCTTGAAAGGGGGAATGTTGTACATGGCAGAGTCAAAAGACGTGATGGTATAGCGGCGCGTCAGCTGAATGCGTTTGCCGTTGTTGAGCATGGTTGTGTCAATGCGTCCGCAGTCAATAACTTCAACACCCGGTACAAGTTGCTGCTGAGGTTGAAAATATGGAAAATCAACACGCTGGCGTGCATTTGCCGTACATTTAACGGTAAGTTGAATTTGTTCGCCTATCAAGAAACTGGCCGTATCTGTACGTGCCTCAACAACAACCTGTGCCGAGACGACGGTATTAAAGCACATTGATAATAGTATGACCAATGTGGTAGCCAATTTCGATATAAGGCAATGTGAGTATCCTCTCTTCATAATAAAATAGGTCAGCGTTGGGCAAAAAGGTTCATGAGCGGGCGCACATAATCCGCATCTGTGGCGATAGACGTATAGTCAACTTTGCTCTTACTGAAGCGAGTGGCCAATTCCTCATTGTGTGCTTGCCACCACTTTTGCTGATGTTGGCGAGTGGCTTTGCTTGAAGTGTCAAGATATTGCTCGTGTCCTGTTTCAGCGTCTGTTACTTTTATTAGTCCAATGTCGGGCAATGAGGCCATACATTGGTCGTACAAGTGCAGTGCCACCACGTCATGTTTGCGTGCGGCCACCATGAGCGGGCGCGAATAATCGTCGGTGGTAAGGAAGTCGCTCAACACAAAGGCTATGGACCGTTTGGTCATGATTTTTACAAGATATTCCAGAGCCATGCCCACATTCGTACGATTGCCTTGTGGCTTGAAGTCAAGCAGCTCCCTGATGATGTAAAGCACATGCTTGCGCCCTTTTTGTGGCGGGATAAACTTTTCGATGCGGTCGGTAAAGAATATCACACCAATCTTGTCATTATTCTTCATGGCCGAAAAAGCCAACGTTGCCGCAATCTCAGTAGCCAATTCGCGCTGTGTGCGTTGGTGCGTACCGAAATTTTGACTGGCAGACAAGTCTATAAGCAGCATGAGTGTCAACTCGCGTTCTTCTTCAAACACCTTTACGTATGGCCGGTTCATACGAGCCGTTACGTTCCAATCGATGTCGCGTATGTCATCGCCAGGTTGGTATTCACGCACTTCGGCAAATGACATGCCATGGCCCTTGAAAGCTGAGTGGTACTCGCCTGCAAAAATATTGTTGGTGATGGCCTTTGTCTTAATTTCAATACTGCGAACACGGCGTAGAAGCTCCGAAGTATCCATCTGTTGCTGTATGTTTGTTAATGCTTTATTTTGCCTGTTGATTAACACCTTGGTGCATGGCCCTGTCATAGGGTTTCACGCAGTAGCCCATTCTGATTTAGGGCACTTCAACTTTGTTGAGAATTTCCTTGACAATATCATCAGCCTTGATGTCCGACGCTTCAGCTTCGTACGACAAGCCAATGCGGTGGCGAAGCACGTCGGCTGCCACCTCGCGCACATCTTCAGGTACAACGTATCCGCGGCGCTTGATAAACGCACAAGCACGGGCGGCCAGAGCCAAGTTGATGCTGGCACGTGGTGAACCGCCAAACGAAATATAGTTTTTGAAATCCTTGAGCTTGTATTGCTCTGGATATCGTGTGGCAAAGACTATGTCGGCAATGTATTGCTCAATACGCTCATCTATGTATACCTGTTTTACCAGTTGACGTGCTTTGAGTATGCGGTCGGTGTCAATGACAGGCGACACGTGGCTAAAACTGTCGTTGATGTGTGCACGCATGATTTTCTTTTCCTCCTCAATGGTCGGATAGTCAATGATGACTTTCATCATGAAACGGTCAACTTGTGCTTCGGGCAGTTCGTAAGTGCCTTCTTGTTCAATAGGGTTTTGGGTGGCTAACACCAAGAAGGGAGTTGGCAGTGCGAATGTGTTGTCACCGATGGTAACTTGATGCTCTTGCATGGCTTCGAGCAGTGCACTCTGCACTTTAGCCGGTGCACGGTTGATTTCGTCGGCCAGTACAAAGTTTGCAAAGATGGGGCCCTTCTTGACCTTGAAACTCTCATCTTTCTGGCTATAAATCATGGTACCTATAACGTCTGCCGGCAGCAGGTCGGGGGTAAATTGCAAACGTCCGAATTTGGCGTCAATCAGCGAGGCCAATGTCTTGATAGCCAGCGTCTTGGCCAAACCTGGCACACCTTCGAGTAGTATGTGACCATCAGAGAGGAGACCAATAAGAAGCGAGTTGACGAGATGTTTCTGTCCGACAATGGTGCGGTTCATGCCCTCCACCAAGTCTGTAATAAAGCCTGTTTCAGCCTCAATTTGTGCATTGAGCAGGCGTATGTCTATTGTTTCAGCCATGTGGTTGTTACTTGTTTTTTGTTCGTTGTGTGTTGCGTCACGCTCAAGATAATGTTGTGGTACAAGAGTGTGTAAATGCAAAATTACGTCTTTTGCATTGACGCGCAATCCTATATCTATTTAATTTTCGCTAATTCACAAAATTCCACGACACGCCAAAGTGTATAGTCAAGCGGTTGAGCGGGTAGTGTGGCACAAGGAATGGGCGTCCTGCACCTGACGAATAGTTGACGTGTGATGCCATCAAATAAAAGCGTGTGCGTTTAAGATGGAAATTAGCGTATGCATTGATTATAGGGTAGTTGCCAACACGGGTGGCGTATTGCGCGTCTTGCACAGCAAATTGTCCGATGATGGGCGAGTAGGCAGGTGCAGCGTAGCGCGTAAAGTAGCGCACGTCGGCACCGATCTCGGTGCGCAGCACTTTAGCAATGTGAAACAAAAGGTAGACATTGCTATATGCAGAGAATGCCGGCACAGGGTAAACGGCTTTGTTGCTGCTCACCTGGTAGGCAAGTTCGTTTTCCCAATTAAATATGCCCCAATGAAAATTTTGGTTGAGCGTGATGCCCAGTAATTGTACATTCTTGCTGGCTTGTGCCACATCTATGGCGTGACGATATGAGGTGTAGCTGTCGCTGTTTTCGAATGGCGTCAGGGTCTCCTCAAAGTAGGTATAGTTTTGAATGTTCTCAAGCGAAACACCTATTTGAGTGTCCTTATAGCGTAGGCTGGCGTTGACGCGGGCATGGAACATTTTGTTCAAATTGTCATTATCCCACCATGCATTACGGGCCATGTAGTGGCGGTAGTAAAACGATGGGCGCTCGTTGCGTACAAAGCCGTTAACCACGAACTGCAGTGAGTCTTTCTTGATGGGGATATTCAGCTTGGCATTGCCTTCCACATTAAATTCGCCCCAGTCGCTGCCAGTTGTACGCAACTCACCCAACACATTGTAAGTTATGACTTTACTTTGTGTTGACAGTATTTGGGCGCCAACAGTAAAGTAGTTTTCTACAAATTTGCGCTTGTCGGCAGCGGTAAAAGATGGAGATTTGAAATCGAATTTGGCCAATTCGTGTTTGCCAAACAGGCGGAGCCCCATCTTCATCCAGCGATTCATGCCCTCGTGCAATTCCACGGCAAAGGTGTTTTCAATGCCCAAATGGTGCGTGCGGTCAAGTGCAGAGTCGCCCGGCAGATAAAAATCGTTGAAATAGCCTGGTGAATTGCTGTTGTTCGCCTCGTTCGAAATGAAGCGGCGTGTGTTATCGTCAACGCTGAGTGTGTGAATAAAACTGCTTACTGGCACAAATTCGCTTGTGATTTTGAGCGTGTCGTTGTCGGTGTGTACGGGCACGTTCTCTGCTCTGTCTTTCGGAACACGTGGCTGGGCTATTGTGCTGACCATGGTTGTGTCCTTGGTCTGTGTGGCAGCTGCTGCGGCGGCCATTTGCTTTACGACAGCCTCGGGCACAATCTGGCCTTTTGCATCGCGAAAACGATGAAATCCCAAGCTGTACCGGTGTGTCAAAAACACCTTGTTGCCTCCAATCTTGTTCCATGCCTTAGCCAGATTGATGGGCATGTCGCCTGTGCCGTAGCGTGTAGGAAATATTTCGGGGCGGTTGACGTAGTCATCGTTCTCGATGCCGCCATTTTCACGTGTTTTCAGATAAGTGTGTTGCACGTAAGCATGCATCTGGTAGTTGTCGCTGCGGTATGAGGCATAAACCATACCGTTGAAGTCGGCTGTAGATTGCCCTTCGTAGTAGCCTCGACCATAGAGGTAGTCGGCATTAAAGCCCAAACCCAACTTTTTGCCGGCGTTAACGGCGAACATGGCCTTTAGGCGGTCTTCACCATTTTGCTTGTTGCCACACGAATGGTAGGTAAGTGTGGTGAATGGTGATTTGGTGTTGGTGAACAAAAGCGCGTCCGTACTTTTGAGAAAATAGTCGTAGGGTGTTTTGAAGATGAATGGTGCGCTTTGCATGTTTACCCCCTGCTCGTTGAAGAAATGGCTGATACGCGGTGCGCCCAGGTTGCCGGTGAAATTGTAATGCCCTGTTGCACCCATCGTCTGGTTCTCGTTTTGAAAACGGTGCGGAATAGTATCATAGGTGGCAGGAATGATGTCGCCAAAGCGTGGACTGATGTGCCATGCGTAGAGGCCTTCGGGCACACCGGTAGTCTCCACACTGTCGCTTGAAAAACCGCCATTGCGCTCCTCCGCATTGAGGTAGGGGTTGATGGTGTGAATATTTTGTGCTTTGCTGCCAAGGCAAAACAGGGTAGAGACAACAAGGATTATTATGTGTATGTGATGTTGTGTCATACAGTATAAGGGGTAAGAATATGAATTTCTTATAAGCAAATTGCTTTGTAAGTCGTATTACCAGGTTCGTCTTGTACAGAACAGTCCTGATGCACTTTACTCTCTATCGCGCGCACGCGTCCGTCGTTTTTGCCAGTTTTGTCTACACTCTGCACTAATTATGCGTAAGCCATTGATTATCAAATGACTAAAGCGTGCAGACAACGTGTAAAACACTCTACACTTAAGTTGCACTCGTGGCACAGGTGTAAGCGCTTGTACTTGGCCCTTTTCAAGCCTGCATTTCTGTGCAGGGAACTTGTGAATGCGGTTACGGGAGGTAGAATTTTCAGTTACGGCAGGGCGTCACGCCAGTCGGAGAAACTGTTTTCACAGCCTGTGCATACTGTGCAAACTACTTGCTTGTGCAAGTGTAGACAGGAGTGCAGACAGTTTTGTCAAGTGTCTACACTCATAAAACTGTTGGCTATCAAGTTGTTATGTGTAGATAGTGTAGGATGTAGACAATTTGACGAAATTAAAATTGTAGGGGCAAAATCATTTGTATTTCTCGATAAAGTTGTCTACACTTTTATCACCCAAATCTTTAGCGCGTTGCAGGTATTTCAATGCTTCGGCTTTGTGTTTGAGTTCGCCGTGTGCCACACCTATAATTTTATAACAGTCGGCATTGTCGCCCCATTGTGTCAACACCTTTTGTGCTGCGTCAATGGCACGTTGGTATTCACCCACGTTGAGCAGCAATGCGGCTTCGTCAATCTGGTAGGGGAGTGGCTGCTCCGCAATGGCTATGGCCGTGTGTAAGTCGTCGAGCGCTTGCTGATACATGTGTGCCTTTTCTTCGGCCTGCGAGCGCAGGTCGTAAAATCGGTCTGTCAAATTGCGCGGGCCGATCATTTGCTCGTATTGGTTATAGTCGGCTACAGCATCGCGATATCTTTCGGCCTTCAATAATCGTTGTGAACGTTCCAAGTAGAACTGCGCGTACTGTGTATTGTTGTTTTGCGGAATGCGGTTGATGCAACTGTCGAGCAGGGCTATTACCTGTTGGTTGTCGCCCTTGGCCATCTCGAGCGAACGCGCTGCCGAAAAGTAGGTTTCGCTGGTGGCAAACGCTGCATCATGGCATGCTGTGATGAAACTGGTATATGCGCCCTGGTAGTTGCGGGCGGCATATTGGCAGTTGCCCTTTTGCACCATGTATAGCGCCATAGGTTTGGCTTTGTATGCCAAATCGGCCTCATGCTCTGCACGTGCTAAATTCCAGTCTTGGCCAAGTGTGGAATCTTTTCCTGCAGCCATGACATTGCGGTAGATGCTGCTACTTATGGCATAGTGTACAGCATCTTCGGTTTGTGCTGTGGTGTCTGTGCAGGTTGTACTCTTTGACAAGGCTGTGGCATAGTCGTTGTTGGCCTTTTCGAGTTGTTTCTTGCCGGCCCAATATTGTGCGCGTTGTACGTAGCCATCGGGCATGTCGGGGTATTGTGCTATAAAATCGGCATAGGCTGTCGTGCAGTTCAGTGAGTCGGTCGTAGGCAGCATGAACAGATAGTTGAGTGCTGCCTGCTTGTCGTTAGGTATGGCGCGGGGAATTTTTAATGCTGCCAAATCGCTGTTGAATGCCGATGCGGCAGTAATGTTGAGTGCATTGATAAAACGTGCGTCTATGGCGCAGGCTTTGGTCGCGTTTTTCTCTACATTTTGTTGCACCACACCAACCAGTGAGCCATCTTGGTCAATTAGTGGACACCCATAGTTGTGACTGTCGTTGCCAGCGCTAATATGGTAATATGCCAGGGCGTTAAATGCCTCGGTACTGTCAACTGTGGCAAATGGCATGATGGTCTTTTTGTTGGTAGTATAGCTCTGCAGCGTTAACTGTTGTCCCGTTGTGACCGGCATGGTGACAATGTGATAATAGGCATTGTCCTTTACACCGTCGACGCGGAATTTGACAAGGTCGGTGGTGGCATTGGCTCCCAAAATGCGGCTGACGTTGTATTTTTTGCCTTTAGCATCAACCACTTCGGCACGGGTTGCATCTTTCAGTGTGCTGTAAGCACATACCGCGCTGCCATTGTTGTCAACATAAAATGCTACGTCCGACTTGATGAGCTTGCCTTCGGCGTTGTAAGTAAACAGGTTGAGCATGGCCTTGTATGCCTCCTTTGTGGGAAGGTCGTTTGCGGCTTGTGCCATGTGGCCGTATGTAGTTGTAAAGAGTAGTGTTGCGATGAAAACCTTTTTCATTGTATGTCGTGGAATGTTGTGTAGTTAAGCTTGTGCCATTAGTGCTTTTGCATTGTCAATGGCAGCATCAGTCAGCTCGAAACCAGAGAGCATGTGCGCAATTTCTTCAACGCGCTGCGCTTGGGTAAGCGGAATGATGTGGCTGCGTGTAAACCCTTCGCTGTCTTCCTTGTACACCAGCATGTGGTGGGCTCCTCGTGCAGCAATTTGTGGTAGGTGGGTGATGCAAATCACTTGGCAGTTGGCAGAAATGCCTTGCATGACTTGTGCCATACATTCGGCCATGGTGCCTGACACACCGGTGTCAATCTCGTCAAATACAATAGTTGGCAAGTTGGTGCGTTTGGCAATAAGTGATTTGAGTGCTAACATCATGCGTGCAATTTCACCACCTGATGCAATGGCGCTGACGTCCTGCAATGGCACATTCTTATTGGCTGAAAATAGGAATATGACATTGTCATTGCCACTTAAGTCGGGGGCGGTACGAGGTGTTATTTGCATTTCCATGCGGGCGTTTGGCATGCCCAGCGTGGTAAGCACCTTGATGAGTTCCTGCTCCATTATTTTGGCTGCAGCTTTGCGCTCTTTGCTTAGTTGGGCCGCCAACTTGTTGCGCAGTGCGCGCAGACGTTCGACTTCGGCTTGTTGCTTTTTGATATCCTCCTCAATGTTCTCGATAGAGTCAAGTTCAAGGCGTAGCTTTTCTGCGATGTCAAGGACGTCGGCTATGGTTGTAGCATTGTGCTTTTGCTCGAGTTCGTATATGATGTTGAGTCTTTCTTCTACATAATTGAGCCTCTGTGGGTCGTATTCAATGTCTTCAGCTTTACTTTCAACTTCAGCCTCGATGTCTTCCACCTCAATGCGCACGCTACGCAGTCGTTCGGCCAGGTCGGTGGCCTCGGGGTAGTTGTCGCTTATGGCCTCGAGTGTCTCTGCAGCTTGCCTCAAGTTTTGTGAGAGGCTCATTTCATCGGTGTTGAGCAGCCCCTTAGCTTGGTAAAAGGCTTGCTTTATGTCTTCGGCATGTGCGAGCAGGTGCTGTTCATTTTCAAGCGCATCTTGCTCTTCGGGTTGCAGTTGTGCTTCGTCTATTTGGTTAAGCTGAAATGTGAGATATTCTTGGTCGGTACGTCCTTTAATGCTGCGCTCTTGTAATTGTGACAACACTTGTTCGGCTTGCTTGCACTGCCCGTACAAGCATTTGTAGTCGCTGACCACTTGGGGGTGGGCTGCAATAATGTCAAGTGTGTCGATGAGAAAATGCTCATTGCGTATGAGCAGGTTTTGGTGTTGCGAATGAATGTCGATGAGCGAGGCTCCAATCTCTTTAAGTTTGGCCGCAGGGACAGGTGTGTCGTTTATGAAAGCACGACTTTTGCCTGACTGTAAAACCTCTCGCCGTATGATGCAGTCAGTGGCATCGAAGTCAATATCGTTGCGTGCAAAGAAGGACTCAAGTCCGAGGTTCTCGATGTTAAATGAGGCTTCAACGGTGCACTTTTTTTCGCCAGACTGAATGGATTTGGCATCTGCACGTCCGCCCAGTAGTAAATTGAGGGCTCCTAACATGATGCTTTTGCCCGCACCCGTTTGTCCGGTTATGACGGTGAACCCTGAATTAAAGTCGATGTCCAGGTGTTCAATGAGTGCGTAATGTGATATTGTGAGATGATGAAGCATATTCAGTTGTATGTGACTATTATTGTGCGTTTAATAAAAATAGGAGCAGAAATCTGTTATATGATTAACTCCTGACTTTGATAGTGCTTGGGTTGAACGCACGCACACGTTAGTTCTTGATTGTTCTCAGCTTTACTTATAAAACAGAATTTGTAGAACCACCCTTATTAGATGTCGCGCCAATATGAACTCTGTGAAGCATTAATTTTAGTAAGTATGTTGACAATGTTCTCTTTTTCGCTTGATGTGGTATGTCCTTTGTAGATGTTCATAATCTCATCGCGCTTGAACTCTGTAAAGATTTGCGGAAGGGCACTCATTGTCTTGTTTTCGTGCGCCTGTTTCAGTAGTTCAATAGCTTGGGTTATGCCTGCTCGTCCACGTTCGGTGTTTTCGCTCATCACATCAAGTCCTTGCCGATAATAGGTATAGAGCATTTTGTGATATGGCTCCATACCGCCGTCAAGCAGGTCGGTGATTATAGCGTGGCGATTTTTGTTATCTTCAAAGGCCTTCCACCCCTTTTCGTTGAGGCTTTGCGCACTATTGACAATGTCTTGGCACATCTTGAAGTATTCGGTACCGCCAGATGGCGACATGGAATCCATGTCGTAGCCTATAATCATGTATACGTAGTAGGCAAGCATGGCGGTAAGATTATTGTCAATCACGTCTGCTCTGAAGTCTAACTGATCGTATTCTTGATAGGTGAAATTGAAATTAGGGTCGTTAAAGGCAAAGCAAGTGGTGGTGTAATTGGCACCATATACGGGACGCGTGCTTTGTACGTTTAGTGTGCCTTGAAACGTGTTGTCTGAGGGGGAGTATTTCTTTATAGTAATGGCAAAGGTGCAGCTGATACGCTCGTTCTTCTTGAATTGCATATTGGTCCATTGCCTGTCATTCAAAAATTGCTCCAAGGTGGTTTTGAGCGTTTCAAACACAGAGGTGCTTGTACCTTGCACTTGTTGGTGATTGATGCTCACACGGGCATCAAGCTCTTGTGCCTGCATGGGGGCAGAAAGGCTTAGCAGGCTGATTGCACATATTATGTGAAATAGGTGTTTAAGCATGATGTTCAGATAAAGTCAACAATGTCATCGGCCACTTCAGCTTTGCTCTTGAGTGGAAAGTCCTTTTGGGTGCCATCGGCAAACAGTAGTGTGACCTTGTTGGTGTCGCAGGCAAAACCGGCTCCAGGGGTACGAAGTGAGTTTAGCACGATGAAATCAAGGTTTTTCCGTTTTAGCTTGTCGGTTGCGTGTTCCAATTCGTGGTCCGTTTCGAGTGCAAACCCAACCAGCTTTTGGTCGTCGCGCTTGATTGCTCCCAAAGCACGTGCAATGTCGTGGGTGGGTATGAGGTCAAGATGCAAACCACCCGATCTCTCGCGTTTAATTTTATGTTTGGCAGTTTCAGCTACTGTGAAATCGGCTACTGCCGCACACAGTATACCTGTGTCGCAATGCGGAAAGATGCTCGTGGCAGCTTCGTACATTTGCTGCGCGCTTGTTACATCGGTGCGCTTGATGTGAGGGTGGTGGGCTTGCATGGCCACAGGGCCAGCTATTAGTTCAACCTCAGCGCCTCGTGCGGCGCATGCTTCGGCTAGGGCAAAGCCCATTTTACCGGTTGAAAAATTGCCAATGAACCTGACTGCATCTATTTTCTCGTATGTAGGGCCAGCTGTTATAAGCACGCGTTTGCCCGTCAAGTCATGTCCGCTCTGTTGTGCATCTTGCAACTTGAAGAAATGGTTGAGCACATTGAATATGTTCTCAGGCTCTTCCATGCGTCCTTTGCCCACCAGGTGGCTTGCAAGTTCGCCATCAGCCGCCTCAATGATGTGGTTGCCGTATTGGCGGAGGGTTTGCAGGTTGGCCTGTGTGGCGGGGTGACGGTACATATCAAGATCCATGGCAGGGGCGATGAATACGGGGGCTTTCATTGAAAGGTAAGTAGTGATGAGCATGTTGTCGGCTATGCCATGTGCCATTTTGCCCAGTGTTGACGCGGTGCAAGGAGCAATAACCATGGCATCAGCCCACAGCCCCAGGTCGACATGACTATGCCACGACCCGTCGCGTCGTGAAAAGAAGTCGCTGACAACGGGTTTTGATGTAAGTGTGGATAGTGTTACAGGGGTGATAAATTCTTTGCCGGCAGGTGTGATGACTACCTGCACCTCGGCACCAGCTTTGATGAGCAGTCGTATGAGTGAACATGCTTTGTAGGCGGCTATGCTGCCGGTGATGCCTAAAACTATCTTTTTTCCTTTCATGTAATTACTTATTCTTGTCAGATATGGTAGGTGAGCAAACAATAATGGGGGACGAATGTCATGGTGTCATCTTATGCAAACTGCCGTTTGGGCTGCTTGTTATGACCATTCGTCCCCTTTCATCCTTTGTTATTACACCCCGCGCAATTTGAGGCGCATAAATGTCTGTTTGGTATTTTGCGTGAAGTCGCCTTGCATAATCCATGCAAAGTAGCCAGGATCGCGTTGTAGGACATCAGCCACTGCGCGTCCGCGGTATTTGCCAAAGTTGATGGTCTCGACACCCTGGTCGTTGTAAACGATGCGTCCGGCTAAATCTACATTGCGGGTACGGCGCGAAAACTCTGCCAAAAAAGGCACGCTGTTTTTAAGCTCGGTGTCATAACGGTCAAGTTGTGCCTCGAGCACTTCGAGTGTTGCGCGTGTATCGGCTTCGGCTGTGTGGGCGTCGTTCAGATCTTTGTGGCAATAGAATTTGTAAGCCGCGGTAAGGTCACGTTTCTCCATTTTATGAAAAATGCCTTGCACGTCAACAAACTTTGCATCTGTGACATCGTAATCTACGCCAGCGCGGATAAATTCCTCGACGAGCAGTGGTATGTCAAAATGGTTAGAGTTGAAGCCTGCGAGGTCGCTCCCTTGGAACGTTTGTGCCAATTCTGCAGCATTTTCTTTGAAATGCGGGCAGTTGGCAACATCTTCATCATGTATGCCATTTACTGCAGAGGCTTCTTCTGAAATATGTCGTTCGGGATTGAAACGTTGTGTCTTGACCGTTTCTGTTCCATCAGGATAGAGTTTGATGTAACAGAGCTCGACAATACGGTCTGTTGCGACATTAAGGCCGGTTGCCTCGATGTCGAAAAATATGATTGGACGAGAAAGTGATAGTTTCATTTCTCTTGTGTTGTAAAATATGCTCATTGTTAGTTGGTGCAGACTGTTATGGATAATACGAAGAATATTTGGCGTATTAAGAACAGCTGCATCAACTAACATAAAATAAGATGTTTGTATATTAGATAGCAGTTTAGTCGTTAAAGACAGAAGGCATGATCAGCATAAGTACTTCTTCGCCCTCTTTCTGCTTGGCCGGTACGATAAGACCAGCACGGCTGGGATCAGACAGTTTGAGCGTAATGTCGTCGCCCTCGATGTTGTTTATCAAGTCAAGCAGCACCGAGCCCTTGAATGCGATGCGCATGGGGGTGCCCATATAATCGCAGAGCATATTTTCCTCTGCTGACTTTCCGAAGTCTATGTCCTGGCTCGATATGTTCATAGTGTTTGGCCCCAGACGGAACTTGACAAGTACGGCTTGTGCGTTGGCAAAGACTAAAACACGACGCAGTGCGCTGACGAGTGCCAGGCGGTTGACTGTGACGATGTTGGGATTGTCTTGAGGTATGACGCTACGATAGTTGGGGAAACGGCCCTCAACCAATCGGCTTGTGAGCGAATATTCTTCGGTGTGAACAATGGCCGTACGTTGACCGATGCTGAAATGCACGTTGCCTTCGGCTTTGGCCAGCATGCCCTTGAGTAGTGAGGCAGGGCGTGTGCCAAGCAGGTAGCTGCCTTCAGCATTAAGTTCGGGCATGGCGAGTTTGGTGAGAGCCAATTGGTTGCCGTTGCTTGATACAAGCGACACCTCTTGACTGTGAATGTCAAAGCAAATAGTGTTGAGCTGCGGACGTAAGGTGTCATTGGCAGCTGCTATCATGCAACGTGTAATGCTTGGTACGAGTTTTTGACACTCTAAATCAAATTCAAGTCGAGTCTCGTCAGAGATGGCGGGAGTAGGGTATTCCTCGGCACTCTGTCCCATGAGCTTGTATTGGCCGTTTTGGTATTCAACAGTCAACTCGTAGCTTTCGGTGTTAAGGTAGCACTCGAGTGGCTGGTCCGGAATTTCTTTGATGGCATCTTGCAAAGTCTTGGCATTAACCGCAAAGCGTACGTCGGAGTCGCATTCGTTAAGTTCGGCCTTGGCTGTGAGCGTAGTATCGTTGTCAGACGCTGTGATGGTCAGGGTGGTGCCTTGTATGTCGAAGCAGAAACAGTCTAAAATAGGAATTGTGTTTTTCTGCACAATGACACGGCCGATGGTCATCAGTCGTGAAGAAAGAACGGAACTGGATATAACAAATTTCATGTGGAGGAATTTGGTTTGTTTTAGTTGTTTTGTTTGTATGGCAAAATTACGAAAAACAACTGAGCGAGCGAATTTTTCAACTCAAAAAAGCAGTGGGTGAAAGTTTTTTCGTAACTTCGCGACACTATTAAAAATCAAATCAATTATTGCAAAATGGAAATCTCAGGAAAGATTATCGTGGCCACAGAACCGCGCACAGGAACATCAGCTAGAACAGGCTCTAAGTGGGTGGCTCAGGATTTTGTTATTGAAACTCACGAGCAGTATCCCAAGCGCTGTGTGTTCGGCGTATTTGGCGAAGATCGTCTGAGGGAATTTAATATCAATGTAGGTGACGAATTGACTGTATCTTTTGATATTGATGCGCATGAGTATAATGGCCGTTGGTTTAATAGTTTGCGTGCATGGCGTGTTCAGCGTGCTTCAGATGCGGTAGCTGTTGATGCTCAGGCTAACGGTGCTGCAGCGAATGCCATTCCTGCTCCTGATGCTACTCCTGCTCCAACTGCACCAGCTGCTCCAGAGGTGTCTCCCACACCTTCGACTTCAGATGACCTGCCTTTCTAAAGTAAAATGGCGTTGCAACGGGTTTTGAAGAGACGAGTCGTGATCAGTTGCTTAAACTTTTGTATATAGAAAATATAAAGCCACCTTGTTATAGCCGTACAAATTGGTATGGTTGTGAAAGGTGGCTTGTCTTTTTATAATTGTTATATTTAGTCTATGGGCATTTTTTTCAAGGTATTGAAGTATACGGTATTGGGCTTTCTCGTGTCAAGTATATTGGCCGTTATTGCTTATCGTTGGGTGCCAGTGTCGTTGACGCCTTTGATGGTGATACGTTGTGTGCAACATGGCTTAAAGGGCGAGCCTATGGCTGTTCATCACAAATGGGTACCGCTTAAGCAAATATCGCCTTATTTGCCGGTGGCGGTAATGGCTTCGGAAGATCAAAACTTTATGCATCATAATGGGTTCGATTTTAATGCCATTCAGAGCGCGGCCATTGAACATATAGAGGGAGGGCGCTCACGTGGCGGCAGCACCATATCGCAGCAAACTGCCAAGAACGTCTTTCTGTGGCCAACTTCATCGTGGGTGCGCAAGGGGTTTGAGGCATACTTTACTGTGCTGATAGAATTTTTTTGGTCAAAGGATCGCATTATGGAGGTGTATCTTAACAGTATAGAGATGGGGCCAAACATCTATGGTGCAGAAGCGGTAGCTCAGCGTCACTTTGGCTGCTCGGCCAGCGAATTGCGTCGGTCAGATTGCGCTTTGGTGGCAGCCACATTGCCCAATCCTATTAAGTTTAGCTCGTTGTCTCCATCAAGTTATATGCGCAAGCGACAGAAGGATATAGAAAAACAGATGCGCCATATACCATTTATGGAGGGGGCTACGGAGTGAGGGTTGAGGTGCATATCGTGCGAGAATGTAAAACTAAAAGACGAGATGCGGAAAAGTCGTTGTATGCAACTTTTCCGCATCTCGTCTTAATATATGTATGTTGGGCTTTTACCCTTATAATTAGAAAGGGAAAAACTCCTTTCAGTGTTAGTTGGCGGCTGTAAATTCGTCAAGAAATCTCACATCGTTTTCAGAGAATAATCGGAGATCCTTAACCTGGTATTTCAAGTTGGTAATGCGCTCAACGCCCATACCAAATGCATAGCCTTTGTATACCTTACTATCTATACCGTTAGCTTCGAGTACGTTGGGGTCAACCATACCGCAGCCCAAGATTTCAACCCAACCGGTCTGCTTGCAGAAGGCGCAACCTTTGCCGCCGCAGATGTTGCATGAGATATCCATTTCGGCACTTGGCTCGGTGAATGGGAAGTATGAGGGGCGCAGACGTATTTTGGTGTCAGGTCCAAACATCTCGCGTGCAAAGGTGAGCAGCACTTGCTTCAAGTCGGTAAAGCTTACGTCTTTGTCAATGTAAAGACCTTCGACTTGGTGGAAGAAGCAATGTGCTCTGGCTGAAATGGCCTCATTGCGATAAACGCGTCCAGGGCAGAGAACGCGGATAGGTGGTTTTGAATTTTCCATCACACGACTTTGTACAGAGCTGGTGTGTGTACGTAGCACGATGTCTGGGTGCTGTTCTACAAAGAATGTGTCCTGCATGTCGCGTGCAGGGTGGTCTTCTGGGAAATTCAGTGATGAGAATACGTGCCAGTCATCTTCAACCTCGGGGCCGTCAGCAATAGAAAAGCCCAAGCGCGAAAATATGTCGATGATTTCGTTCTTGACAATAGAAATAGGGTGGCGGGTGCCCATGGCTATGGGGTAGGGCGTACGTGTAAGGTCGAGGTCTGAGTGATCGTCCTCTTTGGTGGCAAGACCCTCGCGCAACTCGTTGAGCTTGTCCTGTAATGCAGTCTTCAACTCATTGAGCTTCATGCCGATTTCGCGCTTGCTCTCAGGGGCGACATCGCGAAATTCACCCATCAAGCCATTTATCACGCCTTTTTTGCTAAGATACTTGATGCGCAGTTCTTCAAGCGCCTTTGCGTCGGCGGCTTGTAAGTCTGCCACTTCGCCAAGTAATGATTGAATTTTATCTGTTAACATTGCGTTATTGCTTATTTTTCGTGCAAAGATAAATATTTCTTTGCAAATATGTTCTTCTTACCAAGAAAAGCCTTACTTTTGTTGTTCAAATAAGTAGTATTTACAATGAAAGGATTTGTTTATGTTCTTCTGTTTGTAGTGGTGTTGGCCTCTTGTAAAGGAGGAAAGGTTTCTGATCCGGTAGAAAAACAGAAGCCCTGTGTGGAGTCTGATACAGACAGTACTGCTGCTGACAGTCTGCCATTGCCGCCAAAGGCTGCAGATGGGTTGTTTGATGATTTTATTTATTCGTATATGCGTGTGCGCCGTTTCCAATTAGAGCGTACCGTTTTCCCGTTGCCCAATTATGTTGATGGCCAAAACAGACCGATAGCCAAGAGTGCGTGGAATTTTGATCCCATGTACAAGAATTTGGATGTTTACACGCTCATATTCGATAGTTCGCGTTCAATAAAAGCGGAGAAGGATACCTCGTTGCGGCATGTGGTGTTTGAGTGGGTTTATCTCGAGAAACATCGTGTAAAGCAGTATGTTTTTGATAAAGTCGACGGACAGTGGCGCTTGACACGTTTGGAATCACATGATATGAGCCGTAATGTGAACAGCGACTTTTATGACTTTTATCGTCGTTTCTCTGTTGACAAAAAGTTTCAGAAGAGTCATATCAAGGAGTCTTTCGCTTTCAAAACGTATGATTATGAGAATTTTCAGAGTATCGAGGGCTTGCTCGATGTAGAACAATGGCCTGATTACCGGCCGAAGTTACCATCGGGCACAATTACAAATATCAATTATGGCCAGAGTTATGCTAATTCGCGACGCAGAGTGCTCATGATCTGCAGTCAGTCGGGCGGAATGGGTTGCTCTTTGACCTTTGAACGCTATGGCAAGGGTTGGAGACTGGTACGGCTTGAAAACTAAATTATGCAATGAGGTGGTTGTGATGCGGGTGTAAAAACGTTCCGTGTCAAATTACCAACCTTTATAATTAAGAATAGGAAATATGTATTCATTACTACATCATAACACATTTGGCATAGATGCCCAATGTGCGGAATTTGTTGAATATGATTCTGTCGAAAAACTTCAGACGCTCTTGCCGTCGTTACAAGGAAAACGGTGGCTACAAATTGGTGGTGGAAGCAATCTGTTGTTTGTAAAAGACTTTGACGGCGTGGTGTTACACTCACGCATCGTGGGGTGTGATGAAGTGCATCGTGATACACACAACGTGTGGCTCCGCGTGGGGGCAGGTGTTGTGTGGGACGAATTTGTGGCCTATTGCGTGGAACATGGCTTTTATGGATTAGAGAATTTATCTCTCATTCCCGGCGAGGTTGGTGCAAGTGCCGTTCAAAATATTGGCGCCTATGGCGTAGAGGCTTGCCAATATATTGAAAAGGTTGAAGCTATAGACGTTGCGACAGGGACATTGAGAACATTTGACAATCGGTCGTGTCAGTATGCCTACCGTAGCAGTATATTTAAGCATGCTTTGCGTGGCCAATATATCATAACATATGTAACCTATCGACTGTCACTCAAGTTTTCTCCCGATTTAGATTACGCAGCCATACGAAGGGAGTTAGAACAGCGTGGCATGAATCCTGCAACACTCACAGCACAGGATTTGCGGAATATGATAATTCAAATAAGGCAGTCAAAATTGCCCGACCCCAAGGATTTGGGTAGTGCAGGCTCCTTCTTTATGAATCCGGTTGTGGATAACGAATGCTTGCAGCGTTTGTTGAAGAGTTATCCTAATATGCCACACTACAATGTAGAGGGTGGAGTGAAAATTCCTGCGGGCTGGCTGATAGACCAATGCGGTTGGAAAGGTCAGAAAATGGGGCAGGCTGGTGTTTATAGCAAACAAGCGTTAGTGTTGGTCAATTTAGGCGGTGCAACAGGGCAGGATATAGTTAATTTGAGTAACGCAGTACGCAAGGATGTGTATGATAAATTCGCCATACGCATATATCCCGAAGCCAATTTTATTGAATAAATAGTTTATGCCCCGATTAAGGTTTTTAGGCACAGGTACAAGTACAGGCGTTCCGCAAATAGGTTGCCATTGTGAGGTTTGCTGTTCTACAGATTTGTGCGACAAACGCTTGCGTACTTCGGCCATGCTCTCTTTAGATAATGGAGCACATATTCTGATTGATTGTGGCCCCGACTTTCGGCAGCAGATGTTGAGGTGGCCGTACGATAAAATAGATGCGGCGTTGATTACACATGAACATTATGATCATGTGGGCGGCATAGACGACCTTCGCCCGTTCTCATTCCGGAAGTCTATAGATATTTATGCCAACGAACGTTGTGCGCATAATTTGAAACAGCGGATACCCTATTGTTTTGCCGAAAAAAAATATCCAGGTGTTCCCAACATATCTTTGCATGGTTTGTCAGAACTAAAACCGTTCTGTGTGGCAGGCGTAGAGGTTGTTCCTGTAGAGGTGTTACATGATCAGTTACCTATATGGGGCTATCGCATAGGTGGCATGGCCTACATTACAGATATGAGCAGTATATCTTCTGATGAAATGCTCAAATTGAATGGTGTAAAGCTGTTGGTTATAAACGCATTGCGACATACGACGCATCATTCCCATCAATCCTTGTCGCAGGCGTTGCAAGTGATAGATAAGGCAAATGCACAAACTGCCTACTTGGTGCACATGAGCCACGAGATGGGGTTGCATGCTATTGTCGATAAAAGTCTGCCTCCTCATGTCCATTTGGCTTATGACGGGTTGGAAGTGGAGTGGTAGGTCTGTGTATTTGCGCGATTGCATTCGGACAATTCAGCGTTTTTACGTAACTTTGCGAAAGATACTCAATCAGCGTGGTATGTTGCTGCGCTCTTTTGATAATATTCATGAGAAAGAAATTTACAAAAATACTGTGGACCGTATACGCCGCAGTACTCTTGCTGATAGTGATAGCCGTGTTTTGTGTAGAGCGTGGCTGGATAGGTTATATGCCACCAATTGATGAGTTGCAGAGCCCTATCAGCAAATACGCCTCACAAGTAATCAGTGCCGATGGCCGGTTGATGGGCACATGGTCAAGGAATGAGAACCGGGTGTTTGTGGGATATGACAGCATATCGACGCATATGTTTGACGCACTTGTGGCTACTGAGGATGAGCGTTTTTACGATCATTCAGGCATTGATGCCAGAGCAGTGTTCCGTGCGGTGATAAAACGCGGTATTTTAGGGCATAAAGGTGCTGGTGGTGGTAGTACCATTACACAGCAGCTTGCAAAGCAGTTGTATTCGTCGTCGGCTGAGAGTACCATGCAGCGACTCGTGCAAAAACCTGTGGAATGGGTGATTGCAGTAGAACTTGAACGTCATTATACCAAGGAAGAGATACTGACACTCTATCTCAATTATTTCGATTTTCTGCATAATGCCGTAGGCATAAAGACGGCGGCGAACGTTTATTTCGGAAAATCGCCAAAAGACCTTTCCATTACCGAGAGCGCCACGTTGGTCGGCATGTGTAAAAACCCTTCTTACTTCAATCCGGTTCGTGAACCGGATCGTTGTCGCGAACGCCGTAATGTAGTGCTGCAGCAAATGGTAAAGGCTGGCAAACTCTCTGAAACAGAGTATGCGACCTTGAGTGAGGAACCTCTGAAATTGAACTTCCATCGTATTGACCATAAAGAGGGGCTTGGTGCATACGTCCGCGAATATCTGAGACGTATCATGATGGCCGAGAAACCCGACCCATCGAATTATAAAGATTGGCAGCGTCAACAGTACTATGAGGATTCTCTCATGTGGGAAACAGACCCCTTGTATGGTTGGTGCAAAAAGAATTATAAACGTGATGGTAGTACGTATGACATTTACACTGATGGCTTGAAGGTATATACAACCATCGACTCTCGTATGCAACAATATGCAGAGCAGGCTGTTTACACGCAAATGGGCAAAAACTTGCAGCCAAAGTTTGAGGCAGAACGTCGTACATCGCCTAATTTCCCTTATAGTGCCGACCTTAAACGTAGCGATGTGAAACGACGCATACAACGTGCTATCAAGCAGTCTGATCGTTACAGAACGATGAAGGCTGATGGTGCAAGTGATGAAGAAATAGACAAGGCTTTTCACACCAAGGTGCCCATGACGGTGTTCACCTATCATGGTGATGTCGATATGGTCATGACGCCAATAGACTCTATATTATATTATAAAAAATTCTTGCGAGCGGCTTTGGTGTCAATGGACCCCATGACAGGTCAGGTAAAAGCCTATGTGGGTGGTCCTGATTTTTCGCATTTCCAATACGATATGGCCATGGTGGGCCGCAGACAAATCGGTTCAACTATGAAGCCTTTCGTTTATGCCATGGGGCTGCAAGGGGGTATGACTCCTTTCACAACCATTCTCAATGTGCAACGCAGCTACGGCGGCTGGTGTCCTCGCAACGCAAGTCGGGCGTCCTATGGTGCGCACGTTACACTCAAGTGGGGCCTCAGCAGGTCTAACAACTGGGTGACGGCAGGTTTGATGTACCAAATAGACCCTACTGGACAAGGACTCGTGCGTGACCTCCATGCACTAGGTGTGGCCAATGACAACATGCAGCCCTCGTTGCCTTTGTGCTTGGGTACGTGCGACATAACTCCAGCTGAGTTGGCTTCGGCCTATACAGCCTTTGTCGAAAAAGGCATCCGTCGTGCACCGTTGCTCGTTACGCGTATTGAAGACGGCGAAGGCAATGTGGTAGCGGACTTCGTGCCTCGTACCAACGAAGTGTATAATGAGCAAACAGCCAGCGACATGATAGATATGATGAAAGCGGTAATAGATGAGGGTACAGGCCGCCGCTTGCGGTCCGTCTATAGCATGAAAGGCCCCATAGCTGGCAAAACAGGTACGACAAACAACAATTCTGATGGTTGGTTTGTAGGTTGTGTGCCTCAACTAGTCACAGCAGTGTGGGTGGGCGGTGATGAACGCGACATACATTTCAACTCTACTGCTATAGGACAAGGTTCTGCATCGGCATTGCCAGTTTGGGCCTTGTATATGCGTCGCGTATATGCCAATAAGGCTCTTGGCTATGATCCTGAGCGAGATTTTGACAAACCATCTCCGCCTGAGGGCGTGTCGTCGCGTGGGACACATCATCAAACGGGACACGACAGCGATGGCACATCAGGCGGTTCTGAATCGCCGGAACAAGAAATTAACGAAAATAAGGACAAGGTGGCTACAAAACCAAAGCCATCTGGCGAAAAATACTTTGAGTAGTTAGAGGAATATCCCTTATAAATATGTAAGGACTGCCCTAGGTGTCCTTTACAAATATAGAATAACTCGTTGACGGAATGAGACGATAAAAGGGTTGATGACTATACGCATATCCACCGACCAACTTCATTCACTAACGCAACAAATAATATATCCTGCATCATGAAATTCATGGCAATAATACCCGCCCGGTACGCTTCAACGCGTTTCCCCGCCAAACCACTGGCTATGTTGGGTGGAAAACCAATCATACAGCGCGTGTATGAGCGCGTGGCACAAGCATTTCCCAATTTATGCGTCGCAACCGATGATGCTCGCATTGAGGCTGTCGTCAAACATTTCGGTGGTGTGGCCGTCATGACCTCCACCACTCATCGCAGTGGTACTGACCGTTGTTATGAGGCTTTCTGCAAAATGGGGGGAGACGCCGATATTGTGGTTAATGTACAAGGCGACGAGCCCTTTATAGCTCCCTCACAACTCAAGGCTGTAGCGGCTTGTTTTGATGACCCCTCGACACAGATAGCCACTTTGGTCAAGCCCTTTGGCCCCGACGCTACAATCGAACAGATCGAAAATCCCAATAGCCCAAAGGTGGTAGTAAGCAATGATGGCTATGCCCTTTATTTCTCGCGTAGCGTCATACCTTATCTTCGAGGTATAGACCGAGCTTCATGGCCTTCAGCGCACACTTATCTCAAGCATATTGGTCTTTATGCCTACCGAGCTGACGTGCTCGAGCACATCACGCACATGCCGCAGGGAATTTTAGAGCAGTGCGAGTCGTTAGAGCAGTTGCGTTGGTTGCAAGCAGGTTTGCGAATTAAAGTCGGCACAACAGATGTTGAAACGATTGGTATTGACACGCCACAGGACCTTGAACGGGCCGAAGCCTTTTTGAAAACTCAAAAATAACAGAAAACCATGCAACGACATATATATGTATGTGCCATGATGGCACTTTTGATGTGTGGGCCAATACAAGCCCAAAAAATAGTAGTAGGGTCGTGTACGCTCAAGGACGGCGGCATATACACAGGCGAACTTATAGGAGGCAAGCCTGGTGGAAAGGGTCGCGTCCAGTACGAAAATGGCGATACTTACGAGGGCACCTTTGTCAAAGGACTGCGCCAGGGTGAGGGTACATTTACAGCTGCAGATGGCTCACGCTACGAGGGCAATTGGACAAAAAATGAGAAAAACGGTAAGGGTACATTTTATGCTGTCAACAACAACCGTTATGTTGGCACATGGTATCGTAACCAGAAAGAGGGCGTTGGCACCATGTACTATTACAATGGTGATCGTTACGAAGGCCAGTGGAAAGGTGATAAACGCAACGGCCGCGGCACTTATACATACCAGAGTGGAGCCTACTATAAAGGCGATTGGGTGGACGACCAAAAGGAAGGCAAGGGCATCTTCGATTGGAATGACGGCTCAAAGTACGAAGGAAGTTGGGCTGCCAATCAACGCAATGGTCGTGGCACTTACATCTATGCTGACGGTGATTACTACAATGGCGATTGGAAAAATGACATGCAAGATGGGCGTGGCATTTACAAATTCCGCAATGGTGATACCTACGAAGGACAGTATGTAATGGGTGAGCGCACAGGTGAGGGAACTTTCCGTTTCGCAAATGGTGATTCCTATGTGGGCACTTTCCTCAATGGTGAACAAAGTGGGCAAGGAACATTCCAGTGGAAAGGTGTAGCTTCATACACCGGACAGTGGAAAAACAACATGATGAGTGGTCATGGTGTATATAAATGGAAAAATGGTGATGAGTACAATGGAGAGTGGAAAAATAACCGCATGGACGGCGAGGGCACATTGCGATTTGCGGCAGGAGGTCGTTTCAAAGGCACTTTCCGCGATGGCAAGCGTGATGGTCGCTCAGTCGAGATTCGCGCAGACGGCACACGCATAGACTGTACTTATCGTGAAGGACAAAAGCATGGTAAATACAAGGAGTATGATGCTAATGGCAATATGACCAAACAAGGTGAATATTCAAACGGCAGAGTTGTGCAATAAATATAGCAAGTAGGTGTTCGGAATGATTTTATACACTCGGCAAGTGTCAACTTCACGTAGCTAGTACGTCCTCGGGCACATCTGTTTACCGACAACACACTTCCACATTTTGAACACCTACTTACGAAGTGGCGGCGATAGGTCAATCTAACTCCCCAGTTTATTAACCAGTCAACCAGTTAACCCGTTATAAAAATTCAATTATCATGAGAACAACTAAATCGACAGCGAAGGCAAAAGCGCCAGCTAAGCGTACCGCGCGTCCGCGCCAGCTGAAAATAGTCAAGAGCGATGAATGGTTGCGCCCCTTTGAAGGCGCCATACAAGGTCGCCACGACCATGCTTTGCACAAAATTGAAGAACTCACCGGCGGCAAAGGCTCTTTGAGCGATTTTGCCGATGGACATCTCTATTTCGGCCTACATCGTACTCCTCGTCAATGGATATTGCGAGAGTGGGCACCCAATGCCACAGCCATTTACCTTGTAGGTACCTTCAATAATTGGCAGGAATCCCCCGAATACGCCTTTACGCGCATACCCAATACAGATAATTGGCAATTAAAACTCCCTGCAAAGGCATTGCACCACCTTGATCTTTACAAGCTCTCAGTACATTGGTCTGGTGGACAAGGTGAGCGTGTGCCAGCTTGGGCACGACGCGTGGTGCAAGATGAGCAGACTAAAATATTCAGCGCACAAGTTTGGTATCCCAAGCAGGGTTATGAGTGGAAAAGCCCCGAATTCCGTCCTAAGCGTGGTCCGCTCTTCATCTATGAGTGCCACATAGGCATGGCTCAAGATGCAGAAAAAGTTGGCACCTACAACGAGTTTCGTCTCAATGTGTTGCCGCGCATAATAGCCGATGGCTATAACTGCATACAGATAATGGCCATAGCTGAGCATCCTTACTATGGCAGTTTTGGCTATCACGTTAGCTCTTTCTTTGCGCCCAGCAGTCGATTTGGTACCCCCGATGAACTCAAGCAACTCATTGATGCCGCACATCAAGCTGGCATATCAGTTATCATGGACCTCGTGCACAGCCACGCTGTGAAAAACGAAGTCGAGGGCTTGGGCAATTACGCAGGTGACCCTAACCAATTCTTCTACCCCGGTTCACGTCGTGAGCATTCGGCATGGGATAGTCTCTGCTTCGATTATGGCAAAAACGAAGTTATACATTTCTTGCTCTCTAATTGTAAGTATTGGCTCACCGAATTCCATTTCGATGGGTTCCGCTTCGATGGTGTCACGTCTATGCTCTATTACAGTCACGGGCTTGGCGAGAGCTTTTGCCAATATGGCGATTATTTCAACGGCCATCAAGACGACAATGCCATTTGCTATCTAACTTTGGCCAATCAACTCATACATCAGGTCAATCCTCATGCCATTACTATAGCTGAGGAAGTGAGTGGCATGCCAGGTCTTGCAGCCCCCTTTGTTGATGGTGGCTATGGTTTTGACTTCCGCATGGCAATGAATATACCGGATTATTGGATAAAGACCATAAAGGAACATCGCGATGAAGATTGGCATCCATCTTCTATATTATGGGAACTTACCAACCGCCGTGCCGACGAGAAAACCATCTCTTATTGCGAAAGCCACGACCAGGCACTTGTAGGCGATAAGACACTGATATTCCGTTTGATTGATGCCGATATGTATTGGCATTTCCAAAAAGGCGATGAGAACGAAACTGTACACCGTGGCATTGCATTGCACAAAATGATACGCCTCGTAACGGCCTCTACAATCAATGGCGGCTATCTCAACTTTATGGGCAACGAGTTCGGCCATCCCGAATGGATAGATTTCCCACGCGAGGGCAATGGCTGGAGTTACAAGTATGCGCGTCGCCAATGGAACCTTGTAGACAATCACAATTTGTGCTACCACTATCTTGGCGATTTCGACAATCAAATGGTGCATCTGTTGCGCAACTCAGTAAGAGACTTACGCAAGTTCCCCGTGCAGGAGGTATGGCATGATGATGGCGACCAAGTGTTGGCATATATGCGAGGTCCGCTCGTGTTCGTGTTCAACTTCTCGCCCAACCGTTCTTATGAAGGCTACGGTTTCAGAGTGCCAGAGGGAGCATATAACGTAGTGCTCAACACTGATGCTCATGCTTTTGGCGGCAACGGTCTTGCCGACGACAGTGTTTGCCACTTTACCAATTTTGATCCGTTGCTTGCACGCGAGCACAAAGGTTGGCTCAAACTTTATCTACCTGCGCGTTCAGCAGTTGTGCTCCGTTTGCAGCCAAAAGAAGAGAAAGAAAGTAAGAAAAGTAACGAGTAGTACATATATTACTATAAAATACAGAAAAGGGACAAGTACCATTGAATTGGTATTTGTCCCTTTTGGGTATTACGGTCTGCATGAGATGCTTACAATGGAGTTGTGACCACAGTTGGCATAGCCCCTTTTATTTTTGTATTATAGTTTGGTGTAATAGATATAAACGCGTATAGAGTTTTGTACTTCCACTCCATCAATCATAATGCACTGCTTCATAGTCTGGCTTTCTTTAGTAATGAGAAAATATTGTTCACGACTTGTTGTGTTTTGGAGTATTGTTATTATCTTTGCATCGGATCATTCCTCGTAAGAGGATTGGACCCCGAATTCAGGCAGTCTTGATTATGTCAAGTCTGCCTGTCTTACTTTAAAGCCATTAGTGGCAATCTCATCGTAGTATGATTTTTCTTCCATATCTTGATGTGTCTTGGAAAATTGTTATTACCTTTGCGGTAAAGAAGCAATATAAGAGGCATCTCACACGTCGGCTCTTTGGAGTGCAGGTCGCCGGGATTGTCCTTTTGCTTCTTTTTTGTTATATGAATTTCATCATATAGAGTATCTCCCCATCAGTCATTTTGCATTTGAATTCAATTATTTGTCCTTTATATTCCACTTGATAAACACTGAAATTGAATGGGTGGTGTCTTCCTTGTTCAATTCTAGTGCGAATGGCATTAGGAAGCCATTGCTCAAATTCTGTTGCTGTTTTTAGCACATGGGTGACTTCAGAGTCGCGCATGGCTTTAGCTGCGGTCTCGGTGAAGAATCGTTTTCCAACTCCGATAGTTGTATCCTTCAGAAGTTTGGATCTTTGTTCGTTTGGAACGTGAACCATTTATAATCGTATCGTGCAAGTTTGCATTTACCCAATCTATTGCAAGATTTCGGACATATCGGCAAGCGCAGTATGTGTTCTACTGGTGGATTAAGAGCTTCCCTATTTTTCTTGTCTTGTATTTTTTTCTTCCATATCTTGATGTGTTTTGAAAAATTGTTATTACTTTTGCGGTGTGTGAATGACGAAGATACGGCGCGATAACTTCAAGCTTTCCTTTCACACTTTCAAAGGTGGCTTCGGTCGCCTTTTATTTTTTTCTAATTCAGCCCTTATTCTTTCTTTTGTTTGTCTCGTGTCCCCAGAGAAGAAATCTGTTGTAATTTTGACTGCCTTGTCATTGTATATTACATAGCACTCACTTATGATACCATTCTCAAAATCCAAGTGACGGTTGTTTATTGCTGATGCTAACTTATTGGTAGGTTCTTGAATTTATCTGGGTGCATATCCAAATAAAGGACTACAATTGAGCAACCTTGCTTGATGGCTTTATTGAATCCTGAAGCGACCCCATTTGGTGATTCGATACCTTTCCTATCTGCGATATTATCATTGATAAGATATTCTGGGTTCTTCACCCCTGCTTCATATACGTGTTCCCTTATTTGCATATTCATTTTGGGAAATGATGATAAAAGGGAATGAGCAGCTCGTGTATTCTCTTCTACTTCTGTTTGATCAGCTTGTACACTGATTTTTAGTCGCTCGCCATAAGTGTTGTCAATGGTGTATTGACTTGCCTCGTAACATAAACGTAAACATTTGCACGCAGCACAAAATTCATTCTCAGGAACAACCTTCGTCAACTTGATTTTGCCCTTTGCTATGTCGCAGTCACGACACCGACGAAAGGTGTAAGGGTTGTAGTCGGGTACGGTTTTGTATTCCTTTCCTGGATTGAAATGGAAGATATCCTTTGTGTCACGTTGACGGGCTTCTTCGCCCAATGCTATTGCCTCGTCGTGCGGTGTGGCAGGATATTGGACTTGCACACCTGCACTACTGTGCAACGGCAGTTCCACCCGTTTAGTGGATAGTATTCCTCCCAGAACGTGTCATGCAGCTTAACGGCGAGTCAGTTGAAGCGAATTATAGCATACGTGATGGTAAGGGCCGTAATGGTAAGACGACTGGTGGGTACAAAGGGAAATATATCATTACCTTGCTGGAGCTTGATGGTCAGGTAGGTGATGATGCCAAGTACGGTGTTCAGCTGGAGAACTGTGGCCCGGTGACAAAGGTAGGAGACAGACTTAAGGACGTAAAAGTGGAATCGAAAGTAAAAACTCTGCGTAGATACAGGGAGGCAAAGGCTGCGGCGGGTTTGAAATGACTTCAGCCCCGTGCTGCTGTTATTTTCCTTTGAAGAATTTGATAAGTGCTGTGATTTTGGTAATAATGTAGAGTAATAAAGGCAGGCAAACTATAAGGCAAAATGCAACAGTCAGCACTGTGGCAAATGGGTGCTGCACGATGAGATTGTGAATGGGTTTGAGGTTTGTGGTCATATGTTGTTCGGAAATGTATTTGCTACAAAGGTAATCAAAAATGTACTTGCTACAAAGGTAATCAATAAAAAGTAGGATAAGATGGCGAGAGAGGTCTGTTTTGTAAAAAAGATAAACGACAACGGCAGTGCCAAGCGCGTTACGGCCGATGCGGAAGAACTGGGGCGTGTGGATAAGGGGCGTGCAGGACGAGAGTGAACGGTCGAAGAGTGACATTTTGACCTGGTCGCAGGCATCGCAAGCGATAGATGCACTGCAGGCAAAAGATTTCTGCCTGGCAGACGTTTTGATTATAAGTGACTTCTTTTTTCCACTTCCCATAGACAAGATGCACAAACGTATAGAAACGAAACATGCAAAAGGAACCAGATATTATGGATTGCAAATAGGAGAAACAAAGAATCCGTATGACAAAGTGTTGGATAAAATATGGCGAATTAGTGTATGACAAAGACAGGGACGTTTTTTATCAATGAGAAGCACCATCGCCATTGCAAGTCATATTGAATTTTCTTGACCATACTCCTTGGAGAGGATTCCTATATGCAGAAAGTGAGAACGTTGACATGGGAATACGTGATTTCAATGCATTCTGCACTTTTGTCTATATCATGCTGATATTCAGATTGTTACGTAGTGTATATAAACCAGGTTTGTGTATACACTACCATCTGCACGTAGCACTTTTGTTTGCACTATCTACACTGTCATACATGTGCAGGTGAAGTATGCGGTGTACTGGCAGTGTCCGACGCCATAGGGAGAGCGAAAAAATAGTTGGAGCAACAGAAAATCTGTCCTCCCTATGCCCGACAAACGCTCTCCCTATGGCGTAAAAAGCACTGCCGTCTGCAACGAGTGCTGACGGCAGTGTATGTAAAATGTAGAGGCGTCTGCACGCTTTTCTCTGTTGATTATCAATTCATTCGATGCAAAAGTGCAGAGTGCAGACAAAACTAAAAAAGTTTTTAGCCGATGCCTGTCATGACAAATTAGACTTGTTGTGGGGTGGGGCGTGCCTTATTTTGTTTGCGAGTAACCAAGGCTTTTCAATTTTTCGCACACTTGCGTGCGGTGGTCCCCTTGTAATATGATGTCGCCTTGTTTTGCACTGCCTCCTATGCCACATTGCTGTTTCAATAGTTTGCAGAGTGCAAGCATATCGGCTTCATTACCAACAAAGCCTCGCACAATGGTTACAGTTTTTCCGCCGCGGCCAGCACGCTCCATGCTGATACGCAACTTTTGTTGTTGCGGGGGCAGTGTTGAGGGCTCTGAGTCGTGTGCCTCGTTGTAGCTATATTGCGGATTGGTAGAATATACAACTCCTGTACGTTGCTTGCGTTTTGGGGGTGTGGGAGATGCCTGTGTTGGTGTAGCATCAATTTGTGTGGTGTGATTGCCTGTGAGTGCAGCTAATTTTTGTTTCCAATCTTCCATAAATAATATTGTGTTGGGTGTGGTGCTTGGTATGGTGATATGTGCAAAGGTAAAACTTATAGTTCTGATGTGGCAACTTTAGGTGAGCTTTTTGTAAGCAAATATAGATGAAATGCTTAATTTTGCACACCTGTAAAATGAAAGCTCGAATGGCTTTACAATTCGTTGGGGCTTGGCTATTGTTTGTGCCAACGAGCAAATGAACTTGATAAGGCTGTTGTTGCGTTTGTTGAAAATTATCATCAAGATTTAATCCTAAGTAGGTGTTCAAAATTATTTTATACAATCAATAGGTGCCATTTTCACATTGAAAGCACATTCTCGAGACGCATCTGTTTCCTTCGGCCTCGGTCACATAGCCCGCTATGCTCCCTCACCCGAAGGAAACATCTGCGCCCCGATAATGCACTTTCAATGTAAAAATAAATTCGAACACCTACTTAACTAAGACAAAAAGTAAATAGATGAAAAGTGTGTTGGAGCTTGATATGCTGCAAACGGCTGGTTTGGGCGCGTTGGCATTGGTGTTGGGCATGTGTTTGACGCGTAGGGTGAAATGGTTGCAACGGTTTTGCATACCATCTCCTGTGTCGGGAGGCATTGTGTTTTCGGTAGTGTCGCTTATGCTTTACAAATTGTGGAACGTAGAGCTGGTTTTTGATGGCACGCTGAAGGATGTGTTTATGCTTGTATTCTTTACTTCAGTAGGTTTTCAGTCAAACTTGAAGGTTCTGCGTCGTGGTGGCAGTACGTTGTTGCTGATGTTGGGTGTTTTAGCCTTTATAATAGTGGTGCAGAACGTATTGCCGTTGGGCATAGCGTGGATTATGGGCGTCAACCCCCTGGTGGGAATGGCTGCGGGGTCAATTTCCATGGCCGGCGGTCATGGCACGGCTGGTGGCTTTAGTGCTGTGCTTGAAGGTATGGGGCTGTCTGGTGCGGGCACCATCGCTATGGCGGCAGCCACATTCGGCTTGATAATGGGTTCGGTAACGGGTGGCCCGTTGGCAGAACGCTTGATACGCACAAAATTGACGGCAGAGCATCTTGAACCGAAAGACTACGAGGTGGATCCTGCTATGGCGGGACTTGAAAGCGACGAGGCATCACCCGCTGGGCGTGCAAAGCATATAAGCAGCAACGAACAAGAATTTCAACAGTACGCCAAGGCCACGTATGCGTTGCTTATAGTAGTGGCTGCGGGTTCGCTGATGAGTTGGCTGTTACAACAGACGGGGGTGACTTTCCCGACCTACTTTGGGGCATTGATTGTGGCAGCTATAGTACGCAATGTGGCAGAAGCCTGTAAATTGACGCCCAAAATGGAACTTGATAAAATCGTTAGTGTTGGCAATATATGTTTGTCTGTATTTTTGGGTATGGCCATGGTGTCGTTAAAGCTGTGGGAACTCGAATCACTTGCTTTGCCGCTGGTTGTGATGCTTGTGGCGCAGGTTGTGGCGATGGCTTTAATTGCGTATTTTGTGGCGTTCAACATATTGGGCCGCGACTATGATGCGGCGGTGCTGGTAGCAGGCATTTGTGGTTTCGGGCTTGGAGCTACTCCTAATGCCATGGCCAATATGAGTGCTGTGTGTTACAAGTATCATTATTCGGTAAAGCCTTTCTTGATTGTACCGATTATTGGAGCCATGTTTGTGGATTTAATCAACACTGGATTTATTACAATGTTCTTGAATTGGATAGGGGCTTGATGTTGTAATTGCGGGTGAGGCGGTGGCAACAGCGTTTTTTAATGCTGTTGTCACCGCCTCATTTTGTGCGTATAGAGTATGTGTTATTTCTGCCTTTTCTTAGAGTCTCGTTTGAAGAGTTCCTTCAGCTTGTTAAACTCGCGTTGCAAGGTGATGCCAATGCCTTGGGTTGTAAGCGATGATTTTGTAAAATATCGGTCGTTTGTTTCGCTGTATGCACGTAGGCTGACGCTGCCGCGTGGAGTTAGCAGGTAGCGTATGTCAAAGTCGCCTACAAAGTTTGTGCTATAGGTGGAGCTCTCGCGGTAGCCGAAGTTTCCGTTGAATAGCAGACGGTCGTTGAATAGGCGTCCTTGTACCAGGCCGTCAACTTCGCTGTTGTTCCACCCCTCAGTGCCAGGCATAAAGTTTGTGCCAAAGCTCCATTTGGAGTTATTACCTAACATGGAGGATATGGCAGAGTTAAGTTGCCCTGTGAGAGTGGTGGACAGAAACGAACGCATGGCTGCGCTTGACTGCTGCTGTGCTTGATTGTTGATGTTGGCCCCAGTTGCGGTGTTTGTGGTAGTCATGAAACGTCCCATACCAAGCAAGCACATCACTTGTTTGCTCATGTCCTCGTCTGTTGATATGAGCTGGTGCACCATTTGTTTTTCGTCGTCAGAGATGTTGTGCAGGTCCAAATCAAAGTCTACCTTAGGCGCACGCGCCACGCCTCCAATGTTGAGTATGCAGTCGGCTTTTACCATCTTGTTAGAGAACCCCGCACCATAATTGAGGTCGTTGAGAGAGACGCCATTCACGGTATATAGTGCTTTGAGGTTGAGCCGGGCGTTAAGTGGGTCGCCAGCAAATGTGATGCTGCTGCCGTCCTGCAGCTTTAGGCTCTTCTTTATAATGTCTTGCAGACTGATGTTGTAATCGCCACGCACGAGGGTGTAGCTGCCGTATATGTCGAAGCCACCTTTGTTGTGCCATCGTGCACGAAGCGGGCCTTGGCCCCAGGCTGTAATGGCATCGCCAGATTTGCCGTCGGTAATTATTTTTATTTGTGTGGCTGGCGTGAGATCGATCATGAAGTTTAATTGCATGTCGGTAGGCTCGTTTCCGGCGGTGGTTGGGGCGGCTTGGTGTATGCGAAGGGTGTCAGCATTTGGCATGATGAGGCCGGCGGGTGCTTGTTGCTGCATGGCGTGGAAGCGTATCATGCGGTCGTCCTTTGATAATGCTGTCTGATTGTCGAGGTTGTATGTAAATTGGCTTGGCGCATCAGGACGTAGTGCGATGTCGGCCGTGAAGTGTGATGGCCACCCCGCCAGGTGAATGTTGCCTGTGGCAGATGTTGTGCAGAAGAATGGTAGTTCTGCCTGTTGGGGCTGATCGTAGCACAACATGTGATTGGCGGTGATGTCGAATGTATAGTTGAGTTTTTTGAGGTGGGTGTGTCTGAGTACACCATTGGCTTTGCCTTTTCCAGAATGCTTGTCGTAGAGGTTGAAATCGTTGAAGACGAAAGCACCTGGCTCGAAACGCACATTGCCGTCTTGCACCTTGTAATTGACACCAGTGGCCAATACTTTGGCTTGACAGTTGGCGGAAACTTCGCCTTCGAAATCGAGCTTTTTGAATGGGCCATAAAGGTGTATATGGCCTGTGGCGTCGCCTTTGAAATCGCCAAAGATACCATCGATATAGCGGTTGAGAAATGCCAAATCGGTGTGATGGGGGGTTATGTTCAAGCTGAGTCCTTTTTCGGCCAGCGATACGTAGCCATGCACTTGTGTGCCATAGTTGGGGGTGTGGGGCAGTTCCATGTCTGCATCGATGTTGATGCGGTTTTCACCCTTGTTCCAATTGGCATGTATGTTGGCATGCCCCATAAGCCCGTTGTTGAACGTGAAATGGGGAATGGTCAGATTGGCATGGAATTGGGGTTGGTGTTCCTTTTGTGTGAAGATGGCCTGCCCGGTAGCTCTGCCGCCAAACGATACAGCGTCAAAATTTATGAGATTGAGTATGTAGTCAATGTCAATGCCGTTGAGGCTGGCTACAATTGAGTCGCTCTGGCCGGGGGCTATCGTGCCATCAATCGTGAGTGATTGGCTGGCGTGGCTGAGTTGTATGCCTGACATGGCAAGGCGCTTGTTGATGTATGACAGATGTCCGGAAGCAATATGCCAAATTGTGTCGGACAGGGCGAATTGCGTGGGACTGATATCCATGTTCAGGTTCACGCCATTACGTGAAGGCACAAATTCGGTAGTGCTTTCAACTGATCCGTAGTATTGGTCCTTGCCCTCTTGGTTGCTCCAACTTAGCTGTGTGTGTAGCGCGCCATGACGGGTTGTGAGATTGGCTGCAATATGGTAGTTGCTATTGGCAATGGCTTTTTGTGTCTGAATTAGGCAATGATAGTCTTGGCCTTGGCCCGACAGATAGATGCTTGGACGTATGAACGCTTGCGAGGATACGTTTAACTGGTTGGTGAAGGCTACAATAGATGTACGGCCCATGGGGGCAAAGGTGCCATGAATGTGTAGTGGGCCGTCTGTCGTAAATTTTATATTTGCCAATTTGTAGAGCGCTTCGGCATCTTTAAGCTTGGCGTTGATTAGCCATTGATCGTGCGGGGTGAGGGGCGGGTATGGTTGTGCTTTGTTGACAAGGCCGGGCAAACTGCGGTTGAGCACATCGGTCACACTTTGTTTGATGCGCTCTAATGACATGTTGCCTTCAATGTAAGCGTCGGCAAAATCGCTTTGTATTTTCAGAGTTTGTCGATTGGTGTTGTTGGAAGTGATGGACGCATTAAATTGGTTGAGGCTGTAGTTGCCTCGTGGCCCATTTTGTATGTCGAGGTTGTTAATCTGCAGCGTGCCATGTGGCAGTGCCCCTTTTTGCCATTTATCCAGGTCGGCTTTGATGTGTGCGCTGACTTGGGCTTGGTGCAAAGGGGTACTTTTGAGGCCAAGATTGGCAAGGTGAAGGTTTTGTATGTTTATATCAGCGTTGCCACCAACAAGTTGTTTGCCAACCAACGAAAACTTGGCTATGGCATTGAATTTTGCGTTGGGGTCGTTACTGTTTATGTCGAATTGGGTGGTTCGTGGTGTGTGGTCTGCTTCGATTCCTATGTTGCGGAATTTATAATTGTTCCACGTAAACGCCGGTGCTTGTAGCTTTATGCTAACGCTCTCAAGACGCTTGTTTGCAACAATGGTGGCTCGTATGTCGGCCATTGCATCTATTTGCGTCGGCAGCGACTTGTTGGCGAGCAACTTGTCGAGAGCGAATGATTTGACGTTGATGTGGGAACTGGCATGTTGTCCTTTGATGCTTGCGCTGGCTGTAAGATGCCCAATGGCAGTTTGCACGTCAAGGGTTGTTTGAGTTGTTCCACCTGCCTGGTATGCTGCATTCCCTTTAATGTCAATGTCTCCGACCGCCTTTATGATGTTTTGACTTTTGTTGTCAAGCTTACCCCATGACAGCAGATTGGATGTAAGTGCTTTGCTCACGTGGCATTGGCTGAGCGTGAGGTAAAGTTCTTGTACACGTTTGGGGGCGTATTTCAACGTGACATCAGCTTTCAAATGGCTGTCATGTTGCTTGTCTGTGATGGTAAGTTGATTGAGCTGCAACTTGCCTGGAGTTAGCAGTAATGTTGTAGAAATGCGCAGAGTAAGGTCTTTGCCTTTTGGCATGTTGCCTAACAGCGGTCGAATGTCAGCGGTCGAAACTTGTATTTTGTTGAGTGTCGCGCCTATGCGCAATGTGTGGGGGAGTTGGTCTATGCCACGTTGAATGTTGTAGGTTGCAAGGAGTGAACCCTGGCGTATGTGCGTATGGGGCATATCGAGGCTGAAATCTTCGATGTCGGCGGCAGTAGGGGTTGCTGAGAATTTGAAGTGCATATCGTTCAGACATAACCCTGATTGCTCCTTAAACGATAGCGCACGTACACGCAGGTCAAGTTGCTTGGTAGTAATATTCTTGAGGCTGATATTGGCGTTGATGTCAGCCAGACCTATATGCGAGGGGGTGAACTTGTGGGGAGTATGTGGTAAGAAACGCTTGTCGTAACGAATGTTGACACGGCGTAGAATAATGGAGTTGATACGCAGGTTGATGCCCGATTTCGGTTTGCGGTCTTTGCTTGCAAAGGCATCTATCAGAAATTGGTAGTTTGCTGCGCTGTCAGCTTTTTGTTGGTAAAGGTTGACATCGGCATCAAGCAACGACACCGTGCGCAGTGACAGTTGTTGCTTGAAGAGGGAACGCAATTCTATTTTTGTGGTAGCGAGGTGGGCTTTCAATAATATTTCGTGCTGTCTGTCGCTTATGCAGATGTTGTTGATTATTAAACGGTTGAATAGCCCTATTTGTATATTATCAATGCTTACCTTGCTGCCTATCTTATGACTTAGCTCTTGTGCAACATAGTTGGACAACATTTTGTTGGTTGGAGCATAGTTAAGTATGCCCAACAACAAAATGTATGTGCCAAGAATGGTGCATACGAGCGTGCGTAATATGTTGCGAATTTTTAAGGACTTCAAAGTGGTGGGTGGTGTTATTACAACTCTAATTTTTGAGTGGCATACTTGAGCACTTGTGGCCGGTGTGTGATGAAAATCAATGTGCGGTGTGGGTAGTGCGTGATGATGCGTTGCAGCACAATCTCCTCGGTGGTGGGGTCGAGTGATGAAGTGGCTTCGTCAAAGATGAATATATTGCCATCGGACAGCAATGCTCGGGCAATTGCAATGCGTTGGGCCTGACCTTCGGAGAGGCCGTCGCCAGTTTCACCACAGATGGTGTCGAGTCCGTCAGCTTTTTTGAACACGAAGTCGGCTGCAGCAATGTGCAGTGCTTGCTTCAGTTCCTCGTCGGTGGCTGAGGGGTTGCCTTGTAGCAAGTTACTGCGAATGGTTCCGGAAAAGAGTGTGTTGCCTTGCGGCACGTACGCAAAATTTGTACGCATGTGGGGCATCATAGGGTAGTTGTTCCCTTGTGAGTCGGTGATGACAATGTTGCCCTCGATGGGTGTAACGAGTGAGAGTAACAAGCGGATTAGTGTTGTCTTGCCTGCTCCAGTTTCTCCCACGATGGCAGTGACGCTGCCCGCGGGAAATTTGTAATTAAAATGATTGAATATCAGTCGCGATTTGTGCGTGTATTGAAATTTTACATCAGTCAGGTTAAGTTGCAGTGGTGGCGTCAGCTTGAGTGGCGGACACTGCTCTTCTTGGGGCAGTTCTTCTAATTCCATCAATCTTTCTGCTGCGGTGAACGAGGCGATGAATACAGGAATGAATTTTGAAAGATTGCGTACGGGGCCTTGTATCTGTCCAACTAATTGTATGAAGGCAAGCATGGCACCATAGGTTATTAGCCCTTTTGACAAGTTTGTTGCGCCCCATGCGAATGTGACAAAGTAACCGGTGGCAAAACCCAAGTTAAGCAGACTTGATGAAATGGTTGAAAGTTTGGTACGTTTGAGTATTATTGCGTGCAGACGTGATTGTTGCGACGAAAGTTTTGTTATGAAAAAGTTGACGCGTTGTAATGTCTTGACAATCAATACATGCTGTAGTGTTTCTTGGAGTATGGATTGAATGCAGCTTTCCTCGTTACGAGCCTCGTGAGTAAGGTTGCGCATTCTTTTGAAATAGAGTTTGCTACTGATGATGAAGAATGGCACTACGCATACGATAATGATAGCGAGTGTGCTATCCATAAAGAATAGAAAGAAAAATGCGCCGACAAATTGAGTGAATGTGGTGATGAACGAAGGTATGCTCTCGGTGGCAAAACTTACCACGTCGTTGACGTCGCGCTCCAATCTGTTTGTAAGGTTGCCCGTGTGAAATGTTTTGAGCGTGGCCCATTGCCCTTGCAACAATTTTGTAAATATGTGTTGGCGCATGCGGTTCTGGGCTTTTACTCCCAGTATAGCGCTGATCCAACGTGACGAAAGGCTTGTCAGTATGCGTAGTAGCATGATAGTACCAATAAGCACTAATGCCTGGTTAAGTGTGCATGCTTGTGTTTGATGTGTAGCTGCGTCAACTGCCAATTTTGTGGCCCACACGAATGCAAGGTCAAGGAAAACGAGCAGCACGCCAACTATAGTGTTGAGTGTCGCTTGCAATTTATATCCTTTAAGCTGTGTGAGCAAGTAGCGTATGATGTGTGGTATGGGGCGTGTCATGCTGGCTATATGTGTGTGCTTGTGGGGTTGCTTTGCGTTTCGCCTGTCTATTTAATTGCGTTGGTCCGCTCCCCACATGAGTTTGTCTCGTAGCGTTTCGAAAAAGTGCTTGTGCTTGATTTTGACAACGTTAATGGTATGTGGCGCACGGTGTATACTAATGACGGTGCTGTGTGGCAGACTCTCGCTTTGACCGTCGCATGCCAAGAGAAAATTCTTGGTGCGACTGCGCACTTCAAGTCTGATTTCAACATCGTCGCGCACCACAACGGGGCGTACCGACAGACTGTGTGGGGCAATTGGGGCTATGCAGAATGTGCCCGACTGTGGTACCAATACAGGACCGCCCACACTCAGTGAATAACCTGTTGACCCTGTGGGGGTAGCAACAATCAGGCCGTCAGCCAAATAGTTGGTCAGAAAATGGTCGTTGACGTATGTGCTGATTTCGATTAACGATGAATTGTCGTGTTTAAGCACGGCTACCTCGTTTAGGGCATAGGGGTAAAAGTTTGAGAGCTCTCCGTTTTTAAGTACGGCCAGAGCTTTGCGATTTTCCACCACGTAATCACCTTGGCACAATGCTTCGAGCGATTCGTCAATAGCATTTGGCGAGACATCGGCAAGGAAACCGAGCCGTCCGGTGTTTACACCTAAAATGGGTATGCCGCGTGTGCCAATCATAGAGGCCGTGCCGAGAAATGTCCCATCTCCGCCAATAGATATGGCTGCGTCTGCATCGCATAGCTCACAGTTGCTGAATATTTCGGTCTGTGCAAGGTCTATTCCAAGTTTGTCGCGTAGAAATAGGGCAAATTGTTCTTCAACAGAAATGTGTACATCAAGACTCTGCAATTTCTTTAAGATAGCTGTCACATATTGGTTCTTTTTGGTTTGGAATATGTTGCCGAAAATAGCTATTTTAAGATGAGAGTACTTCATATATGGATAAAATATCTTAATTGTTCGTCTAATTCTATTAAATGTTAGTATTGCGATGCCGCTTGAAAGGCAAAAAAACAGTACTTTTGTAATTCAAAGCAAAAACTAACAAGCGCAAATTTACGTTTTTCGTTGGATATAACGAATAGTAACCATGACAAAGTTAAGTGTAAATATCAATAAAGTGGCCACGCTCCGCAATGCGCGTGGCGGAAATAATCCTGATGTTGTGCGTGTGGCGCTGGACTGTGAAAAATTTGGTGCTCAAGGCATAACCGTGCATCCCCGTCCTGATGAGCGGCATATACGTCATCAAGACGTGTTTGACTTACGCCCAAGATTGTCCACTGAGTTTAATATAGAGGGTAATCCGAGTGATGATTTTTGCTCTTTGGTGTTAAAGGCAAAACCCGACCAGGTGACACTTGTGCCGGACGCGCCAGACCAACTTACCTCAAATCATGGTTGGAATACGATAAAGCATGAGGCTTTTTTGCGCGATGTGGTAGGACGGTTTAAGGCTGCGGGCATCAGGGTGAGCATCTTCATAGATGCACAACCAGTGTTGGCAGATTATGCAAAAAAAGTCGGTGCTGACCGTGTGGAGTTGTATACAGAACCTTATGCGGCCAATTATGCAGCCAATAGGGAGGAAGCAATAGCCCCCTTTGTACAGACAGCTATTCATTGCCGTGAAATAGGGCTGGGTTTGAATGCCGGACACGACTTGAGCTTGCAAAACCTTGCCTACTTTCACCAGCAGATACCATGGGTTGATGAGGTGAGTATAGGGCATGCCTTGATTTGTGATGCCTTGTATTTGGGCTTGCGTGAAACGATAAGTGAATATTTGGCTTGCTTGAAATGACCTGCAAGTTGAATGGTTGATAAAAATATAAGCTAAGCGGTTGCTTTCGGCAGGTCATAAAAGCTTGCTATAAATATTAAATATCAGAAGTTGTGAATGCCGCTAAGGCTGCGTTCCAACGGTGTTGAACATAAAATTACAAAATGATTTACCTTATTCTTGCTGATGGTTTTGAGGAAATGGAGGCCATAGGCACTATTGACATTTTGCGTCGCTGCGGTTTGCAGGTGCAGACCTTGAGTATAACTGGCAAACGTGTGGTTGTGAGCGCACGTGGCGTGATAGTTAAGGCTGATAGTTTGTTCCGAAAAAATCACTTGATACATTGTGATGCGCTAATATTGCCAGGTGGCTTGAAGGGCGCTGAAACGATGAATAAAAATGCGGTGTTGCGCTTGGCTATTAGTCAGCAGTGTCATGAGGGTACTATTATTGCGGCCATTTGTGCGGCACCGATGGTACTGGGCACAGCGGGCGTGTTGAAAGGAAAGCACGCTACCATATATCCAGGCATGGAGGAGCATATCGAAGGCGCAATTTGTCATAGAGAGGCTTATGTGATAGAGCACGACAATGTAATCACTGCAGCCGGCCCTGCAGCCACGCGTTTGTTTGCTTGTGCCATAGCACGTCGTCTTGTGTCAAATCCAACGATAGTAGAGCAGATTGAAAGCGATATGCTGTTTGAGGGATATGACAAGTCGCAAGAGCAGGTGCTTCGGTTCTGATTGATGATAAACACACATGTTTGATCCGCTGCAGACAGATATTAAATACTTGAAGGGTGTTGGACCCTTAAGGGCAAAGACGTTGGGTGAGGATTTGAATATCTTCACCCTTCGTGACTTGTTGTACAACTTTCCTTACAAGTATATAGACCGTAGTGTCATTCATCAAATAAAGAATTTGACAGATGGCATGCCTTATGTACTGTTGCGTGGTCAAATTGTGTCAAAGAATGTCGAGGGAACTGGGCGGCGTGAGAGGCTCGTCGCTCTGTTTTCGGACGGTACGGGCTATGTGGAGCTTGTGTGGTTCAATTGCATCAAAACGCTTGAAAAGAAACTTGCCTTCAACCATACCTATGTGTTATTAGGCAAGCCCACGAGCTTTAATGGCAGAATTAGTATCGCTCACCCCGAATTGGAGGACGCACAGACAACAGAGTCGCAGCCTCTGACCATGCAACCTCACTATCACACCTCAGAGCGTATGAAGCGTCAAGGCTTTAGTTCGCGCACAATGGGTGAACTCGTAGGCCGCGCTTTTGACATGCTTCATGGCAAGCCTCTTGCAGAGACGCTCCCTCAATATATGATATCCGAATACCATTTGATGGGGGTGGACGAGGCTATACACAAGGTGCATCATCCGCGGTGTGCAAATGAATTGCCTGAGGCAAGCCGACGCCTGAAGTTTGAGGAACTCTTTTACCTGCAACTCGACATTTTGCAGTATACGCAAAATCGCAAGTTGCATTATGACGGGTTCGTCTTTAGCAAGGTTGGCGACTGCTTTATGCGCTTTTATAATGAGCGCTTGCCTTTCGAACTTACGAATGCGCAAAAGCGTGTGGTAAAGGAAGTACGTAAGGACGTGGCTACAGGTAGCCAAATGAACAGACTGTTGCAAGGCGATGTTGGCAGTGGTAAAACCATGGTGGCATTGTTGTGCTGCCTTTTAGCGCTCGACAATGGCTTTCAGGCTTGCATAATGGCGCCTACAGAAATCCTTGCAGAACAGCATTATCAGTCAATAGTAGAACAGATTGGTGAATTGCCAATCAAAGTTGATTTGTTGACAGGTAATGTAAAGGGCAAGCGCCGTAAGGCAGTACTTGATGGCGTGGCTGATGGTAGTGTCAAAATACTTGTGGGTACGCATGCGCTAATTGAGCCTTCGGTGTCGTTTCTTAATTTAGGCTTTGTCGTAATTGATGAGCAACACCGTTTTGGCGTGAAACAACGTGCCAAATTGTGGGGAAAAAATGTACGGCCGCCTCATATATTGGTAATGACTGCCACCCCCATTCCGCGCACATTGGCAATGACCGTATATGGAGATTTGGACGTGAGCGTGATAGACGAATTGCCTCCCGGTCGTAAACCCGTGCAGACGGTGCATTACAGGCAAACCGACCGTGGTAAATTGTATCAGGGCATTCGTTATCAGTTGCAGTTAGGACGGCAAGTCTATGTGGTGTACCCCTTAATAAAAGAAAACGAAAAGCTCGATTTACGCGATGCCGAAACAGGTTATAACCAACTGGTAGATGTGTTCAGAGACTACAAGGTTGGCATAGTTCATGGCAAGATGAAACCTGTTGACAAGGAGAATGTGATGAGGGCGTTCAAAAAAGGCGATATCCACATATTGGTGTCGACAACGGTTATCGAGGTCGGGGTGAATGTGCCCAATGCTTCTGTCATGGTTATTGAAAATGCTGAACGGTTCGGTCTGGCTCAGCTGCACCAATTACGTGGCCGTGTTGGTCGTGGTGCAGAACAATCGTACTGTATACTGATGACCAAGGACAACCTTAGTGATACATCAAGTCGCCGTATGCGTGTGATGGTTGATAGTACAGATGGCTTTGTGATAGCAGAGGAAGACATGAAATTGCGTGGTCCTGGTGATATCGAAGGAACGGCGCAGAGCGGAATGCCTTTTGATCTTAAAATAGCCAACATTGTTAAAGATCAAGAGTTGCTTGAGGTAGCACGTGAGGCTGCCTCACAAGTGCTGGCAGGTGACCCTCAACATAATTTGCCACAAAATGAGGTGGTATGGGCACAGTTGGCACGGTTAAAAAAGACGCAAATCAACTTCTCAGCCATATCATAAATAGTTTCTGTGGCTTTTTGTTGAGAGTGCACCCGTTGTTGAGAGTGCACCCGTAAATATATAAAATGTACGAAGGTATGAATGCAGTGGTACGTTTTTTGAAAAATTGGACTTTGCCCGTGGCTATCACGGCAGGAGCTTTGGCTTATTTCGCCTATTCAAATTGTCCTTATCTTCAGTTTACAAAACCTTATGCTATGCCGGTTGTATCAATAGTGCAACCGTTGCTGATATTTTCAATGCTATTCTTATCGTTTTGTAAAATTAATGTGTGCGATTTGCGTCCCAAAATGTCGCATCTGTGGTTGTTGCTCATACAAATAGCCAGTTTCGCTGCAATATGTTTGTCGCTTTATTTATTCCCGCACATCAAATGTGGTGTCGTGCTCGAGGCTGCAGCATTGTGTTTGATATGCCCGACGGCTACTTCGGCATCGGTTGTTACTTTGAAACTGAAGGGTGATGGGGCAGACATAACCATGTATACATTGCTAATCAATCTCATGGTAGCCTTAGTTGTGCCAATTTTCGTGCCTTTAATCAACCATCATTCATCAGATTTGGGCTTTTTGCAGTATTTTTGGCAGATAATGGCCAAGGTGTTCCCGCTACTTATATGTCCACTTATAGCCGCGCAACTTGTAAGGCTCTTTTTGCCGCGTTTGCACAAGTTACTGACGTCGTTCCATGACCTTGCTTTTTATTTGTGGGCTGTGGCATTAGGCATAGCCATAGCAGTTACGGTGCGCAGCATAGTACATACTAATCATTCGATTGGCGAGCTCTTTGCCATAGCTGTGGTGTCATTAGTTTGTTGTGCTTTACAATTTGGTTTAGGGCGTTTGATAGGCCGACATTATCAAACCCCTGTAAGTAGTTGCCAGGCTTTAGGGCAAAAAAATACGGTCTTTGCCATTTGGTTGGGGTATACGTTTCTCAATCCCGTAACTTCCATTGCAGGCGGATTTTATAGCATTTGGCATAATTTGTACAATACGTACCAACTGCGCAAGCAAGCCACCGGCAAGAATCGTAAATCAGTTAAACAATAAAGTTCGATTCCTGTGGGAGGCAAATTCATGGCATATGACGTTTTATGGGTGGTTCTAAAAAAATCTGTTTTCAGAATTATTAGAACCACCCTTATATGATATTCATTGCCCGTAACACATTTATCTGATATCCAGAATTTTGTGCGTCTGAAGGGATAAACGCCATTTGGGGCTTGTCTTGCAAAATTCGATAGCGCCTTTAATTAGTTGTTTGTTACGCATGTCGTCTCCTGTGTCGCAAGGTTGTAAAAAATAGTGATCGGAATGTACAGTTGGGTAGGGGGCAGGTTGCATTCCGTTGTACACTAATTTTAATTCGTTACAATGTTTGATTATAACTTTTGCTGTGTTCGTGTTCACAAAAGTGTCCTTTGGCGATAACGTAATCCAGTCAATGTTTTCGGGAATGTTGTGTGTGCCATTTGTTTCGATTGCCACGAACTTGCCACATTCGTGCAATTTGTCTATCAGGCTTGCTGTGAGTTGCAGTGAGGGTTCGCCGCCTGTTATCACGACATGCTTGGCTGGGTATTTTGCAGCTTCGCCAGCTATCTCGTCTTCACTCATTTCTTGTCCATGCTGATGGTTCGTGTCACAGAATGGACACTTCAAGTTGCACCCCGAAAAGCGTATGAACACAGCGGGTGTTCCGGTAAAGAAACCCTCGCCTTGTAATGAATAAAATATCTCGTTAATCCTCATGTGTGTCTTATGAAGCATCTTTTACAACAGGAACTTTGAACATGGCTTAAAAAGGAGCCGATTCAAATCCTGGTTTAATGTAACATGCAACGTTTCCCTCTGATTCTTGAAACGTGACCTTATAGCATTTAGGCACCTCGTTGCAAATCCAGTGAGCCAAATTCTCAGCAGTAGGGTTAAAGTCAAAAAGGTTGTTGAGAAGTTGGTGGTCCATCTTTTCTTTAATTTGCCGTTTAACATGACTGAAGTCAATCACCATGCCATTCTCGTCAAGCGTTTCAGCACAACAATATATGGTGACAATGCCGTTATGTCCGTGCAGGTTCTGGCATTTACTCTCATATGTCAAGTGTAATTGGTGAGCAAAGGCTATTTCAATGCGCTTTGATATATAGTACATGATATTGGGAAGTATTTAATTCGGTATGCAAATTTACAAGAAAGCGTGTTATAATCAAAAACTGTGTGGGGCAATTAACGTATTCGCAAGGCTGTTTGGGCGTGCTTCAAACTTATTAATTTGAAAGTGTAATGCACTTTAATGATTATTTATGTAATAATTATAGTCGTTATACAAACAAAATGTTGTATCTTTGCCCATGTGACGCGCTGAATGTAAGCGTGTTTGTGAATAATGATACAAAGTGACTAAACAAATCAATCTATGACATACGACATCAACATGATCAAAGACTTCTATGCTTCATACGCACAGAAGGTAAGTATGATACGTTCAAAAGTTGGCCGTCCGCTAACTTATGCCGAAAAGGTACTTTTCTCGCACGCAAGTTCCGATGTGGACAATTATGATTATAATCGTGGTACAGATTATGCGACCTTTCAGCCTAACAGAGTGTGCATGCAAGATGCTACGGCACAGATGGCCATACTTCAATTCATGAATGCTGGCCGGGCGCAAACTGTAGTGCCAAGCACCGTTCATTGCGATCATTTGATACAAGCTTATAAGGGTAGTGAAGTCGATTTGCCTGCAGCTCGCAAGGTAAACAGTGAGGTGTACAACTTTTTGCAGTCGGCGGCCAAACGCTATGGTATGGGCTTTTGGGGGCCAGGTGCTGGCATCATACATCAGGTTGTACTCGAAAATTATGCATTCCCTGGCGGTATGATGGTTGGAACCGACTCACACACACCTAATGCCGGTGGACTTGGCATGGCTGCCATTGGAGTGGGCGGTGCTGATGCTGTAGATGTGATGGTAGGCACGCCATGGGAGTTGAAAGTCCCTCGTCTGATAGGTGTAAAGTTGACAGGCAAACTCTCTGGTTGGACATCGCCAAAGGATGTTATCTTATATCTGGCTGGTAAACTCACCACAAAGGGCGCGACCAATGCCATTATAGAATACTTTGGTCCTGGAGCTGCCACAATTCCCTCCACGGGCAAGGCCACCATTTGCAATATGGGGGCCGAGGTTGGCGCAACTACTTCAATGTTTGCTTATGATGCGCAAATGGCTGCTTACCTCAAGTGTACAGGACGTGCAGACGTGGTCGAATTGGCTGATGGAGTGGCAATGGACTTGCGTGCAGATGCAGAGGTGGAGGCAAATCCCGAACAGTACTACGACCAGTGCATTACTATAAATCTTGACGAATTGACACCTTACGTTAATGGGCCGTTTACCCCCGATGCGGCTTGCCAAGTGTCGGAAATGGCTGCCAAGGTAAAGAATGAAAATTTGCCTCAACAGGTAGATGTGTGCTTGATTGGTTCATGCACCAATTCTTCGTATCAGGATATGGCACGTGCGGCATCGGTTGTCAAGTCCATGCTCGCAGCTGGGCACGCCTTGAAGTCGCAGCTTATAGTGTGTCCGGGTTCAGAACTCGTGCGCACTACAGCAGAGCGTGATGGCATTCTTGATGTGTTCGTCAAGGCTGGTGCCACCATTATGACAAACGCCTGCGGTCCTTGCATCGGCCAATGGAAACGTGAAAATCCACATCCTGAGCGCCCAAACAGCATCGTTACCAGTTTCAACCGCAATTTCGCTAAGCGTGCCGATGGCAACCCCAATACATACGCATTTGTGGCTTCGCCCGAAACGGCCGTAGGATATGCCTTTACGGGTGATTTGACCAAACACCCTTCTTTCATGCCAGAGATAAATTGCTGCATGCCGCAAGGTGAGGCCTTGCCTGCTAAGGGCTATGCCTCAGATGCAGCGTGCGTGCAGGCTATTAAACCCGCATACAACATACAACCCGATGCGTCAGTTGAGGTTGAAATTAAACCAGACAGCGAACGTTTGCAGCGCTTGCAGCCATTTGCTGCTTGGAATGGCGAAGACTTCCAGCAGTTGCCATTGTTGATAAAGGCAAAAGGCAAATGTACTACTGACCACATATCAATGGCAGGCCCTTGGTTGCGCTACCGTGGCCATTTGCAGAATATTTCGCGCAACATGCTGCTTGGTGCTGTCAATGCTTTTACGGGCGAGACCGGCTGTGTGAAAGATTTGACAACGGGGCAGGACAGTGAAGTGTGGCAGGCTGCAGCGCATTACCGCGACGCAAAAGGTGGCAGTGTAATCGTGGCCGAGGATAATTATGGCGAAGGCTCAAGCCGTGAGCATGCAGCCATGGAACCGCGCTATCTTGGCGTTAAGGTCGTGTTGGTAAAGAGCTTTGCCCGTATACACGAAACAAATCTCAAGAAGCAAGGTGTATTGGCACTGACTTTTGCCAATCCTGCCGATTATGAAAAGGTTAAAGAGGGTGATGCGTTCACAGTGAAATGCAGCTCGTTGGCAGTAGGCAAACAAATGCAAATAGACATACATCATGCCAATGGAGAAACCGACACCATTTGGGCAAATCACACCTATAACAACTTGCAAATAGCATGGTTCAAGGCAGGCTCGGCTCTGGCGGCCTCGTAATAACCCCTGATGTTTTTCAGCACGAACAATCGTAATCGAACGGTTCTGTAAGACACAGTTCACGCTACTTGCTCAACTCGCGTTGTTTGTGCCTGAACTTGAAAAGGATAAGAATTACGTCCCACATCAGTAGGTGCTCAAAAATGACACCTACTGATTGTATGAAATAAATTTGAACACCTACTTAATAATTGAACAAAATGACTGACAATAAAATACAGGTTGCATCTGATGGCACGCTCACAGTGCCAGCCCATGTGACCATACCATTTATAACAGGTGATGGTATTGGTGCCGAAATAACTCCGGCCATGCAGCAGGTTATAGATAAAGCTGTACAAGTGGCTTATGGTGCAGAAAGAAGCATTGTTTGGAAAGAGGTGCAGGCAGGGCAGCACGCCTTTGATACGTTGGGCACTTATCTGCCAGACGATACACTGAAGGCCTTTGCCGACTATCATATAGGCATAAAGGGGCCTCTTACCACCCCCGTAGGTGGCGGCATACGTTCGCTTAATGTGGCCATGCGCCAGGGGCTTGACCTCTATGTATGTCTGCGTCCGGTGCGGTGGTTTAAGGGCATTGAATCGCCGGTGAAACACCCCGAAAAGGTCAACATGGTTGTATTCCGCGAAAATACTGAGGACATCTATGCTGGCATAGAGTGGAAGGCTTGTTCGCGTGAGGCACGCCATTTTTACGAATTCCTTCACGATGAAATGGGCGTAACCAAGGTGCGTTTCCCCGAGACTTCAGCGTTTGGTGTAAAGCCTGTCTCTATTGAGGGCTCCAAACGTCTTGTCAAGGCTGCTTGCCAGTATGCACAGAGCCAAGGCTCCAATCATGTCACATTGGTACATAAGGGCAATATCATGAAGTTTACCGAGGGTGGTTTCAAAAATTGGGGCTACGAAGTGAACGACGAATGCTTTGGCGGCAATGTGCGCATGGACGACTGCATCTGTGATGCTTTCTTGCAAAACGCGCTGCTCAAACCCGAAGCATACGATGTGATAGCCACTATGAATTTGAATGGTGACTACGTATCAGACATGTTGGCCGCACAGGTTGGCGGCATAGGCATTTCGCCGGGTGCCAATATCAATTATGAGCAGGGCAGGGCTGTGTTCGAGGCCACTCATGGCACGGCTCCCGACCTTGCGGGCACCAATCAGGCCAATCCTTGCTCGTTGATACTTTCGGGCGTGATGATGCTTGAGCATCTGGGTTGGACCGAGGCTGCAAAATTGGTGACTGTCGCGCTCGAAACGCTCTTTGGTGATGGTTATGCTACTGCCGATTTGGCACGTTTTATGGATAATGGCAAACCTCTCGGCACAAAAGAATTTGCAGATGCACTGTGTGATGTAATAACCAAATAATCAATTGGCTATGACAACAAATAAGAAAGAAGAATACCTCATATATAAATTGGCTGACAACATGAAGGGGTGCGTCAAAATTGATGCAGACCTTTTCCGTAAACTCGACGTAAAGCGTGGCTTGCGTAATGAGGATGGCACAGGCGTACTTGTCGGATTAACCAATATTGGTAATGTGGTGGGTTACGAGCGTACAGCAGATGGTTTGCGCCCAATCGAGGGTAAACTCTACTTTAGAGGCTATGAGGTGTCAGACCTTGTGCACGCTGTGTTGCGCGAGCAGCGTTTTGGATATGAAGAGATAGCCTATCTGCTCTTGTCGGGGCGTTTGCCTGACAGTGAAGAGCTTGAGCAGTTCCGCCACCTCTTGGTAGATAACATGTCATTGATGTCAAAAACTACTTTGAACATTGTAGAGCTTGAAGGCAATGACATAATGAATATATTGGCCCGTAGTGTGCTCGAATTGTACACCTACGATGCCAATCCTGATGACATTTCGCGCGAAAATCTCATGCGTCAGAGTGTCGAGCTTATTTCAAAGTTCCCCACTATAATAGCCTACGCATATAATATGTTGCGACATAAGGCTCTCGGACGTTCGCTGCATATCCGCCACCCCAGGGAAGGCTTCTCGTTGGCAGAGAACTTCCTGTACATGTTGTTGGGCAATCATTATACACCGCTTGATGCACGTACGCTCGACCTGCTCTTGATATTGCAGGCAGAACATGGTGGTGGTAACAACTCTACATTTACAGTGCGCGTCACCTCTTCAACGTGTACCGACACCTACTCATCAATAGCCGCAGGTATAGGTTCGCTCAAAGGCCCTAAACATGGTGGAGCCAATATTCGGGTTCACCACATGATAGAGCATCTCAAGCAAAACATCAGACATTGGGACGACGAAGCCGAAATAAGCCGCTATCTGCACAAAATAGTCAAGAAAGAAGCCTACGACTGTACCGGTTTGATTTATGGCATAGGCCATGCCGTGTACACCCTTTCCGACCCGCGTGCAGTCCTGCTCAAAGAGATGGCGCGCAAACTGGCTGAGGAAAAGGGCCGCATGGAAGAGTTTGAGTTCATGGAGCGCATTGAGAAATTGGCTGTTGAGGCTGTTTACGACATAAAAGGTACAGCCAAGAAACTTTGTGCTAATGTCGATTTTTATTCAGGCTTTGTGTACGATTTGATTGGATTGCCCATCGAAATTTATACCCCGCTTTTTGCCATGGCTCGTATAGTGGGTTGGTGTGCACACCGTAATGAGGAACTCGGCTTTGTTGGTCGCCGCATTATTCGTCCTGCATATCGTTGCGTGGCCGATATCCGCGACTATGTGCCGGTGGGCGAAAGGTAGGTGTGTTCAACTATTAAGATGTTTTTTTACTGTTTTGTCTGCACTCTGCACTTTGTGTGTAAAAGTAATTGATATTCAATGACAAAAAGCGTGTAGATAAGTCTGATTTTTATATGCACTGCCGTCTGCACTTGTTGCAGGCGGCAGTGCATTTTTACGTCATAGGGGGAGCGTATGGCGGACATAGGGAGGGCGGTTTTTCTGTCCCTCCGACAATTTTCACGCCCTCCCTATGTCGTTATGTCGTAGTGGTATGGGTGTGTGCTGCACCTGTGCGGACGAGGCTGTACAGATAGTGTAGAGCGTGCAGACAAAAGTGTAGAGTGCAAACGGTAGTGCATATAAAAAGCAGGCTTATATGCACTGCGTAAGTTCCTGAAAATCAATGGGAGTGTAGACAAAAGTGCAGAGTGTAGACAGTTTGCGCAAAAAGTGCTGTGTGGGAGGTGTGTGCCCCCATTACTATGGTTCGGGTACGGCAACTTACTTGTTCGGCTAATTGTCTGCTTGCCGATTAACTTCTGCCGTTTGTGCAATCTTTTCATGTTTTGTATTCGTTAGCGTAAAAAATATGGCTTCAAACATGAATACGAGGGAAGCAACTTTGAATGGGTCTATATTGCGTGTAGCTTATTTTTGTAAGGTGAGAAAGTTTGCTTTGTTTTGCAAGGTGCTTGTTGCATAAGTTATACTAATATTAGGTAGCGATGTGCGTTTTTTGAGCACAATTCAATATAATTAACTCGTAATATTTCAAAAGAAAGGGCAAATATTTGTGTACTTAAATACTTTTCTGCAACTTTGCTGATGAATCTGACATTACACGAATTGTGCGCTGTCGTTTGTGGCTTCTTTATTCGTTAAACGGGGAGCAAATACGGCGGTGCATGGAACAGACATCTACAAACATTTATACTTTCTATGAAAAAAAACAAACTCTTTGTTTCTTTGCTGGCAGCAGGTATGCTGGCCATTTCGCCTGCCATGGCAGACGATGTGGTAAAACTTACTACCAGCAAGACAGCAGGCGAGACTGTTTCACTGCAGATAAACAATGCAGATGGTGTGACAGTTGATTGGGGTACAGGTACACCCGTTGCTGTTGAAAATACAGGGACGACTGGTTTGACCCTCACTGGCACTTTGGGAGGCTCAACCATTACCATTAAGAGCCCTGCTAAGTTACAAACTCTTATTTGCGACAATTTGGGCTTGACGGCAATCGACCTGTCTGCTGCTCCCAATTTGCGCTCTCTTTATTGCCAGAACAATGCGTTGACAACACTCGACCTCGGTGGTTGCAAACTGCTTACCGACTTGAATTGTGCAAACAATAAGTTGTCTTCAATCAGTCTTGACGCAACACCTGTGCTCGAAACCGTTAATTTGTCAGACAATGAATTGACTGGCACGTTTGCTTATAAGAGCAGTACTTTGCAGCACTTGAACATCAGCGGTAATGCTTACACAGGAGTTAACCTCAATTCCAACACCAACCTCGATGTGTTGAAGTGTGCCGAAACGTCTGTAAAGTCTGTGGCTACTACTTCAAATGCCATCTCTGTTATCATGTGTGGCAATAGTGCGGTAAGTTCGATGACGATCAATGGCAAAATGCCTTCATTGCGCGACGTGTTTGCCGAGAATAACAAATTGTCAAAGTTGAACGTGGAAGATGCAAGCAATCTTGATTATCTGGCTGTTGAGAACAACCAACTCAAGACTGTAAACTTGCCCAGCACAAACTTTTACGCTTACACTTGCGACAATAACAAACTTTCGTTCAATTCGTTGCCGAAGGACGGGCAGGTTAAGCACTTGTCTTATGCTAATCAACAGAGCAATATCGACATTACGAGCAAGTTGAAGCGCGTGCGTAACGACAAGGGCGAGTGGGTTTATTATTTGCTCACTTGTGAAAAAACTTCTGATTACAACACACTCAAGCTCCCCTATGTGCTTAATATTCAGGATTTGGTAGAAGATAACTCAGCAAGCTATACTTACAAGTCGGTTGACGAAAATGGCGAGGTGAGTGATATAGCCAAGTCTGATATGATCATTAAGGTGGCATCTATCTATAAGGGCCTTGTGGCATTCAAAAAGCCTTTCAGAGAGGTGTACGTTGAGTTCACAAATTCTGATTACCCTGACTTGAAGCAGCAGACAACCCACTTTGTAGTGGCTAACAGTGAAGATGAAGTGCTCACTGGTATAAACAATGTGACTACTGTTGCCAATGGTCTTGATATTAAGGCGGGTAGCGGCGTGCTCACTCTCACTGCTTCGCGTCCTCAGAGCGTAAAGGTTTACAACACGGCTGGTCAGTTGATGTGGCAGGGTACAGTTGAAGGTACTCAGGACATTCAGCTTGTAACAGGTGTATACCTCGTAAATGGTACTAAAGTAATCCTTTAATACAATTCACTAAATAAATTGACAATTAAATGAACTACATACAACAAATTTTTGCTTGTGCTGCATTGGCTTTCGCTGGTACTGCTTATCAGCCAGCTATGGCACAGGTCAAGTTGTCAAGCGATGCTTATCCCGTCATTGTAGCTCCTCATAGCCAGTCTATCAGCTATCTTGAACGTACGCTTTGCTATGACATAACAAGCAATGTGGACTACACAGTGGCAACTGATGCTGACTGGTTGTCGGTGCGTAAGGCTGCCGATGGCTCGGTTTATATTCATGTTGCATATAACGAAAGTAACTTTAAGCGCGTTGGCCGTGTCACGTTTGTTAATGAGGAGAAGGGGTTGAAAGAAACTCTTACTATCACTCAGAGCAAAAATGAGGGTGCCGCCGAAATACCGTCAGACGATATCTTTGCTCTCTTTACGGATCAGTCGCTTTCTACTTTGAAAGAGGGTGTGACCCAGGACATGATTAACTCAAAGATTAGCAATGAGTATTATCGTGGATTGGCTACAAAGATTCTGAATAACACATACGATGAAACTTGCCGCGTGCAGACTTACACTGCTAAGTTAAATCCAACGGTTCAGTCAGCTCTTTGGAATGCACCAGGTAAATTGTATGACCAACGCCAGGGTGTTACAGGTATCAACATCACTAAAGGTAAGCAGGTTGTAGCTGTGTCAGGTTTGCCCGACGGACAGACTGTGCCCATAACTATTACCGCTTGGTATGTTGGTAAGGATGGTAGCAACTTTGATGGTGGTAATCCGCAAAGTTTTACTTACAATGTAAAGAATGGTCTTAACACCATTGATTACACTTACGACTATGACGGCTTGGCTTATGTATGCTATTATGCTGATGCCAACCCTGAATTGCAGCCGGCTATCAAGGTACACTTTATCGATGGCCAAATCAATGGCTATTTGAGCCCGGACAAGACTAATGAGGAAATGTATGAACTCACGGGCAAGGCCGTCAATGTTTGTATGGACGTGCTCGGCAAGAAGGTTCACTCGGTATGGACATCAAAGGGCTTGCACGACTACTGCCGTGCTACAAAGAAAGACCCGAAGGACCCCAAGGAGGAACGCGTGCTTGGTTACCGCCAGTATATGAATGTGCTTGACTCGCTCATTCAGTGGGAGCACGATTTGCTCGGCTTTACCAAGTATAACAGCCTGCCCGACAACCGTACGATGGCTTATACCAACTACACCTACTATATGTTCCAGGGTGGTTTCGGCGTGTCGTTCCATCATGATCAGGAATCACGCGTGCTCGATTGCAATACGCTTGTTCACAATGACGATGACGCTATTTGGGGCCTTTCTCACGAGTGGGGACATCAGCACCAAATGCACCCTTACTTCTGTTGGGGTGGTATGGGTGAAGTTACTAACAACATGAACTCGTACTACAATATCATGAAGATGGGTTATCACTCATCAGAAAAGATTAACAATTGGGTAGCTGCTCGTAGACATTTCGTAGATGCTGATTACACTGATATTGAAACAGCTACAAGTGGGCAAAGGGGTTCGCGTTACAGCGGAAAGCGTCATCTTGCATATGAGAAGAGAAGCGCTCAGCCTAACGAGGCTTTGCGCGCTTTCTGCGAGACAATGAAGGACTCTATCGTTGCAGATTATTCAAAGACTCCTGGTAAGGCTCTTCATAATGTAGAGGTTGGAGTAGGTGAGGTTCTTTGTCCTTTCGTCATGCTTTACAATTACTTCACTACGCACGGCAAACCTGACTTTGCACCAGATTGGTATGAAGCACTTCGCCAGAATGATAATGAGAATGGTTCGGTAGTTGAAAAGCAGGACGGCCTTGACAAGTACGAAGCACTTGCTTCTGCTCAGAACAATAACAAGAATGGTAAATATGCAGTGTTTGCAGCCAAGTATCCTAACAGTTGTTGGATAACGAAGGGTTACATTACAAAGAGCAGTAACCCTGCGGGTAACACCATGCCTTTCGTTCTTAACTACATTCGCAAGGTATCTCGTATTTCTGGTTACAACCTCTTACCGTATTTTGAACGTTGGGGTTTCTTACGTACAATTGCTATCTATATTGGTGACTATGGCAACTACTTCAGCGTATTTACTCCTGAAATGTACGAAGAATTCAAGAATGATATGGACGCACTTGTTGCTGACGGAACGCTCAAGGCTATGCCCGAAGGCATGGTAGAGGACATTTCAAACTCTCCCGACCTTTACAATTCGGGTTACAAGAATTTCGGTACAACTCCAGAATTCCCCAACTAAGTTAGCGCTTAACTTTGTAGAATAAATTAAGGCTGTATGCATTGTAAATTGCATACAGCCTTTTTTTTGAGATGTCTTGGAGTCCGGTAAAAGTCCAAAGCACGTTATAATGCTTTTGCCCTTTCAGGCAGGGTGTTCAAAATCGGTATCAATGGCGCGAGCGTTTTTGTTGCATTTTAAGTTGCCTGAAACGCGCTGCAAAAAAACGCAAGCACTAATGGGGGCGACGCGTCTCGCGTCGGGATAATTAAAAG
>ERZ1034949.15-NODE-15-length-103962-cov-11.709038_pt1 | contig 103962 bp, 89 predicted proteins | sample MGYA00520590_ERZ1034949 | MGnify/ENA primary metagenome ERZ1034949 (study PRJEB33766, sample SAMN09781752) | gut metagenome | biome: gut microbiome | host: Homo sapiens | place: Madagascar | study: EMG produced TPA metagenomics assembly of the PRJNA485056 data...
ACATCACTACGTGTAAATTTAAATACTACTTTTTTCTTTTCTTTAAACTCTACTACAAGAAACACTAACCAACTACATACAAATGCAATCACAGGATTCAAAGCAATCACCACACGCTCTATTCAAGTTTATCAAATAATCTGAGAATTGAAAACTCATTATTATATTTAAAATCAACACCATATGAATTATCTTTAATCCAATCATAATCAATGCTATTCGTATCATCAAAGTATTGAATATATTTTGGATCATAAAAAGGCATATCTTTCACATTAGAATTATTAGTCAATAGCTTTTTGTTATATACAACAGCCTCATAGTATCTAAATGAACTTGAACTCTGACCATCAGCTAAAATCTCTACCAAGCAGTTTGAACTGATAGCATAACTTAACATTTGATCATAAGGAAGGAATGCAGGTAATTTTTTTATACCAATTTCTTTATTTTCCGTTTTTAAATCAAATATCTTAAAATCACATACTAACCCTTTATCAGTTGCATTTTTCGCTATATCAGTTAATGTACTTAATCTTCCTTTATCAACACCAATAAAAAACATATCTGATTGCTCAGTAATTGCAGCTATTTCCTCTCTCCTTGCGTAAGGATCCCAAAAGTGTATCAAACCATATTTTTTAGCGTCATTCAAATCAAATGTAGCTACCTTATCGTAGCTATTAAAACATTCCGTAATATTTCTCCAACCATTATGTGACTTAGTAACATCAATGGAATCAAATAGTGTTAATACTGTACATATCTTATCGCCAAACTTTTGCTTGATCTTATGTAAAAGCTTAGGTGTATAAAGTCTTTCAACATCTCTGCCGATAACAAAAAGTAAGAATAATTTTTCATCATTCTCAACTTTAATGTTATTAAGCACGGAGTAACGATTCCATAAAGAATTTGGTATAAAACGAAAGATTTTTCTACGCTTATTGCTATATCTGAAATTATATAGCTTTTTTATTATTTTATTATTAAAAGAATATGGATCTGAAAAAGAAGCATTTTCTATCTTATTATTAATTACTTCATAAAAAGCTTCATTTAGAATATTATTCTTTTGACCGGTACCTATAATGATATATTTATTTGTCATAATTTAATAAACCTGAACTTATATAAATTAAAAATTACTTACTCTTGTATTTGCTCCTGCTAAAGTCTGTAGCAGACACAAAGACATATTTTAACCAGTTATTAAGATTCGGACGCAGATTATATACTTCTTTATATTCTTGTTTTGCTTTGAATTTGCATGCTCTTTTGGCTGCTCCTAAAGCACCTATATTATAATATCTGAATGCAGGACATTCAGCGGCTTCCTTTTGATATTTTGACAAAATGCGTATTTCAGCATTAAGCAATTTTGTTATGTTCTTTGAAATTGAGTCACCCTGAACATACATATTTACTAACGGCTTATTAACAAAATAAAAATTATATTTTTCCGAAAGTCTTATTGTTATATCATAATCCTGAAATCTCGGCATTAAAGGATCAAACTTAATTGAATCAAAGCATTCTTTTTTGCCTATGAGCGTCTGAGTGCTGACGCAGGATTTTCCGAGAAGCGTCTCTCTGCTTACTTTGCCCTCGGGTAATACAGGATGGATATCTGTTTTTTCATCGCTGACCTTGTTAAATGGGCAAAAAACAACATCTATATCTTTATTGTCAAAGGCTTTCATTTGCTTTTCTAATTTGTCAGACAGCCATTCATCATCACTGTCCTGAAAAGCAATATAATCACCTTTTGCTTTTTCAATTCCGAGATTTCTTGCAACGCAAGCGCCGGAATTTTTATCTAATTTATAATAGCTGAATCTCTTATCTTTTATAGATGTAAGAATCTCAATCGTTTTGTCACTTGAGCAATCGTCAACAACTATCACTTCTATATCTTTATAGGTTTGATTGAGAACACTTTCAACTGCTCTTTTTATTGTTTTTTCTCGATTATAAGACGGAATAATTACAGAAACCATATTTCCCTCCTACTGATTTAATTGGACATAAGTTTTTACTTAAACAACATCAAAAATCTTTTCAAGCCGTAATCTAAATTCAAAAATCCGTTTGCTATAAGCGTAAATATTCTCGGCTTGCCTGAAAACTTTGCATTATAGTATTTTTTCGAGTGATAGAAGCAATTTATATCAAAAATTTTGTTTTCTTTTTTGATTAGGCTTTTGTCCTTTTCTTTGTGGTTATGGTGGATATACTCATTCACAAGCACACCCTCTTTGTACCCTGCATTCTGTATTTTCTTGGCAAGGATGACTTCTTCGCTGTAAAGAAAAGTTCCCTCGTCAAAATAACCTATGCTCTCCATTACTGCTTTTTTAGCCATAAAAAAGCATCCCTGAACTGCGTGAACATATGCAATACCGTTTTCATTTGCGATAAATTCATTATATCTGATACTTTGAGATAAAAGCTTATTAACGCATGTTGAACCGAACATCATATATCTTTTTGTCGGCTGCATCCACGCACAGTCGTTAGGTTCTTTGATTGTTCCGTTGTAAATTGTCTTTGCTGTTACAACAGCAAGACTTTCATCTTCAAGCAAAGCGTTATACAGACTTTCAAGAACAGAAGCCGACTCCACAAAAATATCCGGATTTGAAATGCAGACAGCCTTTATTTCTTTTAAATTATCGGAAATATATCTCAATCCGACATTATTGCCTGAAGCATATCCCGTATTTTTATCATTTGCAATAATATGTGTATTTTTGTCATCAGAAAAAGCACCTTTAAGTTTCTCAAGTGAATCGTTCTTTGAACAGTTATCTACTATTATGATATTTAACTCGCTGCTGATTTTTCTGAAATTGTTTGTGCTTTCTATTGTAAGGTCATAACCGTTGTAATTGAGAATTACTACGGCAAGCCCTCTCTCCCACTCTCTCATATAAAACCTCGTTGATTATTGATTGTACGCTTTAATAAGATTTTCGGTGTGAGTTTCAATGCTGAATCTGTCTTTAAAATCTTCGTTATAAAAATTATCGCTGAGTTTTGAAATTATATCGTTATTTTGGGTATAATTAATTGCGTCAATCAGCGAGCTTACATCGCCGATTTTGTATTCAACACCCGTTACCTTATCCTTTATATATTCAATTCCTGCACATCTGTCAGGAACAATGCAGGGAATACCCTTTACCTGCATCTCAAGAATCGTAAGTCCCATGGTTTCATACCATTTAGAAGAAATAACAAGACATCTTGCCTTGCTGATATATTCTTTCATTTTCTCAGAGTTAAGCCAACCTGTAAAAGTGATGTTCGGGTACTTCTCTTTGAGTTCCTCATACATTGCGCCTGAGCCTATTGCAACTCCTTTTACGCCTGCTTTTGTCACAGCCTCGCAGAAAAGATCTGCTCCTTTTTCCCTTGACATTCTGCCGACAAACAGGTAATCGCTGTTTTCAGCTGGCTCAACCTTTACTCTGTCAAATATTTCTACATTATTTTCTATAAAAAAGCTTTTATGCCTGAATTTAAGATTTTTTTCGATAATGTTTCTGCTGAATTTAGTAATGTAAATAACATTCGGCTGTAATTTTTTAAGCTGTCGTGTCTGAACAAACTGACGGACATCTCTATATATTTTCTGAATATAATTCCGCTTGTCGCAATTACATACAGCACAACTGAAACTTCCGGGATTTTTGTTGCAAATCTTACCATTCTGATAGTTAAAAATTCCTCCGTTCGGACAAACCGTGAAGTATTCGTGCAGCGTTACGAAGGTTTTAAAGCCTTTCCTTCTGCAAGCAGAAAACACAGACGATGACAATGACTTTGTCCAGCCGTGAATATGTACTACAGTTGTTTCCGGATCAAGAGAAGACAGCAAATCCTCAAGCTTTTTTTTGGCAATTCCGTTCCAGATACCTCTGAGCATTGTTTTGGGACTTTTTGTATTTGCTATATGCTCTCCGCCGACACAAATAACCTCAATATTGTTCTCGGTAAGCTGCTTGTCTATCGGATCAAGACACGCAAAAAATATTACTCTGTATCCCCTGTATTTTAAGGCAACAGCGGATTTTATAGCTACCTTTGCAGCTCCGCCAGAAATAAACGCCTGATCATATACTAAAACTACGGTTTTTATCATTGTTATCCCAACTATCTCAGTGTTTTCATAAAGTACTTTAATTTTTCCGGAACTAAATTCTTAACTCTGACCTTAATATCAAATTTAGGCTTTAAAGATGTAAAAAGGTCATTTGAGTCGATGTTTATTGTTTTAATTCTTAAATTTTCGTCGACTAATGAGCTTTGAACAAGACTATGATTATGTTTTGTAATCTGTTCAAAAGATGAATCTTTAAAAATCAATGAATCTTTAATAGAACTAAATAAATCTATTGCGGCATCACTGCACAAAACAACGGCTGATGCACCGTTTTGCGCAGGGAAATCCTTATGCTCTCTCTCAATCCCCCAATAGTCGCTGAGCATAATATCAGCTATACGTTCATTATTTTTATATTTACAATTATAGCAAGTACAGCGAAGTGTGCGTCCTTCAAGGAATGAACCGTAATAAGCGTCCTCTTTTGAAAAACCGTATTTTTTACTCTCATCGGCAAAAGTAACGCAATACTTGTAATGTTCGCCTTTCTTGTGCTTTTCCTTATTTCTGAATTGATAATCAGACACTTTTTTTCCGGTATTCTTTTCAATCCAATCAATGTATTTTCTGAAAAGACCAGGTGACGGAACACCGTGACAGGCAACCTCAACTGTTAATAAATTATCATATTCTCGTTTTAAAAATTTTCTTAATCCTGCAATTTGACAGGCTGTTCCACTGTAAAGAACCATTATGTTATTAAGTAAATCATTTTTCACCTGCACAAAAGTATTGGATGTGTCAGACTGCAGATACTTTGACTGCTGAATTAAATACAAATCATCTGCTGCCGTTATTCTTATATGTTCAGCTTTAAAATTATCGCCCCATGCACAGCCGTAAACAACTCCACCCTGATTTAAAACAGCAAGTGACATTACACCAAAGATTCCGCCGGAAGTGCTCTTTTTGAGCATTGGCATATTTCTTGCGACAGCAGCATAAGCTTTTTTTACTGAATACGGTTTTGGCTGTTCAATTTCGGGACAAGAGCGAACACATAATCCGCAATTCACACATAATGACTCATCGACTTTAGGCAGTAAGAAACCTCTTTCATTTTCCTGCATGGTAATACAATGTTTTGGACAGCTCTGAAAGCACGAACCACAGCCACAACAGCTTTTTTCAGTAATTTCCAATACTGAATTAATCATATTTTACCTCATAATCATTTACTGCAAGCCTTTTCCAAAGCGTTCAGCAGCCAGTCTCCCGATTTCTTTGAATTAGTCTGCATTATACAGTCTGTTTTTTCAAAATCTATTGTTTTCATATTTCCTATCTTTTCAAGTGAGCTTTCATCTGCAATTCTGTCCTTAATATCAAGCATTTCGGTCAGAGTGTAGATTCTCGAATTCTGAGAAGCTCCGCTTTTATCGCAAAATCTTTTGAAAAGTACAAGTTCCTTATGAAATATAACAGAAAAAATTGCGCCATGAAAAGAATCGGTAAATACATTCTCCGCAAACTTAATATAATTAAGCCACTGTTGCGGACCTGCGTCCTCAACGACTGTAAAGCCTGTATTCTCAAAGCCTGTATCATTTTTAATCAGAATAACTTTTAGCTTGTTTTTATCTGCATATTCTTTTACTGCGTTGACATATTTTGCATTGTAGGTAAGCATATAGCAAAAAATGTATTTTTCTTTTTCAATACGCTCACCGATACATTTTTCCCAATCTTTTCTTTCCAGAAGCATTGTCGGGTCAACCATCACCGAATACTTGTTGCCTGTGATTTTTTTGAGAAAATCACTTCCCTGTTTCTCCCTGACAGATACATAATCAAATCTTTTTACAAAGTCACATATCATCTTTTCTTTTTTGGCCGAAGCGGAAGTCACGCCAAAGCTTGGCGCATATGCAATTTTAGGCTTATTATCGGGAACAAAAGAAAAGAAATAGGGCGGATTCATCAGATACGGCGACCAGATCTGATCACTTCCGCAGATAAAGACATCAAAACTATTGCCGAACTTTACAAGCTCCTCGGGCGATGAGGCAAGCTCGGTAAGCTTAATATTTGAGTTTAAAAAATCAGAAAAATTCTCATTCCTTTTTTCGTTTGCAACAGAGTCTTTTTTGGAGAACTTTTCCTTGAATTTACCAACAAAAAGAGCAGGCGAATTTCTGTTTACAAACCAGTTTTTCAGCTTTGTTTTCAATGAGCTTCTGTAATTAATGTTTTCAACCTCATAACCTTCATTTTTTACAAAAGTATGCAATGCATATGCTTGTAATAATGTACCGTAATTGCCGTTATACAGCCAAGTCATTATAGCAATTTTTTTATCAGCCATTGTTTCCTCCGAGTATGTTTTTAATCATCGTCTTATGCTCGTCCGATACTCGCTGTGCGTCGAATTTTTCATATACTGCTTTTTCCCCGTTTTCAATAAGCTGTGTTCTGAGCTGAGAATTATTATAAAGCTCCGTAACAGCATCACAAACAGCCTGTGGCGACTCAACCGGTACAAGCAGACCGTTTACTCTGTTGTCAATCAAAGTCGGAATAGCGTCCGTTTCACACGCTACAATCGGCTTTTGTGCAAGCATATACTCAGGCAGCACAAGTCCAAAGCCCTCCCAGCGTGAGAGAAGTGCAGCTACATCAAATACAGTTGCGTAGCTAAGAGGATTTTCAACCCAGCCTGTAATTTTCAGCGAATTATCAATACCGTTTTCTTTGGCATACTGCAAAATTTCGTCTTTCATATCACCGTTGCCGACAAGTACAAAGTACGCATTTGGTATAGCATCTTTGATTTTTACGGCGGCTCTGATAAATACATCGGGGGATTTTTGCTTTGAAATTCTGCCAACCTGTCCTATTACAAAGGCATCCTCCGGTATTCCGATTTTTTCTCTTGAAATTCCGTTATCAAGCTGTTTGTTGCAATTTTCAATGTCTATTCCGTTCAGAATAACATTAAACTTTTCAGTGTGTGCAATTTTATTCTGAACAGCCGATTCTTTTTCTGCCTCTGAAATACAAACAAATTGCGTGGTAAACAGAGCAAGCATCTTTTCAATAATGCGATACATTGCCTGCTTTTTTTTATCGCAATCTATATTGAATGCCCAACCATGCGGATTGTAAATCCTGATATTACTAATTCCAAGGTCAGCTATTCTTCCGATAGCACCTGCCTTACTTGAATGCATATAAACAACATCGGGTTTAAGTGATTTAATAACTTTTCTTACCTGTCTGACGGAAGAAAGGTCGTGCTTGGCACTGATTTCACGCTGCATATTAATCTGAATGAAATCATCGGTTATTTCATCATAATCATCTTTTTTAAAATCATATGAGCATAAAAGTATGTTTTCAAATTTTTCACGATCAAAATACTTCAAAAGTGATCGCAAATATCTGTCAACACCGCCTGCGGCCTGTGCAATATGTAATACCCTGATTTTAGTCTGCATAATTGAAATTCACCTGAAACTAATTAAAACTTAAATGTATCTTTCAATCCAAGCCACTTTTTATCTTTATCTGAAAGATTAAGAGGTGTGCCGTCAACAGTGTATCCCTCTGAATCTGCATTGCCTTTATACTCACCCTCAAGCATAGGCCACTCAATGCCTATTTCAGGGTCATTCCAAGCCATTCCACCCTCGTCGTTGGGATGATAGAAGTCATCACATTTATAACAAAACTCTGCGGTATCGCTCAATACAAGAAAGCCGTGTGCAAATCCTCTCGGAATTAAAAACTGCTTTTTGTTTTCTTCCGTCAGCTCAATGCCGTACCACTTGCCATATGTTTCACTTTCTGAACGGAGGTCAACTGCCACGTCAAAAACAGAACCTTTGATTACACGAACCAATTTCGTCTGAGGAAAGTTCTTCTGAAAATGCAGTCCGCGAAGAACGCCCTTTGTGCTCATACTCTGGTTGTCCTGAACGAAAGTAATATCAATTCCTGCTTCTTCCATATCACGCTGACTGTAGGTTTCCATAAAATAACCACGGCTGTCACCGTGAACGGCAGGGGTAATTACGCAAAGTCCCTCGATACCGCCAACATTTTTTTCGACATTTATTTGTCCCATCTTCAAAATCTCCTTAAAGCTGTGCTTCTTTTAAATATCTGCTGACTGCGTCCTGCCATGTTGGAAGAGGAGTAAAGCCGTTTTCAACAAGCTTTTTCTTATCCAGTCGGCTGTTGAAAGGACGGGCAGCCTTGCTGAGTCCGTATTCTTCCGTAGTCACAGGAGTAACCTTTGTTTTTAATCCATACTGCCTGTAAAATTCAACACAGAAGTCGTACCAAGAAATATATCCACCCTCGTTTGTTGCGTGATAATAGCCGTACTTCTCGGTTTCGCACATATCAACCAGAAGTCTTGCCAGATCATAAGTATAAGTAGGTGTGCCGATCTGGTCATTAACTACACGCACTTCATCGTGTGTTTTTCCCACATTAATCATAGTCTTTATGAAATTCTTACCATTAAGACCAAACACCCATGCAATACGGACAATAAAGTATTTTTCAAGTGTACTGCTTACTGCCAGCTCGCCTTCAAGCTTAGTCTGAGCGTAAAAGTTCAGCGGCTTATAATCCTTGCAGTCAGGCTGCCACGGCTCTGTTCCCTGACCGTCAAAGACATAATCTGTGGACAGATAGAGCATCTTGCAGCCGATTTCTTTGCACGCATCAGCAATATTCTGCGTTCCGCCTGCATTGACAGCACGGACTTCCTCCACCTTATCGTCATCTTCTGCCATATCCACAGCCGTCCAAGCCGCACAATGAATTACAGCATCAGGATTCACTTCGGTGATAATTTTTTCTACCGCTTGTTTATCGGTAATATCCAACTGAACATAAGGCATAGAAGTTACAGCAGAACCGTCTGCCACTCCGGAATAAGCAGGCTGAATATCAGAGCCCACTCCCTCATAACCACGCTTTGCAAGCTCATTCATCACGTCATGACCGAGTTGACCGTTTACGCCTGTTACAAAAAACTTCATCTTTCTGACCTCTTACTTATTCTTATACATTTCTTCGTAGTATTTCTGGTAATTGCCGCTGGTGACATTGTTCATCCACTCTTCATTTGCAAGATACCAGTCAATAGTAAGAACAATTCCCTTCTCAAACGGAGTTTCGGGATACCAGCCGAGGTCATTCTTAATTTTTGTGGGGTCAATTCCGTATCTTCTGTCGTGACCCAATCTGTCCTCAACGTGCTTTATAAGCTCCTCTGAAATTCCCTCGTCCTGCAATTTGTCGTGAAGCTGCTCAATGATAGTCTTTACAATAAAGATGTTCGGACGTTCGTTATGACCGCCAACATTGTAAACCTCACCGATCTTTCCGCCGTTTGCAACCATATCTATTGCCTTGCAGTGATCCTCAACATACAGCCAGTCACGAATCTGCATACCGTCGCCGTAAACAGGAAGCTGCTTATGATGCTTCACATTATTAATCATCAGCGGAATTAGCTTCTCGGGGAACTGATACGGACCGTAATTGTTAGAGCAGCGTGTAATATTTATCGGCATACCGTATGTATCGTGGAACGCCATAACAAAATGGTCGGCACTTGCTTTAGAGGAAGAATACGGACTGTGGGGTGAAAGCGGAGTAGTTTCCATAAAATATCCCTCTGCACCGAGTGCGCCGTAAACCTCATCTGTTGAAACCTGAAGATACTTTTTGCCCTCTTTCCAAGTCTTTGCTTCTGTGTCATACCATGCCTCTTTTGCTCTCTGGAGCAGATTTACAGTACCCATTACGTTTGTCTGAACAAAGATTTCGGGATTGGCAATACTTCTGTCGACGTGAGATTCTGCCGCAAAATTAATCACATAGTCAAAATCATATTTTTCAAACAGTCCTGCAACAAGCTCCTTGTCGCAGATATCTCCCTGCACAAAAATATGACGTGTATCGCCCTCCACGTCCTTCAGATTTTCAAGATTTCCTGCATAAGTCAACTTATCAAGGTTAACGAGGAGAATATCCTCATACTTCTTCAACATATAGTAAACAAAATTTGAACCAATAAATCCGGCGCAACCAGTAATCAGATATTTTTTCATATTGTTTTCCCCTCTTAATAAAGATAGTCTATGTACTTTCCGTCCAGTACGTCTTTCAGATACTGACCGTACTGATTCTTTTTCAGCACTTCATAAACCTCAAGTACATCCTCTTTGGATATCCAGCCGTTGAGATATGCGATTTCCTCAAGGCAGGCAATTTTTCTGTGCTGATGAGTTTCGATAGTCTTTACAAAATTAGTTGCATCAACAAGGCTCTCATGGGTGCCTGTGTCAAGCCAAGTGAAGCCCTGTCCGAGAAGTTCAACATTCAACGCATTATTTTCAAGATAAATTCTGTTGAGGTCGGTTATTTCAAGCTCGCCTCTTGCGGAAGGAGTTAGGTTTTTAGCATACTCAACAACCCTGTTATCATAGAAGTACAAGCCCGTTACACAGTAATTTGACTTCGGCTTTTCAGGCTTTTCTTCAATAGAAACAGCCTTGCCGTTCTTGTCAAATTCAACAATGCCAAATCTTTCGGGGTCATCAACATAATACCCGAAAACAGTAGCGCCATTGCCATTTTTTGCATTTTCAACGGCAGACTTTAATCTCTCGTTAAGACCGTGACCGGCAAAAATATTATCGCCGAGTACCATTGCGACATCGTCATCACCGATAAAATCAGCTCCGATTATGAATGCCTGAGCAAGTCCGTCAGGACTCGGCTGAACGGCATATGTAAGATTAACGCCAAACTGATGACCGTCACCAAGCAAATCTTCAAATCTCGGTGTATCCTGCGGAGTCGATATGATAAGAATATCACGGATTCCCGCATTCATAAGCACCGACATGGGATAATAAATCATCGGCTTATCATATATCGGCAACAACTGTTTAGATGTTACCTTTGTTAATGGGTACAGACGTGTGCCTGAACCTCCTGCCAAAATAATACCTTTCATAACCGTTCCCTCCCTCTATTTCTCATTTAATCTCTCAGGAAAATATCTCTCGTATAAACTTTCTCTTTCACATCATCCAAGCACTTGTCGTAGCGATTTGCGATGATGGCATGGCTCATTTCCTTGAACTTAGCCAGATCATTAACCACTACTGATCCAAAGAAAGTCTCACCATCTTTCAGAGTTGGCTCATAGATGATCACAGTTGCGCCCTTGGCCTTAATGCGCTTCATGACGCCCTGAATGGAGCTCTGGCGGAAGTTATCGCTGTTGCTCTTCATGGTCAGACGATACACACCGATGGTCACAAACTTTTCCTGCTGTGCGTTGTACTCGTTATCCTCGTCATAACCGTAATAATCCGCCAACTTCAAAACACGATCAGCAATGAAGTCTTTACGAGTTCTATTGCTCTCGACGATAGCTTCGATCAGATTCTCCGGCACATCAGCGTAGTTCGCCAGCAGCTGCTTGGTGTCCTTGGGCAGGCAGTAGCCGCCATAACCAAAGGACGGGTTATTGTAATGGCTACCGATACGCGGATCAAGGCAGACACCATCGATAATCTGCTGGGTATTCAGCCCCTTGCTCTCTGCATAGGTGTCCAGTTCGTTGAAGTAAGCCACGCGCAGAGCCAGATATGTATTGGCGAACAGTTTAACAGCCTCTGCCTCGGTGAAGCCCATGAACAGAGTGTCGATGTTCTCCCTGATAGCACCTTCTTGCAGCAGACCAGCGAACTCGTGTGCCGCCTCTACCAATCGCTCATCGTTCAGATCAGTGCCAACAATGATACGGCTCGGATACAGGTTGTCATATAGAGCCTTTGACTCACGCAAGAACTCTGGGCTGAAGATGATGTTCTTGCTGTTAAACTTCTCACGCGCACTTGCGGTATATCCCACAGGAATAGTAGATTTGATGACCATGATGGCGTTCGGATTATATTTCATAACCAGCTTGATCACAACTTCAACTGCAGATGTGTCAAAGTGCTGAGTGTGGCTATCGTAGTTTGTAGGGGTCGCAATTACAACAAAGTCAGCATCAGAGTATGCAGCCTTTGCATCAAGTGTTGCGGTCAAATTCAGTTTCTTCTCTGCAAGGTACTTTTCAATATAATCATCGTGAATTGGGGACTTGTGATTGTTGATCATCTCAACCTTCTCTGGAACAATATCAACTGCAGTTACCTGATGATGCCGAGAAAGCAGTGTGGCAATTGACAAACCCACATAACCAGTGCCCGCAACGGCGATTTTGTAATTCTTCATGTTATTTACTCCTCCGACCCTCATCGGGCATATCCTCTAATTTTTTATGTACACATCAGCTATTCACAGATAGTATTTCTCTCTAATTTCAGCTGTGTAATAAGCGCACGCGGCTAAGTGTTTTCTTATGCTGTCGTATCCAATTACCCCGACAATCATATTGCCCTTGTTTTCTACTCCATAAAATATCAGTTAAGTACACTCGCATCTATTTCTTAATAACCGAAGTGCTGTTTTATACAGTCGAACCCTGTATACCCTGCAATGATGTTTTTTCTAAGTGTTGGATTGTTGAATCGAACACTGTCAGTGTATGAATCTTGTTAAAACTGTATATATCATTCAATCCGGTTTTACAACTTCTTCAAAATCGGTAATATCACTTTGTCGGATTACATGCCACATGGCGGATAAAGTCGGGTACCCGACCCAGCCTGCTAAAATTATGCCTTTCATATGTACCTCCCAATCATCTTCCTTGTTTAGTAAGAACTACGATAATTGTTTTAAATATGATTTTCCAATCCACAAGAAAACTGCGCTCACGGATATACCGTATATCCATCTCGACCCATTCATCAAAAGAAATGTCATTTCTGTTTGGCTGAATTTGCCAGTAACACGTAAGACCCGGTGTAATAAACAATCGCTGGGCTTGATAAGCAGAATATTGTTCAACCTCTCTGGGCAAAGCAGGACGAGGTCCCACAATGCTCATATCTCCTTTTAGAATATTAAAAAGCTGTGGAAGCTCATCAATACTTGTTTTTCTTATAAATTTTCCAACTCTTGTAATTCTCGGATCATCGGCAATTTTAAAAACAGGTCCGTCCATTTCATTTTCTTCCAGCAGTTCCTTAAGCCTGTCTTCCGCATCAACAACCATTGAGCGAAATTTATACATTTTAAACTCTTTACCGTTTTTTCCCACTCTTATCTGTGAAAAAACAGGACCTCCTTTGGGATCATCAATAATGATAGAAATAACTGTAATCAGCATAACGGGAGAAAGAATAATAATAGCTATCAGAGAGAATAAAATATCCTGAAATCTTCTTAGCCACCGGTAACCGCGTCTTGTTTTTAAGGTTGCATAATAAATATTATTTTCAGGCATAACCTTTTTTTCGAAAATATTGTTTTTTCTTTCATTTGCATACATTCTTTTCGCCAAAACTACACCCCTCTAGCAAAAAAATTAATAGCCGTATTCGCCGTAGTAACCGTATTTGTATCCTCCGCCGTATTTGCGTTTACCGACAGGCTCAACATCATTAAATATAACACCGATAATATTAGCTTCGGAGCGTTTGAGAATATCAATTGTTTTTTTGTAGTCCCTGATGTCGGTAACATTATCTCTGACTATAACAACAACACCGTCAGTTTGCTTTATTATAGGTAAAGCGTCAATTACTACGCCAATTGGCGGAGTATCAAATATAATATAATCATATTGTTTTGAAAGCTCTTTGATTAATTCTTTCATATTGTCACTTGATAAAAGCTCCGACGGGTTCGGAGGAATAGTACCGCAACAGATAGCGTCAAGATTGTCCAATTTAGAAGTGTAAACTATATCAGATACCTCACATTCAAAATTGAGGTAATTTGTAATTCCCTTGTCAACAGGTATTTCAAGCACCGATTGAATTCGAGGTCTTCTCAAATCACAATCAATAATCAGTACCCTGGTATCAACCTGCTGTGCAAGTGCGATAGCTATATTAACTGCAGTAATAGTCTTTCCTTCGGATTTTGAAGAGCTTGTAACAGACACCATTTTACAGCCTTTTTTTACAATTGAATAAGCAATATTTGTTCTTGCTTTTTTATAAGACTCTTTAATCTGAAAGCCGACAGCTTCTGCATTGAGTTTTACATCTTGAAAAGAGCCTCTTTTTGGATATTTTTTCATACTGACTCCCTCTTATCTTTTTTTTTGTTAGATTTATTTACTGCGTCAAATTTTGGAATAGCTGCAAGAATTGGAATATCTCCAATCATAGTCATTTCCTCGTTGTATCTCATCTTTTTATCAAGGAACGCTCTGAGCAATGAAATTCCGACAGATATAACAAGTCCTACTATCATCGCAATTATTACGTTCTTTATTTCATTCGGAGATGAAGGAGTAGTAGGCAACTGAGCATAATCAACTATCTTTAGCGTTGCTTTGGATTTAAGTCTTGAAATAGCCTCAGGTGCAACCTTTCCAACCGCATCAGCTATAAGCTTTGAATCATTTGGAGAAGAAGTAGTAACCTTAGCGTCAAATATCTCCGTCTTTTCGTCACTGCTGAAAGAAACCATTTCGCTAAGCTGTTTAGCGGTATATTTGTTGTTTATATGCTCAGAAAGCTCTGTGTAAAAAGTATTTGTGTTCAACATTTTAATATATGTAGCAACAAGATTCTGTGCATAGGTTTGCTCAGAAAGTATATTGAGGTTGTTTTTATTTTCATCATCATTTGACGTATCAACATATAACTGAATTGAAGATGTGTATAATTTTGGAATAAAATATCTTGTTATAAAAAAGCTTCCGATAGCACAAATAAGCGTAACTACGATAATAAAAGCTGCATTTTTCTTAATAATATTCCATACATCTGACAATGAAATAATAATTTCATCCTTTTCTTCCATAGAACTACCTCCGTTTTACATATTCATTCGTTTTCTGCATTATTGGTTATTATTATAATCCAATATCCAATTTATTTCAACAACAATATTTTATTTTTTTCCACTATTGACAAAGTTTGTGTGACTAATTTATTATTGTACACTAAGATATCAAGAAATTAGTAATTATCACCATGAACACATATAGGCTTTTCGGAGAGAAAGTTATGTAAGTACAGTTGCCTTGCTTTTTGTTACTTTTGAATGCGGTGCTTTGTCGGGCTTTACTGTCCATATTTCGGCACCGACCTTTGCCTGAGCTGTTTCATCAATATCGCTTAAATCCGTAAACATAAACCGAGCCGAGAACAAGCCATATTGAAACAAGCTGTGTTGTAAAGCCTTTGCATAGCAACATAAATATTGCAAAGCCTATCCACACTATCGGCATATGAGGATTTTTGTATTTATATTCCGTTATGCCATTCCGATTTTATGTAAAAAGTGCATAAAAACACCGACAAGTATTAGCATAGAACACCATTACTTGTCGGCAATAATTTTAATATCACATTACTTGTTCAAATATAGAGTTATAAATTTTCAAGAGTTGTGGATTGTGGGGATAATTTATGATTTTTAGATATTATTTGTTACAAATTTTATTATACATTTTTTGTGCAATATGACAGAATTTATTTAAAATGAAGTAATGAGTCTTAATCCGTAGAATACAAATTTAAGGCACATAAAACCTACAAGCACAAGCTGATTTACTATAATTCCGTATAGTTGTCAGATATAAGCCTTACAAGCCCATATCATTAAAAGTCTGCATAAGACAAAGTGTCGGCATATCAAACACGGCAACTTTTAAGGTTTTACCTGACGAAGTACTGTCTTTTGTTGCAACTGACGATGTTGAATCCTATGAATCGGAATTTCCTGAACAACCTGCAAATAATGTTGCTGTCATTGCAAGTGTGAGGAACGCACATAGATTTTTTTGTCCGGGCATTGTCAATAAAAGTTTGTAAGTTTTAAAGAAGATTGAACTTTTTATTGTTCAATCCTCTTTGTTGTTTATTACAGACTGCATATCTTCGGGAATTTCGGCAGTAACCGTAATGTATTCATTTTTTATCGGATGATAAAATTCAAGTCTTGCACAATGAAGTGCCTGCCTTGATATTTTATCAAGCTTTCCGCCGTACAAGTCATCTCCCATAAGCGGATGCCCTAAATAAGCCATATGACAGCGAATTTGATGTGTTCTGCCGGTTTCAAGCCACAATTCAAGCAATGTAAAATCTTTTGTTGCAACAAGCGGTTTGTAGTGCGTAACTGCTTTCATTCCGTCATCACGGACAATTCGCACCATTTTGGAATCATTACGCAAATCCATAGGCTTATCAACTACACCTTCAATATTTATTTCACCCTCGCATAAAGCGTAATAGACTTTATGCGTTTTATTTTTTACGGCATTGGCTGTAAAACGGTTTTTGGCTATGAGAACAAGCCCTGAGGTATCCTTGTCAAGTCGGTTAATTGCCCGAAATACAAACGGCTTGCCGTTTTGACTGCAATAGTACGAAACAATATTTGCGAGCGTATCGCTTTGGTGCTGCTTTACAGGATGAACAGGCATGGAATGCGGTTTGTTTACCACAAGAAAATGCTCATCCTCATATCTTATATCAAGTGTCCCCTTTGTCGGTTCAATTTCACATTTTTCATTGGGAATTGCAATTGAAACGGTTTTACCGCTTTGCACACAGTCAATTGTTCTTAAAATTTTCCCGTCCATCAAAATACCGTCTTTTTCTCTTTTCAGTCGTGTTATTATTCTTGCAGAAAGAGCGCATTTATCACGCAGAAATCTTTGAGCAAGCATATTGTCACATTCGTCAGGTACGGAAAAATACAGTCTGTCAGACATAAATCATCCTCCAAACAAAAAACAGAATTATCAGCTGAATAATAAATATTATCGGTATGCCGAGCATAAATTTAATGTGTCTTGTTTTGTGTCTGATTAATTGCATTGTAATGTACATTGCAACACTTCCTCCGAGTGCGGAAAGAATCAGCAATGTGCTTTCTCTAACTCTCCATTTGCGGTGAATTGCAAAGTATTTGTCACAGACTGTTACGATAATTGATATCAGACTGATGATGCAAATGTATATAATAAAAATTTCCATGAGAACTCCAAAGGATGATTTGATTGAAAAACAAAAAGATTGTACCGATTATAGTATCTGTAATAGCTATGCTAAGCGTTATCTGCATAAGCTCGTTTTCAAGAGAAAAACCGCCGAAAAAGCAGAATGATATCGACAACATTGCAGCCTTATCATCAAAGGCAACTGCCGACACCCCCGAAAGTGATGAAGAAATGCGTGGTGTGTGGGTATCGTATATGGAGCTTTCTATGGAAAATGAAAGCTCAAAAACACAAAAAGCGTTTGAAGATAAATTTACCGAAATAGCACAAAAATGCCGTGAAAGCGGTTTCAACACGCTTATTGTACAGGTACGCCCCTTTTGTGACGCATTATATAAGTCAAGCTATTTTCCGTGGTCACATATTCTCACGGGTACGCAGGGTGAAAATCCTCAATATGACGCACTGCAAATTATGTGTGATATATGCAAAGAAAACAATTTGAAAATTCATGCGTGGATTAATCCATACAGAGTCAGTTCAAATGAAACTCCGAAAAAACTTTCAGACAACAATCCTTACATAAAGAATTCCGAAATAGGTATAAAAACCGATAACGGAATTTTTCTTGATCCGTCAAATGAAACTGCACAAAAGCTGATTTGTGACGGTGTAAAGGAAATTGCGGAAAATTATGATGTTGACGGGATACAGTTTGACGACTATTTCTACCCTACTGAGGATGAAAGTTTTGATAAAAAGCAGTATGAGGCTTATATTGAAAAATACGGTAAAGAAAACTGTATGAGTCTTGATAATTGGCGAATGCAAAATGTAAATACGCTGATTTGTAAGGTTTACAGAACAATAAAAAGTGTGGATTCGTCAGTTGAGTTCGGCATATCACCGCAAGGCAATATAGGTAACAATGACGGATTGTATGCCGATGTAAAATCGTGGTGTACCTGTAAAGGCTTTGCAGATTACATCTGTCCGCAAATTTACTTTAGCCTTGAAAACCCAGCTCTGACTTTTGAAGACTGCCTTGACAGCTGGACATCTCTTGATTTTGACGAAAATGTAAAACTGTATGTAGGTCTTGGCGGTTATAAGGCAGGTAACAGCGAATATGACGAAGAAACATGGCTTTTAAGTGACAGTATTCTTGCCGATGAATACGATATTTTGCGTAACAACAAATCTGTCAGGGGCTTTATACTTTACAGCTATAGTTGTCTTGAGGATGATACTGCAAAAAAAGAGATTAATAATCTGATTAACGCTTTAAACTAATTCAGCATCGCAGTAATCATCAAATGATTTTGTGATTTTCACATCAATAATTTTACCGCAAAGACTTGTATCTTCACAATTAATATGAACAGGCGTGTAGTTCTTTGTGTAACCCTCAAGATAACCGTGACGAAGTCTTTCAACGAGAACAGATTCACAAAGGCCAACCTGATCTTTAAGAAATTCCCTTCTGGTTTCATCGCAGACCTGCTCCATAATTTTGGCTCTCTGCTCTTTAATTTGCGGATCAATTTGATTTGGTGCTTTATCGGCAACAGTGCCTTTACGGCGTGAATACGGGAAGATATGCACCTTTGCAAAGCCGATTGACTTTACAAATTTAAGAGATGCGTTGAAATCTTCCTCTGTTTCACCTGCAAATCCAACCATTACATCGGTTGTCATAGAACTGTTTTCAAAAGCGTTTCTGAGATTTGTAACAATTTCAGCGTATTCTGAACAATTGTAGTGACGGTTCATTGCTTTGAGTGTGTTATCACAACCGCTCTGTAGTGAAAGATGAAACTGCGGACAGAACTTTGGCTGTGCGGCAAGACGGGCAATCATTTCTTTATCCATTCTTTCCGGTTCGATTGACCCGAGTCTTACACGGTCGATTCCGTCAACGGAACAAGCACATTCTACAGCATCAGCAAGATCAAAATCTTCGTCAAGTCCGTAGGCGGAAAGGTTAATACCAACAAGAACAACCTCACGGTAACCGTTTGCGGCAACCTGAATAAGCTCTGCCTTTAAATCTTCGAGAGATTTTGAACGCACTCTGCCCCTTGCATACGGAATAATGCAGTAAGAACAAAATCTGTTGCAACCGTCCTCAATTTTAATGAAAGCTCTTGTATGCTCTCCGAGTGACGATACGGAAAGGTTTTCGTATTTTTCGCCTTTTCCGATATGCTCTGTTATATGAACAAATTTCTGTTTTTCTTCGAGAAACTTGTAAATTGAAGGAACGAGTTCGGCTCTCTTTGCGTTGCCGAGTACGATATCGCAATTTGAAAAGTTCTCACTTTCTTCGGGGAAAGCCTGTGGCATACAGCCGGTGAGAATAACAATTCCGTCAGGATTTTCACGGCGGACACGGTTGAGAATCTTGCGGTTTTTTGCGTCACTTACGGATGTTACCGTACAGCTGTTAACGATTGTTATGTCTGCCCTGTCCCTGTCATCCGAGAGAAGAAAACCGTTCTTCAGCATATCTTCACGCATTGCCTGTGATTCATACTGATTAACCTTGCAGCCGAGTGTAATTATATTAAAATTCATTCACTAACCATCCTTTTTTGGGTAAATAGTTGAAATTGCAAAAATTCATTAATTCGTTGTTGATTTAGACAAAAATTAATGATAAAATATAGATAAGATGAACAATGGAGGTGAGATCTTGTTTTCTGTACCGGTTTCTGTTAAAAATAAAAAAGAAATGATTGATATGTTTGAAACTCTTGCTCACTTTCCGGATACAGTAATGATGCTAAGAAACGGCGATAATACTGTTGATGCTCATTCGTTGATGGGATTTTTTGCAATTGACGAAAAAATTCCGATTGAACTTCTTCTTGAATCAGAACCTGATGATAATCTCAAACAGGCGATTTCTAAATTTGCTTTTGTTAATGCATAAAAATAATATATACATACTGTTAAGCCCTATGACCAAAGTCATAGGGCCTTTTTGTTTGTGCTTTTAGTTATGAATTTTTGTCAACAACATGGAACTTTTTAAGGTTTCCTGTCTTTTCGCTTCTCTTGTCAAGTTCGGCAAGAACATCTTCAAGCGGAATGCCGAGCTTTACCATCATTACAGTAATATGATAGATAAGGTCTGCAATTTCATAAACGGTTTCGCTGTTATCATCATTTTTTGCCGCAATGATTGTTTCACTGCACTCCTCGCCTACTTTTTTAAGAATCTTGTCAATTCCTTTATCAAGAAGGTAGCAAGTGTATGAACCCTCTTTTGGATTATCTCGTCTGTTTTCTACTGTAGCATAAAGTGCTTCAAGAACTTCTCTGTCGTTCATATTAAAATTCTCCTCATTTTAATTTTTTAAAAAAGCAGGAATGATTTCCCGTGTGGCAGGCCGCACCTGTCTGTTCAACCGTGATGAGCAATGTATCGTCATCGCAGTCGGCATATATATCAATTACCTTTTGTAAATGACCTGATGTTGCACCCTTGTTCCAAAGCTCCTGACGGCTTCTTGACCAGAACCATGTGTAACCGGTTTCAAAAGTTTTTTGCATACTTTCACGGTTCATATATGCAAGCATAAGTACCTCACCCGTTGACTTTTCCTGAATAATTGCAGGAATAAGTTCGGATTTTACAAAATATTTATCAAGATCCATAATTACCTCAGATTTTATTTGTTACTTCAATCGCCTGTTTCAAATCGAGCGAACCTGTGTAAATAGCCTTGCCGCAGATTGCACCGTAGACATCGAGTTCTGCAAGATTTATGATATCCTTGAGAACTGCAACACCGCCGCTTGCGATAATATTACAGCTGACTTCGTGAGCAAGGTTATCAAGCTGTTTAAGGTTAGGACCTGCAAGAGTACCGTCCTGATCAATGTCTGTGAACACAACAGTCTTTACTCCGACATCTTCCATACGCTTTGCAAGCTCAATGTAGTTGATTTCCGAATTGTCAATCCAACCTTCTGCACGAACCATGCCGTCCTTTGCATCAATGCCAACTACAATTCTCTCGCCGTATTCTTTTACGGCATCAATAACAAGCTGTTGGTTTTTAACTGCGGCTGAACCGAGAATAACACGGTTTATTCCTCTTGAAAGATAATATTCAACCGCTTTCATATCACGGATTCCTCCGCCGACCTCAACAGAAAGTCCCGAGACTTTTGCAACATCTGCAATAAGATCGGCATTAACAAGCTTTGCGTCTTTTGCACCGTCAAGGTCAACCATATGCATCCACTCTGCACCTGCGTCAGCAAAGCCCTGAGCGGCAATATACGGGGACTCTGCTACCTTCTGAACGGTTGCATAATCGCCCTTGAAAAGACGGACGCAATTGCCGTCTTTTATGTCAATAGCGGGTAAAATAATCATTATAACACTCCTTTAGTAGAAAGAAGTACATTTGAAGAATTTTGCTTTACTGCAAGGCGGAGTGCGTGTGCACAAGCCTTGTACAAAGCCTCTGTGATATGGTGAGAGTTGTCACCGTAAACAGATTTGAGGTGAAGTGTGATTTGTGCGTTAAATGCAAATGCACGCATAAATTCTACTGTCATTGAACAGTCATAGCCGCCGCATCTTTCCTGCGGGAAATCAGCATCGAATACAAGATAAGGTCTGCCGCTGATGTCAACAGATGCAAACGCAAGCGCTTCGTCCATAGGAACATAAAAACTGCCAAATCTCTCAATTGACTCTTTGGTTGAAAGAGCCTCTGCAAATGCTTTGCCGAGAACTATACCTGTGTCTTCAACGGTGTGGTGCTCGTCAACATAGAGGTCGCCTTTTACCGAAACCTCAAGTCCGAATCTGCCGTGAGTGGCAAACGAATTGAGCATATGGTCAAAAAAGCCTATGCCTGTATCAATTTTAATATCGCCGCCGTCAAGATTAAGTTTTAACTTTATGTCGGTTTCCTTCGTTTTACGCTCAACATATGCACTGCGCATACAATCACCTCGATAAATAAGTTTTAATGCAACTTATCAGTTCTTCATTTTCTTCTTCTGTGCCAACGGAAATTCTGATGTAATCTCCCATAAAACGGATTACAATTGAATTGTCCTTGAGATAGTTCCACAAGTCTTTGCCGAATGATGTTTTAACAAAAACAAAGTTTGCACAACTGTTGTAAACCTTAAAATCATCGGAAAGAGCGGACAACTCCAATAAGTCATTATACAGCTTTTCTCTGTTTCTGACAATTGTTTTTTGTCTGTTTTTGAGATAATTTTTATTTTTATATATTATACTGCCGACAACCTGAGAAAATGTGTTCACATTGTACGGAGATTTTACCGCTTTTACAGCTCTTGAAATTGTTTCATTGGCAACGGCAAAACCGAGTCTGAGTGCCGCTGAGCCTACTGCCTTTGATGCGGTTCTGAAAATAATGAGATTTGAATACTTTTCAACCTCATTTATAAGACTCTGATCCCAGAAATCCATATATGCTTCGTCAAGAATTACAAGTGCATTTACGCTTGTGACAAGCCTGCGTGCATCTTCGGCGGTCATACCCTGCCCTGTCGGATTGCATGGGTTTGAAAAGAGCAGAAGTTTGATATTGTCACGATTTACCTTTTCAATAAGTGCGTCCGTATCAATTGAAAGGTCGTCGGATTTGATGAATGTGTCACATTCAACCTCACAGATTGATGAATAGAATTTGTACATTGAAAAATCGGGAGCAACGCAAAGCATCCTGTCCCCTTTTTCCATAAATGCGGCTTCAATCAAAAAGATAAGTTCGTCTGAGCCGTTACCCGCGGTTACATATTTTGGATTGATTCCGTAATAATCCGCAAAAGCCGTAACAACCTTTTCCGCAAGCGGATCGGGATAGCGGTTGAAATCAATTGTATCAATTGCATTTTTGATTTCTTCTTTGATGAAATCAGGATAATTTTCGGGACATTCGTTTGCATCAAGTCGAATTTTATATGTACCGCTGATTGGTTCATACGGTTCAAGTTCACGAATTTTTTTGTTTAATTCATAAGGCATTGCATAACTTCCATTCTTATTTCATATCAAAACGCACTTTAATTGAATTTGCGTGTGCTGTAAGTCCTTCTGTTTCTGCAAAACGAACTACATCTTCGGCGTCTTTTCTCAAAGCGTCCTCCGTATAGTAAATAAAGCTTGATTTCTTTACAAAGCTGTCTACCGAAAGAGGTGAGAAAAATCTTGCCGTGCCGCTTGTCGGAAGAACATGGTTAGGACCGGCAAAATAATCGCCCAGAGGTTCGGGACTGTAGTTGCCGAGAAATACAGAGCCGGCATTATCAAGCTTGCCGACATACTCCATTGGGTTTTCACAACAAACCTCAAGATGTTCGGGAGCAAGCTCGTTAGCAAATTCAATCGCCTGTGACATATCACTGCATACAATAATTGCACCGAAATTGTCAACCGATGAACGGATAATATCTTTTCTTGAAAGAGCGGTCATTTGCTTTTCAAGCTCTTTTTCAGTTTCTTTGGCAAGCTCTTCGCAGTCGGTAAGCAGAATTGCAGATGCAAGCCTGTCATGCTCTGCCTGACTCATAAGGTCTGCGGCAAGGAATTTTGGATTTGCAGATTTATCGGCAATGATGAGTATTTCACTCGGACCGGCAATCATATCAATGTCAACTGTTCCGTAAAGAAGTTTTTTTGCTGTTGCAACAAAGATATTGCCGGGTCCTACGATTTTGTCAACCTTTGGTACGGATTCTGTACCGTATGCAAGTGCGGCTACTGCCTGTGCACCGCCCATAAGGAAGATTCTGTCAACACCTGCTACCTTTGCGGCGGCGATGATATTCGGATTTGGTGTACCGTCCTTCTGAGGAGGTGTACACATAATAATTTCCTCAACACCTGCAATTTTAGCGGGAACTGCGTTCATAAGAACTGATGAGGGATATGCTGCAGTGCCGCCCGGAACATAGATACCTACTCTTTTAAGGCCTCTGATTCTCTGTCCCATCATTACACCGTTATTCTTTGTTGTGAGCCAGCTCTGCTGAACCTGTCTTTTATGGAAGTCTGCAATATTTGCGGCTGCCTTTTTGATTGTTTCGAGATAATCCTTATCGCATTTTTCAATAAGGCTGTCGATTTCATCGGAAGTAATTTCTACCTTTTCAGGTGCTTTTCCGTCAAATTTAACGGTATATTCCTTTACGGCTTTATCACCGTTTTCTGCAACATTTTCGATGATTTCCGAAACAATCGGAACTACATTTTTATCTGAATTCTGTGCTCTCTTTTTGAGCAAATCAATAAATTCATATTCGTTTTTTCCGTCTGCTACAACAGTTGTAATCATTTTGTGACAGCCTCCAGTTTCTTTTGCAATTCTTCAATTTCAGCCTTGCGCAGTTTAAGACTTGCTGTATTGGCAATAAGTCTTGCTGAAATATCACATACCCATTCAATTACTTCAAGTCCGTTAGCCTTGAGCGTTGAACCTGTTTCTACTATGTCTACAATACCGTCTGCAAGACCTACAAGAGGAGCGAGTTCAACCGAGCCCTCAATTTTAATGATTCTTACATCCATATTTTTATCGTCAAAAAATGCCCTGGTTACATTGGGATACTTTGACGCAATTGTCTTTGTTTTGTAACCGCCGTAAAAATCGGAGTCCTTTTTTGTAGCAAGAGCAAAACGGCATTTGCCGAATCCTAAGTCGAGAAGTTCATAAAAAGATGAACCGTTTTCAAGAATTGTATCCTTGCCAACGACACCAAGGTCACACACACCGTGCTCAACATATGTAATTACATCTGCGGCTTTCGCAAGCACAACTTCAAAATCATTGTTGCCGATCGGAAGAATAAGCCTTCTTCCCTTGTTTTTTACTTCATCACAATTATATCCGATTTTTTCAAGAAGTTCAATTGTGGTCTTTTCAAGTCTGCCCTTTGTCAGAGCAATTCTTAATGGTTTCATATTTAATCCTTTCCGACAGCTTGATTATATACTTTCAACTTTTGCAATTCCTCTTGATTTTGCAAACTGTTCTGTTTCTTCAAGAGTTTCAAGTACGCTGAACTGTGCATTTATTCCCTTTTCGTTAAGCTCGTCAACATATCTGAGAGCCTTCATTTCATGTCCGTTTTCTGCAAAAACGAGAACATCGGGATTATCTGAATAATTTACATCATCATCGGAAAGATGTTTCATTGTAATTGCGTCTGTATCAATCGCAAAGCCTGCCGCACCCATAGGAGCGTCAAATTCGCTGAGAAGATCGTCATATCTTCCTCCCGAAATAACAGCGTCACCGATTCCGTTAATATACCCTGAAAATACGATTCCCGTATAGTAATCGTTTCTCTGAACAAGTCCGAGGTCAATGATAAGCTTGTTGCCGAGTTCAAGCACGGAAAGTTCTTTATAGATTGTGTGGAGATAATCAAGAGCGTTTTCAGCGCCTGTACCTTTGCAGATGTCATATGCCTCATCAAACACTTCTTCACCGCCGAATAGTGACGGGAGCGAACGGATTGCGGAAACAGTCTTACAAGGCTTGAGTTTGTCAAGAAGATTGTTAAGCGCCGAGTAGTTTTTACTTTCGATTGATACTCTGATTTTTTCTTTGTAATCGTTATCAATATCGAGTTCTTTTGACAGAGCATTGAATACTTCGGCGTGACCGAGTTCAATTCTGAAATCATCGGCAACGGCAGAAATGCTTTTTATTGCCGAGGTAAGAATTTCAAGGTCGGCTCTCTTTCCTTTTGCCCCGAGAAGTTCAACACCCATCTGAAGAAATTCGTTTCTTCTTCCTGCAAGTGACGGATTGTTGCGATATACTGCCTGCTTGTAGTAAAGTCGAACAGGAAGTGTGTTGTTTTTAAGTCTTGTCGAAACCATTCTTGCAATCGGCAGAGTGGAGTCAGGACGGGCAACAAGAAGTCTGCCCTTGTTATCGGTTGTCTTGAACATTGATTCCTGCGAGATTCCGCTTGACGGAATTGAGAACACATCATAGAATTCAAGAGCAGGAGTTATTACCCGTTTAAACCCGCCTTTTACAAATACCTTTTCAATGCTTGTGCAGATATAATCCATAGCGGAACATTCGGCGAACAAAAAGTCCTTTGTTCCCTCGGGAGTCATTTTTAAATTCTTTTTCATAATTACCTCTCAACGCTTTAGTGTGTTAATACGGTAATATACTAACACACTAAACTTGATTTGTCAACACTATGATGAAACGAAAATTTTACGATTATTCATTTGTATTATCTGAGGATTCGTCTTCATCATTTGTTTTGTTACGGTTGATGAATTTCATAAATTTTTCTCTATGCTGCATTTCTTTTTCTTCACGAAGTTTTTTCTGCTCTGCGGCAATTTTAGTATAGTTAAGCACCTCAAAATCAAGAGCCTCCTGAGCAATTCTTCCCTTTGAGTCAATTTTGTTTTTAACTCTCTTGCCGACAAGAGCATAGATTACGGCATAGATTGGTGTTCCGAGAATAAGGCCGAGCACACCGAACATTCCTCCGCCGACAATTACGCTGAACAGTACCCAGAAGCTTGAAAGACCGACCTGACTGCCGATAATCTTCGGCTTGAAAAGATTGCCGTCAAGCTGCTGAATTATAACTATAATTATTATGAAAATAATCATGTAAATCGGATCTATAAGCAAGAGGATAAAAGCACTCGGAATTGCACCGATGAACGGTCCAAAGAACGGAATAATATTCGTTACACCGATAAGAACCGCAATAAGCGGTGCGTACGGTAATTGACAAATTGACATTGTAATGAATGTGAGAACACCGAGAAAAGCCGCATCAATGATATCGCCAACGAGAAAACGACCGCATTTTGTATCTGTAATATCAACAATTTCATAAATCTTAGGAAGATACTTTATCGGGATAAAAGCAACAGCAAGCTTTTTTATCTGACGGCAAAGTGTTTCCTTTGCGGCAAGGAAGTAAACTGAAATAACGATTCCGAGCAGGAAGTTATACACACCGTTACACGTAGACATAATTGCGCTGAATACGGCATTTGTAGAGTTGCCGAGAAAACTGGTGATATTGCCTGCCGAAATAAAGTTTGTAATATACTTGAAGAAGTTGTTTATTACTTCACTTGCGTCAATTTCCATACTGAATGTATGGTTAATCCAATGCACCACTGTTTTTGTCATGTCAGAAAGTACGCCTGCATACTGCGGCAGGCTGTTAATAAGACTGAACAGGCTGGCTGCAATCTGCGGAACTACAATTGAGATTATAACAACAAAAATTGCTACTACAATTGCGTAGGTTATAATAAGCGCAAGGGGTTTTCTGAAGTTAGCAAGGAATTTTCGCTTTCGCCCCATTCTGCCGAAAACTTTGGAGTAGAAAAATTTGTACGGATAGTTAAGGATGTAAGCAAAAAGAAATCCGATTGCAAACGGAGTGATTATGCCTGTTATCCAACCGATTGCCGACCACACAACATTCATATTGTCTTTTACAAGTAAAAGAAATACTGTAAATGAAATGCAAATCAGCAAAGTTTTTAGCGAAAGCAGTTTTTTCATTTAGACAACTCCTTAAAATAATGACATCTGTGAGCTTTCAGGCAAATCCTTGAGAACTCCGACATCTTTCAGTGTTTCAATAACAGCCTTAGTAACCTTTGTTTTTATCTGCATATCTTCAATTGAAAGATATTCTGTGTGCTTGCCCGTTTCTGCGAGTGAATCTGCGGCGGCGCCGCCTACACCGGGTAAGGATGAAAACGGAAGTCTGATTTTTCCGTCCTCTACCTTGAACATTTTAGCCTCGGATTTGTAGATATCAACAGGAAGAAATTCAATTTTTCTTGCCATCATTTCGTTGACAATCTGCAAGGTCTGGAACTCTGCTTCATCCTTGGCTGTTGCTTCGTGAACACTCTGTTTTTGTTTTATGTTGTTCATCTTGTCACGGACAGCCTGATGTCCCTGCATGGCAATTGCACCGTCAAGATTTTCACTTCGTACGGTAAAGTATGCCGCATAATATTCAACGGCCTTGTGAACCTTGTACCAACCGAGTCTGAGCGTTGCAATCATATAAGCTGCGGCATGGGCTTTCGGGAACATATACTTAATTTTCATACATGAATCAATATACCATTCAGGAACATTGTGTTCACGCATAGCCTTGAAGTGTTCTTCCGTAAGAAGTTTTGTTGCGTTACCTTTACGGACAATCTCCATTATTTTGAATGCCATGCCCGGTTCAAGGCCTTTGTGCATAAGATAAGTCATAATCGAGTCACGAGTACCGATTACTTCCGAAATTGTACAGGTTCCGTTATGAATAAGTTCCTGAGCGTTTCCGAGCCATACATCGGTACCGTGCGAAAGACCTGCAATCTGCAAAAGGTCGGTAAAGGTTTTGGGCTGTGCCTCAATGAGCATTCCTCTTACGAAAGCCGTACCGCATTCTGGAAGGCTGAATGTACCGGTTTTTGAGTCGATATCCTCCTCAGTAACTCCGAGTGCTTTCGGAGAAGTAAACAGCGACATAACCTCGGGATCGCTCATTGAAACCTTCATTACGGGGATCCCTGTGTAGAGTTCAAGATAATGATAGATTGTCGGAACATCGTGTCCGAGCTCATCAAGTTTTGTGATTGTATCATGAATTGAATGGAAGTCGAAGTGCGTTGTAATGTTATCTGAGTTCACATCATTTGCAGGATGCTGAACAGGGCAGAAATCGTAAACATCGTTTGTTCTCGGTACAACAACCATACCGCCGGGGTGCTGACCTGTGGTTCTCTTAACACCCGTACAACCGATTGCAAGACGCTTTTCCTCAGCCTTGTGCATTACAAGACCTCGCTCCTGTGCAAACTTTTTAACGAAGCCGAGTGCTGTCTTTTCGGCTACTGTAGAAATTGTTCCCGCTTTGAACACATTATTCTTACCGAAAAGTTCTTCCGTGTAACGGTGAGATTTTGACTGATACTCACCGCTGAAGTTAAGGTCGATATCAGGCACTTTGTCGCCTTTAAAGCCAAGAAATGTTTCAAACGGAATTTCGTGACCGTCCTGATCCATAAGAGTGCCGCATTCGGGACAGTTTTTTGGCGGCATATCAAAGCCTGAGCCGTAACTGCCGTCTGTGATGAACTCGCTGTGTTTGCAGTTTGGACATACATAGTGCGGACAAAGCGGATTAACCTCCGAAATACCGGACATAGTAGCTACGAAGGAAGAACCTACCGATCCTCGTGAACCAACAAGATATCCGTGTGCCTCACTGTCTGCAACAAGCTTTTGAGCAGTCATATAAAGTACCGAGAATCCGTAGGTTGTGATTGAATTAAGTTCCTTGTCAAGTCTTGCCTTTACGATTTCAGGCAATGGGTCACCGTATTTCTCTTTTGCCCTTTTCCATGTAATGTCAATAAGCTGTTCCTGTGCGCCCTCAATGTTAGGCGGGAATGTACCCTTTGGAATAGGCCTGATATATTCGCACATATCGGCGATTTTATTAGGATTTTCTACTACATACTCATAGGCTTTATCCTTGCCGAGCCATTCAAATTCCTTGAGCATTTCAGCAGTTGTTCTGAAATAAAGCGGAGCTTGCTGTTCGGCATCTTTAAAGCCCTGACCTGCCATAAGAATTTTTCTGAATTCGGAATCTGTCGGATCCATAAAGTGGACATCGCAGGTTGCGCATACAGGCTTGCCGAGTTCTTTTGCAAGCTTAATTATTGTACGGTCAATTTCATGAAGTTCGTCAACAGAATTAAATCTGCCGTCACGAATCATAAAGCTGTTGTTACCTGCAGGCTGAATTTCAAGATAATCATAGAATGACGCAATCTGTTTGAGTTCGCCCCACGGCTTGCCCTCGAGAATTGCCATATAAAGCTGACCTGCACAACAAGCTGAGCCGATTATGAGTCCCTCTCTGTACTTCACAAGCTCGCTTTTCGGAATTCTCGGCTTTTTATAGAAATAATTAAGATGGCTATAAGAAATAAGTCTGTAAAGATTTTTAAGACCTGTTTTATTCTTTACAAGAATAATCTGATGATAGGTCGGAAGCTTTTTAAAATCTCCGCCTGCTATCTTTGTATTAATGTCGTTTGTTTTTGTTATACCGTAATCATCTGTAAGTCGCTGACAGAGATTTATAAAAATTCTCGCAAGCATTTCGGCATCATCGGTTGCTCTGTGATGATTGAAGTCGCCGAGCCTTAAAAATTTTGCAACCGTATCAAGCTTGCAGTTCTTGATATCTGTAAGGATTGCTCTTGAAATTGCAACCGTGTCGATTGAAGTATAGTTATATTCCCTGCCCATATCTTCACAGGCTTTTGCTATGAAGGATGTATCAAAGGGAGCATTGTGAGCAACAAGCACATTGTCACCAGCAAATTCAAGAAATGCACCAACCGCCTCGCTCTGAGACGGAGCATCCTTTACCATATCATCGGTAATGCCTGTAAGCTGAGTGATTTTCTGCGGAATCGGCATTTCGGGATTTGCAAAGGTTGAAAAAGTATCGGTGATGACACCGTTTTCAACCTTGACTGCGCCGATTTCGGTAATCTTGTCACGGGCGGCTGAAAGGCCTGTTGTTTCTATATCAAAGCAGATGAATGTGCCGTCAAAACCTGTGTCGGCATCTCCTTTTACAGATTCAACAAGGTCATCCATAAAGTATGCCTCAACACCGTAGATGATTTTAATTTTCTCTTCGTCTTTGTTGATTTTATCTGCGGCTTTCATTGCATCGGGAAAAGCCTGTGCGACACCGTGGTCAGTAATTGCAACGGCTTTGTATCCCCACTGATAAGCACGGTTAACAAGGTCACCTGCCGATGTTACGGCATCCATCTGCGACATATTTGTATGCATATGGAGTTCAACACGCTTTTTCTCGGCATTATCAACTACTTTTACTTTTTGAGCCGTACCGATTGAACGGGCATTTACAACAAGTTCACCTGCATATTTATCGTACTCAACATCTCCCTGAACAACGATTGTATCGCCTTTTTTAATATTATCAATTACGGCTGATTCCTTGATTGAATTGAATACTTTAGCTGTTGTTGAGCCCGTATAATCGGTTATGTCGATAGTGAAAATATTTTTGTCACCGCTTTTAGTGACTTTCTTTTCAATATCAAACACATCGCCCCACACCACAATTCTTCCCGAATCACCTGAAATTGAAGAAATGGGAATCATTTTTCCCCTGATTGAACGACCGTATAACGGACGGATTGAGGACTGAATAATCTGCGGTGTTGCAAACTTGCCCTCACGAACCTCAATTTCCACAGTAGTGTTTTCAGCGTGTTTTTCTTCTCTTTTCTCCGCTGTTTCAACCTCTTCCTGATAGAATTCAGCGGCTTTCTGAAGATTTTCTCGGTTGATTTTCTCCTGAGCATCCTGAATAGCGGCTTTGTATTCTTCGCTGTTTTCTTCAACCTCAAAGGTTCCGGTATAATTAACGGAAATGTAAAGATTGAATTCTTCTGAAACGAGTTTTATAAGTGCTTTGTCAAAGCCTTTACTGTCAAGGAGAGTTTTTCCGCCGTTAAGAAGATTTATCGTAAGCGTATTGTTTTCAAACCTAACCTCAGCATTGTTGAGAGTTCCGTTAATACTCGGAATATCTCGCCTTACGGCTGCGTATAGCTGAGGAAAATAATCAGCAGAAAACAACTCTGTCGGGAAATGCGGTTTGATTACAGTATGATACGCAAGTGTCTTGGTAATCAGCTTTTCCGTGTCAAAAAGCGTATTACGCTCAACGAGCCCGTTGAATTTTACTGCTAAAGTAATCAAACGGGCTTGTTTGTTAATATTAAGTTGTGTCAGTTCTCCCTGTGAAATCTGTTGCGGCAGTTTAATGCCGAATTGGGAGTCAAAGACTTCTCCTAATGTTTTCATATATGTCCTTCTGTCATATTACAGCAAATGTATTTTGACTGCTGATAGAGTTATAATTTTTCTACTTCTTCCAAAAGTGCGTCAACGAGTTTATCTTCCGGAACTTTGCGAAGAATTTCGCCTTTTTTGAATACAAGCCCGCAACCGTCACCGCCTGCGATGCCGATATCAGCTTCTCTTGCCTCTCCGGGACCGTTTACAACGCAACCCATTACCGCTACTTTGATATTCTTTTTGCAGTTTCTGAGCTTATCTTCAACCTCGTTTGCAATCTTCACAAGGTCAATTCTTGTTCTTCCGCAAGTCGGACACGAAACAAATTGAACTCCGTCTTTCTCAATGTCAAGAGCCTTGAGGATATCATGAGCGGCATAAACTTCCTTTACAGGATCGGCTGTGAGGGAAACTCTGATTGTATCACCGATACCATGGAGAAGTAATGCACCGATTCCGGCAGAAGATTTGATAATACCCATTCTTTCTGTTCCCGCCTCTGTAACACCGAGGTGAAGCGGATAGTCACACCTTTCTGCTGCAAGCTCATAGGCTTTAATCATAGTAGAAACGGTTGAACTTTTCATTGAAAGAACAATATCGTTGAAATCAAATTTTTCAAGAAGTGATGCATGGTACAAGGCGCTGTCGCAAAGTGCCTCGGGTGTGGGATGACCGTATTTTGCAAGAATTTCCTTTTCAAGAGAACCTGAGTTAACACCGATTCTTATCGGAATGCCACGCTGTCGGCAAGCGTCTGCCACTGCCTTTACCCTATCATCTGATCCGATGTTACCCGGATTGATACGGATTTTGTCGATGCCTGCCGCACACGCCTCAAGCGCAAGCTTATAGTCAAAATGGATATCGGCTACAATCGGGACGCTTACAGCCTCTTTGAGGGCAGGAATAAGCTTTACTGCATCTTTATTAGGAATAGCTGCACGAATAATTTCGCAACCGGCCTCTTCAAGCTCTTTTGCCTGTCTTACAGAACCCTCAATATCGGTTGAGGGAATGTTGAGCATTGACTGAACGCTTACTTTAGCACCGCCGCCGATTTTTACATTGCCGGCAGTTACCTGAATTTTACTTCCCATAAAATTTCCTCCGTTTGTCTACATTCCGGGGAATGTTCCCGTTACAAGCTGGAACACATCTTTCACCGAAATAATAAGCATAAATGCAAGTAACAGAACAAGACCGACTGTATTTACAATCTGTTCTGCCTTTCTCGGAATCGGCTTTTTGAATATCCATTCAATCAGCAAAAATAAGAATCTTCCGCCGTCAAGCGCCGGGAACGGCAGCATATTTACAATTCCGAGGTTTACCGTAATGAGTATCATTACAAAAAGAATGTTATTGACTGCATCTCCGAAGCCTGTTTGAAGTCCCATTGATGCAACCTGAGTGACAGCTGTAGCAATACCAACAGGACCTGACATATCGTTGAATGTAAATCTGCCCTGAACAAGCCACACCAGAGATGTCCACACGGTTTTTGCCATTGAACAGGTCTGTGTGAATGTTTCACCGAGAACAGTACCGACATTTTTCTCAATCGGTTCAACTGCAAAGTCAAACGCTACAGTAGGTTTGTTTTCCTTTTCGGCATCTTTATCAGCGTAATAGGTGAAAAACTGTACATTTTCAAGTGTTATTTCTTTGCCGTCACGAACAACTTTTACATCACCCATGAATCTCGGTCTTGATGTAGTTGTGTCTATTTCGGGCGTTTTATACTTTGACATATCATATGATTTGTCAAGTGCATAAATTGACTTGCAAGTTTCATCAAGAAGTTTTTTAGCCTCGTCTTTGCTTGCAGCCTTATTTATTTTTGAACAACCCTCCGAAAGAGCATTGTAGTATTTTTGAAGTTCATCCTTTGAAAGAGACTCGTCTTTTGCATACTTATTATATACACCGCAAGCGGCAGATGCTGCTCTTTCTTTGTATACTTCAAGTGTATTGCCTTCTACTGTTTCATATGGAAGAGTTGAGATTGCAAACTGCAAATCTCGTGAATTCCAAATTGAATAACCGTTCACTTCAACAATCTTATCCCCTGTTTGTAAACCTGTGTTTGCAGTAAATGCATTGGGTTGAAACTGAGATATTGTAGTTGAACTGTAGCTGTCAGCCTGAACGGTAAAAGCAAACATCATAACAAAACCGAGAAGAATATTCATAACCGCACCTGCGATTATGATAATCATTCTCTTCCAAACTTTTGCGTTATTAAAAGCGCCTTTTTCTTCACTGTCTTCATCCTCTCCTTCCATGGCACAGTAACCGCCTATAGGAAAAAGACGAAGCGAGTACCTTGTTTCGCCTTTAACAAAACTGATTATTTTCGGTCCCATTCCGAGTGCAAATTCATTTACCTTTACACCCGAAAGCTTTGCGGTAATAAAATGACCGAATTCGTGAGAAAAAATTATAAGCTCAAAAAGTAATATTCCTATTACAATGAGAGCCGCAACTGTTAAAATTTGCATTAAAATAAATCAACTCCAAAATATTCATTGCCGTCGCAAAGACAGCAGTGGAAAATATTACCGCAAATTATAGCTTAGAGAGTACATACTCTCTTGCAAGTTTGTCTGCCTTTAACACATCATCAACGCACAAAGGCTCAAAATTGTCTATGTTATCAATTGCACCCATAACAAGGTCACCGATTTCAAGAAAAGTGATTTTACCTTCTCTGAAAAGTCGGTTAGCCTCCTCATTAGCACCGTTGGCAATTGCTGTTGCAACGCCTCCGAGTGAAAGAGCTTTTTTACAGGCTCTCAGACATTTGAAAGTATCACAGTCAGGTTCAAAGAAAGTCATTTTGCCGATTTGAGCAAGACTTAATTCGCCGACAGGTGACTCATATCTTTTAGGATATGTAATTGCGTACTGTATCGGAATCCTCATATCGGGAAGTCCAAGCTGTGCAATTACGGAATTATCTACATATTCTATGAGAGAATGTATGATACTTTCACGATGAACAACAACATCAATGTTTTCGGGCTGAACATCAAAAAGCCATTTCGCCTCAATGATTTCAAGACCTTTGTTCATCATTGTAGCAGAGTCGATGGTTATTTTTGCACCCATACTCCAATTTGGATGATTGAGAGCCTCATTAACTGTTACATTCTTTAAGTCTTCGACTGTTTTACCAAAGAACGGACCGCCGGATGCTGTAAGAATGAGCTTTTTAAGCATTTTCTTTTCAGGCATTCCCTGCAGACATTGGAAGATAGCAGAATGTTCACTGTCAACGGGAAGAAGCTTTACACCGTTCTTCTTTACCGCATCACATACAAGCTTACCGCCTGTTACAAGCGTTTCCTTGTTTGCAAAAGCAATATCTTTTTTAGCGTTTGCCGCTGCAAGTGTAGGCTTTAAGCCTACCATTCCGACAACCGAATTTACAACAAGGTCGGCATTTTCAAGCGTTGCCGCCTCAATAAGTCCGTCCATACCGCTTAAAACACGGGTGTTTGTATCTTTTATATTATCTTTGAATTCTTTGGCTTTTTCTTCGTTAAAAACCACTGCAAGTTCAGGTTTGTATTTTCTTACCTGTTCTTCAAGCAGCTTTATATTTGTTGACGCCGTGAGTGCGGAAACTTTTAAATTAAGTTTATCTGCAACATCAAGCGTCTGAGTTCCGATTGAACCCGTCGATCCGAGAATTGAAAGTGAATTTACCATTTTAGTTTACCCCACTGTTATGAAAGGTATGAATTGATTGATTGCCACAAGAACAGGGGCAGTAAATATTATGCTGTCAAACCTGTCAAGCATTCCGCCGTGACCTGGAAAAATTGAACCGTAGTCCTTGATTCCGTAATTTCTTTTGATAAGTGAAAAGCTTAAATCACCGAGAATTGATACAGGAGCGTCAATCACACCGAGAAGAATCAATGCCCAGAAATTAATGTTAGCATCAGGCATAACACAAAAATGAAATATAAGACCTATAATTACTGCTGTCAGGTCGCAGAAAAGTATTCCGCCGATTGCTCCCTCAACAGTCTTCTTAGGGCTGATTTTCGGGCAAAGTTTGTGCTTGCCGAACGATGCTCCGATAAAAAAGCCGCCTGCGTCTGCCATCCACGGCAATGCGAAAATACATATATAGCAGAAAGTAATTGATACAGATGATGCGCAGGCAATCGTTACGGCACTCATTCCGAAAGAAATTAAAAAAGTTCCGAACACTGAATATGCAACATCGGCATAGTTTGTCTTTTCGTGTTTAAAAATCATTACGGCAAAGACTGTCAGTATAAAAGCAAAAATCAAAACATACAGATACTTTGTCGTAACTAAAACCGAAAGCAGAAAAGCAAACAGCATACAAGGTATTGAAAGGTGAAATTTATAAAGCATCTTTCTTGCATGAAGATACTCGCCTATCATAAATGCCGAGAATGCTCCTATGATTATGCCTACAAACGGGCGCCAAAGTTCCGAAACAAACAGAACAATCAGCAGTATTGGTATTCCTATTACGGCTGTCAGCAGCCGTGGCTTGAGGGATTTCATTTTATATCAACTCTCATCAGACTCCACCGTATCTTCTGTTTCTGGAGGAGTATATTTTTAACGCTTCGTCAAGGTCTGATTTCTGAAAATCAGGCCAAAGCTTGTTCATTATAACAAATTCCGTGTAGGCTGACTGCCACAAAAGGAAATTTGAAATTCTGTATTCACCGCTCGGTCTGATAATAAGGTCTGGATCGGGCTGACCTGCGGTATAAAGATAATTTGAAAAAAGATTTTCTGTTATGTCATCGGAAGAAATTTTTCCGTTTCTGACATCCTCGGAAATGTTTCTGACGGCTCTGACAATTTCGTCACGACTGCCGTAATTCATAGCTATATTGAGAACCATACCGTCACGGTCTTTTGAACTCTCCTCGTTTTCAATCATAAGCTCACGAAGCTCGTCATTAAAACCCGACTTGTCACCGATGAATTTTACTACAATACTGTCATCCTTAAAATCTTCAAGTGCTTCATTAAGATATGATTTAAAGAGCGACATTAGTGCATCAACTTCCTCCTGCGGTCTTTTCCAGTTTTCGGTTGAAAAAGCATATACGGTAAGGTACTTTATTCCGATATCGGAACAGTATCTTGTTATTGTTCTGAAAGTTTTCGCACCCTGACGGTGACCTGCTTTTCTCGGAAGTCCTCTTTTCTTTGCCCAACGGCCGTTGCCGTCCATAATAATTCCGATATGTGAAGGCAGATTGAGGTCTGTAACCTCAATCTGCTCATCTTTTTTCTTTGAGAAAAAAGCCATATTACATCTCCAAAATTTCTTTCTGCTTTACTGCAGAAACGCTCTCAACTTCTTTGACATACTTATCTGTAAGATCCTGAGCTTTCTTTTCGCCCTGCTTGAGATCGTCCTCTGTAAGCTCGCCGTCCTTCTTCATAGTTTTAAGCTTGTCGATAAGTTCACGGCGGACATTACGAATCTGAATCTTTGTTTCCTCAGCAATCTTCTGAACATCTTTTACGATTTCTTTTCTTCTGTCCTCTGTGAGAGGCGGGAAAATAAGACGAATAATCTTACCGTCATTCTGTGGGTTGATGCCGATATCGGAAGTCTGGATAGCCTTTTCAATCTGTCTTAATACAGACGCATCCCATGGCTGAATGGTAAGAGTTCTTGCCTCTGTAACAGATACTGCGGCAAGCTGGTTTACGGGTGTGGGTGCGCCGTAATAGTCAACCTTTACCTTATCAAGAACTGCGGGGTTTGCTCTGCCTGCTCTGATTTCTGAAAATTCCGTGCGCATATGCTCAAGTCGTCTGTCCATACTTTCGCCGGCTTTTTTTAACTGTGTCTGCATATTTATGCCTCCTGTGTAATAATTATTGTTAAAAAGTCAGTAAAAAATTCAAATTAATTGTTGGCTGTTACGATTGTACCGATGTTTTCACCGCAAACAGCTTTGTAGATATTTTCGGGATCTTCGATACTGAATACAAGAATCGGAAGATTGTTGTCCTTGCAAAGCGATGCCGCTGTGCTGTCCATAACAGCGAGATCCTTGTTGAGAACATCATGGAAAGAAATTGTATCGTATTTCTTTGCATTCGGGTTTTTCTTGGGATCGCTGTCATATACACCGTCAACCATAGTAGCCTTCATTACGATATCAGCCTCAATTTCTGCCGCACGAAGAGCCGCTGCTGTGTCTGTGCTGAAGAACGGGTTGCCTGTTCCGCAACCGAATACTACTACTCTGCCCTTCTGAAGGTGAAGAACTGCTTTGTTTCTGATGTACGGCTCTGCAATCTGATGCATAGCGATAGCTGTCTGTACACGAACATTAACTCCAAGCTGTTCGAGCGCATCACAAACACCGAGTGCATTGATTGTTGTTGCAAGCATACCCATATGGTCGGCTCTTGTTCTGTCCATTTCGCCTGAGCTTCTGCCACGCCAGAAATTACCGCCGCCTACTACGATGCCGACTTCTACGCCTGCGTCAACACATTCTTTAATAGGCTTGCAGATTTTGAGAACAGTTTCAAAATCAATTCCGTGTTTCATTTCGCCTGCAAGTGATTCGCCTGAAAGTTTTAATAATACTCTTTTATATTTCGGTTTCATACATAACACCCCATGGTAATTTATAATTACTAATATAATACAATATCTTGTAGGGTTTGTAAAGGTTTAGTGGCAGTTTTTTGAATAAATAACCGAAAACTGAATGGTTATGTCATATGAAATGCTAAAAAATTATTAAAAATAACCGTAAATGCACTGTATGTGCTAACTCTTCACCGTAAATCCGTTGACAACAAATCTTGCCATACGATACAATTATATATATGAAAAACAGCACCTTTTATTAAGAAAAACAGGTCAAAAAAATAACGCTGAACCTAAAATAAAGTTCAGCGTTAGTGGCGGAGAGAAGGGGATTCGAACCCCTGATACGGTGTTCACCGTATACATGATTTCCAATCATGCTCCTTCGGCCAGCTCGGACATCTCTCCAAACGACCTGTTTATTATATCAAATGAAATCAGAAAAATCAAGTGAGATTTTGAAATATTTTAATTTTATGTGGCGAACTATGAAAAAACTATTTTCTATTATTTTAATTTTGGTAGCTTTATTGCAGATATCTTTAACAAGTGCATTTGCAACCGCAAGCGTAAGTTTTGAAATGCAAAATGCAGATATGAAGCCGAACAGACTGTTCAGCGTTGCACTTTCCGCAAATTCCGGCAATCGACTTTCTGCCGCAACATTTGAATTTACATATGACCCCGATTATATCGAATTCAGAAAGGTTAAAGCGGTGAATAACGACTCAAAAATTCAGGTCAACAAGAAAAGCGGCAAGGTTAAAGTTGTTTTTCTTAATTCTGAAGGACAGAATATTTCCGGCGGAAGCGATGTCTTAACGCTTGATTTCAAAACAATAAAAGAAGGTACTGCGTATATTGACTACACGGTGAATCAATGTGTTGATTCCGATGTGAACTTTATGGATGTTGGAAGTTGCACTGCATCGTGTATCAGAATATATAAAAATGCGTCGGGAACGGTTAGCGGCGGAAGTTCCTCGTCAAGCAATAAAAACAGCACGCAAGCTACAGGAAAGGGCGGTAAAAGTAAACACCCGACCGAGCCTACAACAGTTAATGCCTCAGATGACGAATATATTGATTACAATCCCATTAAAGATAAGCAAATAAAATTTTTCCTTGCCGGAATGGGCATAACTGCTGGATGCTTAGCTATATTAGCTGTTGCATATGCAATCGGTAAAAAAACAGCTCAGAAAAAAGCTGAAAAAGAGAAAAATCACAACGACAATACTCTTGAAAACAGGACTTCCGATGATTGATTCGGGAGTCTTTTACTTTGCCTTTCTTCCCTGCGTGATATTACGCTTTGCAAATTCACGGTTGATTGAGTTTAAAACACGCTTTTTGTCGGCACTCCACATGGGTGCAACGAGCAGTTTTTTATCCCCGTCACCTGTTAAACGGTGAATTACAACATTTTCAGGCAACACTTCAACGCAATCGCAAAGAATATCAATATAATCTTCCATTGAAAGCACATCAAATTTTCCGCTTTCATAGTCATCACACAAGTCTGTGTTTTTTAAAACATGCAACAACTGCAGTTTGATTCCGTCGGTTTTACTGCCTGCATATTTTACAGATTCAAGCATCATTTCTTTAGATTCGTTCGGAAGTCCCAAAATAATGTGTGTAATTACATTGATTCCGATTTTATGAAGATTTTCTGTAGCTGAGTCATAAACGGATAGCGGGTACATTCTTCTTATATAATCTGCCGATTTTTCATGAATTGTCTGCAATCCGAGTTCTACCCAGACAGGTTTTATCTTGTTCAGTTTTTCAAGAAGACCTAACACATTATTTCCCAGGCAATCGGGACGGGTCGCGATTGAAAGAGCAACAATGTCGGGTTCTGAAATTGCATCTGTAAATATTTTTTCAAGATATTCAACAGGCGCATAGGTATTTGTAAACGGCTGAAAGTATGCAATAAACTTTTTACAGTCGGATTTCTTTTTTATTCGCAGTTTAGCCTGATCAATTTGTCCGTGAACAGGAAGAAGTGCATCGGAGGCAAATTCTCCGGAGCCTCCCCTGCTGCAAAAAATACAGCCCCTTGTTCCAAGGGTTCCGTCACGATTCGGACAGGTCATATTACCGTTCAGCGAAATTTTGTACACCTTTTCACCAAATGTATTTTTGAGATACTTATTAAGGGAGTAGTAATTCATAATAAAACACCTGATAAATTAAAAAGGTCGGCAGAAAAGCCGACCTTTGTGTCTTTCGACATATTAGAGAGGAAATCTATGAAAAGTTCTTGTAAGCATTATCTATGTGAAGTTAAAGTGTTTTTTTGTTTATCTTTAACTTACAAGCATATAATAACTGTCTTATGTGACAGAAAATTGAACGCTTGTGTAAAGTAATGTGAAAGTTTAAAAAGATTATGAGAACTTTCTGATATATTCAAGAAACTTTGCATAGAGCTTGTCCTCAAGGTCTTCAAGAGTATCATCTATACCGCCGTTAAAAAACATTTTATTGTGCTTTGAAAGTGAAAGGTATGCACCAATCATACTCTTTCTGACTTCATCCTGCAAATCCTCTCCGAGTTCATTGCCGCAGGAAAGTCCGAGAAAGATATTGCCGTCAACAAGCTGTGACGCAACAGCGGCATTTTTCAATTCAAAAGAATTGAATTTGCCAAGTCCGGTTGCAAATTCACGGAGCGAGAACTCCTCTTCACCTTTCTTGTATTCTTTTTGTTTTTCTGTAATTTCATTTTCACAGACTTCAAGCGAAAAGTTTCCGCCGGTAATATATTCATGCATATAATCCGGATTTGTAGCAAGGACATAGTAAAGTCGCATTGAGTTCACAGCTGTTTCAAGGCAGGAAAATGATGCAAACTGCATATTGCTGTCATTCAGCTTGATGAAACTGTACATATTCTGAAAAACAGACTTGTTGACTACAAGCAAAACAAGTCTTTCGCTCTCACGCACATCTGACAAAAGAGGGCTTGTTAGGTATGACATGGTGAACTTATACGACTTATTTACATAGTCACTCAATAAATCCAAAAATCCGTTTAAAAAATCATTTTCTCGTATTGTAAATTCAAACATATATTCACCTATCTAAACAATTCCATATCTGCGTTGTAGAGGTCATTTCTTGTGATGTCGATATCACAGGAAACCAAAAAACGGTTTTCAAAAGCCGATATAAGCAGATTCGGATTCACATTATCTGAACTGCCTGCCGACAAAACAACATCAAGTTCTGCAAAGTCGAACTTCTCGGTTACTTCAAAGCTCTTTATGCCTTGCTTTATGTCAACGGTTTTTATGCCTTTTTTAGATTTCTTTTCAACTTCAATACTTTCGCTTGTCAGCAGTTCTTTGAGTTGTTCGCATACTTTACGGGAGTTTTCACCGTCACAGGAAATCTTGATTGTAAATGATGCAAAAGCAATCTTTCCGGCTTTCATAACGGGTTCCGTTACATCAAACACACGAAGTCCTCTCGGCAGACAATCGTTAAGCCTTGAGATGATTTCTTCAAACGGAAAGCTTTCATCCTCAAGCTTGACATCCATACATTCGTTTACACCCCTGAAACCAAGCGAAAGCGGCAACGGGAATGTTGCAAACGGATGCGGGTTAAATCCTTCTGTATGCCAGATAGGGATTTTGCTCTTGTGCAATGCACGGAGCATACATCGATTGAGATCAAGGTGCGAAATATAGCGACATTCAAAATCTTTTTTAAACCATATTCTTACGCTTTTCAAAACACACACCCTTTCCGTATTTAGCCGCACCGCAGTTGTTGCATTTCAGTCTGCAATGCGGTGTTGTTGTATCAGCGTACGCTTTTTTACATTCTCTGATAAGGAAATCCTTAGTTACGCCGTAGTCAATATGATCCCACGGAAGAATTTCATCAAAACTTCTGTGTCTGTTTGCATAAAATGACGGATCAACACCGCATTCATCAAAGAGTTCAAGCCACTTTTCAAGGCTGAAACAATCATTCCAGCCGTCAAAATGAAAGCCTCTTTCACATGCAAGCTCCATAACCTTACAAAGTTTTCTGTCGCCCCTTGCAAATACTGCTTCAAGGTAGCTTGTATCGGCATCGTGATAGTTAAACTGAATTTTTCTTGTTGTAATACTGTCCTTGATGTGCTGTTGCTTTTCATGAAGAACAGGGATTGTATCCTGAGGTTCCCATTGAAACGGGGTGAACGGTTTTGGTACAAAAGAGGATGCAGATACGGTTACACGCACCGACTTGCCCTTTGGCTTGTCGGGACATTTGTAATATGCATCAACTACAGACTGACCAAGGCCGGCAATTGCGGCGACATCGTCCATTGTTTCGGTAGGCAGACCAATCATAAAATAGAGTTTTACCGTAGTCCAGCCGCCTGCAAATGCAGTTGTGCAAGTCTGCAAAAGTTCATCTTCACGAACATTTTTATTGATAACATCACGCATACGCTGACTGCCTGCCTCCGGAGCAAATGTAAGTCCGCTCTTGCGTACGGTTTTAATCTTATTCATAATGTCATCGGTAAAGCCGTCAACACGCAGTGACGGAAGTGAAATGCTGACTTTTTCGTCTTTGCTCCACTCATTCAGCTTGTCAAGCAACGGTACAATCTGACTGTAGTCACTTGAACTGAGTGAAGATAGCGAAACTTCATCATAACCCGTGTTATCACATAATGCTCTGCATTGTTTATTTATAGTTTCGGGAGATTTTTCACGGACGGGACGGTAAATCATGCCCGCCTGACAAAAACGACAGCCTCTTATACAGCCACGGAAAATTTCCTGAACCGCTCTGTCATGAACTATCTCAACGAGAGGAACTACAAAATTATCAGGATAAAACGACTTGTCCATATCAAGCATAATACGCTTGTGGATTTTAGCGGGAGCATCTCCTTTTGGAGTGAATGACTTGATTGTGCCGTCCTCGTTATATGTTACATCATAGAGTGCAGGAACATATACACCCTCAATTTTAGATGAGAGTTCAAGAAACTCCTGTTTTGATTTACCCTCGGCTCTGCAGCTTCTGAAAAGTTCAATAACCTCAAGGTCAACCTCTTCACCCTCACCGATGAAGAAAATATCGACAAAATCTGCAATCGGCTCGGGGTTGCAGGCACACGGTCCGCCTGCAACTACTATGTTTTTAAGTTCTTTTCTGTCACAGCTTTTAATCGGCACACCCGAAAGCCTGAGCATATTGAGCATATTTGTAAAGCTGAGTTCATACTGGAGAGTAAAACCGATAAAGTCAAAATCGGACACGGGATCTCCGCTTTCAAGCGCATAAAGCGGAATATTGTGTTTTATCATCTCTTCTTCCATATCAACCCATGGGGCAAAAACTCTTTCGCACCAAATGTACGGCACAGCGTTCATAAGACTGTAAAGAATTTTCATTCCGAGATGGGACATACCTACCTCATAGGTATCGGGAAAGCAGAAGGCAAATCTGCAATCTACTTTCTTTTTATCCTTGATTACTTCGTTGAGTTCACCGCCGACATATCTTCCCGGCTTTTGAACTTTCAGAAGTAATTTTTCAACTTCTTTGCTGACCATAGAAATCCTCCGTCAGTAGTACCTGTTGTTTTTGCATAAAAGTGACGCAATGAGATACGCACACACAAACAACAGCGAAAAATTATATTTTGAATTTAGCAAAACCATAAAGCCGAGTACCGTCAGCGGAAAAAGAATTATAACAGCAGTTATATTTATGATTCTTTCGGCTGATTTTTCCGAGAATTTTCTGCACAGAATAACATACATAAGCTGTCCGCCGTCAAGCGACATAACCGGCAGCATATTAAAAAGTCCCGTGCAAAGGTTCGCCATGGCAATCGGCAATAAAAACTCACTATTATATAAGTATAACAGATAAAACAGAATAAAACAAATGAAATTAACTAAAGGTCCGAAAAAAATTATAAAAATGTTCTGACGGGTTGTGTTTAACTGCCTTGAAGAGTTGGTAATCTTGATTTCAAACAGCGAAATTTTGATTCTATCAGGCGGAGATTTGCAAATGAGCATTGCAAAAAGATGACCGCACTCATGAATAATCACAGCCATAACGCAACATAGAAATCCTAAAAATATGTTCAGTATCACACATATTGCCCCAAGACAAATGAGTGAATACGAAACCGTAAAATCAATGTTCAGCAGACGAAACTTCATCGCTTGTTGCAGTAAACAGATTTGATAAATCTATTTTATTATCGCCCGTATCAAAAACAACGGATTTTTCAAGGTTTGAATAATACCATTCCCGTGTTGCGGCATAGATCTCGCCGCCGAATAAATTTAGTAAAAAAGCCGCAAGAGCTATAAGGATACAACACACAAGCTGAATCGTTATCACAAGCTGTTTCGGAGAATTTTTCTTTTCATCACTATTTTCAGCCGATAAAGAGTTCACATCCTCCTCATCTGAATCAAGCTCCTCCGATGCCTTAGGGTATTCCGAATATGAAACAGATTTCCAGTCATCGTCATATGTAATGGTATTTCTGTTATCATTATTTTCTGTCAAAAAAATCACCTCAATGCAATATATGCAATGAGGTGAACAAATTTAACTGTGTCATTCAATCTTTTGGTCAAGTCTTTTAAAATCGCCTTTTGTAAGGTTGACAAAAAATGCAATTGCAAGCATTAACGAGAAAAATTCCGCAATCGGGAATGCATACCATACGGCTGTATAATCAAACACCATAGAAAGCACCCACGCAATCGGAAGAATGAGTACAAGCTGACGACAGAATGACATAATAAGACTGCGCAGTCCCTTTCCGACTGCCTGAAAAAGTGTTGTAAAGATAATGCCGGCAGCGGCAGGAATAAAGCAAAGACTGATGATTCTGAATGCAGGGACACCGATATCCATAATATCCTGTGTGCCGCCAAACATAGCAATAAGCTGTTCGGGGATTGTCCACATAAGAATTGTGCCGACCGCCATAATAATTACGCCAATGATGATGCCGCGCTTTAAAGCGGAATACATTCTTTTTTTCTTTCTTGCACCGTAGTTATAACCGATAATCGGCATTACACCCTGATTGAGTCCGAAACAAGGCATGAATACAAAGCTCTGTAATTTATAATAGATACCGAGAACAGTAACGGCAGCCTCCGAAACAGCAAGAATTGCATTGAGTCCGATAATCATAACGGAACCGATTGACTGCATAATTACAGACGGAAAGCCTACAACATAGATAGATTTTAATGTAGAACCGTTCAATTTGAAATGTTTGAACGAAACTTTAACTTCGTTATTCTTAAAGAAAAGAATGCAAAGGCAGAAAGCCATACCGCAAAATTGACCGAATACAGTAGCAATTGCCGCACCGAGAACACCGAGTTCGGGGAAAATTCCTATACCGAAAATCAGGAGCGGGTCAAAAATAATATTTACAATTGCACCGAAAAGCTGGGATAACATCGGGAATATCATATTGCCTGTTGCCTGAAGCGTTTTTTCAATCATAATCTGTACAATTGGAAAGAACGAGAAGCAAAGTACAACCGTCAGATACTGGATTCCGTAATTTAGAATAGCCTCATTCTGCGTGTACATTGCCATAAACGGGCGAACCGCAAAAAGTCCGAGCAATAAAAATATTACATAGTTAAAAACGCAGGTTACAAGACCGTGCGTTGCTCCGTCATTTGCCTGAACAAAATTTTTCTCACCTAATTTTCTTGAAACAAACGAGTTTACACCGACTGCCGTACCGACTGCAAACGCAATCAAAAGCATTTGCAGAGGATACGCAAGCGAAGTTGCGGTCAGTCCGTCTGCGTCATAGTTGCCGATAAAAATGCTGTCAACAACATTATACATTGCCTGAATTGTCATTGAAAAAATTGCGGGCAGACTCATTGTCAGAATGAGCCTTGTCATTGGCATAGTTCCCATTTTGTTTTCATGGGGCTTTACTGAATTTTCCTTATTTTCCATACTGATTCCTTTCTTATTCGCATACAAATAGTTAGTTGATCTTTCGTATTTTCCTGTAAATCCAAAATGCAACAAGCATTACAGCCGTACCGAGCAACACACCGAAAAAGTCAATCCACATATCGCTTACCTGTCCCGATCTTCCATCTATGCCAAGTTGAATTGTTTCATCGACAAAACAGGTAAACAGACCGATTGAAACGGTGTAGGGTATGAATTTTATAGGTTTGATTCGGTCAAATGAATAGGCACATGAACAGAGCAATGCTCCCAGAACGGTATATTCCGTAAAATGAGCAAGCTTTCTGATTATGTGGTCCGAAAGATTCGGCTCAATTCCGAATAATTTTAAAATTACTGTGACAAAATCAAGGACGCTTTCACTCTCTTGTGCCGACTCAACTGACGGCATTGAAGAATGAATAAACGCAAATGCAATCACTGATGCGGTCAAAACAAACATAATTATTCTGAATCGCATTGAACAGGAATTCGTTTTCATCAAATCACTCCACAATATATTTTACAGATTATTCAGTCAATGTCAACTTTTGAATAATTATTTATCATAATGTATAAATAAATCAAATTTTAAGGCGTTATTATGGAAGATTTTATCTTGCTCAAATATTGAAAAAAACTTTTAAATCTGTTATACTTATCAAGTATTGGCAAAATATAATTTCTAAGGAGCAAATATGTGGTATTTAATAGTATTTTTTATTTCAATGGTTCCGATAGTAGAAATCAGAGGTGCTGTGCCTGTTGCGGTTGCAAATGACTTAAATCTTTTTTGGACATATGTAATCTGCATTTTAGGCAATATGCTCCCGGTTCCGATTATCTACCTCTTTGCAAGAAAGGTTCTTGTTTGGGGTTCTGATAAGAAGTTTATCGGCAGATTCTTTTCTTTCTGTCTTGAAAAAGGCGAAAAAGGCGGCAGAAAACTTGAGGCAAAAGCAGGCAACGGAATGTTTGTTGCACTTATGCTTTTCGTAGGCATCCCTCTTCCCGGCACAGGCGCATGGACAGGAACACTTGCGGCAAGTATTCTTGACCTCGGATTTAAGAAAAGCGTTATAGCCGTTATGTGCGGTGTTGTTATCGCAGGCATTATAATGGGTATTGGTTCGGTACTTGTTGCAAACGGAATCAACTTTATTTTTGCTCCGTAAATAATTTTGGGCAGCACATCAGCTGCCCTTATTTTTTGGTGAATTTATAAAATGGAAAAGAAAAATATATATGACGCAATTATAATCGGCGGCGGTGCATCGGGACTTATGTGTGCAATCACAGCAAAGAAACATGACCGTTCAAAGAAAATTGCAATAATCGAAAAAAACGACAGATTAGGCAAAAAGCTGATGTCAACAGGCAACGGCAGATGTAATCTGACAAATCACTGTATATCTCCCGATAAATATGTCGGTTCTTTCAAAAAGCAGAGTCAAAAAATTTTTGAAAGATTCAGCGGTGATGAAATAGCAAATATCTTTAAAAATTTTGGTCTTTTAAGTTTTTACGATAACGAGGGCAGATATTACCCGATAAGCAAACACGCCGCATCTGTGCTGGATGTTCTGCGCTTACAGGTTGAAACACTTGGAATAGATGTTTTCACAAAACAGAATGTCAATTCTATAAAAAAAGTTTCAAACGGTTTTAAAATTTCGTCTGATGACAGCGAGAAAAAGTACGATTTCATATGTAACAAGCTTGTGATTGCAAACGGTTCAAAAGCCGCACCTAAGCTTGGCGGAAACGCAAGTGCAATTGATTATCTTAAAAATTTCGGTCATAAGGTTGTTTCGTTCTCCCCTGCTTTATGCCCTGTTAAGGTTAAAAGCGATGTTCTGAAAACATTAAAAGGTCTTAGAGTTACGGGCAAGTCACAGTTATTCGGTGAACACGGTCGATTAATCAAGGAAGAAACAGGCGAAATTCAATTTACCGAGAATTCGTTGTCGGGAATTTGCGTATTCAATCTTTCATTGTTTGCTAAACCAAACGACAAAATAGTGCTTGATTTATTGCCCGATTATTCGGAAAATGAGCTTATTAAAATAATCAGACAACATATATCATTGTTTTCTGATTTGCCGTGTGAACAGCTTTTGACAGGAATTTTTCAGAAGAGAATCGGACAGGCAATTCTGAAAATCAGCCGAGTTGATTTGTCAAAGATTTGTTCCAAGCTTTCAAAAGATGAAGTATCAGGAATTTGCAAAACAATAAAATCAATGTCATTTACAGTAAGCGGAAAAGAAGATTTTTCACACGCACAATGTGCTTTGGGCGGTGTTTTAGGCAAAGAGATTGACGAAAACACTATGATGAGTAAAATTGTGAAAAATCTTTTTATATGCGGTGAGGCGATTGACCTTTGTGGTGAATGCGGAGGATTTAATCTACATTTTGCATTTGCCGGCGGAATTATTGCAGGAGAAAATTTATGATCAGAGTAAACAATATACATTTAAGCCTTGACTACGACGATAAATCGGTTCGCAAGGCAGTTGCCCGACAGCTGAGGATTGAAGAAAAATCCATAAAAAGCTGTAAGATTTTTCGCAGATCGGTTGACGCAAGAAAAAAGGACAATATCTACTTTCTTACAACCGTTGACGCTGAACTTAATATCAACGAGGATAAAGTCTGCAAAAAGTGCGGTAACGCTCAAATTGCGAGAAAGTATGAATATAATCAGATGAAATTTGGCAATGCACCCTCCCCTGTTATTGTCGGAGCAGGACCTGCAGGATTGTTTGCGGCACTTATACTTGCAAGAAGCGGTGCAAATCCTATTCTTATTGAAAGAGGCCGTGATGTTGACAGGCGAACTGCCGATGTGAACAGGTTCTGGACAAGCGGTCAGCTTGACACAACTTCAAATGTTCAGTTTGGCGAAGGCGGTGCGGGAACATTTTCTGACGGTAAACTGAATTCAGGAACAAAGGATATCAGACAACGCAAGGTGCTTGAAGAATTTGTAAGTCACGGCGCACCTGATGAAATCCTCTATAACGCAAAACCGCATATCGGAACGGATATGCTAAAAGGAACAATAAAAAATATCCGCAAAGAAATTATTGAACTCGGCGGAAGGGTTATGTTTGAAACAAAGCTTGTTTCAATGGCTTTTAGTGATAACAAGCTTAAATCTATAACTATTGAAACAAAAAATGGCAATGAAGTTATAGAAACCGACAATGTCATTCTTGCAATCGGTCACAGTGCAAGGGACACTTTTGAGATGCTTTATGATTTAAAGTTGCCGATTGAGGCAAAGCCTTTTTCTGTTGGAGCAAGAATTGAGCATCTTCGTGAGAAAATTGACAAAGCACAGTACGGAAAATTTGCAGGAAATAAAAAACTCGGTTCGGCAAATTATAAGCTGAGTACACACCTTGATAACGGACGGGGTGTGTATACATTTTGTATGTGTCCGGGAGGCAAGGTGGTCAATGCGTCAAGCGAAGGAAACAGACTTTGCACCAACGGTATGAGTGAATTTGCACGAAATGCCGAAAATTCAAATTCAGCGTTGCTAGTAGGAATAAACCCGGATGATTATGAATCCGACCATCCGCTTGCCGGAATGTATTTGCAGAGAAAGCTTGAATCAAAAGCATTCGTTGCCGGCGGTGAAAATTATAATGCACCCATACAAAGAGTTGACGATTTTCTTAATAACAGAAAATCAACTCACCTTGGTGATGTAAAGCCAAGTATCGGTCCGAATTATGAATTTTCAAATCTGAACGAGATTTTGCCTGAATATGTCTGCACTTCTATGGCTCAGGGCATTGTGAAAATGGGCAGAATGTTACACGGATTTGATGACGGTGACGCTGTTTTGACGGGCGTGGAGAGCAGAAGCTCTTCTCCCGTCAGAATAATGAGAAAAACAGATACACTCGAAAGTGTACTTATTGAAGGACTGTATCCGTGCGGTGAAGGTGCAGGCTATGCAGGCGGAATTATCTCCGCCGCAGTTGACGGCATTAAATGTGCCGAAAAAATCATTGAAAAATCGAATAAAAATTGAATAGATAATTAATGCTGTTTGTCACCATACGGTGATGCAAATATTATTCAAGGAGTTTTTGGTATGAAAATTCTAATCACAGGCGGAACGACATTTGTAAGCAGATATGCAGCCGAGTATTTTGTGAGTAAAGGCGAGGAAGTTTTTGTTCTAAACAGAAACAGCAGACCTCAATCACAAGGTGTGCATATGATTAATTGCGACAGATTAAATCTTGGCAACAAATTTGCTGACGAACACTTTGATTTAATTCTTGATATCACGGCGTACACTGATGAGCATATAAAGGCTCTTTTAAAGTCAGGTGTTTCGTTTGATGATTACATTTTCATCAGTTCAAGTGCGGTTTATCCCGAAACTAATCCCCAGCCGTTTGCCGAAAATCAAACTTGCGGTAAAAATTCTGTCTGGGGCGATTACGGAATTAACAAACTCAATGCAGAAAAATACTTACTTGATACTGTCCAAAATGCGTATATTCTTCGTCCGCCGTATTTTTACGGTATGTATGAAAATTTGTACAGAGAAGCATTTCCCTTTGATTGTGCTATTCTAGACAGAAAATTTTACATTCCTGAAAACGGAGATATGAAATTGCAGTTTTTCAATGTGTCAGACCTTTGTAAATTTATTGAGATAATAATAGAAAAGCACCCAAGTAATCATATTTTTAATGTTGGAAACAAAGAAACCGTTACAATAAAAGAATGGGTTGAGCTTTGCTACAAAGTGGCAGGCAGAGAAGTTGAATTTGTAAGCGTGTCGAAAGATATTCCGCAAAGAGAATATTTTTGCTTCTACGATTACGAATATGTGCTTGATGTAAGAAAACAAAATGAATTAATGCCAAATACAGTATCTTTGTATGATGGATTGAAAGAAGAATTTGAATGGTATAAAAATCACCGAGACAGCATTTATAATCGCAAACCGTACATAGAATATATAGATACAAAATTAAAGTAATAAGTAAAAAATTAACAAAAGCAATGTTTCCGAACAAATGGAAACATTGCTTTTTTACCCTCATTACGAAAAGATGTGAGATAGTCAAAAGTAAGTATTGAAAAAGAGCACAGGAAGCTCCAGAATTGTAGTTAGCAAGACAAACAATGGAGGAAAGAAAGCTATGCTCTATTTAGATGATATCAAATCAGCACCGGCAAGTTCGAAGGTTTCAACAACAAGATCGGCTACGATTACCGTGATGATGACTTCTTCTTTACCTTGATCCGCTATCTATTTCTTCTGTCCGTTCTCCATCCCACAAAAAATCGTGATGAACCAAACAAATAACAGTACCGCCCCGACAGTAAAAATCAAAACAGCAAAATGTGCTTGATTGTGCGGGGCGGCTCTTAGATAAACTTATTAAATTTTACTTGGAGTATTTACTCCACTGTCCGTTTGAGTAAATCATATTTACATCGGGGATTTTTAAGTCACCTGTCTGTGCTGAACCGTTATTGAATATAGCATATTCTGCACCATTCGGAAGTTCAAATCTGTATGTGTTATTACCTATACTTTCCATAGCCTTGCCGGGCCAGCTCATATAAGTCGAATCTTTTGAACTCCACACATAGACATTTACTGTTGACCAGTTTTCCGTATTATTGAAATAAACATAATTCTTCGTCTGAATTGAAGTCGGTTCGGTTGTTGGCTCTGTGACATTTGTTGTAGGCTGGGTGGGTGCAACATTTTCTGTGTAAGTACCGCAGTATGAGTCTTCACCAATAAGCTTAACGATATAAGCCTGAATCATAGTTGCGTCTTTTACAGAAATAACAGAATCCTTGTTTACATCTGCCGCAATGAGAGCCTCATCGCTTAAAGTCAATATGTAAACAATGTATTTTTGAACCTCTGTTGAATCATAGACTGTAATTGTTCCGTTTAAATCAACATCACCGATAAGAATTCTGTTTGAAGGCTCTGTTACCGGCTGAGTTGTAGACGGCTGTGTTGTAGCAGGCTGTGTTGTGATAGGCTGTGATGTGGTAGGCTGTGATGTGGTAGGCTGAGTTGCGATTGTAGTAGGACGGACTGTCGTGGAAGGAGCTGTTGTCGGCTGAGTGGGTTTTACAGTCGAATAGTTCTGCCAAGAACCGTTGCTGTAAATTTTATTACCGTCTGCAATCGTGAGGTCATCTGTCTGACTGTCACCGTTGTTGAAGATTACATATTTTGCACCGTCAGGCACTTCAATATCAAAAATATTATTACCCTTGTCGGTCATTTTCTTGCCCGGCCACGATGTCATTTCTTTATTATCATCACTCCAGAAATATGCATTGACCTTAGACCACTTGGTTGATGAGTTATCATAAGCAACAACCTTTACGGCATTCGGGTCTACCTTTGTGTATGTATATGTTTCCGGATCGGATGTTGTCTTGCCGTCGCTTGCTTTTACTGTTACTGTGGTTACAGTATCGTAAGCAAGGTTTGTACCGATTGTAATTTTCTGACCGTTTGTGTAGTTTACAAATGCACCGTCATCAATTGAATACTGAGCATTTTTTGCATTCTTGCAATTGAGCGTAAGTGTGAGCTCATCTGTATTGTAGTTTGTTGAACCCGGAGTTACTGACGCTGAAGGTCCTTCGGGTTCGGCATCATAAACTACTGCAATACCTGATGAACCTATTGTACCTGAAATGGTGCTTGATGTAATTGTAAATGTGTTGCCCGAAACAGCGTCTGTGTATGTACCCGGTTTTGCGTAACCGCCGCCGTTTTCTACCGATACTTCGCCGCTTCCGCTGCCTTTTACGATAACAGCACCGCCGTCTTTACGGGTAATTACAGAACAACCGTCTGACACGGTGTAGTAATCGGCTTTACCGTCCATTGCATTATGGAACTTATTGATTTGTGCAACCTCACTGCTGGTGAAATGAGTTGAGCCTTTTTCTCCCATTTTGATACTGTCTTTGTTGGTTGAAGAAGGACGGGAAAAATAAAGAGCAGTAACCTTATTACGGCTTGCCGCAACCGCATAGGCACGGTCAATAACATTCTGGCTCATTTCATTTGAAAAGCCCCAGTCTTTGTTGTTTGACCATGTATCATGGCTTTCACCCCAATAAAGAAGCTTATCGTTTGAAATGCCTTTTTCACTCCAGTTTCCGCTTGAAGCAGGTGCTTTGCCTGAGTTAAATGAATCACGAAGTTCTTTACCGTAGTTACTGTCTGTGACAGAAATATAATCGGTATACTCTTTCATAATGTCTTCATTGCCTGTCGAACGGTCATCGGGACCACCGAGAATTTCGCCGTAGTTATAAAGACCGTACTGTGTTACCGATTTCCAGAAATCGTCGCCCTCGCTCGGAACGCCAATGTGTTTTGCAGCGTCCCAACGAAGTCCGTCAACACCTACCGACTTGAGTTCCTGAACATAGTTGCAGACTTTTTGCTGAACAAATGGATTTTCGGTTGCAATATCCGGCATACCAATCGAGCCGTGTGTTACCTGCCAACGGTTTTTCCAGTCAATACCTCCGCCAAAGGTATGCCAATACTCGGATGGCTTTAAATCGTTGTCTATGTTGTTGTGATCGCCTCTCAAATGGTTAGCAACAACATCGACAATAACCTTAATTCCGTACTTATCTGCTTCATCGCAAAGCGACTGAAGTTCAGCCTTTGTGCCGATGCCATTTGTTCCGATACTGAATGAAATTGGCTGATATAACCAATACCAAGTACCTGTTCCGTTTGGCTGTGCCGGAGAAGTCTGTATACTTGTAAATCCTGCCTTTGCAATTTTAGGCAATTCAGCCTTAATATCGTTATAAGTCCAGTCAAAACAATGTAAAATTACACCGTCCTGAATGTTATCTTTGAGCTTGTACTTATTAGCCGATACGGTTGGCGAACTTTCTGCCGCCTGAACACCGAGTGAACCGGATACAAAGGCAGATAGGCTTGCCGACAGGATGCTCACGCTCAATATTGCGCTGAGTATTTTTGATTTTGTTTTCAAATTTTTACACACCTTTCAAATTAATTTCAAAACTCTACTATGTGTCGAATCAGTCGACTGAAACTAATCAAATTAAATCAATTTCAATAGATTTCAGCATAAAGCAAAGTACAATAAAGAGCAGCATAAATGCAATTGCATTTTTTAAATTAATTACAAATGTGCATAACATTTGTACAAATTGCTAAAATTCGACAATAATATTAAAGCACCCACAAAAGGTGCCTTAATATGCGACTGTGTCTGTAAGCCGGGTTTTGTCGTGAACAGCCATCTATCTTGGCAGACCGTTACCGAATCTGCTCGATGCCACCTCCTAAGGACACGCCGAGCAAGCGTATAATGTCCTACCACGGTGTTGCTTCAAATAGGGTTTACACGGCAGAGCAGTCTCCTGCCCTCCGGTGAGCTCTTACCTCACCTTTCCATCCTTACCATATAATGGCGGTAATTTTCTGTTGCACTATCCCTGGAGTCGCCTCCGGCGGCCGTTAGCCGTTATTATTGCTCTGTGAAGCCCGGACTTTCCTCGCACAGTGCCTTTCGGCAGCTGCTCGCAGCTGTTCAACACACTCGCACATTTATTTTATACCTTTTTTGTACAAAAGTCAAATGAATTTTGTGATTTTTACTTGATATAACGGCTTTTTAGGGGTATAATGAAAGGGAAATTATTATAAGGAGTTACCGATATGGATATCAGAAAAGAATCACTCAAAAAACACTATGAGTGGAACGGTAAGATTGAAGTTGTTTCAAGAGTTCCGATTAACTCGGCTGAAGACCTCTCTCTTGCCTATACTCCGGGTGTTGCAGAACCGTGTCTTGAAATTCAGAAAGACTATGACAAGTCTTTTGAACTCACAAGAAGGAACAACCTTGTTGCCGTTGTAACCGACGGTACAGCTGTTCTCGGTCTTGGTGACATAGGTCCTGAGGCAGGTATGCCTGTTATGGAGGGCAAATGTGCGCTTTTTAAGGAATTCGGCGATGTTGACGCATTTCCTATTTGCGTAAGAAGTAAGGATGTTGACGAAATTGTAAACGCAATTTACCTTATCAGCGGTTCATTCGGCGGAATCAATCTTGAGGATATTGCCGCTCCGAGATGCTTTGAAATTGAAAAAAAGCTCAAAGAGAAGTGCGATATTCCGATTTTCCACGATGACCAGCACGGTACTGCAGTTATTGTTGCCGCAGGTCTTATCAACTCACTCAAGCTTGTTCACAAGAAGCTTGACGAAATCAAGGTTGTTATGAACGGTGCAGGTGCGGCAGGTATTGCAATTGCAAAGCACCTTCTTAATATGGGTGTAAAGGACATTACACTTTGCGACAGTAAGGGTATTATCTGCAAGGGTGATCCGAGACTTAACGCTGTTAAACAGGAAATGGCTGAAATTACTAACCTTTCTCACCTTGAGGGTTCGCTTGCAGATGCAATGAAGGGTGCTGATGTATTCCTTGGAATTTCTGCCGCAGGTTGCGTAAGCGAAGAAATGGTTAAGTCAATGGCTAAGGATCCTATTCTTTTTGCTATGGCTAATCCTACTCCCGAGATTATGCCTGACATTGCTAAAAAGGCAGGTGCGGCTGTTGTAGGTACAGGCAGAAGTGACTTTCCTAACCAGATTAACAATGTACTTGCTTTTCCGGGTATTTTCAGAGGTGCTCTCGGCTGCCGTGCAAGCGATATTAACGAAGAAATGAAAGTTGCCGCATCTTTTGCAATTGCTTCACTCGTGAGCGATGAAGAGCTTAATGCAGATTATATTCTTCCCGAGGCATTTGACAAGAGAATCGGCAAAACTGTTGCTGAGGCTGTTAAGAAGGCTGCAATTGAATCAGGCGTTGCAAGAATCTGATAAAGATTTGCAAATAAATATTTTAAGAGAAAGAAAAAGAGGAAAACAATGAAAAAGACAGTTACTTTATTGGTACTGATTTCAATGCTGTTCTCCACTGTTTTTCTGTTCACCGGATGCGGTGATTCATCGGTTAAGGAAATTAAGACTGCCGATGATATCAAAGGAGCGTCCGTAGGTGTTCAGACAGGTACAACCGGCGATACTTTTGTATCTGACTATGAGGCTGACGGCACCAAGGTTATGCGTTACAGCAAGGGTGCCGACGCTATCGTAGCTCTTACACAGAATAAAATCGACTGTGTTGTAATTGACAGTGAACCGGCAAAGGAATTTGTAAAAGCAAATGCAGGACTAAAAATTCTTGATGAACCTTTTGCGGAAGAGCAGTATGCAATCTGCATTTCAAAGGAAAATCATGAACTCACCGAAAAAATCGACAAAGCTCTTGCAGAGCTTAAAGACGAGGGCGTTCTGGACAAAATCAAAAGCTATTACATAGAGGGTAATACTGATACCGTACCCTATGAATCACCTAAGGATATCAAGTATGACGGTGAACTTCATATGGCTACGAACGCTGCTTTTCCACCGTATGAATATGTTGAGGGCGGTGAAATTGTCGGTCTTGATCCGATGATGGCTACAGCAATCTGTGACAAGCTCGGTAAAAAACTTGTTATTGATGATATGGAATTTGATTCTGTTATCACTGCTGTTCAGACCGGCAAAGACGATTTCGGTATGGCAGGTATGACCGACACACCGGAAAGAAGAAAAAATATCGACTTTTCAACTTCATATGCAAACACAACTCAGGTTATTATCGTAAACGACAGTGCATCGGGCAGTTTGTTCGGCAATCTCGGTGAAAGCTTTAAAAACACATTCATCACAGATAACAGATGGCAGCAGCTTTTAAGCGGTTTGCTTGTAACCCTCGAAATCACATTGTTTGCAGGTATTATCGGTGTTATTATCGGTTTTGTCATTGCTCTTGTAAGAGCTACTCACGATATTCAGCTTGGCAAGAGAAAATGCAGGAGCTTCGGTGATTGTGTTCTGAAATTCTTTAATGCGATTTGCAACATCTACATTACTGTTATCAGAGGCACACCTGTTGTAGTTCAGTTGATGATTATGTATTACATTATTCTTGCATCTGTAAGAAACGGTATCTTTGCCGCAATCATTGCATTTGGTATGAACTCTGCCGCTTATGTTGCAGAAATTGTTCGTTCGGGTATTATGGCTGTTGACATCGGTCAGACTGAGGCAAGCCGTTCACTCGGTTTTAACAACAGACAGACAATGACAATGGTCGTTCTTCCGCAGGCAATTAAAAATGTTCTTCCTGCACTCGGCAATGAAATTATTACACTTCTCAAAGAAACTTCGGTTGCAGGTTATGTTGCACTTGCAGATATCACATATATTGGTAACATGATTCGTTCAAGAACTTACGAGGCATTCTTCCCGCTTATTACGGTTGCATTGATTTACCTTGTAATTGTACTTGTGCTTTCGTACATCCTCAGAAGATTTGAAAGGAGATTGAAAAAGAGTGAAAGATAACGCATTAATCTCCGTAAGAGGACTTGAAAAATCATTTGGTAAGGATATTCAGGTTCTTAAAGGTATTGATATTGACATTTTTAAAGGCGATGTAGTTGTTGTTCTCGGTCCGTCAGGCTCGGGTAAATCAACTTTTCTCCGTTGCCTTAACAGACTTGAAGAACCGACAGGCGGTCACATTTTCTTTGAGGGTACCGATATTACGGATCCCAAGGTTAACATAAATGTTCACCGTCAAAAAATGGGAATGGTGTTCCAGCAGTTTAACCTTTTCCCCCACAAGACTGTTATTGACAACCTTACAATGGCTCCTGTCAAGCTCCTTGGCAAGAGCAAAGATGAGGCTAAAAAAGACGCTATGGATCTTTTGGAGCGTGTAGGACTTGCCGAAAAGGCAAACGCATATCCAAATCAGCTTTCAGGCGGTCAGAAACAGCGTATTGCAATTGTAAGAGCGCTTGCTATGAATCCCGATGTTCTCCTCTTTGACGAGCCGACATCTGCACTCGACCCCGAAATGGTCGGCGAAGTTCTTGATGTTATGAAAGAACTTGCCAAGGCAGGTATGACAATGGTTGTTGTTACTCACGAAATCGGCTTTGCAAAGGAAGTTGCAACCGATGTTGTATTTATTGACGACGGTGTTATCAAAGAAAAGAACAATCCGCAGGAGTTCTTCAATAATCCGCAGGACGACCGTTTAAAGGAATTTTTATCAAAGGTTCTTTAATTTTAAACAAAAATCAGAGGATTTCAGTTTTCGCTGAAATCCTCTTTTTTAATTACTTATTTATCTGATTACCGTAAATATATTCTTTTGCTTTTGATATGAGTATTGATTTTTTGTTTGGGACATTTGCATCTACTACAAGCATTAGCAGATAATCGAGAATATTTCCGACATCTCTTCCCTCTCTTACGCCAAGGTTTAAAACATCTTTACCGTTGATATCAAGCTGACTCAGCTTAAAACATTCGTTATCTTTGATTATTTCATTAAGATGTGTTTTTGCCGTTTCAAGATATCCGAGCTTTTCTTCTCGCTGATATTCAGACTGAGCAGATATATCGGCGTATTCGACCTCTAACAACTGCTTTGTAAGGTCTGTACCGAGTACATTCATAACCTTTTTCATAAGCTTTTTACTGCCGTTAAAACGGACATCATGATATTCAATCAGCAGAAGAGTTTTGTTAATAAAATCAGATGGTAATCTTAGTCTGTGCAGAATTCTGTCTGCAATTTTTTTACTTTCAAGCTGATGTCCCTGAAAATGCGATTGACCGCTGTTGTCAGTAGTTTTAACAGAAGGCTTGCCGATATCATGCAGAAGCATTGTCATACGAAGTATGGGATTCGGTTCAATTGTACCGAGTGCAGTCAGGGTATGTTGCCATAAATCATACGAATGATGAATGTTGTTCTGATTGAAATTGAACATAACGGTAATTTCAGGGATAATAACAGCAATCGTTTCTCGGTAAGCGTCAAGAATTTTTACGGCATCCTTACCGCAGATGAGCTTTAGAAATTCCGAAATCACACGCTCTGTTGCAATGTTTTTTAGCAAGTCTGCATTTTTAAATATAGACTTTGATGTGTTCTCTTCAATTGAAAATCCGTAAACAGAGGCAAAGCGTAATGCCCGCAAGATTCGCAGAGCATCCTCGTTAAAGCGTGTATCGGGATTTCCGACACAACGGATAATTTTATCTTTAAGGTCATTTTTACCGCCGTATGGATCGACAAGACCGTATTCAGCGTTATATGCCATTGCATTTACCGTAAAGTCACGGCGTTGCAAATCTTCGTTTATGTTTCGTGTAAAGCTTACGCTGTCCGGATGACGGTTATCGGAATAATCACCGTCAATACGGTAGGTTGTGATTTCATAGACTTCACCGCCGCATACAACGGAAATTGTGCCGTGTTTGATACCTGTATCAAAAGTATGATAAGCCTCAAAGCATTTTTTTGTCTGCTCAGGCAAAGCGTTTGTACAAATATCTGTATCATGCGGAGTCAAACCGAGAAGATAATCACGAACACAACCGCCTACTATAAAAGCCTCATAGCCTTGATTATTCAGTTGTCTGATTAATTTTTCAGCGTTTTTGTTTATTTGCATTTCTTTTTGCAGTCAGTTTAAGATGACTTTCCTTTTTGAATTTTTCTATATAGTGCTGTGCTATATTGTAGAATATATTAAATACAACAAATGTGCCTACAGCAAAGATTACAAGCAATATGATGTTTTCAAATGTAAGCGGTGCAAGTGAGAACAATCCGCCGAAGAAGATTGAACCGATTATTATTCCTGCGGAACATCCGATGACCATAATGGCTCTGAGCGGATTGAACGGGATTGATAATCTGATTACAAGCAGCATGCATGAAAATGCCGTAAGATATACGCAGAGAGTTGAAAACTGTGCCTGCGGCATATCTGTCATATACTTTAAAATTGCGAGTAATATTGTATCTGCCGAAATACAAAAAGCTGTTGGGAGTGATCTTGCTATTATATTTACGGTGAAATTACCTTTTACTATATCTTTATTCGGTTGAAGTGCGAGAACAAATGAAGGCAATCCAACTGTTAATGCACCGACAAGCGTAAGCTGTATCGGTTCAAAGGGATATCCTGTGCGGAAGAATATGAAGAAAATTGAGAGTATAACCGAATAAATCGTCTTAACAAGATAGAGTGCAGAGCTTCGTTCAAGGTTATTGATTGTTCGTCTGCCCTCTGCCACAACGCTTGGCATTGCGCCAAAGTCATTATTGACAAGTACAAGCTGTGACACATTTCGTGCGGCATCACTGCCCGACGCCATAGCTACGGAGCAATCCGCCTCTTTGAGTGCGAGAACATCATTTACGCCGTCACCTGTCATAGCAACCGAATGTCCGTGCTTTTTAAGGGCAATCACAAGCTTTTTCTTTTGAGCCGGAGTTACTCTGCCAAACACATTACAACGCTCTGCCGCATCTTCAAGCTCTTTATCTGTTGTCACGGTTGACATATCAATTGCATTTTCTGCACCCTCGATTCCTGTATCAATTGCAATATTTTTAACAGTTTTAACGCTGTCGCCTGAAATTACCTTTAAGGTGACACCCTGTTCCTTAAAATATTTTACCGTTTCATTTACATTATCACGAAGTTTATCCTTGATAAGAATGAGTGCAAGCGGTTTTAAATCATCAGGCAATAAGTCTTTGTCCGGTTCACTATCGCTTTCGGCAAGAACAAGGATTCTGACGGTTTGATTTATCTTTTCAATCTCAGAATACACCTCGGAATACTTTTCTCTGCTTTTTAAAATACATTCAGTCGCACCGACTATGTAGTTCTTGCCGTTTTCAAATGTACCGCCCGACCATTTTGTTTCGGACGAAAAATCGCAGAATTTACTGCACTCATACGGTGAAACGGAATCCGAATAGTCACGAAGTGCATATAAAGTTGCATTCAGTTCATCGGACGCTTTTACAATTGAAGAAAGTGCTTTCTTGATTTTATTTTCATTAGCCCCAAACGGAATAACACCTGTTACCGTCATTTCGTCTGTTGTAAGCGTTCCAGTTTTATCAAGACAAAGCACATCAACTCTTGCAAGTGTTTCAATGCAATACATTTCTTGTACAAGCACCTTTTTGGATGAAAGCCTGATAATTGATACTGCAAGAACAGAGCTTGTAAGAAGAATCATTCCCTTTGGAATCATACCGACAAGCGACGCAACAGTGCTGATTACAGCAGACTGCAATGTTGCATCGGGCAGTGTGAATTGTCGAATAAAAAATGCAATGCCAATCGGAAAAAGTACAAATGTACAGATTTTGATAATGAAATTGAATGACTCCATAATCTGAGAATTTACTTTTTTAATATATTTGGCTTCGTTATTGATCTTAGCGGCATAGCAATCGGCTCCGACCTTTACAGCCTGAGCATAGCATTTTCCAGCCGCAATAAAACTGCCAGAGAGCAGTTCATCTCCGACATTTTTTTCAATGAGATTTGACTCGCCTGTAAGCAAACTTTCGTTGACTCTGCAGTTGCCGTCGCATACAATGCAGTCGGCAGGAATCTGGCTTCCTCTTGAAAGCACAAGAATATCATCAAGAACAATCTCATCTTTACTTATTTCTGCAATTTTACCGTTTCTGAGAACATTGATTTTTTTCTCAGACAAAATAGTCAGCTTATCAACGCTTATTTTGGAACGAATTTCCTGAACTATACCTATAATTATATTTGCGATAACAACACCGATAAAAAGCATATTCTTGTGTGAACCCACAAAAATCAATGCCGCAAGCAAAATTACATTTATAAGATTGAAAAGCGTAAAAATGTTATCACAAAATATTCTTTTGATTGATTTGGTTTTAATATTAGTTGAAATATTTACCTTTCCTTCATCTATACGCTTTTGCACTTCGGAATCGGTAAGACCGACAAGGTTAGAATTTATGTTTTCCATATATACCTCATAATAAGAAAATGATATAATTTCAGAAAATAATTTACAATGCACGGCTGTTTATCGCCTTTTCGGAAAATCCTTTGCCAGTAACATTTTTAATATTTTCATCAACGCACTAATCTATATTATAAATGCAAATCATAATAAAGGCAACGGAAAGAAGGTGAATTTTTTGCGAAAATTTAAAGAAATTATATCAGTTGCCCTGATTTTCACATTATTATTTACTGTTTCGACTTTTTCGCCTTATGCCGCTGATGATAAAAATGAGGTTTACATTGGCGGTGAGGCTTTCGGAGTAAAATTTTATTCTAACGGAGCAATGATAATCAAGCTTGAAAGCTACTATGACGGTGAAAAATATGTTTGCCCCGCAAAAGACGGCGGACTTAAAGTAAACGATATTATAAAGAAAGTAAATAATACAAAAATCAGCACAAATGAAGAATTAAAGTCTGAAATTGAAAAATCAAACGGCAATGAAATTACTGTTGAAATTGATAGAAACGGCAAAACCGAAAACAAAACCGTTTTGCCGATTAAAAATACCGTGGGAGTATATCTCCTCGGTGCGTGGGTTCGTGACAGCTGTGCAGGCATCGGAACTATGACCTATTATGATGACAGCAATAATTATTTTGCCGCACTCGGTCATGGAATATGCGACTGTGACACGGCTGCTTTGTTACCGCTAAAATCGGGAGAAGCGGTTCGGGCTGAAATCAGCGGCATTGAAAAAAGCGTCTGCGGTAAAGCCGGCAGTTTCTGCGGATATTTTACCGATGTAAAGTTTGGTAATTTGAGCGTAAACTCCCCTTTAGGAATTTTCGGAGATCTAACGAGTGAAAATTATAAAAGAAACAAGAAATATCTGATTGCAAATGACGATGAGGTAAAAACAGGAAAAGCTGTTATGGTAACAACGCCTGTCGGAGATACGCCGCAGGAATATGATATTGAAATCAAAAGAATATGCAACCATGATATGACATCAAATGAAAATTTTGTCATAAAAATAACCGACAGCAGATTGCTCGAAAATTGCGGCGGTATTGTACAGGGTATGAGCGGCAGTCCGATAGTTCAAAACGGCAAAATTATCGGCGCTGTTACCCATGTTTTTCTGAATAATCCTAAAGAGGGTTACGGTGTATTTGCACAATATATGGCAAATCGCTACAATAACCAACACTAAATATATGATAGTTTGTTCATTTTTGATTTAGTAACGCAAATTATAAAACTTTTTTCTCAATTTTTTAAAAAAGTTTTATGGAAGGTATTGCCAACTTTGCCATTTTGTGGTAATATTAGTACAACAAAAATTACTGGGGGAAATCACAATGAACAACAAAATAAAACTAATCGTAACCGATGACGCTTCTGAATTTACGCAGGAAAATCTTAATATCTTACAAAGTAAGAATATTTCCGTTATTTTCTGTGCAAAAGACGGAGAAGAATTGTGCGATAAAATTAAAAGAGAAAGTCCTGATGTTGTACTGATGGATTCATTTATGACAAGGCTTGACGCAATCGGTGTTATGAGAAGCATTACACGAGAAAGCACGAAAGTGCCTGTGTTTATGGTGTATTCGTCATTCCACAGCACTGTTCTTGAGCGTGAAATTATGAATTCGGGCGCATCATATTTTGTGTTGAAGCCGTATAACATTTCCGAATTAAGCACCATTATCAGCGATTTATCGGATTTGAGCAAGAAAAACAATTTTGGCAAAGGCAGAGTTATCGACGCTTTCGGAATTGAAATGAAAGTGACCGATATTCTCCATGAAATAGGAGTTCCGGCTCACATCAAAGGCTATCACTATCTGCGTGATTCAATCATTATGTCTGTTGAGCATCCTGAAATTATCAATGCCGTGACAAAACAGCTCTATCCGTCGGTTGCCAAAAAGTACGAAACAACTTCTTCACGGGTTGAAAGAGCTATAAGACACGCAATTGAGGTTGCATGGGATCGAGGTGACATTGATGTTCTAAACTCATATTTCGGATATACAATTCACAACGACAGAGGTAAGCCCACAAACAGCGAATTCATTGCCATGATTTCTGACAAATTAAGACTGCAGATTAAAAATGCAGGCTGAAAAAAAGAGCCGCTCGTTAAGAGTGGCTCTTAATATATTATTTAGTTTTGCCGATATCGTGTCTGTAATGAGCGCCTTCAAAGGAAATTTTTTCTACTGCGGCATATGCCTTTTCGAGTGCCTCATCAAGTGTATCCGCTGTTGCAGTAACACCGAGAACTCGACCGCCGTTAGTATAGAACTTTCCGTTTTCGTACTTAGTTCCGGCATGATAAACGATTGCACCATCGACACCGCCGTTATCATTAAGACCGAACATCTCTATACCCTTTTTATATGAAACAGGATATCCGCCGCTTGCCATAACAACACAAGCCGCAGCACCGTTGTCCCATTCAATGTCAAGGTCGGAAAGTTTTTCGTCAATAACAGCCTCGCAGATATCTACAAGGTCAGTTTTAAGTCTTGGAAGAACAACCTGAGCCTCAGGATCGCCGAAACGGGCATTGTATTCAATAACCTTTGGACCGTTCGGTGTAATCATAAGTCCAAAGTACAGACAGCCCTTAAAAGGTCTGCCCTCTTTATTCATCGCCTCAATTGTAGGGATAAAGATTGTATCCATACATTCCTTGGCAATCTCGTCTGTATAATACGGGTTCGGGCTGATTGTGCCCATACCGCCTGTGTTAAGACCCTCGTCATTATCAAAAGCACGCTTGTGGTCTTTTGAGCTGACCATAGGTTTTACGCACTTGCCGTCTGTAAATGCAAGAACAGAAACCTCGGGACCTGTAAGAAACTCTTCTATAACGATATTGTTACCTGAGTCGCCAAACTTCTTGTCCTCCATAATTTCTTTGACTGCTTCAATTGCCTCATCAACAGATTGAGCAATAATTACACCCTTGCCGAGTGCAAGACCGTCAGCCTTTACAACAACGGGAGCGGTATTTTCGTTCTTTATATAGTCAATTGCTTTCTGAGCGTCATTAAATACTTCATACTTTGCAGTAGGTATTCCGTATTTCTTCATGAGATTTTTTGAGAAAACCTTTGACGCCTCAATAATAGCGGCATTTGCATTAGGACCGAATGCTCTGATTCCAGCCTCCTGCATAGCATCAACCATACCGTCAGCAAGCGGATCATCAGGAGCTACAAAAACGAGGTCAATTGCATTGTCCTTTGCAAACTTAACCATATTTTCTTTATCCATAACTCCGATATTAACAAGCTCGGCATCTCTTGAAATACCGCCGTTGCCGGGAGCGCAATAAAGCTTTGTGCATTTAGGACTTTCAAGAAGCTTTTTAATTAAAGCGTGCTCTCTGCCGCCCGAACCAATCATTAAAATTTTCATAACCGCACCTCTATCAGTGATGGAAAAGACGAATACCCGTAAATGACATTGTCATATTGTACTTATTGCAGGTTTCAATAACATTATCATCACGAATTGAGCCACCCGGCTGTGCAACAAATTTAACACCTGAACGCTTTGCTCTTTCAATGTTGTCACCGAATGGGAAGAATGCGTCAGAACCGAGTGAAACACCGTCAAATGTTGCAAGCCAAGCCTTTTTCTCTTCCTTTGTAAGAGGTTCGGGCTTAGTTTTGAAGAACTGCTGCCATATACCGTCAGCAAGCACATCCTCATAATCATCAGAAATGTAAACATCAATAGTGTTATCTCTGTCGGGACGGCGGATGTTGTCAACAAACGGAAGGTTCATAACCTTCGGATGCTGTCTGAGATACCAGATATCAGCCTTATTGCCTGCAAGTCTTGTGCAGTGAATTCTTGACTGCTGACCTGCGCCTACACCGATTGCCTGACCGCCCTTTGCGTAGCAAACAGAATTAGACTGAGTATATTTAAGAGTAATAAGAGCAACAAGAAGGTCACGCTTAGCTTCCTCTGTAAAATTCTTATTATCTGTTACAATGTTCTGAAGGAGCATTTCTTCGTCAATTTTGAGTTCATTTCTGCCCTGTTCAAATGTAATGCCGAAAACATCCTTATGCTCAATAGGAGCAGGAACATAGTTCGGGTCGATTTTTACGACATTATAGTTGCCTTTCTTTTTTGACTTGAGGACTTCAAGAGCCTCGGGAGTATAGTCAGGAGCAATAATACCGTCAGAAACCTCTCTCTTGAGGAGGATTGCAGTCTGAACATCGCAAGTATCGGAAAGAGCCACCCAGTCACCGTATGACGACATTCTGTCTGCACCTCTTGCCATTGCATATGCGCTTGCAATCGGAGAAAGTTCAAGGTCATCTACAAAATAGATTTTCTTGAGTGTGTCAGAAAGCTCTGTTGCAACTGCCGCACCGGCAGGACTTACATGCTTAAATGATGCAGCCGCAGGAAGACCTGTTGCCGCTTTGAGTTCCTTTACGAGCTGCCATGAGTTGAATGCATCAAGAAAGTTGATGTAACCGGGTTTGCCGTTGAGAACCTCAACAGGAAGATCTTTGCCGTCCTGCATGAAAATTCTCGAAGGCTTCTGATTCGGGTTACAGCCGTATTTTAAAGCAAGTTCGTTCATTGGATTCATCCTTTCCGAAAAATAAATTACTTGTTTTTATTGATAATTCTTGACTCTGCCTTATTTGAAGCAATGTCAATATAGCGTACAAAAAGTGAAACCTTGTTATCCTCATTGAGAGAATTCCAGATTTTCTCGGCAAATGTGTCAATATCATCGTTACCGATTTCTACGAGTGTAGGTTCACCCTCAAAGCTCGGAAGCGGATTGCCGTCACTCATATATGTGTGAATGAATCTGCCAAGACCGTTTATCGGCTTGTCATATGTAAATGTGTATCTTTCGCAGCAATCGGGATTGCCGTCTGCACTTTTGAGAATTGACATAGCATAGTTTATCTTGCCGTTTTCACACTCAACGATACCTGAAATTCGTGGAGTGTAGTTAGGACCGTCAGGCTCAAATTCCCTTGTTGTGAGTGACTGTTCAAATGTCTGACCTTCATTCATAAGGTCATAAACAGTATCAGTCTGGTCACCGTTAGTAACGATAGTTTTGTTGCCGAGAACTCTTACGGGAGAATAGATGATAAGTGACGGATCAACAAGCTTTGACGGATCAAAAGCCTGAGTTTTGATGCCGTCCTCGGTTTCTGCAAACACTCTGTTTCTGCTGTTTTCGCTTCTGCCCATAATAAAGTATGCAATAACAGCCTTTGAGCCGTCTGCACTTTTGCCGATTACAATGCCTCTGCCCGGATATGAAGTTGAAGCAATGTCATTGTAAAGTGATACAGGTTTCATATTTTTCCTCCGTTAGTCAAGAATTTCGGTTTTATTGTCTTTTACTATAATTTTATCTTCGCAGAAAAGCGAAACCGCCCTTGGAAGAATCTTCCATTCAGCCTGTTCCATAACTCTTTTCTGAAGAATTTCGGGTGTGTCACCGTTCTGAATTTCAACGGCTTTCTGAATGATAATGGGACCGCCGTCGCACACTTCGTTTACAAAATGTGCGGTAGCACCAGTTACCTTGACGCCTCTGTTAAGAGCCTCCTCATGAACTCTGAGTCCGTAATAACCCTCGCCGCAGAATGACGGAATAAGCGACGGATGGATATTAATTATTCTGTTTTCAAAAGCAGAAATAAACTGCTTTCCGAGAATAGTCATAAAACCGGCAAGAACAACAAGGTCAACATCCTTGGATTTCAAAAGCTCGGTTACAGCAGAATCATACTCATCAAATTCGTCATAGTCTTTTCTTCTGATAACCTCAGTTGCAATCGAATTGTTTTTTGCTCTTTCAAGTGCATAAGCGTTTGGGTTTGAGGACACAACAAGAGAGATTTTTCCGTTTTTAATCTCTCCCCTGTTCTGAGCGTCAATAAGTGCCTGAAGATTTGTGCCGCCGCCCGACACAAGAACTGCAATATTTTTCATTATTCAAACACTACTCCGTCATTACCGCTGATTACTTCACCGAGTACAACAGCGTCTTCACCGTTATCCGCAAGAACCTTGAGAGCCTTGTCTGCATCTTCCTTGGCAACGGCGATTATCATACCTACACCCATATTGAATGTGTTGAACATATCGTGCTCGGGAATATTACCTACTCTCTGCATAAGCTTGAAAATAGGAAGAACAGGAATGTTTTCCTTTTTGATTTTGGCTGAAAGACCGTCTGTAAGCATACGGGGAATGTTTTCATAGAAACCGCCGCCAGTGATGTGTGAAACAGCCTTTACATCAACCTTTTCCATAAGAGCGAGAAGAGGTTTTACATAAATTTTTGTAGGAGTGAGCAATGTTTCACCGAGAGTTTTGTCAAGCTCAGGATACTCGGCATTGATTGTTTCCTCGTTGATATCAAAGATTTTTCTGACAAGCGAAAAACCGTTTGAGTGAACACCCGAAGAACGGAGTCCTAAAAGTACATCACCCTCACAAAGCTTTGAACCGTCAATCATCTTCGGCTTGTCTGCAATACCAACGCTGAAACCTGCAACATCATATTCATCAACAGGCATAAGACCCGGATGCTCTGCAGTTTCACCGCCGATAAGAGCACAACCGGACTGAACACAGCCTTCTGCAATGCCTGATACAATTTCAGCTACTTTTTCGGGATAGTTCTTGCCGATTGCGATATAATCGAGGAAGAAAAGAGGTTTTGCTCCACAGCAAATTACATCGTTTACGCACATTGCAACTGCATCAATACCGATTGTGTCATGCTTGTCAAGAAGAAAAGCAAGCTTGATTTTTGTGCCTACACCGTCAGTACCGCTGACAAGTACAGGCTCTTCCATATCTTTGAAATCAGGGGCAAAAAGTCCGCCGAAACCGCCGATGCCTGAAATAACACCGTCAATTTTTGTGCGTGCCACATGCTTTTTCATAAGCTCTACAGACTTATAGCCTGCTGTTACATCAACACCTGCCGCTTTGTAGCTTTCGGAAAAGCTGTTGTTCATTGTAATCACTCCGTCACTTTCTGTTAATTTTTTTAGCGTATTTATCTACAAAGATTGTTCTCGGAATTTCAGCGTCATAGCTGCCCGTGAAACAACCGTCACAGAATTCTATATTTGCACCCTCAGCAATTTTTCTGAGACTGTTTATACTGAGATAACCAAGTGAATCTGCACCGATATATTCACAGATTTCACTTGTTGTCAACTTGTTTGCAATAAGACTTTCTTTATCGTGAATGTCCACACCAAAGTAGCACGGACATACAAACGGCGGTGAACTGATGAGCATATGCACCTCGGCAGCTCCTGCCTCACGCATAAGACGAACAATATGCTTTGAGGTTTCACCTCTGACGATTGAGTCATCAATAATAACAACTCTCTTGCCTTTAACATTAGCCTTCAAAGCAGTAAGTCTTGTTCTGAGAAGTCTTTTCTTTTTATCTTTACCCGATCCTACTGTTCTGCCGATATATTTATTTTTGACAAAACCTGTGCTGAACGGGATGCCCGAAGCCTTTGCATAACCCTGTGCGGCAATAAGTCCCGAATCGGGAACACCGCACACCATATCTGCCTCAATCGGGAACTCGTCATAAAGAAGTTCACCGGCTTTGAATCTTGCATTATGTACGCAGACACCGTTGATTACGCTGTCCGGTCTTGCGATATATACATATTCAAAAAGGCAGAAAGATGTTTTATCGGGCAAAAGCTTTAATTTGTAGCTGTGAAAGCCTTCTTCGTCAACTACTACCATTTCACCCGGCTCAACATCACGGACAAATTCACCGCCGAGACTGTCGATAACACAGCTTTCGGAAGTGAAAATCCAGCTGTTTTTGAGTTTGCCGATACAGAGCGGACGAAATCCGTGCATATCACGAAAGCCGATAAGACGGCTCGGTGCGCAAATTACAGTTGAGTAAGCGCCCTTGAGCTTTCTCATTGAAGAAAGAACAGCATCTTCAAGCGTGTCTGTTACACATCTTTCGGTTGCGATAACATAAGCCATAATTTCAGCATTAGAATTGGACTGAAAAACAGCGCCGCCTGTTTCAAGCTCCTGTCTTATTTCATTGAAGTTTGTAATTGAGCCGTTGCTTGCAATACCGATTGAACCCTGAATATATCGCATAACAAGCGGCTGGTTAGATGCACGGTCGAGTGATTCCGATGAAGTATAACGGACATGACCGACTGCAATCTTACCGTTTGGAAGTTTTTCAAGTGCTTTGGGTGTAAAAATCTCGGACACCATGCCGAGTTCCTTGACAGTTGTAAATTCACCGTCTTTATTCACGGTGATACCTGCGCTCTGCTGTCCCCTGTGCTGAAGGCTGTAGAGTGCGTCATTTGCGGCGGCAACAACATCTATATCGTCATCATTACGGTAAATACCGAACACACCGCACTCGTCATTTACTTTGTCAAGTTTTGTGTCAATATCTACATAGTTCTTAATCAAAGCTCTGCCACCTTAGCCTGCATTGCCTTGTCTTTTTCGGCAACGCCTTTTTCCATATCAGCTTTCATATTTTCAAGCTTCTCTGCAAGAGAATCGTCGGAAAGTGCGAGCATTTCAACGGCAAGAATTGCAGCGTTAGCCGCACCGTCAACTGCTACTGTTGCAACCGGAATTCCTGTAGGCATCATAACTGTTGCAAGAAGAGCATCCATACCGTCAAGCTGAGCCGACTTGCATGGGATTCCTATCACAGGGAGGGTTGTTTTTGCCGCAAGAACACCTGCGAGATGTGCCGCCATACCTGCTGCAGCAATGATTACACCAAAACCATTCTTTTTAGCCTCTGCCGAAAACTTAATTGCCGCATCGGGAGTACGGTGTGCGCTCATTACATGAACCTCATACTCTACGCCAAATTCTTTGAGTTTACCGACAGCCTTTGATACTACGGGGAAATCACTGTCGGAGCCCATAATAATTGCAACCTTTTTCATAATTACTCATAGCCTTTCCGCCCACTTGATAAATTGCCGCAAAAACCGTGCCGTGGGCAGACAAAGTCAGGACAAATATGCCAATTTATGCTTTGAATCGACATAAATAAAGCATTACTAATTAATTATATAAAAAAATCGGTTAAAATTCAATAGTCAGGCGAAATTATTTTTAAAATACCGCCAAAAAGCAAAAAGTGACTGTGCAAAGCATAGCCACTTCATGATATTAATTAATCTCGGAAATATCTTTTCCCTGTTCGATTTTCATGCCGTTATCGGGATCTGCAGCATCAAGATACGGTCTTTCGTTGGAAATTATGCCCTCGGTTGTAACTCCCGCCTCTGCAGCCTTTTTCATACCCGGAAAAAGAAATTCCATCTTTTCATTATCGAATTTTTCATCGAGATATTCTTCAAAGCTGTTTGACGCAGGTACTCCTTCTGTTCTCTGAGTCCATCTTGCCGTAGCTGTTACGGACATAAAGCCGTTGAATGCCATGAATACAATCAGAAATGTTGTAATAATTGCACCTGCTCTTTTAGGGATTTTTTCAATAAGCTTTGCTGTCCACGGATACAGATAACGCACCCAGACAAGACCGAGGAATCCCCAGATAAGGGCATACATAAGATTAGTTCTGCCGTCAAGGTTAAACGGAGTGTCGCTGTAGTCCCATGAAACCGTGCCGAACATCTGCTCCTGCAACCACGAACAGAAATACTCAAAACCTGCTCCGACAAAAGCACTTATCACAAAAACAAGCGTATCATTAAGCTTGTAAAGCTTATACAAAGCGGCTGTCAGAAAACACGCACCGCCGCCGTAAACAGGAATAAACGGACCGTAAACCATGCCGACACGCATTTCAAAATGTCCGTCAACGCAGAATGCCCATATTGTTTCGAGAATCGTGCCGATGAAAGAACCGATCACAAACAGATAAAAAAGCTTTGTAAAACAGAATCCGTAAGCAAACGGCTTGTCCTCTTTGCTTTCAAAGGTTTGTGTATATTCTTTCATATTATCCTGCTTAATCTCCTCAATTTTAGCATTAATCTGCTTTACATAAGCCATATGAGTGAGATCGGGATAAGCGTGTGCAAGTCTTTTTCTTAAAATATTTTCTGTAAAAAGTCGGTTATAGTTTTCTTCAAGTTCCTGAATTTCAACCTCTGTTGCGCCTTTATCCATAAGCTCGGAAGAATTTTTAAGCTTTGCAATTCTTCTGAGCAGACGGATTGTTGTTATCATTGAAAAAACATAATCAATTACAATAATTCCGCAGAAGCAAAGAACAAGAATAAGACTTACCCAGAAAGGAATTGCTTCAACGGCTGTGCGAAGCACCGGAATTATCAATCCGACAAGCAGCATACCGAGCAATCCGAGAAAAAGTGCATAAGGAAAAGTTATATAATTGCCTATGCTGAATTTCGAGGAAGAAAAATCCCATGGCTTGAATTTGAGAGTTTTTTCTACAAGCACACCGACTACAACCATAAGTGCAGATAATATCAGAGTTGAACCGATGAATAAAATCAGCTTGCTGTTTTCAAACGGTTTTAGTGCCGTATAACAAATAACCGCCGAAAATCCGTACATAGGACAAAACGGTGATGTCAGAAAACCGTTGTTACTGAATTTTTTCTCAAGAAGAAGCGAACGGAAACTACTCGCCACCCAGCCAAAAAACGAGAAAATTACGAAGTACCACAACAGGTCGAGTAAAAATTGCATTTCCTATCCCCCACAATTTTATGCAACAAATCGGACACAGAATTCTGTGCCCGAAAAATTGCCGTAAATTTCACATTCTTTATGCCTTTGGCACATCATCTTTCCAGAGTTCTTTAATTGCGGTAACATTACCCGCAAGTCCCTGAATATCTGAAGGAATGATAATCTTTGTAGCCTTGCCGTCAGCGGCTTTACCGAACGCCTCAAGAGATTTAAGCTGAATGATTCTATCGGTAGGAGCAGCCTCATTGAGCATTTTAAGTGCATCGGCATTAGCTTTCTGAACTGTGAGAATAGCCTCAGCTTCACCCTGTGCCTCACGGATTTTCTGCTCCTTAACAGCATCGGCTTTAAGAATTGCAGATTCTTTCATACCTTCTGCAACAAGAATCTGACTGCGTTTTTCACCCTCTGCGTCAAGAATTCTTGCACGGCGCTCACGCTCTGCCTTCATCTGCTTTTCCATCGCATCCTGAATTTCACGGGGCGGAAGAATGTTTTTAAGCTCAACACGGATTACCTTAATGCCCCATGCGTCGGTTGCCTCGTCAAGAATCACTCTGATTTTACCGTTGATTGTATCACGGGATGTGAGTGTGTTATCAAGCTCAAGATCACCGATGATATTACGCAATGTTGTTGCAGTAAGATTTTCAATAGCGCTGAGCGGTCTTTCTACACCGTAAGTATAAAGCTTTGGATCGGTAATTTCAAAATACACAACCGTGTCAATCTGCATGGTGACATTATCTCTTGTGATCACGGGTTGTGGAGGGAAGTCGATCACTTGCTCTTTTAGTGAAACTTTCTTTGAAATTTTGTCGATAAACGGAATTTTTACATGCAAGCCTGTTGACCATGTTACATGATATGTTCCGAGTCTTTCAATTACATATGCGTGTGCCTGCGGTACTACCTTGACATTGCTTACGATTACTATAAGCAGGATTAAAAGGATAATTCCTAAAATAATAAGTCCTAACATTATTTACCTCTCATTCTGTTACGGGTTCTACTATGAGCTTTACGCCCTCGATTGCAAGAACCTTAACTTTTGTTCCTTTTAAAAGCGGTGCTTTGTCAGACTTTACAGTCCAAGTTTCCGCACCGACCTTTGCCTGTGCTGTTTCGTCAATATCGGTTAAATCTGTGAGCATAAACCCAACTTGACCGATGTGACGGTCTGCGTTTGTTCCCGTTGTTTTGTTACGCCTTTTAAAGCGTTTCACAAGCGGTCGTGTCACAATCAGCGATACAAGTGACACAACAAGGAACACCGCCGACTGGATTGTGATGTCACTTGTGAATATAGTTGTTATGGCGGCACAAACCGAGCCGAGAACAAACCATATTGATACAAGCTGTGTTGTAAAGCCTTCGCAAAGCAACATAAATATCGCAAAAACTACCCAAACTATCGGCATATACTGCTCCATAGGGCTGTCACCCCCCTTTTCGCATAATTTTAACACAATATTATATATTAGTCAAACTATTTTATTGCTATTTTATGCATTCTCTGTCAGATAAATTCATTTTAGTTAATTGCAAAAAATGTACAATAAAAATATCCTCCTATGATAATAAAGAAATTATCATAGGAGGTGTTTGTTAATAATCTTACAGTCCTCATAATCGGTATTAAATACAAAGCACCGTTACTGCGTACAGTTCTAACCTGCGTTGTTTTGCCAAAATCATCTGTTGAGGTTTCGTTAGTTACGCCGTCATTGCTTACAAATGACTTACCGTCTTTATCAGTACCTGTAGTGATAGTTTTAGTCTGACCGTTTACAGATGTTTTTTCAACTGTATTGCCGTTTGAATTGGTAACAATATAATGAGTAAGACTGCCGTCTGATGATGTACGATATTCGCTTTCAAACGAACCGTCAAATGTATAATAGTAATATGAAGTTTCGCCGCTTGAATAGTCAACTGTCTTTGTAACAAGACATTGCTTGTTGTAAATCATCTCGGCAATTTTACCTGTTTCACCTGTGATTACCGAAATAATGCCATAGTTATCGTAAGCATATTCAAGATAATCACCGTTTGCATAAGCAGTCTTTGTAAGATTACCGTTACTGTCATATGTATGACTTGCAACAGTTACATTGCCGATTTTAGTTGACACAAGATTGTAGAAAACATCGTAGTTAAAGGAGTAGTCAAAACCATTGTGTGTAATTTTTGATACAGAGCCTAAACCGCTGTATGTATATGAGTTTTCAGAATCACCGTTTTTAACAGATGTAAGGTTGCCTGATGAATCATATGCGTAGCTTGTCACATTATCATCTGCATCAGTAACCGAAGTTACATTACCGTTGATATCATAAACATAATGTGTTGTACTTCCCTGTTCATTGGTTTCAGCCGTTACATAATTGCCTGTGCTGTCATATTCAGAACTTGTCTGCATAAACGGTTTTGTCTTATCAACAGATTCAGACAATACTTCATAATCAACATAATCGTCAACCTCTGTATCATTGTCTGAATCGTTGCCTGCACTGACTGAAGAATCATCTTTTGAATCTTCTGATTGTTTAGTCACATACCCCATTGCTAAAATATTCAGTTCAGCGTTGGTAACCGTCATTTCATTTTCATTATAACCATATACAAATGCAAATGCAACATAGGATATTGTCTTGTCATTATTTTTGGAAAACATGACAAATATTACAGTTCGTTTTTAGCAGTATTCACCCACGATTTTGTAAAATAAATATAGGTTGTTTTACAAATTATTGCAGAATGTAAAGCCATTGTATTTTTGCTGTAAATAGTTAGTTATTGTTATTGACCATTGTAGAATCAGGTAATATAATTTGAACGAAATTTGAAAAAGTGCTGATTAAATCGGCGTTTTCAGTTTCAATCAAATATTGGGGCAGAAATAAAATGATAGAAAAACTATCACTTGATTTTGTCAGAAAGATTTACAATATGCTCACCACGGGAAATGATGATGTGAATTTTTATTGTATGTGTCTGCAAAATCAAAATCGTGAGGCGGCAACAAACAATCCTGTCAAATTCGGACTTGAACTTATAAAAATCAATATTTTGTGCAGACTTCTGTTTTGCAACAAACGCATTTTCACAAAAACTGTCGGCAAGGACTATCTCTCGCAAATATTCGTAAGACCGTCAATTTGTGAACTTGCATCGGGTATGCTCGACAATTCGCACCTTGTCACCGATGTATTCGGCTCAGCTTTGAATCAAATTAAAGATGATGACAAAATTTTTGCAGAAATTGAAAATATCACGGGTGTAAAGGGTTTTGCTTTGCTGAGAAAAAAATACGGAAAACAAGGTCTTACAATTTCTGGGATTTATAAAAAAATAAATGCGGAGCTTAAAACACTGATTGACTATAAATTAGAACTTTCATTGGTTGAAAATTCGTTTTTTGAGAACCGATACATTGTGCGTATGATTGACATTGCACGCTGTAATGATATGAAGGTTTCAATTGTAATAAGGTCGATATATCCGAAAGAATTTATAAAGCATCTGCTTGACGGACACCAAATAGGTTATGACGAGCTTATTGTGACCGTTGACAATAAGACTTGTATTGAAACAAGCGATAATTGTCACACCTGCGTTATGAGCAATAATTATGATTTCATTAAGAAATATGCAAAAATGGGTTGCAGGCAAATGTATTACCGCTGTCCTACCGTTCTTATGGAACACATTGACAATCCGATTAAAGATGAACAATTCAAAATGCTGTACAACACGATATGCGGTATGAAACTTTTCAGCGGAATAAAAAGAATGAGCAATGAATACGAGCTTGGATATATGTGCATTGCTCCCGCAATTGTAGGGTTTGCATCGGAATGCGTTGAAAGATTACACAATGCAGAAAAAATGATTTTCTTTTGTGATGAAAACTCAATATTTGCTCAGACCGTCAGAATATTAAGTGAAAGTACCGATAAACCGGTGTTTTTTCCATGGTCTGCTCTTGCGACGGATAAATACAGAAGCGTCGAAGAATGGCGAAAAATAATTTCCGAAATGCCTGTTTTCAAATATGCAAAGCTTGGAGTTCTTGACAAACTTATGAGATATCCGATTTCTGAAATTAACGGAGATATCAATACGAATGAACTTGCCGAAATTATGGCGACTGCTTGGATTGATAAAGACAGTGAGGGTGTTAAAAGTGCGGTTAAAGAGATTATCACAGATAGTAATATTGTTGTCACTGCCGACCATTTACCTGAAAAATGTGCAAGTGCAGAATTTGCAAAAGTGCTTTCGCAAATAGATGGAAACATCGTTTACAACGGAATTACCATGAGCAACTACCTTTGTGCCGATAGCAACGGTATTTTACCTCTTTCTGAAATCATTCAAGGCAACAAGCCGTTACTTTGGAAAATTGACAAAACTGAAAAGCATTGGGTTTATTCTAAGAAAATTGATACCGCTATTCTCAAAGAGATATACTCTGCTGTATGTGACTTTGCAAACGATTATAGGGACTACTCAAAAGTTACAAACAGCAAATGCAAAATCAGCGGTGACGACGCTCTTTCGCTTTATTTAAGCGGTATTGAACGCATAAAAAATATTACTCAGGAGTGATTATATTGATTTTATACCACGCATCTACAATGTATCATCTTCTGTGCTGTATAGTACACAAACTGGCATATCATCCAAATGATGACGCAGAGCTTTTGATGCTTGAATACATAAAGCCTGATAAAAGCAGAAAATCATTTTTAAAGCAGGTGATTGATTCGGGATTTTTTACAACAGCAAGATATGTTCCCGAACAAAAATTCAAGCTAAAAAAAGGCAATGCACTTGATAATACAAGCAGTGAAAAAGAAATTAAATCCGTAATTGAAAATATTTCTAAAACATTTGAAAATTGGCTTGATGAGGACATAACAAAATTTGAGGAAATCTATGTTGCATCAGACCAACATTCACTCGGTATTTATCTTACAAGCAAAAGTATTCCCTATCATTATTTTGAAGATGCAAGCGGAATGCTTTCGGAACAGTCAAGATATCTTTCAATTACCAAAAGCAACAATATGACCAATCATATAATCAATGAATATCTTGGTTGTATGGGAAGAAACAGTTGCGTCAAGTCAAAGCTGTGCGACCTTCGTCACCAGCAGAAAGGCTTTTATGATGAAAAGGCGGAAGATTTCTGTATTTACGATATTTTAAAATACAAAATTCCCGACAGAGTACAGGATATTCTAAACTTCTTTGGCGATATACCTCACAAAATCAGAGGCGACAAAAAGATTTGCCTTTATCTTACTCAGGATTTGAACACACTCAAAATCAAAGACCTTGACCTACAGGAATTGATGATGACAACGCTTGTCGATTATATGTGCAATGATGAGTATGTGCTTGTTGTAAAACCTCACCCAAAGGACAGGTGGCAAAATTACAGAAGAATTTTTTCTGACTGTATTCTGCTTGAAAAGTCTGAGCCGTCGGAACTTTTACCGTTTGTCATCGACCGTGAGGTTGATATGGCTTTAACGGCAAGTTCAACATCAATCAGGGGCGTTGACAAGTTTGCAGTTCATTCCTACTACTTCACAACCGACATTGAAACAAACCGTGAAAGAATTGACGATATGTTTATCGCAACTTTGTTATTAAAAGAACTTGGTATTCGCAATGTAAGTTCAATACGCAATATAAATGAAACTCAGATTACGAACTTTCTGAATCGCTACGGCATTGCTTTAGATAACGGTGATACTTTGATTGACGGCGATATGGAGAAAGTCGATAATCTTGATGTTTATGATTACAGACTTTCGCTGTTACTAAACCTTGGCAACATAATAAATTTCAATCCTAACATACCGACTGACGGTTTATATATTGTCACCGCTGACTTCACTCCGAAAGACTCAAGTCTTATGAGAGAAAAACAGCTGATGATATTTGCATATACAAATGATAAAGAAATTCAAAACAAGCTTGAATCGTTCATTATTCGCAAACAGCTTAGATATACGCAGGCAGACATTGCTGTTCGCTGCAAAAAAGCTGACAGCGAAAGTATTGAACGGTTAAAAGCAAAACTTGCAAGAGATATTGAATGGGAGAAATAAAAATGGAAAACAAGAAAAAAGTTGTGGCATTCGTGCCGATGAAATTAAACAATGAAAGATTACCCGGTAAGAATACAAAGGCGTTCAATGGCGGAAAGCCGCTTCTCACCTACATTCTTGACACACTTACAAAAGTTAAAGGTGTGAACGAAGCATATGTTTATTGCAGTAATGAGGAAGTAAAAAAATATCTTCCCGACGGCATTAAGTTTCTCAAAAGGAGTGAGAGTCTTGATACATCAAGCACTTTGATTATTGATGTGCTTAAAGCATTTGCAGAAGATGTTGACGCAGATATTTATGTGCTCACACATGCAACATCGCCCTTTATCAAAGCAAAAACAATTGAAACTGCAATTGATAAGGTAAAAAATGAGGAATATGATTCCGCCTTTACCGTAAAGCCGATTCAGGAATTTTTGTGGATGGACGGCGCCGCTTGTTACAACACAAACAAGATTCCGAGGACACAGGATATTCAAAATGTGTTTGCAGAAACAACGGGACTGTATGTTTACACCAAAAAGCTTATCAAAGACGGCAGACGAATCGGCAGTAATCCCTACGGTGTTACGGTGAATTTTATTGAGGCAACAGACATTAATAATCCGATTGACTTTGACCTTGCACAGGTGATTTTTGACCGATGCATTAAGAATAATACAGAAAGCGATAATAACGGTAACAATGAGTAATATTAAAATTCTTGACTGTACTCTCCGTGACGGAGGTTATGTAAACAACTGGCACTTTGGCAGAAAAGCAATTGAAACAATGCTTTTTAACCTTTCAAAATCAAACACGGATATTGTTGAGTGCGGATTTCTGACTAACAAGACTTACGATCCAGATTATTCACTCTACAACAGCGTTGAACAGCTTAATGAGCTTGTAAGCTCAGACAGCAGTATGAACACGATGTATGTTGCGATGATTGCAATCGGCGAGCGTGAAATCAATCCCGTATTACTTTCGGACGCAGATTCAACCGTTCTTGACGGAATCAGACTTACATTTCATCCGAACGAAATTGACCTTGCATTTGAATGGGCAGAGATTATAAAAAGCAAGGGCTACAAGCTGTTTATGCAGCCTGTCGGAACTACTAATTATACCGACAGGCAGTTTCTTGATTTGCTTGAGAGAATCAACAAGCTTGAGCCGTATTCCTTTTACATTGTTGACACACTCGGCGTGATGTATGAAAAAGACCTTATTCGTCAGGTGTTTCTCGTGGATAACAATCTGAATCCGACAATCAGCCTTGGATATCACTCACACAACAATTTTCAGCTTGCCTTTTCAAATGCTCAGGCTCTTTCTCATTACAATACAAAACGAAATATAATTATTGATTGCAGTGCAAACGGAATGGGACGAGGTGCAGGTAATCTTTGCAGTGAATTATTTATGGATTACCTCAACCGAACATTTTCAAAGAACTATGATGTATTGCCTGTTCTTGAAATCGTTGACCGTTACCTTATTCCGATTTCACTGAGCAATCCGTGGGGCTATAATTCGGCATATTTCCTTTCTGCATCCAACAACTGCCACCCGAATTATTCGTCATATCTTATGGCAAAGCATTCCCTTTCAATGCCTGCAATCGGAAGTATACTCAAGCAGATTCCGCAAAAAGAAAAGCGATTTTTCAACAAAGCACTTATCGAAAAAATTTATCAGGAATACCAGAGCAATGCAGTTGATGATATTGAAATTCTTGACAGACTGCGTAAAAAGCTTGACGGAAGAAATGTGCTTGTTATCTCCCCCGGCTCTACGGTAAAAAGTGAAAAAGGTTCAATTTTAAAGTATATTTCAAAGAAAAGGCCCTTTGTAATCTCGGTTAATTTTATTCCGGACTACATAAAGCCGAATATTGTTTTTGTCGGAAACGCAGTCAGATATTCCGAGCTTGAGGACAGGCTTAACCTAAAAAAGACCGTGTTCACCTCTAACATCAAAAATCTTCCGAAAAAAGCGGTCTGCATAAACTATTCGGAGCTTACAAACGCAACCGACGACGCCTCGGACAGCTCCGGTCTTATGGTACTCAAGCTTTTAAAAAAAGCGTCGGTTAAAACGGTTGCACTTGCAGGGTATGACGGATTTACCAAAAATCCGCTTTCAAATTACATAAACAAAAATATGTGCGGTGTTTACGATCCGATTCTTCTAAAAGAAAAAAACCTTGCAATATCAAAGGAGCTTAAAAACCTTGGAGAGAAAATAAAAATAAAGTTTGTCACAACATCAATTTATGATTCAGAAAAAGCAAGGAGCGATAAAAAATCGTGATGAGTACGATTCAGAATACCAAGCGAAAGCTGAAACGAAAAGCAAAAAAGTTCAAACTGAAGGCTGTAATGAAAAACCGCTTTGTACTTGAGGGTTTTTACAAATACGGCGATACCGACAAAAGCCGTTTTAGAAGAATGCTTTATCTCACATCTCTGCATTTATCGAGCAAGCTCGGAGGTGTTTCGGGAGCAAAGCCGAGGGTATATGAAAGAAAAAAATACACAATAAAGCCTTGCGTGAGCGCTCCGGAATCAAGCTTTGCCAAAAGGCCATCACCCACACTTATGGCAAAAAAGTTTCTTGTAAACGATATTATATCCTTTGATATTTTTGACACACTGATTTTACGCCCGTTTGATAATCCAAAGTCGCTGTTCTTCCTTTTGGGTGAAAAGAATAAATGTCCCGGATTCAAGCGTTACCGTGAACTTGCAGAAAAGCTTGCAAGGCAGGAGGCTTTTGAAAAGAGCGGCACTTATGAGGTGACTTTGCGTGATATCTATGAAAAGCTGTCACGATTTGTATTGCTTGATATCGACAAGGCTATGCAGTATGAAATTGAAACGGAGCTTGATTTGTGCTTTGCGAACCCGTATATGAAAGAAATTTTCTTGCAAGCAAAAAATCTTGGAAAGACAATTATTGCCGTTTCGGATATGTATCTTTCAAAAGATGTTATTGAAAAAATGCTTAAAAAATGCGGATATGAGGGATTTGACAATATCATTGTTTCAAACGAATACAACGCAAGCAAGCGTTCGCTTTTGCTTTATGAATATATAAAGGAGCAATACGGCGTTGAGAAAAAGTATATTCATATCGGCGATAACATTGTTTCGGACAATCGTTCGGCACGAAAATGCGATATTGAACCTGTATGGTATAAGGGGGTAAATCCGAGAGGAAATGCACACAGAGCATTCGATATGACATCACTTATCGGCTCGGCATACCGTGGAATTGTCAACGCAAAGCTGCAAAACGGTGATAAGCAGTATTCGCAGTATTACGAATTTGGTTATACTTATGCAGGCTTTCTTGTACTCGGATATTGCAAATTCATAAATGATTACTGCAAAAATCATGGGATTGATAAAATACTCTTCCTCTCCCGTGACGGATATATTTTAAAGTCCGTGTATGATGAACTTTATCCCGACAGCAACACGGAATATGTATACTGGTCACGCTCTGCCGCAACAAAGCTTACCGTAAACAGATTCAAAAATGAACTTTTACTGCGGTATATAAAGTACAAAATTCCTCGCAAGATGACAATTGCAAAAATTTTGAAGGCTATGGACCTTCAAGAAATGCAGCCGTTTCTTGACGAGGCGGAGCTTACTGCGGACACCTTGCTTACAAAGGAAAACTACGAGAATATAGTCAAGGTATTTACCGTACACTGGGATATTGTTACAGAGCATTACAGGCGCAGTAACAACGCCGCAAAAGCTTACTATAAAGCGGCTGTCGGAAACAGCAAAAGTGCCGTTATAGTTGATATCGGCTGGGCGGCAAGCGGATTTTCCGCTCTGCGGTACCTTATTGAGGATGAATGGAAGCTTGACTGCAAGGTCAGAGGACTTGTTGCAGGCTCAACCTATCTTCACGATATGGATATAATCGAACCGCAGACGACAAACGACATAATCACATCATATATGTTTTCGCAGAGAATCAACCGTGAAATCCGCAGTGATCACGATGTAAAGCGTATGTACGGAGCTTTTACCGAAATTATGCTCAGCGCTCCCGCACCGTCATTCATAGGCTTTGATTTTGACGATGGCGGAAGAATCAAGTATGAATTTGACTATCCCGAGGTTGAGGGATACGGTATGATAAATGAAATTCAGGACGGTATTCATGATTTTGTAAATGACTACACAAAACATTTTGCCAAATATCCATGTATGATGAACATTTGCGGAAGTGACGCATATGCCGTTTGCAGACAGGTTATTTCCTGTCCCGAATATTTCAGCAATCTTTTTGCCGACTATCCCGTAAACAGAGCCGTAGGTTCTGCATCGTTTGAAACCGGCAGTCTTGGTAAACTGATTGAAAACGAATTTGTAAAGTGAGATAAACTATGATTTTATACTACGCACTTACCACTTATCACATACAATGCTGTGTGCTTCATCGACTTACACGCAAAAAAGACGACACCGCCGTATTATTGCTCTCTGACATTCACAAAAATTCGGTTGCATTTTTAGACAGATACAAAAATTCAGGCATATTTGACGATGTACTTTTACTTAAAGAATCGGAAGTAAACGCAAATATCAAGAAAAATGAGCAAAAACACCGCTCTAAAAATTCGATTTTAAAATCAGCCTGCACAGAAATAAAAAGGGTTCTTCCGATAAACCCAAACTCGGCAGATGAATTGTATCTTTGTCCCGACCACTTTCCTTTTGGCTGGTATGTTATCAAAAACAAGATTAAATATCATTGCTTTGAAGAAGGCTGCGGTGTGCTTTCCGACAACAGGTTTATGATGTCGAATATGAGCCGTAACAAAACACAGACTGCCTTGATGAACACGCTCGGATATTTTGGAGAAAATGACTGCTGTGTTGAAATACTTGCAGACGCTCAGGCACAAACAGGGGGTTTCACTCACCCAAAAATGACCGATTTTTCAGTAAAAAGAATTCTTGAAAATCTTGATGTACAGGCGCTTGACAAAGTACTTTCGTTTTTTGGTGTGAATAATACGGTTAAGACGAATAAAAATACAAGTCTGATACTCACTCAGCATATGGCAAATCTCGGAATTATGCCGCTTTGCGATCAACACAAGCTGTATGAACTTTTTGCAGATTATTTTCTTGAACACACACACATTGCGGTAAAGCCGCATCCTGATGATATTGCCGGCAGGTACAAGGATATTTTCGGCAACAGTTGTACAGTACTGCCGTTTGCAATGCCGTCGGAGCTTCTTCCCTATGTTTTTGACGGACGGGTTAAAACCGCAATTGCGGCATATTCAACAGCAGTCAAGAATCTCGGCAATTTCTGTGACAGAATGATTTGCTTTGACAATCGCATTATGGACGATTTCAGACATATCCACAGATACTATGCGGCAGTAAAGCTCGCAAAATATCTCGGCAAAAGCGACAGTATTATAACAAACGGAAATGAACTTCTGCTTGAAGAGCTTGCCAAAAATGACGGCTTACAGACTGAATTCAGATTCAGCAATGAAATATCGGATTTTGACGGTTATGCCGTTATTTCTGACAGGCTGTGTGAAAACAGAAAAATTGAGGATATCTCAGCATTTGTTTCATCAAAGCAGAACAGAGGTTGGATAATTTTTCTTAATGAGGAACAGCTGCACATATATTTTGACGGAACTGACAGGAAAGTTTTTTCAAAAATCAGACCGATTTTCATTGAAATCAAAGGAACGGAAAAAAGTCATCAGGAAGTGATTTATTTGTATTCAGAAAATAAAAAAGCTCTTGAAAAAGCTGAAAATTTCAGTTTGACAAAAGGGCTTAAATATACAGGAGTAACGATTGATTTACATTCAATTTCAAAGAGTGAAAGCGAAAAAATTAAAATGCTTGAGGGTGTTCTTGAGGCAACGGAAAAGCGGCTCAACGGATATATTGAAAACAAAAAATCTGTTGACGCAAAGCTTGAGGCAAGGGGTATTGTACTGTGAAAAATGCAAAAAAGCTGATTATATTTGACCTTGACGGCACATTGCTCGACACATCTGAGGGAATTTTGCATTGCTATCACAAAACAGCAAAACTGCTTAATTTAAAGAAAAATCCGATTGACAATGACAGTATTGTGATTGGCGGCCCGCTCTCTGACGGATTTAGAACGCTTTACGATATTCCTGATGAAGAAACACTTGCAAAAGCGATTGATACATACAGAATTTTATATGCAAATGAGGGCATTACAAAATTCAGTGTTTATAATGGGATTGATACAGCATTAAGCAAGTTGAAATCAGACGATTATAAACTCGGAGTTGCAACGCTCAAACTTGAAGAATACGCAAAAACTATGCTTAATGACGCAGAACTTGCAAAATATTTTGATATAATTCACGGTTGGGACGGCACAGAAAAATGCACCAAAGCATATACCGTCACCAAAGTGTTGTTTGAGCAAAAATGTCTTGCCAAAGATGCCGTGCTTGTCGGCGACTCTGTATATGACAAGAAAGGCGCAGAAATTGCAGGAGTAGATTTTCTCGGAGTAATCTACGGTTTTGGTATCAAAAAAGGCGACAAAACCAATTCAAGATTTGACACCGTAGACTCGCCCGTTGAACTGTCAGAATATTTTAAAATCAACTGAGAAAAATAGTGCTTCAAACACTTGATAATATTCGTTTTATATATTATCTTAAGAACCTCGGGAAGATATGCGAAAAACATGTATATAACATCTATTGATTCTGAGATTGATTTTGTCGTACAGTTACATTGGGCATAAATTTCTCCTCGATAAAATTTGCATTGCTGATGTATTTGCTGATTATCTATGATTCGTATCCGCCGTTCCTATAACTAGGAACTTTGATTTCACGTTTTCTCATTATTACTGTCTCTGCTTTTGTCATTGAAAAACTTCCTCTTATGCTTTAAATTATCTGTTTCCATTATTGCCTTGCGGTTTCGAGAAAACTGATTGTGCTAAAAAGCAAAATCAGCTTGTTGCTTAAAATTCAATTTTCTGCTTTAGGCAGTATACTATCACATGATTTTTTATTTTATTCTTTTTCGGTTTGACTCAACTATTGACATTAAAACCATATAAATATTTGCATAGCAAGACCTCCTGCACCGGATTTAACTCGTTGCGGGAGGTTTATTTTTATTCCGGTATTTTTGATTTCATTATTATATCTGTATAAAAATTTCTTCGATCATTGTAAAATCTTATGACTACAAGGGTAATTTAGACGGCAATAATCACAAAATTTCAAGTTTCAAAATTACAAGCGGCAGTGAAAAAATAGGTCTGTTCGGCTCAATTAAGATAAGTCTGTTTGCAATCACCGTCGTAATAATGGCTTTTATAGAGTCCCTATGTGTAACTGTGGTCAATTATGGCAACAATACTAAGGTGGCTGCACATATTGATTCTGCCACTGAACCACAGCCGACCATGGTAAGTCTGCTATGTGCACCGTCTTTATACCATCGTAGGTTGCTCCTGAGAACTCATCTGCTGTTAGAACATATTTTGGGAAATTACCATAGATTTCTGTCAAACGCTCGTATTCTCTTTTTTGTCTTTGGAGTAAGTTCACAGGAATTTTAGGCATAAAAAAAGAGCCTACAGGCTCAAATGTTAAAAATATTAAATAAGTAATTGTTATTGATTATCTTCAATTTTCTGATATACACTTACTTTTTAAGATTTAAAAGAAGGTATCGTTTTATTCACTCCATGCTGTGGAGGGAAGTCGATCACTTGCTCTTTTAGTGAAACTTTCTTTGAGATTTTGTCGATGAACGGAATTTTTACATGCAAGCCTGTTGACCATGTTACATGATATGTTCCGAGTCTTTCAATTACATATGCGTGTGCCTGCGGTACTACTTTTACATTACTTACAATTACTATAAGCAGGATTAAAAGGATGATACCTAAAATAATAAGTGCTGCCATTATTTACCTCTCATTCTGATATGGGTTCTACTATGAGCTTTACGCCCTCTATTGCAAGAACCTTAACTTTTGTTCCTTTTAAAAGCGGTGCTTTGTCGGACTTTACTGTCCAAGTTTCCGCACCGACCTTTGCCTGTGCTATTTCGTCGATATCGGTTAAATCTGTGAGCATAAACCCGACTTGACCGATGTGGCGGTCTGCGTTTGTTCCCGTTGTTTTATTACGCCTTTTAAAGCGTTTTACAAGCGGTCGTGTCACAATAAGCGAAACAAGTGACACAACAAGGAACACCGCCGACTGGATTGTGATATCACTTGTGAATATAGTTGTTATTGCGGCACAAACCGAGCCGAGAACGAACCATATTGATACAAGCTGTGTTGTAAAGCCTTCGCAAAGCAACATGAATATTGCAAAGCCTATCCACACTATCGGCATATATTGCTCCATAGAGCTGTCACCCTCCTTTTCGCATAATTTTAACACAATATTATATATTAGTCAAACTATTTTGTTGCTGTTTTAAAAGCTTAATAATTGTTCGTTGCCTTTGCAGTGCTGTCATATATTATGTTTTGAATTAAGGCTGTATTCTATTCAGCTTATTGGAATATAACAATGAGCAGGTTTAAAACGGAACTTTTAATGGTAACCGTTTGTATGGATTAACTTCCGAACAAATGGACCATATTTTCAAGTATAAGTACAAAACCTTCGGTGAACTGCTTACTTTTGAATCCTATTCCTCTTTGGCATATGAATCGGGTTATGTAAAAAACACGCATATCAAGGCTGATAACATCATATCTTTTGAGTTGTCAGGTAAAAAGACTTCACAAATCAGATTGGCTTACGATGAAATAACATTTTACTTTCTATATGATAAAAAGATATTCAGAAAGAAACTTTTCCTTTGCAAGCAATTACCGTTGATAATAAACAGCCTATGCGGTTATATTATGCTGAAAGAGAATTTTGGTTTGAAGTTCCCCTACGCTTCGTACACAAAGGCGAAATTTCAAAAATAAACATAAATCTCTCATCTTTAAAATGTTATAACTGATTCAGGCAACAAGAGGCATACCGAGCGGTATGCCTCTTATTTTGATGACTTTGTGCTTTTTACAAAACTTCACGGATTATACGAGTTAATTTTTTACATAACAAAACATCCTATGGTAAGTTTTATTCTATCATAGGATGTCTTTTTATTGTTCACTTTTTACGTTGCACATTTCATATCAAATCCGTTATCTGCATCTGTCATCAGGTAGATGCGTAACAACTCGATTACAGAAACAAAATATCTTAACATAGAGAGATACCAATACTGAGCAATTGATATAAGGTCAATAATTTCGCCAATCATACTCATCCGTCAAAACATTAAGTTCGATATTATTTATGACAATAACATCTTGAGATTTCCAATACCAAGAAACATCTTCTTGATGATAATTCCAGTATATATTTCGACTTTTATTCGTTTTTAAATCAACTACTTCACACCTTACTGAAAAGTCTGTCGTTGCATTCCCCGAACAAAGGTAAGCGTTTACTACATATTCATTATTAGGAGATACTGTAGTATCAATTAACTCGCCATGGGGCAAGTATTTCAAACTACACGCTGTAGAAAAAATACTAATTAAAATCATAACCACAAAAAAGCAATTAAGCGTAAAAAACTTCTTTACCATTGAAACACCTTCCGATTATAAAGTAATCTCCAATACTTCCTGCCCAACAATATGTAACGAGTATCTCTGGGATCGTCAAAAAAACTATACCAATAACTCCAAGATGATGTTTCACTTAATATTTGATAAATACCTGCTCCCGTGCATAATGTTATTGCTTTGAAAACAACTGAGCCAACAAACCCAAAATGTATATTACCAACATCTTGTGAAGCTATTATACGTCCATGAAATTTAAAATGGTTTTTCTTTACTTTCAGATAAGACTTCTTCGTCAACAGCCTCTTTTTCAGAAGTTTCGTTCTTGGAATCTTCGGAGCTTTGAATTAACAGTGAAATGGTTACTTCCGCATTATCAACCGTCATTTCGTTTTCATTATAATCGTAAACAAACGCAAATGCAATATAATTTACAACTTCATTTGTTTTTTCAGGAGTTACAGAAAGTGATGTCTTATGATAGCCGTCTGAATTGAGAACAGAAACAATTGAACCACTATTATCAAAAATATGAGTTCCACTATATCCCTGCTTATTTGTATAGATAATTTGCTTCATCTAAAATTATCATATCCACCGTAAGCACTATAGGAATTTATGAAAACGATTTTATTCCGCAATCGTTTTGACAAAGAAAATAAAATAAATAATGTGAAAAAGCCACACAAGGGCAAGTATTATGCTTGGAATAATAATCCCCTTTAGCATCATAAAGACAAAGCCTAACAGCATAATTGCCGTTACCGATGTAAGTATGGTTACCTTGGTTTTTACTGTCATACCCTTTTTCTTTACAAACGAATCAAGGTGTTTTTTGTACATCTTTGTGTTCACAAACCAATTATGTAATTTTTCGGAAGAATTTGCAAAACAGAATACTGTCAGCAAAAAGAACGGTACGGTCGGAATAATCGGGAGAACTGCTCCGACACAACCGATTCCGAGCGACACACAACCGATTACTGTAAAAATTATTCTTTTGAGTTTCAAATTTGCTCTCCTTTTGCTATTTTTTATCATCTGTATATTTGGTAAGTTTTCGCAAAGCGTTAAAACTTTCGGGGCTTACGGCATGTTCCATTTTGCAGGCATCGGATGCGGCTGTTGTTTTATCAACGCCGAGGGTTTCGAGCATTTTACGCAGCACACAATGACGCTCATAAACATTTTTTGCAATCTTTTTGCCTGACCTTGTGAGAGAAATTGCCCTGTTTTCATCACGGGTTATGCAACCGTCTTTTTCAAGGGATTTCAATGAAACCGAAACTGTCGGTTTGGACACACCGAGTTCTTCGGCTAATCTTGTTGCGTGAACTTCTCCCTTTAATGAAAGAATATAAATTGTCTTGAGATAATCCTCGGTTACTCGTTTCAGTTTCATTCCCACCTTTCTTTTTTACACGGGTATTACAAACGGCTTGCCGTCAATCTCTCCTGTTTCGAGTGTGACGCCGTAAACCTCTTTAATAAGTTTAGGTGTTATAATCTCTTTCGGCACACCCTGTGAAAGCACTTTTCCGTTTTGCATTGCAACGATTTCATCGCTGTAACAGAGCGATTGGTTAATGTCGTGCAGAACCATAATCACGGTTATGTTAAACTCGCTGTTCAGCCGTTTTACAAGACGGAGAATCTGCAATTGATAGCGTATGTCAAGGTATGTTGTGGGTTCGTCAAGAAAGAGAATTTTTGTATCTTGAGCAAGCGCCATTGCAATCCACACACGCTGTTTCTGACCGCCCGAAAGCTGTGAAACAGGCTTGTCCTCAAACTTTTTCGTATTGGTTATTTCAAGGGCAAACCTCACCTTTTCCCTATCTTCTTCCGGATTTGGCGACAAACCCAATGTGTGATACGGAGTTCTGCCGAATTCCACAAGCTTTTTAACCGTAATGTCCGGCGGGGCTGTGTTGTACTGATGAACAATTGCAGTCTTGCGGGCAAAATCTTTCAACTTCATCTGTTCAATATTCTGACCGCCGAGAAAAATTTTTCCGTTATCAGGTTTTATATTTTTTGTCATAAGGTTGAAAAGCGTACTTTTGCCGCAACCGTTTGCACCGATTAGGGTTGTAATTTTACCCTCTTTAATTTTGAGGTTCAAGCCGTCAATAACCTTATTGTTTCCGTATGAAAACGAGAGGTCTTTGATTTCAAAAATATTATCAACCATAGTTTTGTTTTGACCTCCTTAACAGGAAAATAAAGAACGGACCGCCGATTACCGACATTACAACTGCGGCGCTGATTTCGTAGGGCGATGCGACAGTTCTGCCGATTGTATCGGCAAGCAAAAGCGTGAACGCTCCGAGCAAAATTGAATACGGCACCAGAACCTTGTGGTTACTGCCGACAAGCAATCTTGCAATGTGCGGAACAATGAGTCCGAGGAAGCTGATTGCACCGACTACGGCTGTACTGATTGACGCAAGAAGCACGGCTATAACGGAAATAACAATTCTGCTTCTTGTGACATTCATACCAAGACTGCGGGCGGTTTTGTCTTCAAGTGAAAGCAGATTGCATTGATTTGTCACAAAGAATGAGGCGATAAGCCCGATTACTACATAAACGGCAAGCGTTTGAAAATCGTCCCATGTTTTCTGGGTTATGTTTGCGTTTACAATGCTTGCAACACCTGTGTATGAACTGCCCGTTGCCGAGTTAAACGCACTCATAAGTCCTGTGCAAAGTGCATTTACTGCAACACCGACAAGGATAATCCTTAGAGGTGAAAGTCCGCCGTTCCATGAAAGACTGTAAACAAGCAGAAATGCAATCAAGCCGCCTATGAACGCAAGCATCGGTGTGAGGAAAAACAGGCTTGGAAAGAATGCCGTCACGATTACGGCAACAAGGCTTGCACCCGAGCTTACGCCGATAATCCCGGGATCGGCAAGTGGATTTTTCATTACCGACTGCAACAAAACACCTGACACGGCAGTTGCCGCACCACCGAGCATTGCAATGAAAATTCTCGGAAATCTCAGGTCATAAATTGTTGCAACATCGGGATTATATTCAATAAAAAGTCCGCTGAAAAGCTCTGACGGAGTAACTTTCAGACTGCCTGTATTTACTGCAAAAATAAACAGAACGAACAGTGCGACAGCTGTCAGAACAAAGGACAGGATTTTTTTGCGTGTGCTAATCAATGATAAAACCGCCTTTCACGCACAAACTTATTCATCACCGTAGAGCAACGGCTGAAGCACCTCAAGAGCATCGCTGTAGCTGAAATTTGCACTCATGTTAAAAAGCGATGAGTCGAGGTCATAGACTTTGCCGTTTTGAACTGCACGGAAGTGTTTCCAAACATCGTTGGTTTCAAACTCTTTTGCAAACATTTCTTTAACTTCATCAGTGAGTGCGTGAGCGGCTCTTAGGATAATATCAGGATCTTTTGTCTGCATATCTTCTGTGTTAGCCGTCAGAAATTCCTCACCGCCACCGTCACCGTAAACATTTGTACCGCCAGCAAGTTTTACAAGACTGCCGACATAGCTGTTGTCAGTTGCAACGATATACGAACCCGGAAGTCCCATAAGTACAAGTACCTTCGGACTTTTCTTATCCTTATTCTTATCCTTGTACTTATCCATAAATGTTTTGAACTCGTTAAGCATTTCGTCAGCTTCGTCTTTACGGTCGAATTTTTCGCCGAGTCCCTCGATTGAAGCATACATACCGTCAACGCTTTTGAGGTTTAAGAACAGCGATTTAACACCGATCGAGGCATATTTTGGCTGTAAATCCGATTCAAGAGATGACGGAGAAAGTACATAGTCGGGATTGAGTGACTTGATTGTTTCAAGGTCGGGATTCATTGCCATGCCGACTTTTTTCACCTTGTTATATTTTTCTGGCAGAGTACCCGAAGTGTTGCACACACCGACAAGATCGAGATTCAGTCTGTTGCAAATTTGAGCAACAGCGGGAGAAGTTGCCACAAGGCGAACTTCTTTATTTACCTCTGTTTTAGTGGCAGTGCTTTCGGGATGCTGATTTACACAACCTACAAGCGAAACAACTGCCACAGCGGAAAGAATCAGAGCAATAATACGCTTTGCTTTCATTCGTAAAAATCTCCTTATTTTTTCTTTTTTCTGAAGAAACCGAAGTACCAAACGCAGAAACCCGCAACTAATACAACGGCAACACCGCCGAGAACATACCAAACGGCATAAGAACCGTTTTGAGCTTCATCAACGGTTGCGGGAGCAGTTACTTCACTGCCCTGCTCGTCAAATTCCTGTAAGCCGTTTACTTCCTGTGCAGAATCGGTTGTCGGCTCTATTACTGCAGTTGTGGGAACGGCTGTACTCGGTTTTACGGTTGTGGGAGCAGTAGTTTCCTTTGACTTTTTCTTGTCGGAATTTTTATTGTTCTTTTTATCGGAGCTTTTTGAAGATGAGCTGTTGTTTGAACTTTCGGCAGGCTCGTAGGACGAATTATTGTTGTTGCCCGAATTATTATTGCTGTAGCTGTTATTTGAAGAATTTGCGTTGTTTGAGCTGTTATTTGATTTGTTATTATTCACGGAAATGCTTGTAACAAAGTCGCCCGAACCCGAATTTAGGTTTGAAACCGTGATAAAGAAAATAACATCTCTGCCCATTGGAACAACATACATACTACAACGGATAACGGAATTTTCGCTTGCAACTTTCATTCTGTAATCGGCAGTATTGGCGGAGTAGTCCTCCTGCATAAGAGATGCCGAAACGGAGCTTCCGTCAACCTTAAATGTCGGGTTCTGAATGTTATCCATAAGTTTAAGTCTTACCGTAATGTATGTATTGCCGTTTGAGTCAACCTCAACAAGAGCTTTTGTGTAGGTTGCCGATTCAGTCATTGACTGACCGAGAACTTCGGAATCTTCACCGCCTGAGTCTTCAATTTTGCCCGTGAGGGGGTTTCTGTAGTGCGGAGTTGCGGTGGCTGTGTAAATTCCGTTAGATGCGGCATAGGCAGGTATAGCAGTAATGCCCGCCACAAGAGCGAGCATTACAACCATACTGCACAAGGTCTTAAAAAAGTTTGTACAATATAATTTTTTCATTTATTATTCTCCCTGAGATTTACGCTTTTTGTTGTAGTCAATCACGGCAAGAACTGCACAAGCAGCGAGCATTGCAATAAGGCAAATTGTAAGAGGTCTGTTGTCGCCTGTTTTAACAGCATTGTTTACAAGCTGATTGTTACCCGAATTTGCGTTGTTTGCAGTATCGGAAGTTGATGACTTTGCAACATTTTCGGAATTCTGCTTGTCTGTGATTGTACTTCCCGATTCGGCAATGGCATAGTTACCGCCTGTTTTTGTAACAATAGTATAGAAACCGTCAGCAAATGTACCCTTAACAACAGTCTTAGAAGAACCGTCATTGATTCTGAATACAGAAAGTTTTGATGTGTCATAACCTGCAGGGGCAGGGATACTGATTGAAACAGTACCGTTAGGAGTTACCTCGTTGCCGTTTTTGTCAAGGAACTTAACATTGTAAAGCTTGAATTTTTTGCCTGTGTCCTCAAGAGCCTTAACGGCATTAGTGTAGTCTGTACCCTCGGTAATCTCGGTAACAACAACCTGAACACCCTCGTCAAACACACCCTTGTCAGCGCTAACCTTAACGCCTGTCTTAGAGTCTGTGTAGTCTAATGCCGGTGACTGCTCCTCAGGCTTGTCGGGAACGATTTCGCCGTTGTCAGTCTTTAAAGTTGTCCAGTCAAGTTGCATAAGAACAGGCTGTGTACCTGTTTCGTCAGCGATTGATTCCATAATCGGGACAAATACCTGAAGCGGAACATATTTTTCGCTTGCCTTATCAACAAGTTTAATTCTTACGAGTTCAGGATATAGGTTATCGGCATTGTTGTATTGGTCGATAACATCGTTGCCGTTACTGTCTTTCTGAGTTGTAAGAACTTCGGCAGGAACTAATTTACCCTCAGGAACACCGTAATCATTGTAAGTGTAGCCGGTGTCAAAATAAGAAAGATTGAGCAAGTAACCGAACTTGTTGTAAATTGACATACCCTTAAACTGCATTGTAAGGTAATATTCACCGTCTTTTACTTCAAGCCATACATCATGCTTGATTGCGTTATTTGACATTGAGAAGCTCTCTCTGTCTGTTTTAATCATCTGAGCATAAAGTGTGTACTTGCCGTCAGGAAGATTGTTGATATCAACCTTTGTATCATCTTTCTTTTTAAGTGAGTCAATGGCTGTCTGTAGCTCTGCTGCTGCATTGTTAACTTCTTCCTGAGTTGCTTTGCTGTTTGCAAGAACTGCCTTTGCATTTGCAAGGGCATTTTTCATTGTTGTGTAAGTTGAAGTTGTGTAATCATCTTCGTTGTAGTCGTCTGCCTGTGCAACGAGTTTTTCAAGTTCTGTTGTGTCAGCAGGTTTGAAGTTTGGAATTTCTTCGGGATCGGGGTCGGGAGTTTCGTCAGAAATCTTTACGGCATCATCATAGTAGATTGTAAAGATAGCCTCACGGGTTGCGTCACCGTTATCACCCATAATTGCATCCATTGCAGATACTCTGAACTTTGTCAGGAACTGTACATCGTCAGTCGGCAAAATCATATAACCTGTTTTGGGATAGTAGTTGTTTGTGCCTTCATTGAGTGCGTCCGTATAATATGAGCCGTCTTCATTCTTATAGTAAGATGTGTAAGTCAACTCTTTATACTCGCCATTCTTTTCCTGTTCCCACATCTGAATGAGGTAACCCTGCATTTCGCCGATATCAACAGGCTTGTACTCAAGTTCAAGTCTTTTTACACCGTTCTTAACAACAAGTGTTGCATAGTCGCCAAGGCACTGTGCTGACATTGAAGTTTGGTCAGGCTGAACCTGATTGAATGTTGTAATCGGAACACGGTATGTACCGTCTGAAAGTGATGAACCGTCTGAATTAGACATCTTTTCATCATAAATGCACCAGTTACCATCAAAATAATCACTGTCAAGAGATAATGTGTAACAGTCATCGTGTGCTACAATCCTATCATTGAACCAACCAAAAGCAAAACTCTTATAATCGGTATCATATTTATTGAGGAATAAACGCATTGAACTTTCATTCAAGCCGTCAACCTTTGGAACTTCAATTGAAACCGCACCACCAAAGTCTGTAACTTCATTTCCGCCGTCTGTAACATTGAAGTTAAAGAAATACATCTTGTTATACTTTGGCAACTTGCTCATAGCGTTTGCCCAAGCATCTTTATCTGTGTCTGTGCTTCCTGTGTCTTTTACAAGACTTACATTGAGTTTAGCGTTCTCGGAAATAAACTTTGAAGTTGAGTAAAGTTTAATGCCTGTTGCGCTGTCTGTAATCGTTACAGGCTTTGCAGTAAAGTCAACCGCAAAATCGCTGTCATACATACGATTGTATGCACCACGAGCAGCATTGACAATTGATACATTTGCATTTACATATGTACCGGAAATGAGTTCATCATAACTGCTGTATTCAAGTGTAATTTCATTGTTGCTTGTGTCGAGTTTGTTACCCTTTGCATCATATACAGCTTCTGTACTCTGAGCGTCAGTAATATTCTGTGCCTTTGCCTTAGGATCGAATGAATATGTTACATAAACCTTACCGTTTTTGCTTTCGAGTGTAGCAAACGGCTGTTTACTTACATTACGCTCTGATGAGTTACTGTTACTCGGACTTTCAGTCTTAACATAGGTGCCTGAAAGTTTTGTAAAATCATCTTCAATTTTAGTGATACTTGATTTATCAAAAGTAAAAGTACCGCCTAATGTATAATATTTTACTTGTGCTGTACCGTCACTATTGTGATAATTATAATTATAAAGACCGTTTAATATGAACTCGCTGTCAAGTTCATCTGTTTCAAAAGTTGTTGCAACACTATTGTCAGGAAGTACAGCATAACTTGAATCAAAGAACAAATCATCGTTATCTGAACTTACCGCTTCCTTTACCGCGTCCTTATATTCGGTGTTATTCATATCATAGCCCGAAATAAGATTTTTCTTTGAAAACTTATCAGTAGCTTTATTAAACTGTGAATTATTTTCAGGCTTTACAACTTCAACCTGAGGGAAAGTCCAATCGGAACGATCATATTGAGTGTATAAAACATTACTTTTGTTATCTCCGACAAACTGATATGAAGTTCTTGTGCCTGTGTACACTGTTACTTTATACTTACAGTCTTTAGCAACAATTTTTGCTCTTGGCTTAACTTTAGATTCAGAGATACTTGAATTAAGTTTTGCATAGTATGTACCGTCTTCAAGTTTGATTGACTCATCAGGCTTCTGTTCTAATGCTTCAATCGCTTTTTCAAGGTCTGAAAGCATTTTAGTTGCAAGTTTCTCTGTAATGTTATCTGATGATACAGGTCTGTCAACCGAGTCAATGATTTCCTGAACCTTTGCCCAACTCTCTTCTGTGTAGTCAGCTGAATTGAGTGCTTCTGCTTCTTTGAGTTTGTCTTCGAGTTTATCGAAAACTGTCTTTTTATCGGCAGGCTGTAATTTATCCATTAAATCAGTAAGTGTAGTAATCATATAATTTGCTACCCAGTCGGGCATACCGTCGCCGGTTGCTTCATCATACGGTGTAACAGGTCTTACTACGCTGTCTGCCTGCTCTTTAAGTTCGTTATAACTCTCAGGTGTATAATCGTCGGGATTGAGTGCATAGATTTTGTCAAGCAAATCCTCCAACTGACTCTGCGGAGTTATCTTAACGAGATTGTTCATTGCCTCTGTAAGATTTTTAATCATTATGTTGGCAACCCAATCAGGCATACCGTCACCTGTTACCTCATCATAGGGAATAACAGGTCTGTTAACGCTGTCTGCCTGTTCTTTCAGCTCGTTGTAACTGTCTGCTGTGTAATCGTCTGCGTTAAGCGCATAGATTTTATCAAGCAGGTTTTCAAGCTGTTGCTGTGGTGTGTCTGCACTTGTATCCTCGGCGGCAAAAGCTGTCATACTAAATGCACCGAAACACATCAGAACAGACAAAAGCACAGCAATTCCTCTACTAAAGAAATTATGCTTTGTCGTTTTTATTTCCATAAAATCCTCCTTAAATATACCCCAAAATAGGGTTTAATTTAATGTTAGCTAACGCTAACTGTATTTCAAAAAAATAACGGAATAATCGCATTTTTCTGCAGTTTGATTTAATCGTTTAAGTTAGCTTAACCTAACCTATATCTTAAAAAACAACAGCCGTTAGCTGTTGGGATTTTTAAAAATTTCGATTAAACTGCGTGCCGTTAATGCGGTGATATTCAGTCATTTTCTTTAGCGTTTTAGAGTATATCATTTTTCATTTTGGCGTGCAAGCGTGGTTTTGTAACACTTGTGTGACAAAATAGGCTGATTTTTGCAGTCAGCTCGCTTTTACAGGCAAAATTTTATTATTTTATGTCACGCTACCGTTACAATTTTGTATCGCAGGTGTGACAATTTTTGAAATAATACCATATTCATATCATTATTGTAAAGATTGCCGTTGACTCGGGCATATGGTTTGTGCCGACCGAGCATTGCATTCTCAGGCAAACACTTCCGTGCAGTATTTGTCCCATTCCCGAACCGATGTTCAGGAAAAACATACTGTCAGACGGAAAGGTTATACAGCCGTCAGTGTCGGATGCTTGAACAAAATCGGTGCCGTCAAAGTACATCAGCTTGCGTACTCTGCCGTACATATCCTTGCCGTTCATCTGCGATTTGGCGGTTATGTCGAGAGGTTTCAGCACAATTGTACCTTTTCCGTCTGCCACCACAAGCTTGCAGGGATGTTCAAATCCCGAATTTGCCATTGACAGATTTGTGCCGTTTGACAGGTTTTCTTTGTATATCAAAAACGGGAACAGGTATTCGCCGTCACTTAGATGTTTGCAGAGTTCATCTCCGCCAAATTGATTTTGTCGGCGCAGTTCATATTTGGCTCGGTAACGCTGTTCGGAACTGCGGATGATTTCCATTACATTTTCAGAACTGTACAACGCCCATGCGTAGGAATCGTGTTCCGCACTTTCTATGTCGAGCCCTTCATAGAGCAGGTGGTTGAGTATTACGCTTGTGCGATCCTCGTAATATTCCGCCGACTTTATACCATCATCCGTAAGTTTTGGATGTCTGAGGTCTGTGCGGTCAAGCAATCCATCCTTTTCAAGCGACATTAATAATCTGCTGATTTTCTGCTTGCTCTCACCCAGTACAGACGAAAGTCCCGTTACCGTGCAAAATCGGCTGTCCTCATTGAGAAAACTCAACAGCACTCGCATTTTCAGTATTTCAAGCGATTCGTTCATAACCACTCCCCCTATGATTGCAACAAGTTAGTTTAAGCTAACTTGTTTGTATCTTATCACATTTAAATTGAATTTGTCAAGTATCACAAAAACGGCAGGCAACAATCTGTTCAAAGACTGCCACTCTGCCGTAAATTTTATGATTTTACTTATTCTGTTCGAGTTTCTTTTTTTCTTTGTTGCTTTCAATAAGATGACTGACCGCCATAATTGGATGGTGAAAAATCATTCTCGGACCTGAAAAGCGCATAACCTCCCGTATCTTTTCGCGCATCTGCGGTTTGTAGCAATGCACCTTGCAATTTGAACAAAAGGTTTTTGTTTTCATAAAAGGACACTTACTGATTCTCAGCTCTGCGTAATCTTTTAAGACTTGGCAATCGGGACACATCTTCCCTTTAGTCTTATGTTTTTTACGGCAGTAGAGGTCAATCATTTTTGACACAACCTGCTGTTCTCTTTCTCGCTTTTCATCAACGCTGAGTTTCTTGCTCATCAGCTTGTCCTCCCGTTTTCAACGCAATAAACGGTGTCGGCAATCTTCATTGTTGACTCTCTGTGAGATACAAGCACAACTGTTTTGTTATCTCTTTCTTCATTGAGTGATTTAAGAATGACCGCTTCGTTAAGACTGTCGAGGTTACTTGTCGGCTCATCAAGAAGCATAAGCGGTGCATTGTGCAGAAAAGCTCTTGCGAGTCCGAGTCTTTGTTTTTCTCCGCCTGAAAGTGTGTCGCCGAGTTCACCGACCATTGTGTCATAGCCGTTTGGCAAACTCATAATAAAATCGTGAACAGACGCTTTTTTACAGGCTGAAATTATCTCGTCATCCGTTGCGTCAAGCTTTGCAATTTTCAGATTATTCTTTATGCTGTCGTGAAATAGGTGTGTGTCTTGCGTAACATAGCTTTCAATATCACGCAGATTTGAAGTGTTTATATCTTCTATGCTTGTATCCGAAAATTTAATATCGCCTTTCTGAATCTGCCAAAAACGCATTAAAAGCTTCAGTAAAGTTGACTTTCCGCTGCCGCTCTTGCCGATAATTCCGACAACAGAATTTTCCTTTATATCTGCAGAAATATCGTTAAGTATAATTTCGTCACCGTAGGCAAATGTGACATTCTCAGCCTTTGCACCGTTGAACACAACATCTTTTTTACCTGTGATTTCTTCAACAACGGGACTTTCATCAAGGATGTTCAGCACACGGTTTCCTGCGGCAAAGGTGTTCTGCAATGTACTGCCTAAATTTGCAAGTGCAACAACCGGACCGAATGAACTCATAAGTGCAATCACGGGAATGATTACGCCGTCAAAGCCTACTAAACCCGACTGATACAAAAATGCGGCTGTAATCAGGAGAGTAACATCAAACACAAAAATAACCGTGTTTGTAACAGCCATATTTGTACCCGTTTTCCGTTTCATATTTTTTTCTGTTTTGAGCAAATCTTCGGTTTTTTCCGACATTTCATCACAACGCTTTTTGCCGCTTCCGAATTGAATAAGCTCAGAAATTCCGTGCAGGCTGTCAAGAACAAATGTACTGAGCTCACCTGATTTTTTGCGGAAATTCTCACCGTCACTTCCGCTGATTTTTGAAACAACAATCGGGATAATCACGCCTACCGTAACATAAGCCGCAAGCGCAATCATTCCGAGGATTATGCTGTACATACTTATGAACACAACCATAACAACGCAGAAAATAATTGCAATTGCGATCGGAGAAATCGTGTGTGCATAGAATACCTCAAGCAATTCGATATCAGAGGTGATAATCGAAACGAGATTGCCCTTGTCCTTGCCCTCAAGCTTTGCGGGGCAAAGTCTGCGTAAAGCAACAAACACCCTGTCACGAATAAGTGCAAGCAGTTTGAATGCTATATAATGGTTGCTTGACTGCTCGGCATATCTTAAAACGCCACGCAAAAGTGCAAATACACCGGCAAGTATAAAGGCTGTGAGCATTGAAAGTCCCGTTGAAATATTGAGTGCGTCAAGGATTGCGTAGCCACCGAGAACAGTTATGAATGCGGCACACAAATTTCCGATTACACCCATAATAATTGCAAGCACCATAAATCCCGCAAGCGGTTTTACAAGTGCCGAAAGTCTGAACATAATGCTAAGATTACTTCTTTTTTTCATTACTCACACCTCCTTTGTGTAGTTTTCAAGCTGAATCTGTGAATTATAAAGCTCGGCATAGACACCGTTATTTTTCAAAAGTTCGGTATGTGTACCGCTTTCAACAGTATTGCCGTCCTGCATTACATAAATGTTATCCGCATCAACAACATTTGCAAGCCTGTGCGAAATCAAAATAACCGTCTTGCTTTTGGCAATCTCGGCAATCTGTGCCATAATATCATTTTCGCTTTCAACATCAATATTTGAAGTCGCTTCGTCAAAAATGTATATTCTGCTGTTGTGCAGTAATGCCCTTGCAAGTGCAAGTCGCTGTCGCTGACCACCCGAAATATTGCTCGCCTTTTCATCAATAACAGTATCAAGACCGTTTTCGCTCTTTAGAAAATCGGCAAGATTAACCTTTTCAAGCGTCTGCCACAATTTGTTATCATCAACATCATTTGCCATAAGAAGATTTTCTCTTACAGTACCTTTAAAGATATAGCTGTTGTGACCTATGTATGTGATTGACTTCATAAGGCTTGATTCGCTGATTTCATTTATCGGAACATTATCGATTGTTACGCTGCCCTTAAAGCCCTTGTTTTTACCTGTCAGTATTGAAGCAACGGTTGACTTGCCGCAACCGCTCTTACCGACAATTGCCGTAAAACTACCCCGTTTAAAATTCATATTAACATTATGCAGAATCTCTCTGTTTTCGTCATATGAAAAGCAAAGTCCTTTACACTCAATATCGATATTATCGGTGATTTCCTTTGTTGCCGGACTGCTCTCGTCAATATCAAGCAGATTGAAAATCTTATCGCTTGCCGCCATTCCGTTCATTGCAATGTGAAAGAAACTGCCGAGCTGACGCATAGGAATGAAAAAATCTGCCGATAAAAGAATGATAAAAAGGCAACCCGACACATCAATATTCCCGCATGCAAATTGTGTTACGGCAAGAATCATTCCGACAGCCGCTCCGCCGTATGCAATCAAATCCATAATCGTAATGGAGTTGAGCTGCATCGTAAGGACTTTCATAGTTATTTTTCTGAATTTTTCAGCCTCAATATTCATTTCATCATTTTTAAACTTGTCGGATTTATAAATTTTCAGAGTTGTAAGCCCCTGCAAATTTTCAAGAAATGTATCGCCGAGTGCTGTGTATTGTCCCCAGTATTTTGAGAGAAGTTTTTTTGCCCATGTCTGCACAAGTGCAATTGCAATCGGGATAAGCGGTACGCACACAAGAAGTACAACCGCCGACAGAACATTAACAAAACAGGTTACAACAAACAATGTGAGAGGTGCAATCATCGCATAGAAAAATTGCGGAAGATATGCACCGAAATAGGTTTCAAGCTGTTCAACACCTTCAACCGAAATCTGCACGATCTCAGAGGTCATAACCTTTTCGTTATATGACGCACCGAGTCGCAGAACCTTTTCAAAAATCATTTTTCTGAGTTTTTGCTTGACTGATTTTGAAGAAAGAAAACTCATTTTGGAAGAAATTTTGGTGCAGACAAATCTTATCGCAACACAAATTGCAATTGTAATCATAAGAAAAATAATATCGCTTGTCTGCGGTTTTTCAAAAGCGAGCCTGCCAATAAAATTTGCAATACTGCCCATAATCACAACATTTGAGCAAAGCGACACCCATTGACTTGCCACATTGCCTGCTATGTACTTTTTACTCTCTACGACTGTTCCAATCAGCCGTTTGTTTATCATCATATCCTAACCACCTTTGTTCAAAACACTACTACCCTTTATCCCAGATTAGCCTACGCTAACCTATTAAAACACAAATCTACATTTTTTGCAAGTAATACTAATATACTTAGATAGGTAAATCAGAGCAAATTGCTCTCATTTTCTGTTACAACGAAAAGGGGCTGTAGCAAATGAGTAAAATTTGCAACAGTCCAAAATTTTTGATTGATTAAGTTTTGCTAAGAATGATATTATTTAAAATGTTAAAAATATCCTCAATAGCATACGCACTGATTATGGGGGCAGTTAACGCGACGCCCCCATAACGATTATATTTGCTCACATTAAAAACAATCGAATGAAATCAATAATGAATAAGGAGATACCATTACAGCTGAAATTAAAGCACAAAGGAATTTTTTCATTATTGATAACTCGATTTTTCTAAAAACCAGTAAAAAATCAAATATTAAATTGAATAAAAATGAAATTG